>Ga0187892_10005601_pt1 | contig 19592 bp, 16 predicted proteins | sample MA1701073metaG_FD_139345 | JGI IMG/M metagenome (GOLD analysis project Ga0187892, IMG submission 139345) | Bio-ooze microbial communities from a basaltic lava cave in the Kipuka Kanohina Cave System on the Island of Hawaii, USA - MA170107-3 metaG ...
CTGAACGGGTGTGAAGTCAAAAAAGCCGTCCAGTACCAGCAATTGGATTCTACCCAGCCAGGGCACCCGCACGGGCCGGCCGTCGAGCGATTGTTTGAGCACTGCCAGAGCCCGTAACTGGTCGGCGTCAGCCTCAGTGAATTCATGTTGTTGGATTACTTCGGAATAAGTCGAGTAAATAAGGGAAATGTCATCATCAAAATCGAGCTGGGGGGAGGATTCCCTGCTATTCGAGCCCGGCTGCAGGGCCAGATCTCGACGGCGTACGCTGATAATCTCGCGCAGCTCCGCAGGCGACTTGGCTGCCCGTTCAATCTCGCCTATCAGGGTCACAATCGAGTTGATACAGCCTTCCCGATTAGCAACTGGTGCGATTGCTTTTAGCTTTTTGGCGGCCAGCAAACGCAGAAGGATTTGTGAGATCAAACTGCGTTTCAGGGGTAATTCTTCTCTATCGATGGCGATTCGGGGTGGAAACAGCGCCCCATCTTCGTCGACCGCTGTATTGATCAGCCGGCTCACAAATCCTCGGAAGAGGTAGACTGGAAGTTCCCCCCAAAGTCCTGGATTCCTTTGACCGTCCAGTATTCCGTGGGTGACGATCTCCAACAAAGGATGTGAGGCGGTCAGGTACAGAAACCCTCTGCTCTGATTCTGTGAGACCAGCTTGGCGCAGCGATCGATTAGGAGAGAGCGACTATTACCCAGCAGCGGCGTTAACCAGATCTGGTTCGACATTTGTAACTACTCTTGTAATCATTTGATTCTATTTATCATTTGACATTGGTCATTGCTTGCCATCATTCGCCGGCGCTCTTAGCCCTAAACAAAGAAGCAAGCTCGGCCTCAACTTCCCGATCTTCTGCGGGCTCTGCTTCTGGAAACAATCCGCCTTCATCCAAATGTAGCGAGCGAGTAGATTTGTCAATTGGTTCGAGCATGTCAATTTCCTCGCCAGCCAGGGCGCCATGTTCTTTAAATTTTCGGGCGGCCACCAAGACTCGCGCTTCAAACGACCCCACCCCGCGATTGTAGGCGTCCAGAGCGCGCTCCAGGTTCTTGCCGATGTCGCTGTAGTAGTTTGTAAAGGTCCGCAGGCGATCGTAGAGATCTTTCCCAAGCTTGGCGACGTCGACAGCGTTGCGGGCCATTTGTTCTTGTCTCCAACCGTAGGCGACTGCCTTGAGTAGCGCGATCAGTGTCGTCGGCGTTGCAATAATGACACCTCGGCCCACGCCGTCCTCGATAAGCTTAGGATCGTTTTCCAGGGCCGCACTATAAAATGTCTCGCCTGGCAAAAAGAGAAGCACAAACTCTGGGGTAGGCTGGACTGTTTCCCAGTAAGACTTCCGGCTTAAAGCCGCGACATGTGTGCGCACCAGGCGCGCGTGTTCCTTGATCTTGAGTTGTCGCACCTCTTCATCGGTGGCGGAGATAGATTCATAGAAAGCCTCGAACGGGACCTTCGAATCCACCACAATGGTGCGATTGCCTGGAAGTCTGACGATCAGATCGGGACGGATGCGGCTATCTTCAGTAGCGACAGTTTCCTGTTCGACAAAGTCACAATACTGGAGCATCCCGGCCAACTCAACCACCCGCCGCAATTGAATTTCGCCCCAACGGCCGCGCACATGAGGAGTTCGCAAGGCCTTTACCAGATTTCCCGTTTCGGTTTGCAGTTGCACCTGGGAAGTTGCCAACGCTCGGACCTGCTCCGAGAGAGCAGAATAAGCCCCGGCCCGGGCCTTCTCAATTTCCCCAATCTTTCCATCGACTTTTTCCAGGGACTGCTTAAGTGGTTGGACTAGCTGGTCGATCGCCCGTTGTCTTTGGTCGAGGTCGCCTTTGGCGGTTTCCTGGAATTTCTCGAGTGTCACTTTTGCTAGTTCAAGAAAGGTCTGATTGTTGTCTTTCAGAGCATCACGTGACAGCGCTCGGAAGCGCTGGTCGAGGTCGTCAATGATCGTCTTGAAAGCCTCAGTGCGTTCCCGACTGGCCCGGCGTTCACCTTCCAACTCGGCACGAAGCTGTACAGATTCTTCGCGCGTCCGGTGGTGTTCATGAGTCTCTTTGTTGAGTGCTTCGTGCAGCCGTTCAAGTTCCTGCGCTCGTCCGGACAATCGTTCTTTGAGCATAGCCAGTTCCGCAGCCGGGGCGGCCTGGGCTCTGGCTTTGAGCAGAGACCAGACCAGGAACGCGCCAAAAAATGCTCCGAGCAGGGCGAACAACAGCCAGAAAATGATCTGTTCACTCATAAGTCAGGCATTCTAACACGTTGTTGCGGAAATGAAACAATGTCGCGTCGGCAAGAATTGGTTTTTTTCGGAGTTAGATCACGATGATCTATGACAAATGACCTGCCTTCACCTTCCCAAATACGCCACCATCCGTTCATAAACCTGCCTGGTAAGGCGCACATCTCGGAGGTTGTATTCGCGTATCTCCAGTAACTGACCCCTCTGGTACAAGTCAAAGATTTTGCTGCCCTCAACCGCCTCGCTCTTACTAGTCTCCAGCCCCAGCGCCCAGGCAAGATCGTCCAGGCTCACCCGGCCGCGGCGATCTCCGAACCACCAGCGCCGCATCGTGTCGAAAACGCCGTGCACGTCAAAGTCTCCCAGCGTTACAAATGGCCGCACCACCAGCTTGTTGACCAGGCAGCGCTGAAAAATAAAAGGTAAATCAAAGCCGAGAATGTTGTGACCCACAATCTCGTCACTCTCGCAGTCAAAATCCTTAAATAATGTAAGGAAAGCCTGGAGTGCTTCGGGTTCGGGCTGTTCGTTACCCAGGGCATCAATTCCAAACACGTATTCCTGGTCCCCGGTGGGCAGTTGCTCAGGGAAATTGGTGCCCGTTGTAGCGCCAAGATGAACCGCAATGGCCAGCACACGGCCGGAAATAGCGCTAAGCGAACCGAGTTGATAGCTGCGCTCTTCTTCGGCGGCGATGTCCTCGAGATATCTCTGTTGCTGTTCAAGGCGCATCTTGCCCAGGCGAAAGGTTCTTTCCAGTTGCGCAGCCGTACGCTCACGAAAGGCAGGCAGCGCGACTGTTTCAATATCGATTGTGAAGGCGCGTGGTATGTGGGGATCAGCGCCCTGATGTTCGCGATATTGTGCAGCGGTGATTGGACGGTAGTCGCTCAGGACAAACTGCAACCGCTCTTGAAATTTCTCAAGCCGTCCGGTAATACCCCAAAGTCCGGGTTGCAAGGCTGGTCTTAAAGCACTAGTTTCATCCCAAAGTTTCAAGGCCAGCGAGCCACTGGCATTGCGGGCGGCAGCATCGTAGAAAAGCCTGCCCTGTTGGGTGCGTCTTGGTCGAACCGAGGTGACAACCACAACCAGCCAGATCTCTTCGCCGTGAGGAATTTCAGCAATCGGAATGTTACCCTTCATCCTGGCTTAGTCGTTTTACTTCAGCATCCATTTTTCCCCTGGCCATCAAACCGATCATCTTGTAGTCGCCGAGGAGTGACCAGATAGGATGGTCAAAAGTCGCAGGCCGATTCTTTTCGATGAGGAAATGTGCCACCCAGGCAGCTCCATAACCGGGGACAAGCGCTAATGGCAACAGGCGCCATTTTCTTTTGGCAAGCAGAATTAGTAAACAGGCCACGCTAGCAGTAGTCCCGGCGGCATGCAGCGCGCGCGTCCCGGGCTTACTGTGCTCGGCTACGTAATGCGGCCAAAAGTCTGAGAACGAATTAAATTTGGTTCTCATAAGTTACTGACTTGTTCCGGCAGCAAACAATTGCAGAAACTCGCTTTTAGGTGTTGGTTCGACGTTCAGGAGTTCGGAGTTTTCCTGGACATGTGAGTTTTTGCTCATACCCACCAAAGCAGTTGTGATTCCCGGAGTGGAACGCACAAACTGAATTGCGGTTTGGGCCTGGGTCTTGAGCGCCCCTAGCGCCCTGCTCAGATCTTCTGGCAGGCCACGAGCCACCTGTCCCTGCAAGAGCGAAGCACTGGCGACCACAGTTACGTTTTCGGCAGCGGCAACCTCCAGCACCGATAACCACCCGTCCCCAACCTTTTGATTCGCATAGGTAAGAGCCTCGGGCATTGCCAGGTTGTAAGGAAGCTGGATAAAGCGAAATCCATGCGACGCGCCGCCAACTGAGCGAGCCAGCTCGATCATGCGCGGCAGAGAATGATAACCGCGGCTGCCTTCTGCCACGCGAAAGCCGTTCCAGGTCGCCACGCCGTACTTTCGAATCTTTCCTGCAGCTATATTGTTTTCCAGCAGTCGAAAGGCGTGCTTTAACCTTTCATAGAAGTCAGCTTCGGCAACTGAGGCCAATTGCGACTCGGGATTGTGTACGTAATAGACGTCAATGCAACTTAAGCCCATGTTCTGCAACGATTGATCCAGCTGGTTTTGCAGGTAGTTTGGGCTCATGCAGTGGCTGCCGCCAACAATCTCATTGAAACTGGCAATCCCCGGTTGCACAAAAGTTTCTTCGATGTATGCGCGAACATCCCTGGGGGGAGCACCATCGAAAGGCAGATATCCGCCTTTGGTGCAAACCAAAATCTGATCTCGTGCGTATCCACGCTCAGTAATGAGCTGTAGGGCTTGACCGACCGCCCGTTCGCTTCGCTGAAAGCGGTAATTTGCAGCGCTGTCGATAACGTTCAACCCGAGCTCGATGGCCCGGACAATCGCCTGCGCATAAGCTTTATCGGTGTTTACATCAGGGTTGCCAAGGTATGTGCCAATCCCCAGTGAGGAGACTGTTAGTTCCTGAGCCCTGCGAAAGTGCCCGACAGCGGCATGTGGAAAACGATCTCGATATCGAGACGTGCCGTCCGGGGTTGCGAATCCTGCTAATGTCATCATCCTTTGCGCGAGACTATACGCGGCAAAATCAGGTGCGGCAAGCTGGCTTCGTCGTTTCCGCCACCGTGTGATAGTTTGAATACCTAAACTATTACTAAAAGTAAACAACAATGGATCACTTTCTTGATTGGCGTGATTTCGCCGGAGTCCAGGCGGAGAAGTTTTTCAAAGCTACTCTGTGGAATGGCGAACATTTGATGGTCGGGCTCAATTGCCTTGAGCCCGGCCAATCTCAAGCAGTTCACGCGCACCAGGCGGCCGACAAGTTCTATCTTGTCCTTGCCGGACAGGGAAATTTCACAATTGGAGACGCGAGCCGAAATGCGGAAATGGGCACGCTGGTAATTGCTCCCGCAGGAATTGCTCATGGTGTTAAGAACTCGGGTGCCGAGAGGCTGTCGCTGCTGGTGGCCATTGCCCCGGCAATGAAATGAGGTGGTATTGAACCAGCCGCAATACCAGGCAGAACTTGAGGTTGCCCTTAGCCTGGCCCGAGCTGCGGGCACAGAAATACTAAAATTTTATCGCCGCCCGCTCGAGATCGAGGAAAAGCTCGCCAGTGATGCTCGTGAGCCCGTGACCCAGGCTGATTTAGTTGCTAACGACTTGATCGTAGCTGGCTTGCGGAACGCCTTTCCGGATGATGGCATTCTTGCTGAGGAATCTATAGATACGGAGCGGCGGCTCGAAAAGAAGCGAGTTTGGATGGTTGATCCGCTTGACGGAACCAACGGTTTCATAGATGGAAATGGTGACTTTGCAGTGCAGATTGGCCTGGCGGTGATTGGTGAGCCCGCTTTAGGAGTCGTTTACCAACCCGTTTCAGGCGTGCTCTACCGGGCCGTCCGCCACCAGGGTACCTGGATTGAATTGCCTGACCATGGTCCAAGGCAGGCAAAAGTTTCCAGCCAAATGAATATCTCTGCAATGCGGCTGGCTGCCAGCCGATCTCACCGCAGCCCCCGGATGGACCGGGTGGTGCAAAGTTTCGGTGTGAAAGAAGAAGTTCGCCGGGGTTCGGTTGGGATTAAAGTCGGATTGATTGTTGAACAGCAATGTGATTTGTATGTACATCTCTCGTCACGAACCAAGCAGTGGGATACTTGTGCCCCGGAACTAATTTTGGCTGAGGCTGGTGGCCGGCTAACCGATCTTTTTGGGAAGCCCTTACGTTACAACTCTCGCGATGTACAAAACCGTAACGGTATTGTCGCTAGCAATGGGTTAGCCCACGACTTGATTATCCGAGCGCTGGTACCTCTACTGGAGGAATTTGGACGCTCGCCCGTTGATGATGGTAGTTGAAGGATGTCGAGCAAAATCCAGACGAAAGGGACCGTGCTCGTAGTTGATGACGACGATGCGGTGCGGAGTGGACTTTATTGGGCCTTGGCCAATGATTATCGAGTACTGCAAGCCTCTTCCAGCATTGACGCCCTGCCGCTGCTGCGCCGTGAAGGTGTTGATGTGGTGATTAGCGACCTGCATTTACCGCCCCGCGCAAAAGAAATTTCCGAAGGCCTCTCCTTAATTGATGCAGCTCGAGCAGAGGATCCTCCCATTCAGGTGGTCGTAATAACCAGCAGCAGCTCGAAGCAGGCAGCGCTCGAAGCCGTTAAGCGCGGTGCCTATGGCTTCTTCGAGAAGCCAGTGAACGGACCTGAAGTTTTGCATATCGTCAATCAGGCTGCCCGCATGCGCCAGTTGGAGATTGAAAATTTGCGCTTGCGCCTGGAGCTAACGAGTTCTCAGGGATTCAGCGATTTACTTGGCGAGAGCCAGGCGCTGGAGAAGATTGTCAAGCAGGCGCTTTCAGTCGCTTCGACCAGCGCTACAGTGTTGTTGATCGGCGAAAACGGAACCGGCAAGGAGATGCTGGCGCGCGCTATCCATCACGAAAGCCCACGCGCGGCCAACCCTTTTGTCGCGGTCAGCTGTGCCGCCCTGCCTGAAACACTAATTGAATCAGAATTGTTTGGGCACGAGCGAGGAGCTTTCACCACCGCCATTAATGCCCGAAAGGGGCGGTTTGAACTGGCGGACGGCGGGACTCTGTTCCTGGATGAAATCGCAGACTTGAGCCCAACCGTGCAAGTTAAGCTTCTGAGGGTTTTGCAGGAGCGAGCGTTCGAACGGGTAGGCGGCACAAAGACTCTGAGTGTTGACATCCGCTTAATAGCCGCCAGCAATCGGGATCTCGAAAAAGAGGTAGAAGCCGGCAGGCTGCGCCGCGACCTTTTCTATAGACTAAATGTGGTACCCCTGGTGCTGCCGCCTTTGCGTGATCGGAAAGAAGATATTCCATTGCTGGCAGGCCACTTTGCTCTGAAAGCTGCGCAGAAACACGGCCGGCAAGTACCCGAACTCGAGCCGGCGTTAATCGAGGCCCTGCAAGAGTACCGTTGGCCGGGTAACGTTCGGGAGCTGGAAAACCTGATGGAGCGGTTAGTGGTTCTCAGTAGTGGCCCAAACCTGGGAGCCGAGTTTTTGCCTGAGAAAATGTTGCGGGCGCTGCCAGAGGCCAGTGTTGCTGACGAACGAACACTGGAAGGGGCAATCCATGCGTTGAGGTCTCGAATGATCCGAAGCGCTCTACAGAGCGAGGGCGGCAACAAGGTGGCGGCAGCTAAGCGCTTAGGGATCAGCCGATCGTATCTTCACCGGCTGATTAGTGAGCACCGCCTCCGGTGAAGGCACATAGCGAGGAGGTATTTAGGAGGTATTTATTTATCATTGGTCATTTATCGTTTGACATTGGGTTCTAGCGTTAAGTCGTTGGTGGCTGGCGAGTGTTGAAGGGTATTTCTCGATCATTGATCATTTTTCATTCCGTGGAGTTTCACGTTCGCACCTGCGAAAAATGCCTCATCAAATCCGGAAGATGCCACGGGCTTGCCCGTGGAGTTTTCACGTTGGCAACTACTAAATAGCCTGGTCAAATCCGGAAGATGCCACGGGCTTGTCCCGTGGAGTCTCACGTTTGCAACTACAAAAAAGCCTCGTCAAATTCGGAAGATGCCACGGGCCTGCCCCGTGGAGTTTTCACGTTGGCAACTACAGGAAAGCCTCCCCCAATCCAAGATGCCACGGGCAAGCCCGTGGCATCTTCCATAAAATCCAGGCCAGAAACAAAACATCACGCCGGGAGGAGCCGCACTTGAATACTGCCCTTTTGTGCGAGAATATGAATCAGTGGCGAGTACACAAAAACGATTGCCCGAGAATGTGCCGGGAAGCTTTTTTGTCGATGATACCTGCATCGATTGTGATACCTGCAGGCACCTGGCTCCGGACACCTTTCGTGAAGAAGGCGATTACTCTGTAGTTTATCGCCAGCCGCAAACAGCCGAACAACTCCAGTTGGCATTGATGTCGCTGGTGGCCTGCCCCACAGGCTCTATCGGGTCGCTGGAAAGTCAAAATTTCAGGGCAGGTATCGATGCCTTTCCCTGCCGCATTCATGAGAATGTCTACTTTTGCGGTTTTACCGCCGAGTCCAGCTTCGGAGCCTGGAGCTATCTGATAGTCCGACCCGCCACCGCCGGGGGCAATATCTTAATAGACAGCCCTCGTTTCTCGTCCCAGTTGGTTAGCCGGATCGCCGCCCTGGGTGGAGTGCAGCAGATGTTCCTCACCCATCGGGACGACGTGGCCGACCATGAACGTTTTGCTGGCCGATTTAGTTGCAAGCGAATCATGCACGCAGACGATGGGGCTCGGCGGCTAGGAATTGAGAACGTAATTCAAGCGGAGGAAGCCATCTTCCTGGACCACGAACTCCAGGTTATCCCCACGCCCGGACACACTAGGGGTCACATGGTCCTGCTTTACAAGAACCAGTTTCTGTTCACTGGTGATCACCTGGCCTGGTCGCCTACGCGCCAAACTCTGACTGCATTTCGCAGTGCCTGCTGGTATTCCTGGCCCGTTCAGACGCGTTCAATGGAAAAGCTCTTAGACCACGAATTTCAGTGGGTTCTGCCGGGGCATGGTCGCATCCACCACGATACTTATGAGAATATGCGGGTTCATCTTGAGCGCTGCATCGCCTGGATGAAGGTGCGCGGTTAGTATCAGGCTTAGATCTTCGATCCTTTCGTTGAGAAGGTAAAAAAATGAATCGAAATCAGAAAATCGCCATCGGTTGTGGTGCGGCCGGCTGTCTGGGCTTGATCGTGATTGCGGTGGCGGCGGGGATTTTTTATCTGGTAATGCAATCGTCAAGCAGCAATACGAACCGCAGAAGCATCATCAGTGCAAATCGCAATTCCTCCAGTGCTTCGGAAGATCCTGGCGCAGACTCTTCCTCATCCACGGCCGACGAAACCGTTACGACCTCGATGTCCGAGGACGACAAACACAAGCTCTTTCAGGCTGCAGCCATAACGCAGGATACAGCCTTGATGCAGCGGGTCTGGAAAAAGCTGGGGCTTACACGAGCGGATGGCACGCCGAATGAGGTTTACGCCCAATTCGTTAAAGATCACGTCTCGTGGCTTTTTAGAAACACAGATTTTGTTCAGTCAGTAAGCACACCCGAGCAAGCTCGCGAATATGTCTTGGCCCACATCAACGACTGAGGTATCGGGGCAAAATAGCTGTAATGAATCCCGAGCGTCTAAGAAACTTCTCGATCATCGCGCACATTGACCATGGCAAGTCGACGGTAGCAGACCGCTTACTGGAGCTTACCGGCGCCCTCAGCGGCAGGGAGATGTCCGAGCAGGTGCTGGACAACATGGACCTTGAGCGCGAACGCGGCATTACCATCAAAGCCCACGCGGTGAGGCTGGATTACCGGGCCCGAGACGGCAACGATTATGTCTTAAACTTGATCGATACACCGGGCCATGTCGATTTCTCATACGAAGTATCCCGGTCCTTGTCGGCGTGTGAGGGAGCTTTGCTGATTGTCGATGCTTCCCAGGGTGTGGAAGCACAAACTCTGGCAAACACCTACCTCGCGGTGGATAACAATCTCGAACTGATTCCGGTCATTAATAAGATCGACCTACCTGGGGCCGAACCAGAAAAAGCAATCGAACAAATTGAGCACTTAATTGGATTGGAAACGCACAACGCAATTCTGGCGAGTGCAAAAACAGGTCAGGGTATCGAAGACGTTCTGGAAGCAATTGTTCGCGATGTGCCGCCTCCAAAGGGAGATCCCAACGCGCCGCTGAAAGCCCTGATCTTTGATTCGTGGTACGACTCGTACCGCGGCGTAATCGTCCTATTCCGAGTCATTGATGGCCGGGTGCGGCCGGGAATGAAAATTCGCTTTTTCAATACGGGGCGCGACTATCAGGTTGAGAGCCTTGGTGTGAATCGGCCCCGCCCGACGCCGATCGATGAATTGAGCGTGGGGGAGGTAGGCTTTCTAACCGCCTCGATCAAGGAGGTCGCCGACGTCGAGATTGGGGATACGATCACCGAGTCAAATCGCCCTACCACTGAACCCTTTCCAGGCTTTCAGAAGATCAAGCCCATGGTCTTCGCTGGTCTTTATCCGGTGGATACTAACCAGTACGAAGAATTGCGTGATGCTCTGGATCGCTTGCGGCTGAATGATGCGTCTTTCTTCTATGAACCCGAGTCATCTACGGCTCTGGGATTCGGATTCCGCTGCGGCTTTCTCGGGTTACTGCATATGGAGATTGTGCAAGAGCGCCTGGAACGGGAGTTCAACCTGGATTTAATCACGACGGCTCCGGGTGTTCGGTATCTGGTGACCACGTCGGATGGTCAGATTTCCGAGATCGATTCTCCAGCTAAAATGCCTGACCCGGGCCGGATCCTGAAGATTGAAGAGCCGGTCATCCGGGCAACGGTCTTGACCCCTGACGAACATCTTGGTGGCATCTTGCCGCTGCTGGAAGAGAAACGAGGACTCCAAAAAGGGTTCGAATATATTGCTACCAACCGCGTCATGCTGACGTACGAATTACCTTTGAACGAGATTGTGCTCGATTTCTACGATCGCTTGAAATCTGTCTCACGCGGGTATGCATCGCTCGATTACAACTTTGCTGGATACTGGGAAAGTGATCTGGTAAAGCTTGATGTACTGGTAGCCGGCGAGCCCGTTGATGCCTTGTCCCTGATTTTGCATCGCAGCACTGCACAGCCCAAAGGGCGAGCGTTGGCCGAGAAGATGAAACAGTTGATACCCCGGCAGCTGTTCGAGGTCCCGATTCAGGCGGCGATCGGGAACAAAGTGATCGCCCGCGAAACCGTAAAGGCGCTGGGGAAGAATGTAATCGCAAAATGTTATGGTGGCGACATCACTCGCAAGCGCAAGCTGCTCGAAAAACAGAAGGAAGGCAAGAAGCGGATGAAAAAGGTGGGTCGGGTTGAAATCCCGCAGGAAGCTTTTCTGGCGGTGTTGAAGGTTAATGACTAAAGGAAGTACCAAACCTCTTAAAGCGGTAACGATTTTTTGTGATGGTTCCAGCCTGGGCAACGGGCAAGTGATCGCTCGAGCTGCGGCAGTGGCTTTGCTGGGTTATCGGGGAGTCTGGCGAGCAGTCGGAGATTATCTGGGCCGCGCCACAAACCAGCAGGCAGAGATCGCCGCTGCCGCCGTTGGCCTTGAGGCTTTGCGCGAACCCTGCCGAGTCCATTTGTTCACCGACTCGCGTTATGTAGTTGAGACCATGAGTGGACGCTTTAGGAGAAAGGCCAACCATGACTGGTGGCAACGACTGGATAAGGCCAAAGACGCTCATCAGGTAAAGTGGGAGTGGACTCGTGGTCACGTTGGGCATCTGATTCAGGAGGCCGCAGATCGAGCAGCGCGCCGAATAGCGTCAGCCGGACGAGTGGAGGAAGAAATCCTGCGCGAGGCCATTGACACCGTTGGCACTACCGACCCTGCATCGACCTGAAAATTTGCTCAGTTGAGTGATTTCTATGGAGACTCAATTTTCTCCCGGCTTCGGGCACTTCCAAGAAACCACCACGACTAATTGGGGGTAAGTTTAGTGTAGTTTCGTGTTATTTCGTGGATCGCTTTTTTGCGACGCAAACGATCTACGAAATCACACGAAATTCCACGAACGAGCACCAAAGCTTGTGGAGACGCACCAGCTGGTTTCTATAGGACATCTGCAGGCGGCATCTGTGGCCGCCCTTTCGTCGCGACAAGTTCAAGAACGGGAAAAATATCCGTGGCCGCTCATTCGTCGAAAGACGGTCAATAAAAAGGGAAATCGAGCTTGGCGCGATTAGGGGCGGCCACGGAGGTGTTTGTTGTCAAGACATCCTTTACGTTTTGTTATCAACACATCCTTGACAGTTTCCTACAAAGCGCGTGAATCGTGACGAGGGGCGGCTACGGAGGGCCGCCCCTACAGATTTACGCAGTTTCTCCCGTTTGTGGGATTCCAAAGAGGGTGGGATTTGGGGTCTGTCGTTTCGAGAGAGCCCTAATTTGAGGTAGGATACAAAGTTCCTGAAACGCTCTGATTCTTTTACCCGGTTCCGAATTCTTGTGCGGAAGTTAGCTTTGACCAACCGCTTACCACTCTTGCCCCATTTACAGGGTACCTCTCTCTTTGCCGCCTCAGTTCTATTGCTTTTAGCCGCCACCGCCCGGGGGCAGGACCCACTCAGTGGCTGGGAATGGCAAAATCCCCTGCCTCAAGGAAATTCGATTAACTGCATCCGGTTCGCCACCGACCTGACAAGAGGCTGGGCCGTGGGCTCAGATGGCGTGATCTTGCGTACTGAGAATGGCGGCTTTGATTGGAAAGTCCAGGAATCGCCAGCCAACACTACCCTCTACAGCGTTTATGTTCAGGACCGCAAGCGCGCGGTCATCTCTGGTGCCCGCGGCGTGATTCTGACCACCGACAACGGTGGAGATAAGTGGACCAAGCGCATTACCGGCGCCAGGGATCATCTCTTTGGCCTTACTTTTGCCCGTGACAATTTGAAGCATGGGTGGGCCGTCGGATCTTTCGGGGCAATCATAACAACCAGCGACGGTGGGCTTACCTGGAAAGCACAGAGAACAAACACTACGGCGCACTTATTCTCAGTCGCCTTTGCGAATGCGCGCACAGGCATTGCCGTTGGTTCGCGTGGCACTCTCCTGGTAACCAACAATGGCGGAGCCGAGTGGAAGCAGCAAAACGGGATAACCGGAATGGCGCTCACCAGCGTGGCGTTTGTTTCCGCCAAACGCGCTGTCGTTGTTGGGTCGCGCGGAACGGTTTTGCAAACGGACGACGCTGGCGGAACCTGGCACACACAGAATCCCTTATCGACCGCTGATCTGCTCGCAGTCCATTTCACCGATGAGCGGCACGGGTGGGCCGCCGGAGACAACGGCATCGTCCTCACCACCGGAGACGGCGGTAACATCTGGCTGCCAATCAACGTGCGCACAAACCCAAAACTGGTGACAGTGTTTTTTGCCGATGAATGGGTGGGCTGGGCAGCCGGTGCTGACGGCCTGGTCGTGCGCACCGACGACGGAGGTATGTCCTGGCGCCGGTTGACAGAAGGTGGTCGGGAGGATCTGGCAAACATCCATTTTGTTGATAACTCGCACGGCTGGGCTGTTGGCGCTCGTGGCAAGATCCTGTTTACAAGTTCAGGAGGGAAGAACTGGACGGTACGCCCGTCAGGGACCAGCAGCAGACTCAATGCCATCACCTTCGCAAATAATAAGATTGCCTGGGTGGTGGGCGACGAGGGCACTCTGCTGCAGTCAACCAATGGAGGAATAACCTGGAAGCCGGTAGTCATAGAAGCGAAGGAGGATCTTTTTGGCGTCGATTTTGTTACGGCACAGTCAGGCTGGATTGTTGGTGCCCGCGGCTCGATCCTAAACACGAAGGACGGCGGCCAAACCTGGACTTACCAGGTGGTTGGGACTTTCAACTGGCTCGAGGATGTGAGGTTTTTGGACGAGCAGACTGGAGTGGTAGTCGGGTCAAACGGCACCATTCTGCGGACGCAGGATGGAGGGGCGAGCTGGAAACGGGTGGATCGCAATTTAAAAGAGTGGCTTTACGCGGTTGCCTTTGCTGATTCCCAGCGTGGCTATGTAGTTGGGGCGCGCGGGATTATTCTGCGCACCGATGACGGCGGCGCCACCTGGAAAGACCTGGAAAGCGGATTAACGACAAATCTTTTTGATGTGGCTGTCGCTGGACGTGATGACATTCTAGTGACCGGGGATCAGGGAAGAATTCTGCACAGCAAGGATGCGGGCGAAACCTGGGAAACTCAGCCCTCAATCACCAGCTCGCCACTCTATTCAGTTGCTTATCGCGGAGGGAATAACCTTTGGGTTGCGGGCCGAGGTGGGGCCATCCTGCGGCGCACAGACCCGATCGCCACCGTCAGCATACCCACACCGCGCCTGCCTCCAGCGCTGCGAGGCACACCAAAGGCGCAGTTGAATAATCAGGACACCCCGCTTTTAGATGATGGCGACATCCCACGCGCCGTTCCCCCAACTCGCAAACCCCCGAAACCGAATTAGGATTTAGGAATTAGGAATTAGGATTTAGGAATTAGGATTTAGGAATTTAGGATTTAGGAATTTAGGATTTAGGAAATTAGGATTAGGAATTAGGATTTGGAGCTCGAATTGCGGATTGCAAATTTCGAATTGCAGATATCTTATCGGTGATTACATTAAGGCGACACGCCAAGACAATTCGAAATCAACAATTCCAAATCCTAAATCCTAAAATCCTAAATCCTAAATCCTAAATCCTAATTCCCGAATTCCTAATTCCCAAATCCCAAATCCTAATTCCTAAATTTCTTACTTAGGGAGGTAAAAATCCGCGGGGACAAATTCTACGGCGACCATTTCGCCGTCACTCCGGCCCGGGCCACCTTGAGCCAAGCGGTAAGTTACCACCACTGAATTTGGTGGCCGCCGCTGCCCGCAACTTATTTGCCCGCGGACTTCGGTTGTGAAGGTTACAAATCTGACCCGTTCCAGGCGACTTGCTTGCAGGGTCAGCAGTTGCCCGCCGGCCGCGATAGAAAAAACAATCCTCTCTTGATTGCAGTCGACCCGTTTCAGAAGGCCCTGCACCCTTTGTTCGCCTTTCTGCGGCTTGCGCAAGAACGGTTCAAGTGATGGTTCCCTGTCATTTTCCGCCGGCGCCGACAAACTGTTCTCACCTTGCTCTGCGACCTTCAGCCGCTCCACATGCTCTTCGATCTTTTTCATCGAGCTAAGCAATGCCTCAGCGCTGCGGCGGGTCTGATCGTCTGCGCCCTCGCGCAGCATCGGCTTCAAAACCTCACGAGCGGTGGGAAAATCTTGTTTGCGCATAAAGAGCTGCGCCAGCACAAAAACATAATCGTCCCTGCCCGGTGCCAGAGACAGGGCATAGCGGACCAGTTCAATGGATTCGTCCAACTGCTCTTCCTGGACCAGATTAATGAACGCCAGCAGAGTGTAGGATTCCGGAAATCTCGGGTTTAGCTTGATTGCCCGCAGCAGATCTGAGCGCATTGTGTCTACCACCCGGGGTTCGTATTGAGTCACTGTGAGTGTGTCATCCATTCCCCAGCGGCTGAGCGCAAAAGCGTGATAATAGTAAGTCAGATACGTCGGATTTGCTCCGCGAGCTCTTTTCAGATGTTCAATTGCCTCGCTGAATCGCTTCTGCTTGACGCGGACGATACCCAGCGAAGCATGAGCCAGCGACAGTTGCGGTTCGAGTGACAGCGACTGCTCGAGCAGAGTACTGGCGTCAGTTAACCGATCCGTGTGGAGCAGCAGGTCACCCAGGTGAGCCCGGGCCTCTGCCTCGGAAATCTCATTGCTCGAGAGTTCGACCAGCGGCTTGATCTCCTGAACAAGGCTAATCATCTGAAGCGGAAAAGAGCTGCGTCGCAGGTAAGCCTTAAGTTCATTTTCAAGGGTTTCAGCATCGCACTGAAAGGCCTCCTGAAATGCCCGGTCCGCCTTTACACCGTCGCGGAGCAGCTCGAGGAAGGTTCCCACCTGAGGTTGCCGTTTGCGATCGTTGCCCAGAATCAGGTAGTGGACCAGGGCCCAGGCTTGCGCATAGTAGATTCCGGTCTTGTCCCGCTCGTTGTAGTAGGAGGAGTTCCGGTCGACGTCAAGAAACGTTTTTAAGGGAATCAGGTTTTCGCGCAAGGTCTTCAGATGTCTGGGAATAATCCTGCCCAGGAAGACTCTGCGACCCTGATTCTCAACCGCGAAGGTGCTGTAGTACTCGGCCAGCCCTTCATCCAGCCACGGAGGCACATTGCGAACAGTGTTGTGCAGTAGTAAGTGGACGTATTCGTGGAAGATTATTTGCAGCGGATCTTCGACGCCTGGTTCGGTGCTGAGGGCGATGTAGTGAACGTCTTCACCCGATTGAAAATATCCGGAGACGTCACTCGGTTTACCCTGATAAAGAGGTTTATAAGGATCGAAAGAATCGTTGCTCTTAAAGACTATTACGGTAGTGGTGACGGCAGTGTCGTACCGAAAGCCAGGCAGCAGTCGCCCGAAACCCTCGCGAAACTGTTCCAGCCGAACAGCCACTTCGCGGATCTTCTTTTCACTGGCATTTCCCACCAGTAGGAAGTTGTTGGAACGGACCCGGGTCCAATTGTCTTTTCCTTCAACCAACAACAGGCCGCCGTGCAGGGCGACCAAAAGACAACACACTCGGGCAAAGTAGTAGCTTGCCTGTGACATGCTTGAGAACCAAACTAAGTTACAAGCTTGAAGCGCGTGGGGAGCTTCGCGTTGGGACAGTTCAGCCAGAATATACGGACGCCTCTGGGCTGCTGTCAACGAATATATCGCAGAATCTTTGCGGCGTATTCAACCGCTCTTTCGTAAACGCTATCGTGGCTGAGAATCTCCAATTCTCGGCCCAGTAACTGGGCGGTGCTGCGATTTCGAACAGTGAGAATTTTTCCCGGGTGGGTGATACCCGCAAGTCTTGCCTGGGTTTCTAAATGCAAGCCTTGCGAGTGCCGGCTGACAACAAAAGTTGCGTCGTCCTCTCCGGCATTTAATTGTGCTCGCGCCAATCGACCAGGTTTTGTCGCCGCGCGCTCGATCCTATTCAGGTCTACGACAATTCTCCGACCATCATGCAAGACAAAAAACCTTACCGTGCTATTTCCGGGCTGGACCGGCTCGGTTGAGAGTTCCCACTTCAACCGGCTGGCCAACCAGCCAGCCAGCATCAGAGCCTGGGGCGCGATGGCCTCAGGCTCATGCTCGGGTGGTGAGTAGTCGATTTCGACTCCGGTGATCCGGTTCAAAGGCGTCTGGCAGCGCGGCGCGTCGTAGAAACTGGCTAGCAGTGCGCGCCATGAGGTTAATCGAGCCCAGTTAATATCACTGATGGCGAGTTGGGTTGGCTGGCCATCGCTAAACGCCTCGGCCAGCGCGAGCAAGGTGTCCCGCGCGGTCCTGACCTGGAGACTATCTATAATCAATCTATCGGCAGCGCGGGCAAAGTCCTGAAAAATTCGGTCGTCAGTCTCCAAAGTGTCGCGCCACCAAAGAAAGGTTGGGAGATCGGAAATCAGCAGCGGTAGTGCTGCACTCGGCAGTTCGGGCACAAATCTGCCGCGCGCTATGAGAATAATCTCTTCGCACGAAAGCCGTTTTTCTTCCTGGCCACTTTGGTAGAAAGACGAAATAAACAGTTCAATATCGCGGTCGTCCGCTTCCCTGACGCCAATGTTTACCAGAGTTCGATTGGGATGGACGGCGCTCAGTTCTTGCAGAGTAGCGTCAAGCTCCTGGAGCTGTGACCGGTCGGGCATGAAAACAATCAAGTTGGCAACGCGAGCGCGCATGACGGCGCCTTCATCTGATTGTTTGGCAGCCGAATCTTGCCAGAGCAGGCTTAACTCACGTTCGACCGCAGCCACATCCAGCACTTGTCCCAGTTGAATCTGATGCATCTCTAAAGCCGGCGCCAGTCGCGCTCATCCCTGGCGAGTAGTTCGAAGGCCCCAGGCGGTCCCCACGCGCCAGCCTCGTAATTGGGAAAATCCTTAGCGGGAGCCTCCCACGATTTCAAGATTGGTTCCACAATCTCCCAGCCACGTTCCACCATGTCTCGGCGAGCGTATAGCGTTGAATCACCCAACATGCAATCAAGCAAAAGGCGCTCGTAAGCTTCGGGCGCCTTCACCCCAAACGAAGAACCATAACGAAAGTCCATGTTCACCCAGCGGATGCGCATAGCCTGGCCCGGTAACTTGGCTCCGAAGCGCAGCGTAATTCCTTCATTCGGCTGAATGCGAATTACCAGAACGTTTGGTTCAAGAGGGCTGTCAGCTTCGGTAAACAAGCCGTGCGGTACCTCTCTAAACTGGATGGCAATTTCGGTCACACGCTTCTGCAGGCGCTTTCCCGAGCGAATGTAAAAGGGAACTCCGGCCCAGCGCCAGTTGTCGAGGTACAACTTGAGCGCCGCCAGTGTTTCTGTTGAGGAATCCGTATTAACCCCGGGCTCCTGCCGATAACCTGGTACGGACTCGCCTAAAACATAGCCGGCACCGTATTGGCCCCTGACGGCGAACGCATCGACCTCAGCTCTGGGAATCGGTCGCACGGCTTGTAGTGCCTTAATCTTCTCGTCGCGAATACTCTTTGCTTCCAGCGAAACAGGAGGCTCCATCGCGATCAGGGAGATTAATTGAAAGACATGGTTCTGAATCATGTCACGCACCACGCCAGCCTTGTCGTAATAGCCGCCGCGGCCTTCAACCCCGACTGTTTCCGCGTTCGTAACCTGAATGTGATCGATATACTGTCGATTCCAGACCGGCTCGAAAATATTGTTGGCAAAGCGAAAGACCAGGAGGTTCTGGACTGTCTCTTTCCCGAGATAATGATCGATGCGGTAGATCTGATCTTCTTTGAAGATCGAGCTTAACTCGTCGTTTAACGCTCGAGCGCTTTCAAGATCGCGGCCGAAAGGTTTTTCCACAATCAGCCTGGTCCAACCTGTATCAGACTGGGCCAGTCTCGCCGCTCCCAGGTTCCGGGCGATCAAACCAAAGAAGTCCGGAGCGGTGGCAAGGTAGAAAATGCGATTACCCTGGGTCGCCCGGTCTGCTTCAATCTGTGATAGTCGTTCGCGCAGCGAGGCGAAAGTTTCATTGGCGCCGAAGTCGCCGCTTAAGTAAAAGAGGGCTGCGGCAAAACTGTTCCAGGCGGCTTCGCCGAACTCTTCCTTTGATCCGAATTCCAGTACCGCTTCGCGCATACTAGAGCGAAACTCCTCATCACTGAGTGTGTGCCGGGCCACCCCAACCACGGCAAACTCAGCGGGTATTAGTCGCTGTTGCGAAAGGCGAAAGAGGGCCGGGATGAGTTTCCGGCGCGTCAAATCGCCGGTGGCCCCAAAGATGATCAATGCACACGGTTCAGCGGTTCGCTCGAGTCGTAGACCCGCGCGCAGAGGATTCTCTTCGTGAGGTACGATCATGATAGGTCCTATTTGTCCTATAAGTCCTATGGATTAGGACGTATAGGACAGATAAGACCTAGCTACACACGAACTGGATTGTCTTTGGCGTAAGAGTACGCCGTCCAGGCGGAAAGCAGGTGGCAAACCCAGCCCAGAAAACCACCAGTCCCGATCCAGAAGCCCGGGGTGATAATCAGCCAGAGAATCCCTGCCAGGATTCTCCCATTGTAGAGTTGCCCGACACCGGGAATCAGCAAACTCAGAACTCCTGCCAAAAAGGGATCACGCATCAATCGAACCTCC
>Ga0187892_10005605_pt1 | contig 19573 bp, 12 predicted proteins | sample MA1701073metaG_FD_139345 | JGI IMG/M metagenome (GOLD analysis project Ga0187892, IMG submission 139345) | Bio-ooze microbial communities from a basaltic lava cave in the Kipuka Kanohina Cave System on the Island of Hawaii, USA - MA170107-3 metaG ...
CGCCGTTTGCTTCAACTCGACGGCCAGCCGCTCCGGGGGAATTCGGTCCGCCAGGGCGACTTGATCATCGTCGAGATCACGCTCGACCCGCTCGAACGCCATCTCGACAACGTGGTCATCGAGGACTTGTTGCCGGCGGGATTGGAGATCGAGAACCCGAACTTGAAGACGTCGGAGCTGGCGCCGTGGCTCGACCGGGACAAGCCGGCGCTGCCGTTGCGTCACGCCGACCTGCGCGACGACCGCTACCTGGCGTTCACCGGCAGTTTCGACGGCCGGCTCTCGTATTACTACGCGGCGCGCGCGGTGACCGTCGGCAAGTATGTTTATCCCGCGCTGTCCGCGTCGTGCATGTACGATCCCGAGGCGCGCAGCCTCCACGGCGCGACGACACTGGAGGTGAAATGAAGCGATGGCGAAACCGACTCCGTCGCGCGGCGATCGCCCTGTCTGCCTTGATGACCGCAAGCGGATTGGCGTTCGGGCTGGTCTGGTGGACGTTTCCGTTCCCACAGGAAAAACTGCAAAGCTATCCGGCCGCACGCGTTGTCCTCGATCGCGACGGCAACGAGTTGCGGGCGGCGCGACATGACGCGGATGTACTGTGTCGGCCCATCCGATTCGAGGAGACGGGACCTTGGGTCGTCCCCGCTCTCGTCGCAGTCGAGGATAAACGCTTCTACTCCCATCACGGCGTGGACCCGCTGGCGGTGGGACGAGCGCTATGGCAAGACATCACCGCACGCCGAATCGTCTCCGGCGCCTCGACGATCACGATGCAAGTGGTTCGCTTGATCGAACCGCGGCCGCGAACGGTACGAGCCAAATTGATCGAGTCGTTTCGCGCGCTGCAATTGGAACGGCCGCTGACGAAACGGCAGGTCCTCGAACAATACCTGAATCGCGCGCCGTTCGGCTCCGATCTGGTCGGGATCGAAGCGGCGAGCCGGCGCTACTTCGACAAGCCGGCATCCGAGTTGAGCTTGTCCGAAGCGGCGCTGCTGGTCGGATTGCCTCAATCGCCCTCGCGCTTGCGACCCGACCGGTATCCGGAGCGGGCACGGCAGCGACGCAACGTCGTGCTCGCCCGGATGCATGCCTGCGGTTTCATCGATTCGTCGCAACGGGAGAACGCACGACGGCAAGACATTCGCTGCGTTGAGCGACGCGGGGAGATACGTGCGCCGCACTTCAGTGAACTCGTATTGGCTCGCTACCCTTCGCGGGATCCATTGCGTACAACGCTCGATGAGCGCCTTCAACGAATCGCGGAGGAATCCTTGCGTCGCCATTCTGGGCGGCTCAAGATGGACGGCGTATTCAACGGCGCCATCGTCATCATCGACGTACGCGCGGCGGCGGTGTGCGCGATGGTCGGCTCGCCGGAGTTCTGGGATGAAGCTCACGACGGGCAGGTCAACGGCGCCACATCGCGTCGATCGCCGGGATCTGCATTGAAGCCGTTCGTGTACGCTGTGGCATTCGATCGCGGCTATTGCACGCCGGCCACGGTGATCGGGGACGTGCCGATGACGTTTCGCGGATACCGGCCTGAGAATTTCGACCGCGAGTTCTTGGGCCTCGTCACGGTGCGCGACGCGCTGGCGTCGTCGCTGAACATTCCCGCGCTGCGTGCGGCGGAGCAAGTCGGACCGCAGAACGTGCTCGCGATGCTTCGTGCGGCGGGTCTGAGCACGATGGGCCGCCCGGCCAGTCACTACGGCCTCGGCATCGCGCTCGGGAACTGCGAAGTCACGCTTCTCAACCTGGCTAATGCCTACGCCGCGCTCGCGCGGCTCGGCGAATACCGGCCCGCTCGCCTGCTGGAGGACTCGCCGCTCGGCGAGCCGAGGGGCGTTTGTTCTCCCGAGGCTGCGTATCTCATCGTGGACATCCTCAGCGGCGACGAGCGTTCGTTGGAGGCACGCGGCCACATTGCCGACGCCCGGCTGCCGCGCGTCGCGTGGAAGACCGGCACCTCCACCGGTTTCCGCGATGCGTGGACGCTCGCCTACAATCCCGAGTTTGTCGTCGGTGTCTGGCTCGGCAATCACGATGGCCGGGGGTCGCCGGCGCTGGTCGGCGCCGATGCCGCCGCGCCGTTGGCGCACGAGTTGTTTCGCCGGCTCTACCCCGACGGCAACGCGCCATGGTTCCAGCGTCCGGTTGGAGTGAGCACGCGAGTGGTTTGCGCCCGCAGCGGCCAGCCCGCCGGCAAGGATTGCGGCGCGACGATTTTCGATTTCCACATTCCCGGTGTCTCGGCGACGGCCACCTGCTCCGTGCACCAACGCGACGCGGGGTGGCGCGTTCGCGAGCGATGGCCGCCAGAGATCGAATCGTTTCTGCAAACCACTCGCAAGCCCGAGCGAATCAGGACACGAGCCGGCGCTGGTTGCATTCGTATCACCGCGCCCAAGTCCGGCGAAGTGTTCAGCCGCGTGGACAGTTTCGAACATGTGCCGCAGGAGATCGCGCTGTCGGCGATTGCCGACCCTACGGGCGGCTCTCTCTACTGGTTTGTGGACGGTGAGCTACTGGGCGTTTGCGGGTCTGGGGAGAGATTGTTCTGGCCACTCAGCGCGGGGCAGCACGAGATTGTTTGCGGCGACGACCGGGGACGCGCTGACCGTGTGGAAATCCGTGTCGATTGATCGCGTCCAAGGCGGAAATGCAATCCAGCTTTCTCGGGGCGTGCATGGTGGTCATTCCAGAGGTGCGAAGAACGCCAGGGGCATTCCGCAGTCATCCATCGCGACGACTTCGTCGCCACGCAGCCGGCAACGAATGGTGCGGGTGGGATGCTTGAGCACAAGCTCGTGAGTCGGCAACGGGAATTTGATGGTGACGGGCGCGTTCACAGGCGGTGTTTCGATTCGCGAATAGCCGTCCACGGCGTCCATTACCATCCACGGCGGGACGCGCACGTGCAGCGCGCCCGGCTTCTTCAGCGTGATCGTCAACGCGGGATGCGTGTACGGCGACTCGACGCGGATCGCATCGGTCTCGTGATCGAGCAGCAGCTTCACGAAATGGCCGCGCTCGTTGAATTGCGTCGCGGCCCGGCACGCTTCGCAGAGCGAACCGACCGTTCCGCCGACCACGTCCATCGGGAAGCCGATGGATTGCATGCCGACGAAGGCGTGGCCATGCGGAGCCGGGAACGCCCACGCGCCGCGCGTTCGCTCCGCCACGTCCCGCAACCCGTCGCGTCCCTCGGGATTGGGTGGATTCGTGATCCAGGAGATGTCGCGCAGTTGCGACGGCAGGATGTGGCCGCGCAGGATGCGTTCGGCATCGTGGTAGTACTCGACGTGTCCCCACGCGCCCAGGATCAGCGCCGTTTCGAGGATGTCGCCGGAGTTGTTGACCTCGCCGCGTTCGGGAAATTTGCAGTCGGGATCGCTGTTCTCCGGCGACCAACCGATCGCGTCACGGAGTTGGCCGAGGCCGTTATCGTAGAATGCCTTCACCCGCGTCATGAGCGTCGCGTCGCGAGTCAACCCGGCCAACTGCGCCAGCGACGACAGCGTGCAGGTCGTCGAATGGACATGCCGCCAGTGTCGGCGGCGGTCGTACGAGCCGTCAGCAGGAAAATAGTTCAGCGTGTGATCCTTCAGAGCGAGCGCGAGGTCGAGCGCTGGCTTGTGCTGGGTCGCCCGGTAGAATTTCACCAGCGGGCCGATGGCGCGGGCTAACTCGCTGATGAAGTAATCGCCGCTGCGTTCCCCACAGAATTTCAGTTTGTGCTCGTCCTCGATCCGTTTGATATTCCCGCCCTGTTTGGGATTCCACAGCCGTGGAATCGTCGCGATGCTGGCCTCCGCCAGTTCGCGCGCCTTGGCCGACTGTCGGTATTTCGTCAGCGCATACAGCGCGTGGAACCCCTTCGCGGACGTTGTGCGGGAGAAAGTTGACGAGCGGTCCGCCGATGTGCGTTCGATTCAACGGCAACGGCAGCGGCCCGCTGTACGAGAAGAACGCCGCCTGCGCGTGTTTTTCGATTGCCGACTCATCGAGCGTCAAGCCGAGTGCGTCTTCGGCGTTCAACAAAGCGTTGAGATGGCGGCCCGGCGTGTGCGCTTCGGAGAGACCGTCGTTGGACGCCAGCTCGACCTGGTCCGGCCAGACGATGTTCCCCCAGAAGGGTATGTCCTTGTCGTCCGCGTTGAACACGCTGCACATCGTGCGGCAGCCGAGGCGGATTGCGTCCGCGAGGTCGGTGGTATTGACATCGCGGACGCGCGCGGGAAGTGCGGACAGATCGTTCATCTCAAGTCCAGGGCGCAGAATCTACCGGCGGCCCGTCCGTGGACAAGACTGATTTGGAACCCCTTTTATTGGTACAGATCGCGGGACTGCGAACCCTGCCGGACCGATCTTCGCTATCTCTGTTTCCTCCTGTTGGAAAATCACCAGCCCGCGGCGGGATACGGGACGCTCTCGTACACGGGCAGGTCCACGCCGGGGCACATGTACCAGCAACTCCGAGGTGTAGCGCAGGAAGTCCATTGCCGGCGGCAGGCCCAGCTTCTCAGAGACAGTGGTTGCTGCCCGGACGAATGCGGAAACGACGCCGCGGAGCGTTTCCGACCACACACTCGATCTCTCGCCGCTCCGCTGTCAGGTTGATGATGCGCAGTCGTTCCAACTTCCCACGTTGGACGTTGACGAAGACCACCAAGCCGTCGCCGGCGTGGATGCCATCGAATCGTACGTCGCGCCAAGCCGCTGCGACGCTTTCCAGGATACGCAGGGTGTTGCCGGTGACGTTGGCGAGCATGCCGTTGACGGCCCAGACCATCGCCGCGCTGCACGTGATCGTGTAGTGATTGTAGAACTCGCCGTGGTACCAGATGCGCTCGGGGATGCCGCCGAAGAAGTTCGTCGAGGGAAGCGCGTTCTGGAGCAGCTTGTGCGCGGTCGGGTCGCCGATGCGCGAGAAACAGCGCGCGGCCCACCAGTTCGCCCACGGGAACGCCTTCTCGGCGTAGCGCGTGACGCCGTGGAAGTTGTAGAGCTTCATCTGCGGGTCGTAGTTTTCCATCATCTTCCGCAAGGTCGGCTTGTGTGCGGGATGCTCGGGGAAGAGATCGAAGATCAGCGATCCCCAATGTGGCAGTCGTCCGCCGGCAAAGGACTGCATCACCCCCCGCTTGTCCACGTTGCGGTCGAGGCCGCGTTGGAGTTTCTTGATGATTGTGTCGAGGTCGGCAAGGAACGGCTTGCGCTTCAATGCCTTCGCGGCGTCCCGGTATTCCATCAGCGCTTTCAGGAAAATTGCGCAGGTCCACGTGTCGTTCGTTTTCTCGTTCGAGACGGATTCGTCCACGCCCTCGCATTTGCCGACGATGAAATGATCGCCGCGGTCTTCGAGAATGAAATCGTGCAGGAACAACAGGAACCCCTCGGCGATATCGATGTGACGACGGAGAAACGCGGCGTCGCCCGTGTAACGCCAGAATCGCAGGATGGTGTTCGCCCACATGGCGTTGTTGTGGACCTGCGTGACGAGGAACGGGTAGCGCGTGAACTTCTCACGTTCCACCGTCCATTCCAGGTGCGCGCCGCGGGACTTGTATTTCTTCGCGTCCGCCCGGGCACGAGGCAGATAGACGCGCAGATGTTCGAGCGCGCGTCGCGCCTCCGCGACGTGGCCGCTGCCGAGGATCGCTTCGATGGCGAAACACGAATCCCAGAACATGCAGCATTGCCAGAGATGGGGCGTGACGCCCATCGGCAGGAAGCCGGTCGGATGCAGGTTGGCGCGGACCAGGTAACGCCCGAAGTCGTAAAGGAACTGCGTGGCCGGATCCGGCAGTTTGACGCGGCTGGCCGCGAAGTAGCTGAGCCACTCTTTCTGATGCCGGTCGCGAACGCGTTTGTAACCCAGCCGCCGGCATTCGCTGAGCGTGCAGTCGAGCGCAACACGGTGGTTTTTCGAATCATCGTTGTCGATGGCCACGAGGTAACGGGTGAACGACTCGCCCTTGCGAAACATCCGCGTCCGCATCCGGCCATACACGAATACGTCCTTCTTCTTTTCCTCCGCGCTGCCGGCCACGATTTCGCAATCGCACCACGACCGCGCGCCCCCGCGATAATCTTCGATCGCATACTCGTAACTCATCAGCGACTTCTTCGGCTCGACGCGCAGCGAGGCACGATCCATTTTTACGGGCCGCTTGTAGAGATCGATGTGCGCGGGCGAGGGTGAGTTGAGGAAGAACACAATCGCCGCGCCCGACTTCGGCGTTTTGAGAAACTCATAGTGCTCGACCTGCACGTGCTCATTGGTCAGGAACGTCGTCACCTTGATGCGCATCCATTGGAGCGTCTCGTTGTCCTTCTGGTCGTAGAACGTCGTCAGCGTGGCCTTGCGCGGATCGAAGTACTGCTTCGTGTTGCGCGGCACGGCGAGGTCGCCGTTGAGGAACGGGCAGGCCGCGAACTCGAACAGCGGGAACAGCGTCCCATAGGCGAGGTACGTGTCGCGACGCGTGCGTCGGTCGCTCTTGAACCACCCCGGCGGACGTTGCAACGGCAGTGGCGCGCCGTAGTCGCATTGCTCGAACCAGGCGTCGCCCGAGCCGAGGATGTTGATGAACATGCCGTCCACGCCGTTGGCAAGGTAGAGCGGGAAGTAGGGCCGGTCCGGCAGACAACTGCCCCAGGGGGTCGTTTCGATTTTCATCGGTGGAACAATTCAGGAGGCAGGAGCCGGAATCCAGAAGATACTGCGGATTCACTCTGACGATCTGTTCGCCCACTCGTAGCCGAAGACTTCGCCGGCGCTCACTTCGAAACGCACGATGAGGAATTTGTCCTTCGGTATGTCCGCGATCTTCGCTCGCCGAAATCTCACCGCCGTCTGGATGGAGTCGCCGGTGAACGGCTCGCAGTCGTCGAAGGAGAAACCCGGCAGGCTGTCGCTCTTGCGGGGCTCGACGTGGCACGGGCTGCGTTGTTCGGCAATCGCGACACGGACAGATCCCCGCGGACAACGAGCGTTGATCGTCAGTTCGTCGCCTTGGCGCGGGCCCGTTTCGACGTCGAACCGGCCACGCCACGAGACGGCAAGACTGGCGAACCGGTCGCGTTTGAGGCGGGCGAGGCCGAGAACCTGGCTGCCGCGTTGTTCCTCGATCGGGATGTCCTGACGAATCTTGAAATCGGGCGTGATGCTCCAGCCGTGCGGGTAACGCGTGCCGCTGTAATAGAGAAACTGCTCGTCGCGATGATCGACAAGGGTGCTCTCGCAGACCATGATGCCGGCGTCGAACTCGCCTGGTCGGCCCACCTCCAGCAACGGCGGCCGCCCGCGCGGGAAACGCCAGTGGGTGGCGTCGTGCGAGAACGCCATCCGCAGATGGAACACGCCGTTGGCGTTTTGCGCCATCTTGTTGTGGATCGGCAGACCGACGTTGAGGATGCTCTGCACCGCCAGATAGAGCGTGTCCACCTGGTAAACCGTGTAGCCGTACAACTCACCGATCTTGAACCCGCGTTGGGCGGCGAGCAGATCGTCGAAATCATCGGGCACGTACGTCTCCTGCCATTGTCGCGTGCCGGCGTAACCGTACCAGTTGACGCCGTCGCGGCTCTCGATCACCAACGCCGGCGGCATCAACATCTCGCCGTTCGAGGTGGACGAGGTGTTGAACCGCGTCCCCGGCGTCCGCAGCGCCATGGCGGTCGGGTTCGACAACAAGTATTACGGCGAGGAAGTCGGCGCGTACATCGTGAAAGCGACGGGCGCTGACCCGACCGAGGCCGCTATCCTGCGCTTCTGCCGCGAGCACCTCCCATTTTACAAATGCCCGAAAGTGGTCGTGTTCGGAACGGATTTTCCCGTCACCTCGACCGGCAAGTACAAGCGCAACCAGCTCAAGCCGCTCTTTGCGAAGTTCGCCGCGCAACAGTTCAGGGAAACGAAGTAATCGGCAGGGCGCGACCGCCGGGCGCGCTTGCGTCCTACCAACCCTCGGCGCGCCCGGCGGGCGCGCCCTACCCGGTCTTGAGGCCCAGCTCCGCCGCGCTGATCTCGCGCATCTTGTATTTCTGAATCTTGCCGGTCACCGTCGTCGGGAACTCAGTGACGAATTTGACGTGATGCGGGATTTTGTAATCCATGATCTTGCCGTTGCAGAACGCGCGCAACTCCTCGGCGGTCATCGTCTCTCCGCTCTTCAATTTCACCCACGCCATGACCTGTTCCCCGTAGTATTTGTCCGGCACGCCAATCACGTACGCCTCGGCGATCCTGGGATGCGTGAAGAGGAACTCCTCGACCTCGCGCGGGAAGATCTTCTCGCCGCCGCGACAGATCATGTCTTTGAGGCGCCCGGTGATTCTTACGTAACCATTCTCGTCCATCACCGCCAGATCGCCGCCATGGAGCCAGCCGGCGGCGTCGATCGTCTGCCGGGTGCCCTCGGGGTTGTTGTAGTAGCCGCGCATCACGTGGTAGCCGCGGTAACACAACTCGCCTTGTTCGCCGCGCGGCAACGTCTTGCCCGTCGATGGATCGATGATCTTCTGTTCCTGGTGCGGCATCACTTTGCCGACGCTGCCGACGCGCACCTCGATCGGGTCGTCCACCTCGGTCATGTTGCACACGGGCGAGGTCTCGGTCATTCCGCAGGCGATGGTAATTTGTTCGCAGTGCATCTCGTGGATCACTCGCTTCATGACTTCGATGGGACACGGCGCGCCCGCCATGATGCCGGTGCGCAATGACGAAAGATCGAACTTCTTGAAGTCGGGATGATCGAGTTCGGCGATGAACATCGTCGGTACGCCGTGGAGCGCGGTGCATTTTTCCTTCGCCACCGCCTCGAGCGACGCGAGCGGACTGAAATGAGGCGCCGGCAACACCATCGTCGCGCCGTGCGTCACGCAAGCCAGGTTTCCCAGCACCATTCCGAAGCAGTGATAAAACGGCACCGGGATGCACAGGCGGTCCTTGTGCGTCAGTCGCATGCGTTCGCCGACGAAGAAACCGTTGTTGAGGATGTTGTGATGCGTCAACATCGCGCCCTTCGGGAACCCCGTGGTGCCGGAAGTGTATTGAATGTTGACCACGTCGTCGAAATCGAGCGAGGCCTGCCGCTCGGCGAGCGCTTCGGGCGTGACGCGGTCGGCGTTGGCGAGCAGGTCGTTCCAATCGCGGAGAAAGAGGACTCGCCGCAGCGCCGGAAACTTTGTCGTGGCCGCCGTGGCTCCCAGCTCGTGCAGCATCTGCTCATAGTCCGCGTCCTTGAACCCGTCACCGCTGATCAGGGCGTTACACTCCGATTGTTTGAGCGCGAACTCCAGCTCATGCAGCCGGTAGGAAGGATTGATGTTCACGAGGATGGCGCCGATCTTCGCCGTGGCGAACTGCACGATCGTCCACGCGGCGCAATTGGTGGACCAGATACCGACCCGGTCGCCCTTCTGCACGCCGAGCGCCATCAACGCCCTCGCGCAGCGATTCACCTCGCCCAGAAATTCGCCGTACGTGAACCGCCGGTTCTCGAACGCGGAAACAAGCGCCTCGTTACCAGAGAACTCCGCCACGACGTCATCAAGCAGATCGCCAATCGTCCTACCGATCAGCGGCTTGGTGCCGCCGCCGTGCGTGTAACTCGAAACTTTCATAGCGGACGATGTCATTGGCGCTCCTTCATGAGTTGCCGCGCGATCACCAGCCGCTGGATCTCACTCGTTCCCTCGCCGATCTCGCAGAGTTTGACGTCGCGCAGATATCGCTCGATGGGAAAATCGCGGCTGTAACCGCGGCCGCCGTGGATTTGCATGGCGCGATTGCAGATGCGCGTGGCCGCTTCCGCGGCGAACAGCTTCGCCATCGCCGATTCCTTCGTCGTGATCGAGCCCTCGTCCTGCATGCGGGCGGCGCGCTGGATCAGCAGATCGGCGGCGGCGATCTCCGTGGCGGAATCGGCGAGCATCCATTGGATCGCCTGTAGATCGGCGATGGGCTTGCCGAATTGCTGCCGCTCCATTGCATACCGGCACGCCGCATCGAACGCCGCCTGCGCGATGCCGACGGCCAGGCTCGCGACGCCGATGCGTCCGCGATCGAGAATCGCCAGCCCCTGTTTGAGTCCCTGGCCGCGCTCGCCGACAAGCTCCGCCCGGGCGCGTTCGAAGCGGATTTCCGATGTCTCGCTCGGCTTCATTCCGTAGGTCGGAATCTTGCGGACCGGCCGGACCTGATCGCCGGCCACGAGGAAGGCGCTGAGTTCCTTCCGACCCGTGTCGGTGCGGCCCGATTGCGCCATCACGACCAGGATGTTCGCGTTGCGTCCTTGCGTGATGAACGTCTTGTGGCCGGTCAGTTCCCAGGCGTCCCCGTTTTTCATGGCCGTCGTCTCGATGGCGGCAGAGTCGCTGCCGGCGTTCGGCTCGGTCAACGCCCACGCGCCGAGCCATTCGCCTCGGACCAATCGCGGCGCGCACCGTCGTTTCTGTTCCTCGGAGCCGAACGCGAGGAGATGGCCGATGCAGAGCGAGTTGTGCGCCGAGACGTCGAGGGCGAACGCGCCGTGATGCCGGGCCATCTCGCGAATGGCGAGAACGTACGCGGTGAAACGCAGACCCTTGCCGCCGAGTTCCTGCGGCGCGAGCAGGCCGAGAAGGCCCGCTTGACCGGCCCTGGTGAAAATCGCGCGCGGGAAATTCTCCGCCTGTTCCCACTCCTCGCAATGCGGGTCCACCTCGACGCGGCAGAACTCCGCCACTTGATCCAGAACACTCCGCTCGCGCTCGGTCAGTTGCACGTCGCTCATGCAGTTCCTTGTGGCCGCTTCGTCCCGTCAAATTGCCACAAACGCCGCAGCGTGTCCATTTGCGCTTGTGAGGCAACGCCGATGGACTACCATGCTGCCGCGGGCGAGCGGTTTTCTTCTGTGGCATCCGGGATGCCCGCGCAACTTCGAACAATCAGAGACACATTACGATGAGATTGGTACTTGCACTGGCGGTCGGTCTGGTGAGTTTACAACTGGGGGCCGCGCCGCTGACGATCGTTGAGAATGGACAACCGCAGGCCGCGATCTTTGCGCCGACCAATGAGCCGCACGCTCAAAAGGCCGCGGCGGAAATCCAGAAGTATGTGGAGAAGATGAGCGGCGCGAAGCTGGCCATCGTCGCCGAGGGAGCGCCTGTCGAAGAGTCCCTGCCCTCCACACTCATTCAGGTCGGCCATACCGAAGCGGCGAAGAAGGCTGGCGTGAGAATTCCCGACGGTTTCAATCCCGCGATCCGCGCCGATGCGTTCCGGGAAGAGGGCTACGTGCTGAAGACGGTCGGCAACCAGATTTTCATCGGCGGCAATTCCGATGGACCGTACCAAGGAACGCTGTATGGGGTTTACGCGTTCCTGGAAAAACTCGGCTGCCGCTGGTATTTCCCCGGCGAATGGGGCGAGATCGTTCCGCAGCAGAAGACGATCACCGTGCCCGACCTCGATGTGACCTCGCGGCCCGACTTCGCCGTTCGCAGCATCTGGCTCTCGGGTTGGATTCCGACCACCAAGGAGGAAGGCACCGCCTACAACGAGTGGTGCACGAAGATCGGGTTTAGCAGCGGCGAATTTTATCCGACGGTCGGCGACGGGTTTCTGGGCATCCTGCTGCCTCCCGGCCAATACTACGAGTCGCATCCCGAATACTACGCGATGGACAAGAGCGGCAGCCGCAAACCGATCATCAGCCGACGGACGAATCGCTTCGACGACCGGTTCACGATGCTTTGCCTCTCCAATCCTGACGTGTTTAGGGAGATCGTGAAGAACCTCAAGACGCACTTTGCCGGTGAGAAAAAGATCCGCGCGATGAGCGACCGCGGGATGGGGATCAGTCCGCCCGACGGCGCGCCGTTTTGTTATTGCACGAACTGCATCCCTGCAAACCAGAATTTCGATTACCCGGCCTACGTCCACGAACGGATGCAGAGCGAAGAGTATTTCGTGTTTTGCGTGAAGGTGGCGAAAGAGTTCCCGGACAAATGGGTCTCAACAATGGCCTACTCGAACCGCGAGATGCCACCGCAGGGCGTGAAGTTGTTGCCGAACATATCGGTCAAGTACGCGTCGATCAGTTGCTGCGTGTTGCACCCGAACAACGATCCCCTTTGCTGGCGCCGGCAAGAGATGATGGCGATCCTGCGGCAGTACATCCGCCTGACGCCACACTTTCAGATTCGTGATTACAACCCCGGCTTCCTCACCGGTGTCTTTCTGCCCGAGCGCGACATGGCGAACATGGCGATCAACGTCCCGATCTACAAGGAGGCCGGTGTCAGCGGCATGGTGCGCGAAGGACGCAAGGTGTTCATGCAGACGTGGCTCAGTTACTACATCACGGCGAAATTGCTATGGGACTCGAAGACGGACGTCGCGGCGCTGAAGAACGATTTCTACACGACATTCTTCGGCCCGGAAGCTGGCCCGCACGTCCAGGCGTGGTGGGATGAATACGAAGACGCGCTCGGCAAGGCAACCGTCCACGTCCACGAGGATTGGCTCGTGAACCACATCGTGAAGCCAGAGTTGGTCAGAAAGCTAAGCGCGCACGTCGAAGCCGCGCGCAAGGCGCAGATGACTGACGCACAACGCAAGCGGTTCGACGCCTTCGCGCTCATTGCCGAACATCTCGACGCCTATGCCGCCATGCACGAGGCGGACAAGAACATGGATTATGCGAAAGCCGCCGCCGCGGCGCAACGGATGCTCGACCTCAAGAACAAGCTCAACGCGATCTATTCGTTCTTCTACACGTTTGGCGAACGACGCGAACAGCGCCCATCGTTCACGGCGGGTCACATCAACTACTACAACCGCCTTGTCGGCATGACCGGCGGCAAGGACGGCAAGCTCGTCGCGTCGTTGCCTCTCGAACCGAAGTTCTCCCGCGATCCGTTCAATGAAGGCGTCATCGGCGAGTGGTACGCGCCGTCGTTCGACGACGCGAAGTGGAGCACCAGGAACACGTTCTATCTCTGGGAAGTGCAGGACCCGCCCGCGGACGAGAAGGGCCACGATTGGGACGGCTACGGCTGGTATCGCGCGACCGTCGAAGTGCCAAAGGAGTTTGCCGGCAAACCCATGCATCTCTTCCTCGGTGGCGTCATCAACGAAGGCTGGGTCTGGGTCAACGGCGGGTACGCCGGCCACCGCGGCCACAAACTCTGGTGGGCTCGCAACCTCGATTTCGATCTCGATATCACGCCGCTCGCGAAACCCGGCAAGAACGTCGTCACCATCCGCATCCACAACAATACCGACCTCGGCGGGCTGTACCGACGCGGCTTTCTGTGGTCACCGAAAGAAACACCGAAGAGGGAATCGAACAAAGAAGAGGGAGCGGAGAATGTTGAGTGACCGCGTCTGCTGTATGCGTTGACAAATGCGATCCCGGTTCCTATAGCGGAGCGATGTCAACAACCAGATTTCTCCCTCTGTGTGTCTTGATGGTTTGGACAGCGGCCGCATCCGCCGCGACGGTTATTCTGGATTGCAACGGCTTCCCCAATCGCTCCGGTGGACAGGTCACGGGGCCCGGCCTCGACGCCCCAATCTCCCTGCCCGCGGGCGTGCAAAAGGTGACGCTGGCGAATCTGCAATCGGGGGCGACCTACGACGTGGATTTCTTTCACAACGCGCTCGATGCCGATCATCCGACGCAAGGCAGCAGCGATTTCAACTTCGTCGTCGCGGCGGACGGCAAAGGCGTCGAGTCGGTCGGCCTCGGCGGGGGCGTGTTTTCGATGGTGGCCGATTTCAAGCGCGGCGATTCGACGCTCAAGCTCAAGACTTTTCCGATCCTCTACAACGCCAACTCGGCCCAGACCGGCAGTTACTACATCCTCGGCTTGATCGACGCCCACACGCTGCCGGAAAACAGCAGCCCACAGAAACTGCTCGCCATCCCCGGCGCCTACCGCGTGGACAACCTCTACAACTCGAACGGCGGCAAGGAGGATTTCACCTTCGTGGTGAACGCCGAAGGCAAAGTCGGCCCGGCGGAATCCAGCCTGCCGCCCGATGCCAAATCCACCAGCGTAATCTTTCGGTCGAGCGAGGAGTTTGCCGAGTTCAACGGCGCGGAGGTTCGGCCGCGCGCCACGACCGTTCACATCAAGATCGAAGCCTCCGCAGCGGTCAACTTCAACCCTACGCACGGCGTCACCAACGTTGTCGCGATCGCGGGCACGGTGGATCTCGACATCCCGATGGCCGTGGGCGGCGGCGGACTCAACCTCTGGAGTTTTGGGACCAACACCGTCACTGGCGGCAACCTCATCACGCCCGATGGCGATCCCGAAAAAGGAATCAAACGCGACAACGATTACTTCTTCTACCCGCTGCTTCGATTCGACCTGGACAAGAAACAGTTCTACTTCCTCACCACGGAGGGGGCGACCCAGACGGCCATTGGCGAAGCCGAGGGCGCCGCGGACGACGGGTCGCCACTCAAGGCAAAGGTGACCGCCACGATCCCGAGCCAGGCGAAATAGGCAGCGGGCCATCGGGCGAGCGCGATTGTGATATCAGGCCGGGCGGACTCGAATCCCGGTTGCTCGACCCAGTTGGACGAATGGAAGCGAGGCATCCCATGCGAAGAACGCTGTTTGCCGGGTTCGCGGCAGTCTTTATGGACTCAAGTTCACACGCCGACCTGATCATCGTCGAGAACGGACAGCCCCGGGCCGCGATTGTGGTCGCCGCGAATGAACCGAAGGCGGAACGCGCGGCTGCTGAAATCCAGAAATACGTTGAGAAGATGAGCGGGGCGAAGCTGCCCATCGTGACCGAAGGCGACGTCTCCCATTCCCCCGTTCCCCCCATCGCCCATTCCCTCTACGTTGGCCACACCAAAGCCGCGCAGAAACTCGACGTGAAAATCCCGTCCGGCTTCAACCCCTCCATCCGCGCCGACTCGTACGAGGAGGAAGGCTACGTTCTCAAGACCGTCGGCCAGAACATATTCATCGCCGGCAACTCCGACGGTCCGTATGCGGGCACGCTCTACGCCGCGTACGCGTTGTTGGAGAAACTCGGCTGCCGCTGGTACTTCCCGGGCGAATGGGGCGAGGTGGTCCCTGCAAGCAAGACGCTGGTCGTGCCGCCGCTCGATGGGACGTCGAAGCCCGATTTTGCCATGCGGGGCATCTGGCTCGACGGACGCTGGGGACTCGGCAAGGAGGACCGGGAACTCTACAAACTCTGGTGCGCGCGGGTCGGGTTCAGCGGCGAACACATGGGCAGCGAACGGATGTACCCCGTGCCCGGCGACGGCTACCTCGCGCAGCCATTGCCGCCCGGCGAGTACGCCGAGGCGCATCCTGAATTCTACGCGATGAACAAGGAGGGCAAACGCGATGTCACGACCAAGACGCATCCTTCGTTCGCCATGTTGTGCCTGTCGAACACCAACATGGTCGAGGAATATGTCAAGAACGTGCGCGAGGCGTTCGCGGGGAAACGCCAGCTCGCGAACGTCAGCGAACTCGGCATCGGCATCTCGCCGCCCGATGGAGCGCCGTTCTGTTATTGCGAGAAATGCCTCGCCGCGAGCCAGAACTTCGATTACCCGACCTACATTCAGGAGCGGATGCAGAGCGAGGAGGTGTTCGGGTTTGGCTGCAAGCTCGCGGATTTGTTTCCAGAAAAATGGGTGAGCGTCTCGGCGTACGCGCTGCGCGAGATGCCGCCGCAAGGGGTGAAGCTGCGCCCGAATATGACGGCGATGGTCGCGCCGATCAGTTGCTGTGTGTTGCATCCAAACAACGATCCCGGCTGCTGGCGCCGGCAGGAGTTCGTGAAAATCCTCACGCAATGGCGCCGGCAAACGCCGCACGTCTGGCTGTACGATTACACGCCCGGGCTGCTTGTCAGCGGGTTCGAGCCCGAGGCCGATGTCGCCAACTTCGCCGTCAACGCACCGATCTACAAGAAAATCGGCATCAAAGGATTCGCCCGGCAAGGCAGCAACGCGATGATGGCGACGTGGATTGGGTACTACACGTCGGCGAAATTGATGTGGAACGTGAACGCCGACGTCGCCGCGTTGAAGAAGGATTTTTACGATACGTTCTTCGGCCCCGAGGCAGGCCCGCACGTGCAGGCCTGGTGGGACGCCTGCGAAGCCGTGCTGCGAAAGGCGAGAATCCATGTTCACGAGGCGTGGCTGCTGAACCACGTCTATACCGTCGAGTTTGCGAACTCGATCCGCAGACACGTCGATGCCGGGCGGAAAGCGAAGATGACCGGCAAGCAACGCGAGCGGTTCCAGGTGTTCGAGTGGATCGTCGAGAACTTCGAGGCAAGCTGCGCGATGGAAGAAGCCGACAAGGACCTCGATTACCAGAAGGCCGCCGAGCACGCCGGGCGGATGCTCGCCGCGCGCAACAAGCTGCACGAGATTTCACCGTTCCTGATTGGCGAGACCGCCCAGACGGTCGCCGCCTACGGGATCTACACCAAGGGGCGACAGGACAAGTACGTCAAATACGCCGCGAGGACCGGTAAGGACGAGGGAATGCTCGTTGCACCGTTGCCGCTCGAGACGAAGTTCGCGCGCGATCCGTTCAACGAAGGCGTGGTCGCCGAGTGGTACGCGCCGGCGTTCGACGACTCGAAGTGGGGCACAAAAAACACGTTCTACACGTGGGACGCACAGGATCCGCCCGAGGACGCGTTTGGACACGATTATGATGGTTACGGCTGGTATCGCGCGACGGTCGAGATTCCCGCGAGGTTCAAAGGCATGCCGATCCATTTCCAATGCGGCGGCGCAATCAACGAAGCGTGGGTCTGGGTCAACGGCGAGTACGCCGGTCACAAGCCGTATGCGATGTGGTGGATGGGCAACCACGACTTCGATCTCGACGTGACGAAGCTCGTCCGCCCCGGGGAAAGGAACACCGTCGCGATCCGCGTCTGGAACAAAGCGGAAATCGGCGGCCTCTACCGCCGCGGCTTCTTCTGGTCGCCGAACGACGAGCGACCCCAGGCAGAGGAGAGGAAAAGCGGCGAATGAGGCCCGCAGCGGATCGGGGAAGATTTGATTGCGCGGCAGAGCGCTCGTTGGTACAGGAGCGGGACCATGGCAAAACCATCTCGCACCATCGACACCCACCAACACGTCTTCTGGCACGGTCGCGACGACAAATGGCTGGTCGCGGACATGGACGAACACGGGATCGAGTACGCGTGGCTGCTGAGCTGGGAGGTCCCGCCGTTCGAGGACAACGCCGCGTATCACGCGACGCTCACCCCGCTCAACGCCCGCCCCGATGGCACGCACGCAGGGATCACGCTGCGCGATCTCGTGCAGACGCGGGACCGTTATCCCAGCCGGTTCGTGGTGGGTTACTGCCCGCATCCCGCGTTGAGCAACGCCCCGGGGTTGCTCGAAGCGGCGGCCAAGATCCACGGCGTCCAGGTCTGTGGGGAATGGAAGTTTCGCATTCCGTTCGACGACCCGCGCGGCCTGGAATTGTACCGCAAGGCCGGTGAGTTGAAACTGCCGGTCGTGCTGCATCTGGACGTGCCGTACCTGGCCAACACCGAGGGCAAGCCGGCCTATCAGCCCCTGTGGTACGGTGGGACGGTGGAAAACCTCGAACGGGCATTGCAGGCTTGCCCCGAGACGAACTTCGTCGGACACGCGCCCGGCTTCTGGCGCGAGATCAGCGGCGACGCCGCGGGCGATCCCTCGATCTACCCGAAGGGGCCTGTCAAGCCGGGCGGGAAGTTGTACGGCTTGTTTGACCGCAACCCGAACCTCTGGGCGGACCTCTCGGCAGGATCGGCCCGTTATGCGTTGAGCCGTGACCCGAAAAACGCCGCGGAGTTCCTGACGCGGTACCAGGACCGGTTGTTGTTTGGCCGGGATTACTACGGGCAGGAGTTGCATGAGTTTCTTCAGACGCTGGACCTGCCGGCAGAAATCGTCGAGAAGATCTACCACCGCAACGCGGAGAAGTTGCTCAGGTTGCCGAGGTGTTGACATCCGCTCCCGTCGCCAACCTAGAGCCTCTCAAAACGCGGGTCCGCTTCCGGACAGCTACCGCTTGGAGGCGCCGTTCCTTCTGGGTGGCAGACCCTTGATCGCCACAACGTGCCATGGATCGAGGGATGCGACTTCGCCATCTGCATCGAGCACGGCCAATGAATGGCGACCGATGAGCACGCATGAATGCGCGCGACGTTCATGGAACAAAAAGTAAGAGGGCCAGGATGCCTTGTCGTCAACGGCGCTACAACGGCAGGTTGACCTGGAAGGTTGCGCCCTGTCCCTCGGTGCTGACGACGCTGATGAACCCGCCATGGACCTCGACGATCTTGTACGTGATCGCCAGGCCGAGGCCGGTGCCCTGCGGTTTGGTGGTGAAGAACGGGTCGAACAACCGTCCCTTGATGTTCTCGGGGATGCCCGGGCCGTTGTCGGCGATCTCGACGGTGATGTGCGGCGTCTTTCTCCGTCGCCCTTCGAGCGGCGATTCGAGCATGGCCGTCGAACAGGTGATCTCGATCCTCCCGCCCTGCCCGGGAACGGCCTCGACGGCGTTGAGCAGGATGTTCACGAACACCTGCGACAACTGGTCCTTGTCGCCCCTGGCGAGCGGGACCTGGCCGTAGTGTTTGATGACCTCGACCTTCTTCGCCTTCAGTTTCGATTGAATGAGGGCGAGCGAGTCGTCGAGGACCTCCTCGATGCGTTGTTCGCTGAGGGTGATGGTGGTCGAACGGGCGAAGGAGAGGACGTTCTCGACGATCTTGGTGATGCGGTCCACGTCGTTCGACACCAGCTTGCTGAACTCGGCCTGGAACTCGGGGTCGTTCGGGCGCGAGGGAAGGAGTTGCACGAACGTCTTGATCGATGAAAGCGGGTTGCGGATTTCGTGCGCGATGCCGGCGGCCAGCGTGCCGAGCGAGGCGAGTTTGCTGGTTTGGAACATCTGCTGTTCGAACTTCCGGTAACGCACCGCCAGGGCCGCCTCGCCGCACAGCCGTTCGAGCAGCTTGATGTCGCGATCGATGAACAGGTCGCCGGAGGTCTTGTGGTCGAGCGCCAGGGTGCCGACGAGTTGGCCGTCGAGGATCATCGGCACGCACAACGCCGCGCCGACCCGGTCGAGTTCCTCGGCGATGCGGGCCACGCGCGGGCGCGGTTCCCGCAATTGGACCTCGTCCTTGACCAGCGTGCGCTTGTTGCGGCGGAGCCATTGGATGACCTCGGTCGTGTCGGCCAGCAACACGCCGTCCGCCGCAGACGGCTGAAGGCTGGCCCGGGCGCGCGGGACGAAATCAGTCGAGACGTCTTCCTGCATCAACACCATCGCGCGCTGGACTTTCATGTGTTCGACGATCCGGTCCACGATGGTCTGGAGCAATTCGTCCGCACTGGAGATCGTCGCGATCTGGCTGGTCAGTTCGGCGAGGGCCTGCTGATACCGGTAGCGGTCCCCGAGCATGCGCGATTGCAACGCCTGTTCGGCGAGCGGGCCGAGCCGGGGGAGCACGACGGCCAAGGAAACGCTGATCAGCAGCATCAGGAAG
>Ga0187892_10005606_pt1 | contig 19570 bp, 13 predicted proteins | sample MA1701073metaG_FD_139345 | JGI IMG/M metagenome (GOLD analysis project Ga0187892, IMG submission 139345) | Bio-ooze microbial communities from a basaltic lava cave in the Kipuka Kanohina Cave System on the Island of Hawaii, USA - MA170107-3 metaG ...
CCACAGGAAGATTGAGCAACCATTCGCCCATAGTCGCCTTTTTCGAGACGGCGCGTTGAGCCCTCGCCTTATAGACTATCATAGCTGACTTACTCTGGGTTTGCGTTCTGGCTCGGGGGTTTCCCGAACAACCTTGGCCTAAATAACGCGAGAGTTAGCCCGGCACAGCAGCGGCATAGATTGAAAGGGAAATGTCCGCGCCTGGCCAGGATTCCCAATCAGCCTTGTCGCGAAATAGCATTCTCCAAGAGGCAGCCAAAGTGCTCGCCCGGCACGTTCCGGAAGCGCCTGCGGCAATAAGGAAGGCCGCTTACGACTGCAAAGCGGCGGGTTGCATTCCTTCGTGGCAGGCGGGGGAACCTCCGCAAACCGCAACATGGTCGCGAAATGTCAAGTCGCTGAAGAGGCGATCTATTTTTGATGTTAACTGAAACGAGGCCAGTCAACTCGGAAAGAGACGAAAGGCCTCCAGAGACCCAAAATCGGCCTGTCCAGAGTCTCTGCGGTAAAGTCGACGCCGCCAAAGCCTTTTGCGATCGAAAGGAATTTCGACATCGGCGCAGAGCTGTCGGGAGTTCGCAACAGGAAGCTGGCGGTGGAGGCAGTCATCGGCGAACCCGTCTCCGTTGGCAGCTTCCCTGGTAACAGGGAGAAATACAGGGATGGGATCGTCACCTTACAGGCCTTGTCCACGGAGATTCGACAAATTCTCGCATGATTTCGACAAGTTGACGACACTTGCAGCATCTTCAGCTGCGCCATATCAGGACCATAACAGGGATAGAAACAGGGAGTGGTAGGTGACGTTGCAGGGAAAGCGGGAAAGCACCGGACGTGGAACAGCTCCTTGTCTGATTACTTTGTTGTGCTGCGATTGCGCTTGGCGCGCTAGGCGTCGGAGAGCAACCCCACTCGGTCATCATTCTAACCATATACATGGCGGTCGGCTCGACGGATGTCGCACGAGCTGACACTTGCAGGCCCCAAACAAAACCGGTATGCCACTAGCCGAGATGGCGGCACTCGCCACTGGCACTAGCCGGCCTCTCATTCAATAACCCTGGCACGGATCAGGCGCCACGCGAGAGTTGCGTGAGCTGTCCATGGATCCCTGCCCTCATTGAATGAGGATGGTCGATGGACAATGTCCGTAAAGCTGGTGCAGCCCGTGTGGACGTCGATCCACCTCTTCGGGACACAGTGCCCGTCGAATCTGAGGCCGCCAGTACTAGCGCGTCAGAAATTCGACAGACGGAAAGTGATGTTGGTCATGTCGTTCACGGTGGAGACGTGGAGCCTGCCACGTCTGACCGCGTTCAGCAGATTGAACAAATCGAAGATCAAATCCGTCATGCCGTAGAGCCGGGTGCGATCGAATACATTCCGCTTCGGGATCTGAAGCCCGACCCGCATAACGCCCGCAAGCACCCCGAGAGCCAGATCAACTTGCTGGCAGCGAGCATCCGCGAGTTCGGCTTTGTCGGCGTCATAACCGTAGATGAAGGGAATGTCATCATTTCCGGCCACGGGCGCCATGAGGCCGCCAAGCGCGCGGGACTGGACGTGGTCCCGTGCATCCGCGTCACGCATCTGACCGCCAAAGCCAAGATAGCCTTGGCACTGGCTGACAATCGCCTTGGCGAACTCTCGGCCTGGGATGAGGTGGCTCTGGGGTCGCAACTGGAGCAGCTATTGACACCCGATCTCGGTTTCGATTTCGAGGTGACGGGTTTCGACACGGTGGATGCTGACCGGCTGCTTGGCCCTGAGCCTGATCCCCTCGGCCGCAAATCCGGCACCGGTGAGTTTTCGGGCGATCCCGATGACGACGTTCCGCCCCTCGAGACAGAAGGGCCGAGCGTGTCGCAGCCTGGGGATATGTGGGACCTCGGCACCCATCGCCTTCTCCACGGTGATGCACTTGACCCCCGGAGCTACGCGCTGCTGTTCGGTGACGAACTTGCCGCGCAGATCGTGACCGACCCGCCCTACAATGTGCCCAATTGCGGCCATGTCTCGTCCAAGCAATTCCGGGAGTTTGCCATGGCCGCAGGCGAGATGTCGCGGCAGGAATTCGCTGGCTTTCTTGCGCGTGTGCTGAGGCTCGCGGCGGGGAAGGCCCGGGATGGCGCGATCCTCCATGTCTTTATGGATTGGCGGCACCTGGGTGAGCTGCAGACGGCGATTGGAGATGCTCACCTTGAGGTCAAGAATCTCTGTGTTTGGGCCAAGCCGTCGGCCGGCATGGGAAGCTTCTACCGCAGCCAGCATGAGCTGATATTCGTCCTGAAGCATGGCACGGCGAAGCATATCAATAATTTCGGTCTGGGTGCACGTGGCCGAAATCGGTCGAATATCTGGCGCTATCCAGCAGTACGCGGCGCTCGGCGGGGTGTAAACGATCCAGACGGTGGGCACCCCACCGTCAAGCCCGTCGCATTGGTCATGGATGCGATCCGGGATTGTTCCAGGCGCAACGACATCATTCTAGATCCCTTCGGCGGCAGCGGCACGACGCTGATCGCCGCCGAACGTGTCGGTCGCCGCGCGCGCCTCATCGAAATCGATGGCCACTATGTCGACCTGATCATCCGCCGCTGGCAGGCGGTCGTAAAGCGCTCGGCGACCCGTGGGTCCGATGGCCGGCCGTTCGATCAAATTGTGGCTAACCACAAGGGTATCGACGCTGTCGGGGAGGTGTCGTGATGTCCTCCGACAAGCCTCCGCGGAAGCCCGAGGATCGTCCTTGCGACGATCCCGCCGAGAAGGTTGGTCCCGGCAAACCGCCGCGCCATACGCGTTTCAAACCTGGCCAGTCCGGAAACCCGAACGGGCGCCCCAAGGGCTCCAAAAACCTTGCCACGGAACTGCAGCAGCAGCTCAGGAAGGTGGTCACCATCACGGTCGATGGAAAGGCGAAGCGTATGACCGTCCAGGAGGTGATCGCGCGCCGGCTCGCCAATGACAGCATGAAGGGCGTCACCAAGGCGATCGAACTGCTCATCAAGTTGGCTTCTGCCAAACCGGATGAGGCAGGCAAGGATGCCCAGAGCGCGACGGTGTTGCCCGATAAGGATGCCTTGCGCCGGATACACAAGCGCCTCGCCACCCTGGTCGATGAGGAGGCGTGACATGACCGACATCGCCGCCCTAGCTGATCAGGAGTTGAACGTTGCCGATCTCTATCCCGTGGCGCGACGCGACTTCGGCACGTTCGTCGAACTTGTGTTCCCAGTCCTGCATCCCGGCAAGAAGCTCATTCATGCACCCTATCTGGATCTCTTGGTTGCGGTCATGGAAGGTTGTGCTGCCGGCTGTTATCCACGTGTGATCGTCAATCTGCCCCCGGGCTTCATGAAGTCGATGTTGATTTCGATCATGTACGTTGCCTGGCGACTCGGCGTCGACCCGACGGCAAAATTCATCTGTATCAGCTACGGCGATGACCTTGCCAAGAAGCATGCAGCATCGACCCGCAAACTCATGCAATCAACGTTATACAACGCGATTTTCCCCGGGACGGTGCTCGACAAGAAATCAGAGGACCACATCACGACAACGAAGGGCGGCCATCGTTATGCCACCGCCGTCGGCAGCGATATCACCGGCTTTCGTGCCACCGAAATCATCGTCGACGATCCGATCGAACCTGAGGAGGGAACTTCGGAACTGAAAAAACAGAAGCTTCGTTCATGGATATCAAGTTCGGTCCTCACGCGCTTCGAGGACAATGCCAAGAACGTGTTCATCCTGGTCATGCATCGCGTCGCACCCGATGATCTCGCGGGAACGCTGCAGGCCCAGGGCGGCTACACGACCTTGTCACTGCCGCTCGTGGCAGAGGAGGAAGAGACCTTTGTTACGGAGAAGGACGAAATCATAATGACGCGTAAGCCTGGTGAACTGCTGCATCCAGGCCGGATGACGAAGGAAGATCTTGAGCGCCTTAGACGTGAAATCTCCCGGCACGCCTTCGCGTCCCAGTACCAGCAGCGACCTGTGTTTGGTGGCTCGGGCATGTGCTCTATCGACCGCCTTGCACGCTACGACAAAGCGCCGAAATTCGAGCTGATGATTCATAGCTGGGATATCGGCGCTACCATAGACGGCAATCCTTCGGTCTGCACAAAGTGGGGTGTTGCCAAAGATTCTGATGGCAGAGATAATTTGTACCTGACTGATGTCATCCGGCTGAAACTCGAAATTCCTGATGTACGTGAAGCCATCAAAGCCCAAGACAAGCTTGACAAGCCAGCGTTGATTGTCATCGACCATCGTGGTGCAGGCATCGGCGTGTATCAGGAGCTTGTTAAGGCCGGTTATCGTCATCTGTATTGGGCAGGCGACGACGGAAAATCCAATGACAGCAAAATCGACCGTTTTGCAAAAGCACAGCTCAACATGTATGACGGGGTCGTGAAATTTCCTGTCTCGGGCAATTTTCTAGACGGTGTACTTTACGCCCTTGCGACATTCCCTGAGCTCAAGGAGTTCGATCTGATCGACAGCATCACGCAGCTTGTTGCCTTCATGCCGAGAGGCTTGAAGTTGGCGCGGCTGAAACGTCGGCCGATGAATCTGTAATTGGCCACACCCTGACCACAGAAATTAAGTCGGCTGCGCGATCCGCTCTATAGCCGGTGCCTGTCGTGGCGCCCTCGTTGAAGGCGGGGCGCACGCTTCCCGAATTAATCCCGAGCAAAAAATCTTGGGGCCATTCGCCCTGACGGTCATGACGGTGGATCGAGGCGCATCATGCGTGCAGGAACGGGCCGACCGTTATCGAGCGCGCGCACCACGCCCTGAAAATCGGGCAGGCGGCAGATCTCTGGCCATTCAACATCCGGAGCGAACCAAGGTGCAAGCTTCGCCGCGTCAGGCGCCCCAAGACGCAGAGCGACGATGTTTGCGACATTGGCGAGCACTGCGTGGCCCGCATCGCTGCGGTCCCGACGGCCGTCCACCTGCGAGAGCGACTGATTGGCGAGCGTGAGTGACACGCCATATTTGCGGGTCTCGGCCAGCATGTCGTGTAGGGCGTCGCAGGCGCAGAGCTGGAACTCGTCGATATAGACCCGCACCGGACGCCGTGCCTCGGCCGGCAGGCTCGCCCGCCCCATGCTCGCTTGGCCAAGGCGGATGGCGATGAGGCTGGCGATTAGCATGGCGTCGTAATCGCCCACCAGCCCTCTGGCAAACTTGATAAGGGCGATTTCGCCCCGATCCATGATGCGGCGCAGATCGAGCGGAACGCTACCCGCACCAATAAAGCGCCGCACGAGCGGATTGCCTGTCAGCTGCGTCAGCTTGCTGACAATATAGGGCGCAATGTTCTCAAGACGAATCTCCTCGTCGGTCGCCTTCTCGGCAACCTCCAGCCAGAACTCGCGCACCTTGGCATCGCTACACCGCTTGATAAGGCCCGAACGGAACATTTTATCGTAGAAAACGCGCTCGAAGTCCATCAGGCTTGCCTGCGGGCCGCCACCATCCATGAGCAGCATCAGGCCGTTGCGGAAATAGCTTTCCCACATCGGGCCGAAGGCTTCGGGCACGCCTTGATAGAGCACGCGGCGAAAGAGGGTTATGAGCTGATTGCAGACATAGTTGCGGTCCAGCTCCGCTGCCCTGCCCTGACCCTGCAGGATGTTGAGGCCAATCCTGCTATCCGGATCGGATAGGTCGGCCCAGGTCAGTTGGGCATAGCGCTGGTCCGGTACCAGATGCCGAGCTGCGTCGGCCAGGTCCCCATGGGGATCAATGACGATCACGCCTTCTCCTGCCATCATGTCCTGTCTGATCAGATTGAGCAGCAAGGTCGACTTGCCAGTTCCCGTGGCCCCGATCACATAGACGTGGCGAGCGCGGTCGCGAGGCGAGAGGTCGATCCGCTCGCCCGTCGAGGCGCGACCGAGAAAGATGGTTCCTTGAGCTCGGGAACGGCCTCGGCGTGTGCTGATGGGGACCTTGTCGGCAAGCGCCCGCGCCTCTGAGTCGGTCGGCAGGAGTTGCGGCAACTCCCAACCGACTGGCCACATACAACGAAAATCGGCACGCTCCTGGGTGGGCTCGTCTGGGTCGCTCGAGGCACCAAACAGAGCCAATGACAAGAGGTCAAGCGCGGCCTGATTGTCCTGAGTGGCCGCGAGGCGAATGAACGTTTCGATAAGCACGCCGCGCCCGGAACCTTGCAGCGCCTGCAGGAAGGGCAACAGTGCTTCGCCATGTCCTGGCACGGTGCGCCGGGCCATAGCTGCCGCCATTTGCCCGGCGATGGCGCTCTGCACCGCGCGAAGGTCACGGGCATCTAGGGCGACAGGTGACACACGCATGACCAGCTCGCTCGGGTTATAAGTCTTGAGCACCGCGAGTGCGGCAGTCAGATCGAAGCGACGTGTATCGAGACGTTCACAGAGGAGGTCGTCTGTCCCGGGACCTAACTGTGCGGCATCGCGCGGACCCGCGCGCGGGCGAGTGATGGCGGTAGCTGGGAGCGGCCGCAGCCTCTGCATTGTCGACAAGCGCGGAGGTTGCTCCGACGCAGCAGAAAGGCTTGCCTCTGGCCAAAAATACGCGAGCAAAGCGTCGAGACGTCGACCAAGTTGCGGCTTGTGAACAGCCTTACCCGATCTAGACATCCTGCGCTGCACGCCTAGGCCGATTGAAGCGCGCAAAGCCTCACCCCTGCCCGGCCAGCGCAAGCGGACAAGAAGGATCTCGGAAGGCATGTTCTTGGCGATTGCCTCCGACGAGCCCGGCAGTGTCGCAAGCCTGCGCATGACCTCTGCAATGCACTCGATGGAATGATCCGGGACCTGTTTGTCGGTTTCCGATCCACAGAGACGGAACAGCCTTGCTTCGCGTGAGGACATGCGTGGTATCTTTGGTTGGTGACTGCTATGAACTTACCGGGGTGCTGGTGCCACCCTGACTTTGAATTCCCGTGCTGGGGAGCCGCGGGGCTTCTTCCTCGTCGGCAAGATCGCGTGCCACCTGCCGAGCTTCTTATTTGGGCGTTGGCTGCAGGAGCATGGTCGCAGGCAACGTTGCCGATGAGCAGGTCACACTTGTCCGGAAGGAGCAACGTTGCGGCGAGCAGTTCGCGAGACGAAACAAGGCATGCTCGCCGCATGTTCGGCCTCCTCACCAACTTGCTTCGCGGCGGTAATCGCGCCATCGAGGCTCATGCTTCGGGCAAAGCGGACGCGCGCTCGCCCGCAGACCAGGTTGCAGCGCCTGTCCATGTTCTCCGCAACGAGGGCCTCGTCAGGCTTGTCGATGGGTATCTGACCTTTGCCGCTCCGGACGGAAGAGAGGATCAGATCAGGCTCGACGAGGTCTCGCAATTGTCACTCTTCGGCAATGCCGGCGTCACCTCTCCCTGCCTGCGGGAGCTGATGCGGCGCGGCATTCCGGTGGTTTGGCGCTCGCCGAACGGCTACTACCTTGGTCAAACAATCGATCTGGCTGGACAATCGACAGCGGTGCGACGGGCGCAGTACCGCGCTGCCGAGGATAGCGCCCGTGTACTTAGCATTGCCTGCGCCCTCGTTAAGGCCAAGCTTGTGAACGCGCGCGGCCTCTTACGGCGGAGCGCGGCGAACGCTTCCGACACACTCTACCTTATGCGCAAGCTAGCTAAAGCAGCAGGCAAAGCCTCGAGCTTGCCTCAGCTGCTCGGGATCGAAGGGGCGGGAGCAGCAGCGTTCTATGCTGCTTTGCCCGAGATGATTGCTGCCGGCCGCCGTGGGGACTTCCCTTGGGATGGACGCCGCCGCCGTCCACCGACCGATGCGATGAATGCGCTATTCTCTTATCTCTATGCCGTTGTTGCCGGAGAATGCGCCGCCGCGGCGCTGGCAGCCGGCCTCGACCCTCTCGTCGGCTTCCTGCATTCCGAGCGGCCTGGCCGTCCGGCGCTTGCCCTCGATCTCCTTGAGCCTTTCCGTCCGGTTATCGCTGACGCGGTTGCCCTCGCTGTGGTCAATCGCGGCGAGATTAGGCGAGAGCATTTCGAAACGTCCGACGAGAGTGTACTTCTGAACAATCGCGGCCGGCACGTAGCGCTTAATGGTTTGGAGCGGCGCTTTGCCGATACGGTTCCGGCACGGACCGCGCGTGAGACACCGATGAGTTGGCGCGAAGCGATCGCAGCGCAGGCCAGGTTCCTCGCCAAGACCTTGCGAACGAGCGAGCAATTCGTCTGCTTTGAGCGAGGGTAACGTGGAACCGCGGCTCTATCTCGTTTCTTACGACGTTAGCTGTCCGAAGCGTTGGCGACGCATCTATAAGACGCTGAAGCGTCGTGGAGCTTGGCAACAACTTTCGGCCTTCGCCTGCCGTCTGACGCCACGTGCCTTTGCAGGTCTTGAGCGCGACCTGCTTGAACTTGTTGATGCCAAAGGGGATCGCCTCATGATCGCGGACCTTGGTCCGGCTGCCGAAGCGGAGGCGCGGCTTCGCCGCTACGGCGAAAGGGAGCCGCTGCCGATGGCCAAGGTCCGAATCTTTTGAGCGCTCTCGGCAGGGCATCGGTGAATCGTCCGGCACATGGCTAAGATGCTGATCGGAAAAGCATTCCTTAGGGGCGAAGACTTGGCGCCGGTATTTCGGGCCCAAAGGAGCCTCGTCCGGCGAAACCTCCCTATTTCCCTAAACGGGACCTGGGGTTACAACAAGGCACCCGCAGCGCTTCAGCGCTGCGGGACTCACTGAGACGCACGAGCAAGGATTCCATCATCATGCCGCTGTCCCGCAGCGCTTCAGCGCTGCGGGACTCACTGAGACGACACATCTCGCCGTACTTGGCGACCTGCTTCGAGCCCGCAGCGCTTCAGCGCTGCGGGACTCACTGAGACTGGCACTTTTCGCTAAACATTCCTACAAGCGCCATCCCGCAGCGCTTCAGCGCTGCGGGACTCACTGAGACGAGATATACGTAGCGACCTTTCTGAGAACTGTCCCGCAGCGCTTCAGCGCTGCGGGACTCACTGAGACGTGATTGCTCACCCCATCTCCTGGGACCATATCAGCCCGCAGCGCTTCAGCGCTGCGGGACTCACTGAGACGCCTTGCCATTCTTATCTATACCAATCCGTACTCGGCCCGCAGCGCTTCAGCGCTGCGGGACTCACTGAGACTTTGATCGTTCGGTTTCGTCGTGATACATACTCCCCCGCAGCGCTTCAGCGCTGCGGGACTCACTGAGACCGATTTGTTGCTTCAGGTCATGCCACGTTGCCGCCCCGCAGCGCTTCAGCGCTGCGGGACTCACTGAGACTCCTGGATGAGGGCGTCCACGTCGACAACATCCACTCCCGCAGCGCTTCAGCGCTGCGGGACTCACTGAGACGGATACCGCCGTCTGCTCCTTGCATCTGCTTCACCCCGCAGCGCTTCAGCGCTGCGGGACTCACTGAGACGTGCATTTGTTGGGGATTGCCCAACCGCGCTCGGTCCCCGCAGCGCTTCAGCGCTGCGGGACTCACTGAGATCCGAATGAGGCGTACTTTCTTGCCCCAAATTGAACTTCCCGCAGCGCTTCAGCGCTGCGGGGCGGCGCAACGTTGCTTCCCGTCACGACCTTGGCGGGCCGCGCCTAGATTTGGTCGGTTTCTTCTAGGTGCACGTCAATGACGCTTCCTTCGCTCCGCGCGGCCAAGCCGACCATTCGCCTTCAGGATGTTGTCTGTCCGAATGCGCTCTGGGCGGCATGGCGCAAAGTGAGGGCCAATGGCGGAGGACCTGGTGGCGATGGCGTCACCATCGAGTTATTTCAGTCGGGCCTGGAGAGCCGACTTGCCAAGCTGGCCCACTTACTCGAAGGAGGGCGATATCACCCGGGGCCTTTGCGCTTCTTTCGCATCGCTAAGCCTGATGGCCGCAGTCGGCAGCTCGCAGTCCCGTGCGTGGTGGACCGCGTGGCGCAGACGGCAGTGCTGCAAGCGCTCATGCCTGCACTCGATGCTCGTATGGCTGAGGAGAGCTTTGCTTACCGGCCAGGCCGGTCGGTGGCGCAAGCACTCGCAATTGCCCGTTCGGCGATCGAGGCAGGATACGCCTGGATCGTCGATGCCGACATCGAGCAGTTCTTTGACAGTGTCCCGCATAAGCCGCTCATTCGCGAACTTGCGATCTGGCTCGATGACTGCCGCCTTCTTGGGCTGATTGGCCTCTGGCTCCGCGCCTTCGCTCCCGCGGGTCGTGGCCTCCCCCAAGGAGCGCCGCTCTCGCCGCTTCTGGCCAATCTCTATCTCCATCCTCTTGACCGTATCCTCGCCGCCGCCGGCATTCGGGGCGTCAGATATGCAGACGATTTTGTTCTGCTCTGCCTCTCTCACGGCGCAGCCGAACGCGCTCGCCGGATCGCCTGTGGGCTGCTCAAGGCAAGCGGGCTGCGGCTCAATCCCTCCAAGACATCCATCGTGCACGCCACAGTGGGCGTTCCTTTCCTAGGCGAGATGCTGCTTGCGCGCGTAAAATGATGGTGAACAGGCTGGAAAATTGTGTATCCTCTAGGTGCAGTATGTTGGTTGCGGACCGGAGAGGGGGAGGACCTTTCGTTCAGCGCGAGTGGGAGGCGCCTCTTATGCATGAGGGGCCGCAAGCGTTTCGTTGGCGTCTGGTCGGCAAGACGCTCCCGCCCGTCACGGCCACCCTTCGCGTGGGCGAGGCCACCCGCGCAGCGATCTATCGTAGGGCCGATGCTTGCGGCCTATTGCCGTTGCCCGACCGGTTTCACAGGGGGAGCGACAGAGGCCACATCCATGCATTCTGGCTGCCCGAAGACGCTGACCAAGACGGCCTCATTGATCACGTGCTCCTGTTCAGCGCGAGTGGCCTGCCCGAAAAACTGATCCCGGTACTGGCCGAGGGCGGCGAACTCTATCTGGGCAAATTAGGCCGCTGCCGGCTTGCACCTGACTGGATGGGGCACCGCGCACCTGGCGCGCTGTTCGGCCCGGCCCAGCATTGGGTCACAACCACCCCTTATGTCACGCCGCTCTCTCCCCTCGGCCGGAGGGGCAAGTTGAAGCGGAATCCACTAAGCCCAGAGGATCAACTGCATCGCGAGATCGAGAAGAGAGGACTATCTGGCCTGCTTGCGGCTGCAGCCGTCCAATCGAACACAATTTGCGCGCACCACCCCATACGCCCGTCCGAGTTCGTACTGAGAGCGTGTCGGCGAAGGGCGCTGCCCGGTGCAGTCGGAGTCGGCGCTGAGCTTTACTTTAGCGAGCCGATTTGGGGGCCTCTCGCCTTGGGATTCGGCGCTCACTTCGGGCTTGGCCTATTCGAACCGGTGGATGGTTTTGGCTGAGTCTCTGCCAAGGAGGACGCGGCCGCCTAGGCAACGTTGCCAGAGAGGAAGCAAGCCTGTTCGATGTGTCAGAGTAACGCTCCGTATTCCCCGATGAGCAGAACCTTCGGCGGGTAGATGGAGATGACCGATAAGGTTGAAGAAGAAGGCTTAGAGCGAGCTGGATCCTTTGCCTATCTGTTCGAGGCCAAGGGCATTCAGCGATATGTGTTCGATTCGGGGCCGCTGCGCGATCTCGTCGGCGCCAGCGATCTCGTGGCGAGCTTGGCGCAATCGAGCATCAGCGAGAGCGGAGAGCGTAGCCGTCTCGAGGCCGGATCGGCGAGTGTCGATGAGCTGTGCCGAGATCTGATCGGCCGCGTCTGGCGGGCGGTTCATAGCGACCCAAAGGACACAATGCCGAGATTTTCGCGGCGGGCCGGCGGCGCCTTTTGTTTGCACTCTAAGAGTGCCAAAGAGCTGGACGAGGTGCGGGTGTTGTGGCGGCTCGCCGCCATGCTCCGCTGCCCCGGCCTGGAGATGACGGACTCCCGGAGCCAACACAACGTCGGTTCCGCGAAACCCGACCAGGCGGCGCTGGACGCCATGCAGGAGGCCTATGACAACGCCCCGGCCCCGCGCGACAACACGGCCGCCGAGCTGCCGCCACCAGGCCATCCGCTGACCGCATTCGTCGCACGCACCGGCCGGCCGACGACGAAGCTCTTCCGGTACGGGGACGACATCGTCGAGGCCGATGCGTTGGCCGAGCCGCAGCGCCGCCGCGCCGATAGCCTTCGGGGCAGGAACGATGGTGTGGCTCTGCGGTTCCTCGGCAAGGACCCGAAGAAGCAAGACTATCGGTTTCCTCGCAATCTCGACGCGGATGAGGTGAAGAAGGCAGAGAAACCCGAAGAGAACCCAATATTCCCCTTTCGCGGCGACGATACTCGCGTGGCGGTGGTCCATGCCGACCTCTCCGGTCTGGGCCAGACCTTTATGAAGGCCAAAGAGAAGGGCAGAAGCCCTGAGGATATCTTTCGTCTTGCTCAGAGCATCGAGGCGGCGATCGAAGCGGCGGCCCAGCGCGCAACGGCCGCGTCACTACTCCCACAAGCGATCGACAACATCGTTCCCGCACGGCCAATCGTGCTCGGTGGCGATGACATCACAGTTCTCGTGCGCGCCGACCTTGCGCTCCCCTTCACCAAAAAGCTGCTCGACGAGATCGAATCTCAAACCAAGGCGTCACTGAAAGAACTCACGAGAACGTTCAGGGATGCGCTCCCCGAGAACCTCTCCGCCTGTGCCGGCGTCGCGATCGTTCGGCGGGGCCAGCCCTTCCTGATGGCGAGTGCCATTGCCGATGATCTCTGCAAGCTCGCCAAGGACGAGGTGAAGAAGGCCTCGGCGACGAAAGATGGCCGCCAACAGCCCTTCGCTTCGGCCATCGCCTTTCACCTGGTGGGCACCACGCTGCAAGAGCGCTACGACGACATACTTATGAGCGAGGTGACGGCCAAGCATGCATCGCAGGCCATTCGACTGACGGGCAATCCGTATGGGGTTGAGTTGCGGGCTTGTGAGGCGAAACGTTCGACCTATTCCGCACTGCTGGAACTCGCCAAGGCCCTCGCGGACGTCAAGGGCGGCCTTGGCAACTTGCGGGAGATGCAAAGGCTTGCCTTCGCTGATCTGGGCGCAGCCGATGCGCGCTGGAGCCGATGGTGGCAAGTCGCTAGGGAAAAGAACAAGCCCGGCATCGAGGCTGTTCGGGACGCTCTGCACCAGCTAGGACTTGAGGCTGCTGCCCCAAATGAGGATCCGCCTTGGCATACAGGCGGAGAGGCCTCGTGGACACCGTTATTTGACGCCCTCGATCTCATCGATATCGGCGCCATCACCGCATCGACGGAAATGGACCGCCACAAACCCAAGGACGGCGGAGAATGACACGCAAGGCCAGGATCACCATCGAATTCATTGATTATTGGCTTTCCGGCACCGGACGAGCGGGCGAAGGCGATGTGGACGCGGTCGCGCATCGCGATCGTTTCGACTGCCCGGCCATGCCGATGTCGCAGATCAAGGGGCAGCTCAGAGAGAGCGCCGCGCGGCTCGGGTGCGATGCACTGTTGAAATTGTTCGGTGCCGAAGGAGATCAGGAGGGAGCGCTTGCCTTCCGTGGCGAAGCGACCATCGGAGACGCCGCTGGAAGGCGGTTCGCGAATAATCGAGCAGCGCGTGCGCAGCTCTTCCGTCGCATCGCCTCGACCCGCATTAACGAGAAGGGCGTGGCGGCCGAGGACATGCTCAGAAAGGTGGAGGTAGCCGTACCGCTGACCGTGACGGGCACGGTCTATTGGGCGGCCTCCGGTAAGCCGGATCCCAATTGGCCTGAACTGCTCGACAAGGCCTGCGCGGCGACGCTCGCCTTCGGCAAGCTTAAGACCGACGGCTATGGCCGCGCCATCGCCAAGTGCGAAGAGGTCGGGTCATGACACGGGTTCTGCTGATCCTTCAGCCGCAGGAGCCGGCGATCTTCTCCGAGCGCGCGGCGACGGAAGGGGCGCACAGAACGCGGCCCCATCCGACAGGATCCTCTCTGCTCGGCTGGGCGGCAGCCCGGCTATACAAGGACTTCCAGAAAAACAAGGACTTCCAGAAAACGGACAAAGCCTACGAGGTCTTCCACTCGGGTCGGGTGCGCTTTTCCGACGCAGTGCCGCTAACCGCGGAGAACTATCCCGCTTTTCGCATGCCGCGACTCTTGGTTGAACGCAAGCAAGGCGAAAAGGCATTGGCGAGCGGCATCTTGAGGCCCAAGCATACTTGGGTCGGCCGTGACGCGTTCAAGAAAGAGAACGGAGATGACGCGCAGGCCGAAGCGCTCAAGGACGGGTACATCGCTGCCAATCTTACTTTGGCGAAGATCGACACCGACCTGCGCCTGCGCACCGCTACTGAGGCAGGCCTAGCCAAGAAGAGCGCGCTTTTTGGCTATGGCCATATCAAGCCTGAGCTCGGCGAGGACCGGCAGCCGTTTCTTTACGCCGCCACGATCGAAGCCGACGACGGATTTGCCGACACGGACTGGGAGACACTTCGTGAGGCTTTTAACGAGCAAGAGCTATGCCTCGGGCGGGCGGCACGCACCGGCTATGGTGGTTGGTATCGCTGTCAGTGGTTCGAGGGTGAGAGTGTCTCCAATCCGTGGCCGCAAGGAAAGATCGACAAGAACGCAGAGAAAACCGGGCGCCTTCGCGTTTGGGTGCTGAGTGATCTCGCCCTGATCGATGATAAAGGCGCTCCATGCTTCGCGCCCGAAAAATCCGAAATGTTGCGCCTGCCGGGCGGCGGGCGTCTGTGCCTCAAGGAAAGCACAATCGGCACACGCCGCTTCGCCCCCTGGAATCGCCACCTAGGTAAGCGTGACATCGAACGGCAGGTGATCGAGGCAGGTTCGGTCCTGACCTATCACTACGAAAAAGGTCTTCCGAATACGGACCCGGATCCGAACTTCAGTCGGCCGGTCGGCGTGTTCCAGGAGCAGGGCCTTGGCAGGCTGTGGGTCGATCCGCCCATGCTGAGGGGCGACACGCCAATCGCCGTTTCAGAAGGCGTGGTGTCTGAGGCGGCGGAGATTCGCAAAGCACTTGCCGGTGGCCTCGCTCAGGAGCCTGCCCTCGAAAACGGAGGCGAGGCCCTGTTCGGCTGGGCCGAGCGCATGGCGAAACTCGCCAACACCAAAAAAAGGGATGATTATCTCGACACACTCACGGCAGAATTCAATCGCATCCACCGCCAGACCGAACGTGACAAGCCGGGACCAAGCCCAAGTCAATGGGGACGGGTCGCCACTGCGGCGCGGCGTGCCAAGGACTTGGAGGGAATCGGCAACGCCTTGTTCGACGGCTCGGCGCCAACCTGCGGACGGGTCGATGATACAACCCGGGCCAAAGACTGGCTAATGGACATCAAAGGATTTGGCCAGAACCAGAAGAAGGTTCGTGAATGGCTCAAGGCTAAGGTCGAAGATGCCAAGCAACGTAAGCTGAAGCCCACGGAGGTCAAATGGGCGCTCAACCAGCTCGCCAAGCATGCCGCTGACATGTCTCGCAAGGCGAGGGAGAAAGAAGATGGCTGACGTGCTTCATCTCGCCCGCATCACGCTCGAGGCCCAGTCGCCCATTTCCTCCGCGTCGGGCGAGACCGGCCTCTTCGATATGGCGCTCGCGCGCGACGCGTCCGGTCTGCCGCAGATCAACGGCGCCTCGTTGCAGGGTGTGCTCCGACACCTGCACGATGAGGTGCACGGGCCGGAGGCCACAAGCAAGCTTTTTGGTTTTGCTGAGGGTAAAGAAGGCGCGGCGGGCCGCTTGTTCTTCGGCTTCGGCAAAGTCCATAACTCCAAGAACGGGGCCGTGACCGGCCTCATGACGGACGCGCCAGATTTCGCGGACAAGCTGTTGCGCATGCTCGCCGCCGAGGCGCCGCTTGAGCGCGATCATGTCGCGCTCGGCCATGCCCATGTCACTTTGGGCCGGGGGAAGTTCGAGCGCGTCGCGGTGCCCAGAGGCACGCGCTTCTCCTTTGAGATCGCCATGTGGGGCGACGCCGACAATCAAGCAGACGATAAAGACGCGCTCGTCCGCGTGCTGTCGTTGATCAAGCACCCGGCGTTCCGCATCGGCGGCGCGGCGCTGCGGGGCTACGGCCGGGTGAAGCCGATTTGCCCTGGCTATCGCGTGCTCGGGCTCGACGATCCTGAGAAAATCCGCTGCGAGCGCAACAAGCCACCTTCCGATCAAGAGGGCTTCAAGCCCATAAAGTTGGATCTCAGCAAGACCACGAGGGCCGTCACGTTTCATCTCAAATTGAAGCCCGTCGGACTTTGGCGGATGGGCTCGACCGGACAGCCGGTGCGCACCGGCCAAGACGAGTTGCACAGGCCGGACGGCTTGATTCACGATAAGCGTGGCGGGCCGGACAAGCGCCCGAAGGACGTCGATGCGGCGCCCGTGCGCGAGCCGTGGATCGATTGGACGAACGGCGCCGGTACTTGGAAGGAGGCCGACAACGGGGCGCCGATCACCGTCGCCGGCGCGGCGATCAAGGGGCCGCTCGCCCACCGCACGCTCTATCACTGGAACAGGCTGAACGGCCGAATGATCGACGCCGACAGCCCGTCCAGCGAGAAAGACCTTGAAGAGTGGCGCGTGCGCGCAGAAGAGCTTGTGGCGTTGTTTGGAACTCCTAAAGAAAAAAAGGTCGAGGGGGCAAAGGGTGCCGACGAACGTGGACAAGCAGCGCGGCTGATCGTCGACGATGCGGTTGTTGAGGTTCACGACATCCTGGCGCTCGACCACAACTCCATCGACCGCTTTTCCGGCGGCGTGCGCAGCCGCATTCTGTTTTCGGAAGAGGCGGCATATTCGGGCTGCATCGAGACCACGATCACCATCCTGAAGCCGCTGGACGGCGCGTGGAAAGACAAGGTTCGCGAAGCTTTCTGCTGCGCCCTCCGGGACTTGCTTGAAGGCCGGCTGGCGCTCGGCGCCAAAAGCCTCGGCTACTGCACGGGTGGGGAGCCGACCTTCGGTGGTGATTCCAAAGAATTGGCATCCTGGAAGTCGGTCTACTCAAAGGTTGTGAACGAAACGGCGCGCGTCGCGACCGAGGGTGAGCAGAAATGAGCAATGTCGAGATCATCCATGATCTGCTCAAAGGCTATGGGCAGCTTCTCAAGCTCGAGGAGACGCATTGGAAAGAGCAGGGCTACAAGGGTGCCAAGGATGCCGGCATGGAGTTGCCAGTGCTGACGCGCGCGGCTCTCAAGGCAGCTCCGGAAGGCGACGCTCTGGAAGCCGGCGACGCTTGGGAGAAAGCCGTCACTTACGAGAAATGGGACGATGGCTGGGTGCGCCATCGCTCCGGCCTTTGGTGGAAGATCGCCGGCAATACTGGCACCAGCGTGTCGGAGGCTGAACTCGGACCGCCGCTCTGGGGCGAATGGGCCAGGAACGCCGAGAGCGCGCATCTGAAGCCTGATACCAACGCGCCCGGAAGATTCCGCTTCTGGACCTATGCCGAGCGAGAGCTAAAGAAAGGCGGCGCTCTCGCCGACGGCGAAATTCCTGCACTGCGCCAAAAAATGGAAATCCTCGCCGAGCCAATTAAGGACGAGGCCTGCAAATGGCATTTCGAGAACAAGAAGCTCGTCTATCACGTGTTTTGGGGCGGCACCGGGGACGATCCCTACGGCATCCGCCGCCTCTGCTATCGCTTCGTCAAATTCGCAGACCGCGAAGGCCCCGAAAGTTCGAGCGGGCCCGGCGCGCAAAAATCCGAGGAGAGCGCCCGATGACCGTGCACGCACCGTTCCGCTTCGCGCCCATCCATCGCTGGGTCCATTTTCCCGAATGGGGGCCGCTGGTCAGTCACGATGTACCGTTCAAGGACGGCCTCTCCGGCGAGATCGAGTTGGAGATCGAGGCCACGACCCCCCTACTGGTCGGCGGCGCGCGGCGCAAAGCTAAGAAAAAGGAGGAGTTGCCCGAGGCTGAACAAGCAGCTTGGCCGAACGGCAAAGAAGCCGAGGTCTGGCCCTTCCAGCTTCCAAACGGGCGCTGGGCCATTCCACCCTCCGCGCTCCAGGGCATGATCCGCTCGATCCTGGAGATCGCCTGCTTCGGCCGTCTTGGCCCGTGGATCGCGGGACCACGATTCGGGATAAGGGATTTGAGCCCCGCCGCAATACCCTTCTATCGAAAGCGGCTCATGAACCAAGTCAGGCCGGGGTTCCTCCATAGCAATGATGCGGGATGGTGGATTACACCCTGTGAAGAAGAAACTCGCCGGATTTTGTTCGATGACATTCCCTGCAATTCACATTCGAGTCCCGATTGGCAAACAGAGACTGGCGCAGAAAAACGGTACAGCTGGATTAGTTCGGTTGGACCTTGGCGGCCCACCGGTGAGATTCGCGCGACCAAACTTCGAGCGGATCCGCATGGAAGCGCGTGGCTAGTAATCACCGGAAACACCGGCACCAAGCGTCGCGAGTTCGTTTTCGTAGAGGCTGCCGGCGCAATTCCGATCAAGCTCGAGCAGCCTGTCGTTGACGATTTCCGGTTCGTTCACGAAGGTCAGGGCAGCGCCGACCCAGACGATTGGAACACGACTTGGCGGTTCTTTTTTGAAAAAGGCTATCCTGTCGACCAGAATCGCACCTTTGAAGAGGGCGGACGTGTCCCGGTGTTCTTCATCGGGTCGCACGATCGCGTAGACGCTTTCGGCCTCGCATCGATGTTCAAGCTCGCCCACCGCGGCTCGATACACGACCTCTTATCCAATAGCCATCGCGAACATCACGGCGAGCCTCGTTACGACCTACCGACTTTGATTTTCGGTGCGGTCGCTGATGCAAAGAGCGGGACTGGATTAAAGCGCCGCGCGAGCCTTGACTTGGCTATCTGTTCCGAAAACGGTCACCAGCTCGTTTCGTACGAGCGAGCCGTGCTCCTTAGTCCAAAGCCGAGTTACTTTCCAATCTATGTTCGCCAGGCAGGTGTCGAAAAGCGTGATGATAGGCTTCCTGCATATGAATTTCGCGACAAGAAAGGAAAGATCAAGCGAGCGTCAGAGCCGTATGCCACATACACGCCGCTCGATGGCAGTCTCTTCAACGTCAAGAACAAGGATGGGTGTATCGTTCGCCGGCGTGAGCACGAGCAACCAGAACTGGCTGGCATCAAGGTCTGGCCGGCACGGGGCTCCGTATCCGACCGCGTCAGACCGCCCTATTTGGACGTGGAGAAGAGCCGCAAGATCTCGACCACGCTTCGTGCGCTACCGAGCGGGACAAAGCTCACCTGCAAGGTGCGGTTCCATAACCTGCGTCCCGTCGAGCTGGGCGCGCTGCTCTGGGCGTTGTCGTTCGGCAAGGCAGCGACGTGGACCGCCGGGAAAAACATCGCGAAAGACATTCCCCTGCGCCATCGCCTCGGCATGGGCAAGCCGTTCGGTCTCGGCGAGGTGGCGATCGCCGTCCGTCGCATGAGCGCCCGCGACGTAACCGATGGAACAGTGGATGATCCTGAACCGCTCATCAAGAAGTTCACTGACCATATGGACGCGGCCTATGCGGTACAGGCCGGCGAGGACGGGCAATGGCGAGAAAGCGTCCAAGTCCAGACGCTCTTGGCGGCTGCCAATCCAGACAACGGCACACGCGAAAATACAGAGGTGCGGACGGGAACCTGGGGCCAA
>Ga0187892_10005607_pt1 | contig 19564 bp, 12 predicted proteins | sample MA1701073metaG_FD_139345 | JGI IMG/M metagenome (GOLD analysis project Ga0187892, IMG submission 139345) | Bio-ooze microbial communities from a basaltic lava cave in the Kipuka Kanohina Cave System on the Island of Hawaii, USA - MA170107-3 metaG ...
CACGAGTGAGCCCTCACTGATCGGGCGGCCAGCCACTTTGGGATGCAACGGCCTGCTCTGAATCGATGTGATCCACCTCTATGACCGCGTACAGATCGGAACTCGGGTGGTGGCGTTGCCGCCTGGCGCGTGATCTCATGGATGGAACTGCCTTTCAAGCGCTGCCCGCGCCGTCTTGTCGTTAAAAAAGTGCATCAGAAAGAAATCCCCGATTGGGGGTGACAAGCGCTTCTCCCATTGCTACATAGCCCACGACCCCACACATCCTAACGCGGGATGGAGCAGCCCGGTAGCTCGTCAGGCTCATAACCTGAAGGTCGTTGGTTCAAATCCAGCTCCCGCAACCAACAAGCCCCTGAAATCGCAATCTGATTTCGGGGGCTTGTTTATTTGCAATCTCCGAGTGGCCGATTGGGGCACGGCTGGGGCACGGTGGAACGGGAAAATTCGTGCGCTTCCCGGCTTTTGATTATCTTGTGGATATCGATTATTCCGAGCTCGCGATTGGGCTCGGACGGACGGCGGTTAATCCACTTCGAGCGTCGGTAAACATGCTCGAGCCGTCAGCTTTAAGATTTTGGCGGAAGCTTTGGTTCCGCCTTCATGATCACAGACTGGGTATCATAATTGCGGTAGCACGCCCCGTAAGCGCAACGTGTGCAGCAAGACAAGGGGAGTTCTGTGATTGCTGTTGTTCCTTGATGTAGGAGGAATCTACGGAGTCCTCTGCTACACATCCGATTGTTGCTTGAATCTTCTCGCAATCTCATCGGAGTTCTGTCGGTTATCCCCATGATGGATTGGAACGACAAAATAATGAAGTCAACCACTTACAAGTCGCCGTGTGCGCTGCGTGTGCAGTAAGCGGCAGATTGTTAAGTGCATAATTGTGATGTTCGACTTTGCCTTCGGTTCGTTCGTGGCCACATCCTCAATTGGGTTGTGCAACACTCTTTCGGGTGGATTCGCATAGTGAAGGGTTAGACAACCTGTACACTTAGACTGTTTGTTCCAACCAGATGATATGGCGATTCAGTTGTTATCTGGAATTGCAGTTGGTGTGGACTCTTGTCCTTCTTGTTACGGCGAAACTGGCGCTATTGGTGGCATGATCATGTCTGCGCGGCGCCCCACCGGCAAGTAACTTCTACGGCAGGTGTAAGTCGAGGCCAATTACTCAGGCATTTTTTACTCTGATACGGCCTAGCAAACTTATGTCAGTGATTACGTGACAACGCAGCTTCGGTGGGATTAGGCTGATGACAGAGACTCACGGCTTGGAGGAACGGCGACGCCTTTCGCTTCCAGACAATCGGGGCAGTTTTTTGCCTCACAGGAGAAGTTTTTATGAGTGACGCCGTTGTTACGGGCTATGTCCGGTCGCCATTTCATTTTGCCCGCAAGGGCGCGCTGGCCAGGACACGCCCGGACGATTTGGCCGCGGCGGTGATCAAGGGGCTTGTCGCGAAAACCGGGATCGACCCGAAAGATATCGAGGATCTGTTGCTGGGTTGCGCCTTTCCCGAGGGCGAGCAGGGGCTCAACGTGGCGCGGCTGATTTCCTTCATTGCCGGCCTGCCGCAATCCGCGGGCGCCGCCACCATCAACCGCTTTTGCGGCTCTTCCATGCAGGGTGTTCATTCGGCGGCGGGCGCTATCGCTCTCGGCGCCGGCGAGGTTTTTATCTGTGCCGGAATTGAAAGCATGAGCCGGATTCCCATGATGGGATTCAATCCGATGCCCAATCCCGCCTTGGCGGAAAATATGCCTGCCTCTTATGTATCGATGGGAATTACCGCCGAGAATGTCGCAAGGAAATATGCAATCTCGCGTCGGGAGCAGGAGGAATTCGCCGTTGCCAGCCATGTCAAGGCGGCCAAGGCGCAACAACAGAAAAAGCTCAGTGACGAGATCATTGCCATGCCAACTGGCGCGGAAGACGGCTGCATCCGTGCCGATACTTCAATGCAGGCCCTGGCCAGCCTGAAACCGTCCTTCGACCAAGCAGGCGTTGTAACGGCGGGAACCTCATCGCCGCTCACCGATGGCGCGGCCGCCTGCCTCGTCGTGTCGGAAGCTTATGCGAAAGCCCACGGCCTTCCAATCCTGGCACGGATCAAAAGCATCGCGGTCGCAGGTTGCAGCCCGGAGATGATGGGCATCGGGCCGGTGGCGGCGACACGCAAGGCGTTACAGCGGGCAGGCCTTGCCATGGGCGATATCGACATCGTCGAATTGAACGAGGCTTTTGCCGCGCAGGCCATCGCCTGTATCCGCGATCTCAAAATTGATATGAACAAAGTGAATCTGGACGGCGGCGCTCTGGCGTTAGGCCATCCCCTGGGGGCCACGGGCGCCCGCATTACCGGCAAGGCGGCGTCTCTGCTGAAACGGGAAGGCAAGCAGTTTGCGCTGGCAACCCAATGCATCGGCGGTGGCCAGGGAATTGCCACCATTCTCGAGGCCGTATCGTGAGCATCGCCAAGGCTTGCGTGATCGGCGCGGGCGTCATGGGCAGCGGAATTGCCGCCCAGATCGCCAATGCCGGCGTGCCGATCTTGCTGCTCGATATCGTGCCGCCAGATTCCACCGACCGCAGCATCATCGCCAAGACCGCGTTGGCCAGGCTCGCAACGGCTGAGCCTGCGCCCTTGATGTCGCGCTCCGCCGCCAAACTGATCGAAGCGGGAAACATCGAAGACGATCTCAATCGTCTCGCCGATGTGGACTGGATCGTCGAGGCCGTGGCGGAAAGGCTGGATATCAAGCAAGGGCTGTACCGCCGGATCGATGCCTCGCGCAAACCGGGCTCGATCCTGTCGTCAAACACATCGACACTTCCCTTGAAGATGCTGATGGAAGGAATGCCCGAAAGCATCGGCCAAGATTTCTGCATCACCCATTTCTTCAATCCGCCCCGTTACATGCGGCTGCTGGAAATCGTAGGCGGGCGGGAGACGAGGCCTGCGGTCATCAGCACCATCACCGCCTTCGCCAGCGAGAGGCTTGGCAAGGCGGTGGTGAAGGCCAAGGACACGCCGGGATTTATCGCCAATCGCATCGGGGTCTTCTGGATGCAGGCTGCTGTTTCCGCCGCGCGCGAACTTGGCCTGACGGTGGAGGAGGCCGACGCGGTGATGGGCCGCCCGATCGGCGCGCCGAAAACCGGCATCTTCGGCCTCATGGATATGGTGGGCCTCGATCTGCAGCCCCATGTCGATGCCTCATTCCGCATGGCGCTGCCCAAGAACGATGCTTACCAGTCGCTGCCTTCCGGTTTTCCACTGCTGACAAAAATGATTGCCGGCGGTTACACGGGCCGCAAGGGCAAGGGCGGATTCTATCGCCTGAATACGGCTGGTGGAAAAAAGCTGAAGGAATCGATTGATCTCAAGACCGGTGAATATGCAGCTTCGATACCAGCCAGGCTGGAGTCAGCCGATGCGGCAAGGGAGGGCTTACGCGCTCTTGTCACCCACAAGGATCGGGGCGGCCAATTTGCCTGGGCCGTTCTTTCAAAAATGCTGGCTTATGCCGCGGCCCTGGTGCCGGATATCGCCGATGACATTGGCGATATTGACCGCGCCATGAAGGCCGGCTTCAACTGGAAGCGCGGCCCTTTTGAAATGATCGACCAACTCGGTGCTGCCTGGTTCGCCGACCGGCTGACCGCCGAGGGCATTGCGGTCCCGCCGCTTCTAGCGTTAGCCGCGACGAAGGGTGGCTTCTACAAAGTTGCTAACGAAGGCGTTCTCCAGCTTGGTGCGGACGGTTCTCGCAAGCCAGTTGCGCGGCAATCGGGCACGATACTGCTTTCTGATATCAAGCGCGGTAGCAAACCGCTGGCCAAGAACGGCTCTGCCAGTGTTTGGGATGTGGGCGATGGCGTTGCCTGCCTTGAATTCCACAGCAAGATGAACACGCTTGATCCCGATAGTCTCACAATGCTGATGCAGGCGCTTGAGATTACCGGCAGAGGCATGCGCGCTCTTGTCATTCACAATGAGGGTGAGAATTTTTCGGTTGGCGCCAACATCGGATTGGCGCTGTTTGCCGCCAACATCGGCGTGTGGCCCACGCTGGATCTATTGATTACCCAAGGCCAGACGGTCATGCGGGCGCTGAAGTCGGCGCCTTTTCCCGTGGTGGGAGCACCTGGCGGCATGGCCCTTGGCGGTGGCTGCGAAATTTTACTGCATTGCGCCGCGGTTCAGGTCCATGCCGAAACCTATATGGGGCTGGTCGAAACCGGTGTTGGCATTGTGCCCGCCTGGGGTGGCTGCAAGGAAATGCTGATCCGCCACTTGCCGGGCCCTCGCGATCCCAAGGGGCCGATGCCCGGCGTGATTGCTGCCTTCGAGCAGATTTCAATGGCGAAAGTTTCCAAGTCGGCGGCGGAGGCCAAGGAGATGAAATTCCTGCGCCGCTCCGATGGCATTACCATGAACCGGGACCGTCTGCTGGCAGATGCAAAGGCTCTGGCGCTCAAATTAAGTGCAGATGGCTACAAGCCGCCCGATCCGGTTCAATTCCACTTGCCGGGACCAACGGCCCGTGCGGCATTGAAGCTTGCGATTGATGGCTTCGCGCTACAGGGCCTGGCGCTGCCGCACGATGTTGTCGTCGCAGGCCATCTGGCGGACGTGCTTTCCGGGGGTGCCACGGACATTGTGGATGCACTCGGCGAAGACCGAATTTGCGAGCTTGAGAAGAAGGCCTTCATGGCGCTCGTGCGGACGGAGCCAACGCTGGCAAGAATGGAAGCCATGCTGGCAAACGGGAAGCCATTGCGGAATTGAGGTAGATGATGCCCAGCTACAAAGCGCCCCTGCGCGACATGCAATTTATCCTCTTCGACGTTCTGAAAGTGCAGGACTCAGGCAATGCCATCGCCGCCTATGCCGAAGCCTCTCCGGATGTTGTCGCCGCCATCCTGGAGGAAGCCGGCCGTTTTTGCGAGAACATATTGCAACCCATCAACCGAAGCGGCGACGAGGAGGGTTGCAGCTTCGAAGCGGGATCGGTGCGAACGCCTGCGGGCTTCAAGGAGGCCTATGCCAAATATGCCGAAGGCGGCTGGACCGGTTTGGCCTGTGATCCCGACTATGGCGGGCAGGGGCTCATTTCGCCCGTGAACTTTGCGGTTGAGGAAATGATCTGCTCGGCCAATCTTTCCTTTGGCCTGTTTCCAGGCCTCACCCAAGGCGCATACAATGCGCTACGGGCCCATGCCACCGATGAATTAAAACGCGCCTATTTGCCAAAAATGGTTGATGGCTCGTGGTCCGGCACCATGTGCCTGACGGAGCCGCAATGTGGCACCGATCTTGGCCTCATTAAAACGCGCGCCGAACCTGTTGCCGATGGTTCTTTCAAGATTCATGGCACGAAGATTTTTATTTCGGCGGGCGAACATGATTTGACCGAAAATATCGTGCATCTGGTATTGGCGCGGCTGCCCGATGCGCCGTCAGGCGTGCGTGGCATTTCGCTTTTTGTTTGCCCCAAGTTTCTGCCAAGGCCGGATGGCACGGCGGGAAAAAGAAATGCGCTTGCCTGTGGGGCGCTTGAAAAGAAAATGGGGATCAAGGCTTCGCCAACCTGCGTGATGAATTTTGATGGCGCGCAGGCCTGGCTGGTTGGTGCGCCCAACAAGGGCCTGCCGGCCATGTTCACCATGATGAATGCGGCGCGGCTCATGGTTGGAATTCAGGGTCTGGGTATTGCTGAAGCGGCCTATCAAGGTGCAGTGACCTACGCCCGCGGCAGATTACAGATGCGCGCCGCAACAGGCCCCAAATTCCCCGATCAGCCCGCCGACCCCATCATCGTTCACCCGGATATCCGGCGGATGCTGATGAAGATGAAGGCCATGACCGAAGGCTGCCGGGCCTTGGCGCTGTGGATTGGCCACGAGCTTGACATTGCCACGAGCCATCCGGACGCCGAAAGACGCCAGGCCGCCGACGATCTCGTGGCTCTCATGACGCCGATTGTGAAATCCATGCTCACTGATCATGGCTTTAATGCTGCCAATGATGGCGTACAGATTTACGGTGGCCATGGCTATATTCGTGAATGGGGCATGGAACAGCTTGTTCGCGATGCGCGCATTACCCAAATATATGAAGGCACCAATGGCATTCAGGCATTGGATCTGGTTGGGCGCAAGTTGCCTACCGGTACCGGCCGGCTAGCGCGGCGGTTTTTTCATCCACTCGGCGCCTATCTCGAACGGATGTCCGCAGTTCCAGCCATGACTGAATTCGTAGGCCCTCTCGCCAAGGCATTTGGCCGATTGCAGCAGGCCACACTCTGGCTGGGCAAGGCCGGGACAGCAAATCCCGATGATGCAGGCGCCGCAGCGACGGACTATCTCCGCATGTTCGGGCTTGTTGCCATCGGATATATGTGGTGCCGGATGGCGGAAACCGCTTTGGCCAGCAAGACCGGCAACGCTCATGGTTTCTATATTGCTAAACTCGACTGTGCCCGGTTCTATATGGCGAAGATAATTCCCGAAACTGGCAGCCTGTTGTCCAGCATTTCAGCAGGCTCGGCATCGGTCATGGCGCTGAGCGAAGAAGCCTTCTGAAAGCGTCGTTTCTAACCAAAAACGCTACATAAGTTTAAATGAACTTTTAGCACAATTGTCCTAGGCTATTGGGACAACTGAGCCGGTGCCCGGGCCATTGGGAGGCAGGAGGTCGACGCGATGAGCGGCAGCCCCGAATTGAAGATCAACGAGCCGTTTTATCAATGGTGCGTGCGGGGTTTCACGCTGCTGCGCCGCCGCGTTGGCATGAACATCGCGGTCCATGCTGAGAACGGCCTGATCGAGAATGGCCAGATTTTCCAGTTCAACCACTTCGCCCGTTTCGAAACCATCATTCCGCAATACTTTATTTACCAGGCTACCGGTGCCTATTGCCGCTGTGTCGCCACACATGAACTGTTCGAGGGCAACGACCGCTTCGCAAAATTGCTGTGGAGTGTCGGCGCCGTGCCCAACAATCACCCGGGATTGCTGGCCTTTCTCGCCGCCGAAATCCTGCGTGGCCGCAAGGTGATCTTTTTTCCGGAAGGCATGTTGAACAAGGACCGGCGGATTGCTACTGCACCGGCATCCCCTTTCCTGGCAACTCCGCGCCCCCGGACCGCGCACCGCAATGGCGCCGCGGCCCTGGCCGTGATTCTTGAAATCTTCAAAAAACGCATCTTGTCCGTGCATGAGGCAGGTGACATGCAACGGCTCGACCGTTGGGTGGCAGCTCTTGGACTTGCCGATCAGACGGCGCTTATCGCCGCGGCGCGCAAACCCTCGCTGATCGTTCCTGCCAACATCACCTTCCATCCCATCCACACCGGCGACAATATTTTGCGCAAGGCGGCGGAATTCTTCTCCCTTAAACTTGGCGAGAAGGCCAAGGGAGAATTGCTGATCGAGAGCAACTTGCTTCTCCGCAATACCGACATGGACATCCGCTTCGGCCAGCCGTTTCATCCCGACGTCGCATGGAGCCTGGCGGATCGCATGGTGCTCAGCCGCATCTTCGAACAGATCGACAGCCTCGATGAGCTTTTCGGCCTCAAGAACACGGCGAGCCGCTGGATCGAGCGCATGGCGGCGCTCACCATGCGACGCACCACGAGACGCCTGCGCGATCTGTGCATGACAGAAATGTATTCCCGCGTCACCGTCAACCTCAGTCATCTCGCGTCACGACTCGTCATGCGCCTTCTGGAGGCGGGTGAAACCGAAGTTGAGCGAAGCCGCTTCCACGGTCTTCTCTATGCGATCGTCAAGCAGGTGCAACAGCAACCGGGCCTTCATCTGCATTGGACGCTGACCGACCCCGAAGCCTATGATGGCGTTCGTGACGGCACGAGCCTGCCGCTGGCGCAGTTTTTCGAAACCGTTACCGCATCGTCATTGATTGAAATCACCGCCAGCCACTACCGGCTGCTGCCAGCCTTGCGCGGCGGCAACGGCAGCCACGATCCGCGTCTCGAAAATGTCATTCGCGTCTACGCCAATGAAATAGCCGCGCTCGATGGTGTCACAAGGATCGTCGAGAACGCCATGCCGGCCGAAGGTGCTGCTCTGGCGCAACTTCTCTTCGACGACGAATCGCGCAGCTTCGCCGCATGCAAGGAAAGCTTCGCGGCACCCCGCCATGCCGCCATTAACGGCCAGGAAACCGCGAGCAAATCCGGTGAGCCCTATTGCATCGTTCCGGAAAAGCCCTCAAAACCTGGGGTGGTTCTTGTACACGGTCTTCTTGCCTCGCCTGCTGAACTCAAGGACCTGGGACGGCGCCTCGCAGATACGGGCTACCCGGTTCTCGGCGTCAGATTGAAGGGTCATGGGACCTCGCCTTGGGATTTGCGTGAGCGCACCTGGCAGGACTGGCTCGCCTCGGTACGGCGGGGCTATGAGATCATGTCGCACGTGACGGACGAAGTGTTCATCGTCGGTTTCGCCACTGGTGCCTCGCTGGCCCTGCAACTTGCAGCCAGCCGTCCGCGGGGCCTCGCTGGCGTTGTTGCAGTTTCGGCGCCTCTCGGATTCCGGCCCCGCAGCGTGGCGTTCGCGCCTCTCATGCATGGCCTCAACAAGCTCAGCGAATGGGTCTATGTCCAGGAGGGCCTCAGGCCGTTCCATGCCCGCGATCCCGAGCACCCGGATATCGACTACCGCAACATGCCGGTACGCGGCTTGGTCGAGTTGCGCAAGGCCGCGGACGAGCTCGACCGCCGCCTGCCGCTGGTCGTCTGCCCCGTTGCAATTATTCAGGGCACGGACGATCAGATCGTCGATCCCGCCAGTGCAAAGCTTATCCATGACCGGATTGGATCGGCGGAGAAGTCACTGCACATGATCCCGTCGCAACGCCATGGCATTCTGCATGAAGATATCGCGGGCACTCAGGCGCTTGTCGTCTTCGTGCTTGCCGCCATGGCCTCCCCGCTGACCCAGGCAGCACCTCCCCGCGCCGCTATCTTGTCAAGGATCGGTGCGGCAATGACAGGCGTATTCGCACCGCTGCTGCGCCGCTACGGCAAAGGCACCCGCAGGATAGATCCTATCCAAAGGGCGTCGACCGGCACTTCAAGATTACCCTGAAACCCTAATCGTTGAAGCAGTCGCCGCCTATGCCGGCCGCGCTGATCATTGCTGTCCATGCGCTGCGGATCTTTTCGGTTTCGAATGGTGATCATACGATTTCCGATGTCGGCGTCATCCAATGTCGCGGTTACTTCGTCACGGCGTTTGCGTTTAGTGTTTGGAATGAAAAGTTGCCGTTCCGTTCCGAACATGCCAAGGCGATAGCTGCCCTCATGGTGCTAAAACTTTGCCTTTCAACGGTCCAAATAATGGTTTCGGTCAGGTTATTTCCAATAAGGTGGAGTTCTCATGTTTCGAGACACGGTCATCCGGCAGACACATGTCTCCGGCCGGCTGGGCGCGGCCCACGAATCTCAACGGGAATGATGCCAATGACCTCACCTCTTCTCACGGCTATCCTGATTGAGTCTGAAGCAGGGAGCGAACTATATGTCGTGTGGAATCCCGTTTCGTGTGCGCTATTGTGTGCGCTGAACGAAGAAAATTGACTCGATGAACGTGAAAACGCAGGTTTCCGCGCATCGCTTTAGCATTGCGCCCATGATGGATAGGAATGACAATCTAATGAATCAATAGCTTAGAAATCACCGTGTGCGCTACGTGTGCAGTAAGAGACTGCACGAGGTGCTTTTCTAGTGGAGGCGATTATGTGCGCGGTATCAGGTGAATCCCGGCGAGGGTGCAGCGGACCGACCCGCCAGCGCGTTCGATGGTCGGGATGTCCAACGCAACAGGCATCGCGCTTTCCTTGATGACCGCTAACTGTGCTGCATCGAGTGCAGCAAGCGCGGTGGTCGAGAGCGCCAGGATTCGCCCGCTTATGCCCTGAAGCTCCAGCGCGTTGCCCGCGAAGCGCCTGATCTGTTCGTTGGTCAAGGAGATGACACGGCGGCCAGAGCGCTCCAATCTTGCAACCATTTCCTGACGTCTTGCCGGAACTGTCATCATGTCGAGGCCGATCAAGGCGAAGCCGGTGGCGATGCACATCAGAACATTGGTGTGGTATATGGGAACGCCGTCTCCATCGCAGGCGTCGAAAACCATCGGCTCGAAGTTGAAATGAGTCGAAAATCTTTCGAGCGCAATCGGATCCGCACGATTGGAGCGTACCGCATAAGCGACGCGGTCGATATGGTCGAGCACCATCGCGCCGGTGCCCTCGAGAAAGAGCCCGTCGGGTTCGAGGCCGGAATAATCGATCACCTCCTGCACCCGGTAACTCGTCTTCAGCATTTCGATGACATCGCCGCGACGCTCGCGCCGGCGACTGGCGGCTTTCATCGGATAGATCGCGATATGCCCGCCGGCATGGGTGGAGAACCAGTTATTGGGAAAAACGGAATCCGGGGTCTCCGTACCGCTATCCTCGAAGAGATGCACCTCTACCCCATGGCTTCTGAGTGTTTCGGCCGCCCGGCTGATCTCTTCGAAGGCGACGGATGACAGGTTCTCTTCGGCTCCCTGACCGGATTGAAAGCGGTTGTCGGCCGCCGTCTCGGTATTCACGATGAAATGGTGTGGCCTGATCATTACGACCGCGGAAGGCGCCTGAACAGAATAGGCGGATTGTCTGGACATTGCTCCGAGACCCTTATGCCTTGGCTCGCTGCAGCATGCCGAAGAGGTCGCGCGGATCGTCGGGATCGGCGATGATGTCGAGATTCTGGTAGAACCCGCTGCCCTCTAGCTTGTCGTGGACATAGCGAAGGGCGGAAAAATCCTCGATCGCGAATCCGACGCTGTCGAAGAGCGTGATCTGGCTCACATCGCGGCGGCCGGCGGCCTGTCCCGTGATGACCTCCCAAAGTTCAGTGACCGGATAGTCCGGGTGCATTTGCTGAATCTCGCCTTCGATGCGGGTCTGCGGCCGATATTCGACAAAAGTATCGGCGCGGAGCAGGATGTCGCGATGCAACTCGGTCTTGCCGGGGCAATCGCCGCCGATGGCGTTGATATGTACGCCGGCGCCGACCATGTTATCGGTCACGATCGTTGCATTCTGCTTGTCGGCAGTGCAGGTGGTGACAATCTCCGCGCCTTCGGTCGCCGCCTGCAACGTCGCGCAGGGCGTGATCTTCAACCCTGAGCCGGCGAGATTGCGGGCGGTCTTTTCTGTGGCGCGCGAATCGATGTCGAAGAGCTTCACGTGGCTGATGCCGAGCGCGGCCTTCATCGCCAGTGCCTGGAATTCCGCCTGGGCAACCATTGCCGATCATCGCCATGGTGCGAGCCCCCTTCGGCGCCAGATGCCGCGCCGCCATGGCGGAAGTGGCGGCGGTGCGCAGCGCAGTCAGCAGGGTCATTTCAGTGAGCAGCACAGGGTAGCCGGTCGAGACTTCCGCCAGCAGACCGAAAGCGGTGACAGTCTGGAGGCCTTGGGACATGTTCTTCGGATGGCCGTTCACATATTTGAAGCTGTAGATCTCGCCGTCAGAGGTCGGCATCAGCTCGATTACGCCCTCGCGCGAATGGGAGGCAACCCGCGGTGTCTTGTCGAACAGCTCCCAGCGGCGGAAATCTGCCTCAATGACGTCGGTCAACTCGGCCAGCATGATTTCGATCCCAATGTGATGCACGAGGCGCATCATGTTCTCGACGCTGACGAAAGGGACCAAAGCTCTTTCCGACGGCAGCGCTGCGCGTGAATATCTGAGCGCTATGATCGACGATCCGCTGTTTTCAGAACCCCTTCGCGGTGCTCTGTTCGAAGACGGCGGCAAGCTCAACTTCGTCTGGCGGCGCAAAGGTTAAAGCTTGTCGGTGGGGAAGTGGCTCAACGTAAAGGGGGAGGGTTAGTTCGACGACAGCCAAGGCACGTTGAAGCCTATCGTGAATCTAGAGCATGCGAGCAGCATCGGCTCGTTTATGTTTAACGCAGGCAGGGAGTAGAAGCATTCCCTGTAGATGTCCCTCAAGTGTTCGACCTGTATTCTCGGTTCCTATACCGCTTATTGTGTGATAAAACCTCTGCTAGTTTTTAAGAAAGCAGAGGAAGTGTCACCCACAGTGTCGCCGACAAGTGCCCAGCGAAGTCGCGCACTTGATCTCCTGAAGGCCCGGGGAATGCTCAGGCTGAAGGACTTCGTGGCCGAAGGGATTGGACCGGAAACGCTGGCTCGCCTTATCCGGGAGGAAGCGGTTGTTCGCCCGGCTCGTGGTCTCTACCAGCTTCGGGACACACAGGTCGACACGAGCCATGTGCTTGCTGAAGCTGCCGTGCTCGTTCCCAAGGGCATTGTCTGTCTCACCTCGGCTCTTCAGTTCCATGAACTCACACTGCAGATGCCCTCAGCCGTCTGGATGGCGATCGACCGGACGGCGTGGCGGCCGAAGATCGACTATCCGCGAATCCGGTTTGTACGTTTCACTGGAACTGCGCTCACCGAAGGCGTTGTTCGCCATCGGATCGAGGGCATTGAAGTTCCCGTCACGGAGCCCGCGCGAACAATCGTCGATTGCTTTCGCTACCGAGCCAAGGTCGGACTCGATGTGGCGATGGAAGGGCTGCGCGAAGGCCTTCGCCGTCGCCGCGTCAGCCATGACGATCTCTGGCGGTACGCCCGAAAATCAAGGGTCTGGTCAGTGATGCGCCCGTATGTCGAAGCGATGGCGTCCGATGGCTTGTGAACCCCGCAACATTGGCGCCTCGGTGCGCGCGCGGCTGCTTGACCGGTCTCGCGCCGAACGGTCGGACTTCCAGATTCTGCTGACGCGCTACGCCCTTGAGCGCCTGCTCTATCGGCTGAGCGTGTCCGAGCATCGCGACCGGTTTATTCTGAAGGGCGCGATGCTCTTTGTGACGTGGATCGCCAATCCGTTCCGGCCGACCCGCGACCTCGACCTCCTCGGTTATAGCGACAATGACGCGGAAGCGATCACCCGAACTTTCCGTTCTATCTGTGCCAAGCAGGTTCCCGACGATGGCGTAACATTCGATATCGACGGCTTGCAGGCCGCGCCAATCCGCGAGGAGGCGGAATATGGTGGCGTCAGGGTTCGCACGACAGCGACCATCGATGGCGCGCGCATTCCGATCCAGGTCGATGTCGGCTTCGGCGACGCTGTAACGCCAGCTCCCGTGGAGATCGATTATCCGACCCTGCTGGACAATCCTGTGCCGCAACTGAAGGCCTATCCTGTCGAAACGGTCGTAGCTGAGAAGTTCGAAGCGCTCACCACACTCGGCATGGCAAACAGCAGGCTCAAGGATTTCTACGATCTATGGCTGATCGCGCAAACCTTCGAGCTTCGTCTGTCAAGCTTGGTTGATGCAGTACAACGCACCTTCGATCGTCGTGGTACTGCACTGCCGCAAGGCGTGCCGGTCGGTCTGACCGATGAATTCGCGGCGGCGTGGGCTCCCCAATGGCGCGCCTTCCTCAACCGCGAGCGGATGGCGGCTGCGCCTGATGCATTCGTTGCCGTGATTGCCGATCTTCGCAACTTCCTGATGCCGTTGGTCGTCATGTCGAAAGAGGAAGTGTTATGGCCGCCGCGTGGGCCGTGGCCGCCGAGAGCAGCGGTTGATGGAGGAGGCCATGGATAAGAAGAAGCACTTCTACCGCGTGGGCACCCATTCAGGTGGCTGGGATGATCTCCCCGTAGACTCCGACGAATTGGACACCCTGATAAATAGTGCTCGAAAGCACATCGAGCCATGGCTTTCCGCAGTTTTCCAAGCGGAGCACCTAAATCTGCTGCTAGGCAGCGGGTTCACCACAGCGGTCGGTACCATCGCGGGTGTAGGGGCCACGGGAATGGCCAAAGTGACATTTGGAACGACGTATGACGCAGCCATCGATACGCATGCCCAGGCTGGGGCTACGGCCATGAAAAGAGGTGCGGCAAACATCGAGGATCAGTTTCGAAGTGCGCTTGCTCTGCTTGATGGGTTGGCAGTGATCGACAAGGGAGCAGAAAAGACCCTCAAGGATGCCATAGATGTCCAGATGTCTGGCTTTCTGACGTCACTGCTGAAGACAGAGAGCGGCATTCTCACGGGAAACAACGCGACTTCGAAAGATTCTGCTCAAGGAACTCTTCAATCATTCCTACTAAGTTTTGCGAGCCGCGCCGCGTCTCGCGAACGCTTGCACGTCTTCACAACCAACTACGACCGCCTGATCGAACATGGCTGCGATTTTACTGGTCTTCGGATCATCGACAGATTTGTCGGCGCTCTGAATCCGGTATTCCGGGCGTCGCGCGTTGAAGTCGACGTGCACTACAATCCGCCCGGCATTCGGGGAGAGCCCCGGTTTATGGAGGGCGTCATTCGCCTGACCAAGCTTCACGGCTCACTGGACTGGTTCTTCGACAAGGCCGAACGGCGGATCTACCGAAAGGGCATCCCATTCGGGGCTCCTGCTGATCATACTGACATCCCTAAAAAGCCCATCGATACGGTCATGATCTATCCCAATCCCGCAAAGGACGTCGAAACAACCCAATATCCCTATGCGGAACTCTTTCGCGATTTTGCAGCAGCAGCCCGGCGACGACCACGTCAATCGCGTGCTCCTCGATATGCTGACCATTCCGTCCACGCATTTGGTAGTCATGGCCTATGCGGCTGATGAACGTCTTCAAGCATTCATCGAAAAGACGAGAGATGCGCAGGTCTCGTTGTTGATTGGCTCGCATTTCTCAGATCTTGCAACATTAGTCGCGCACTACCTACCAAAGCCGGCGCTCGATTACATATCCGGCCGAATGACCGAGCTGTTGAAGCATCGTCCGGGCGATCCTAAAGTCAGCGATCCACCTGCAGCATCGCCTCCAGCGTCCTCAATGGGTGCGGTATGAGGCTGTTATGACGACTCCAATCGAGCATTTGTCGAGTCTCGTTGTCGGCGTCGTCGAGTCGGTCGCGCCCGACGAAGTTAGGGTGCTTCTTGAGCTGGACGCTCCGCACTCGACGGCGCTGAATACCGGGGTGCCGGCCGGGTTTCCGCGCCTCAATGGATACGTCCTCATTCCGAATGAAGCTGGTGCGACGGTTGCCTACATCACCTGGATTGGGATCGAGCGCTCTCCGTATCCAAAGCGTTCTGGGCTCAAAGACTTTGGCCTGATCGATCTTCCGTTTCCCTTACGGAAAATGTCGCTATCTCCGGTCGGAACGCTGACATCGCGGCGCGATCGTGCGTCGGGACTGACCAAATACGAGCTCTCCCGCGGTGTGCTCGCTTTCCCGTCAGTGGGAGATCAGGTCCTTATCCCGACGTCCCCCCAGGTCGAAGCCATCGTGGGGGCGAAGGACGATGACAAGAGAGTTAGAATTGGCTCGTCGCCGATGGCGTCAAACGCAGCCATCATGGTGGATCCCGACAAGCTGTTCGGTCGGCACCTGGCGGTGTTGGGAAACACCGGGAGCGGCAAATCATGCACAGTTGCTGGTCTAGTTCGATGGTCTATGGGGGCAGCAGAGAAGGCCATCCAGGACGGTGGTAAGACCGGAGTGCCCAATGCACGGTTCATCGTCCTCGATCCCAATGGCGAATACGCCCGGGCTTTCGCTGATCGAGGAAACGAGTTGCGGTTGTTTCGCGTACCACCCGTGGCGGCAGGAGAGCGTCCGCTCGACGTCCCCGCGTGGCTCTGGAGCGGGCACGAATGGACCGCTGTCGCTCATGCCCAGCCCGGCGCACAGCGTCCGTTGCTGATGCAGGGGTTGCGAGAGTTGAAGGCCGGTCAGACGGAGGGTGTGCCGAGAGAGGCGATGATCCGCCGCTACCTTGGATCCTATTCGATCCGGATATCGGCAATGTTGAACACCGGCACACAGGCCTTCGCGGGCGCGCCGAGACCAAGATTCGATTGTGCGCGGCTCCTTGAAACGATCGCATCGGATTGTTCCCAGTTTGCAGGTGAGGTTCAGAACGCTGTGAGCGGGGCGTTAGCAGCCATTGCGGCGACTACGACTGGTGTCGTCGACAGCCGTCGATCCGGTCAATACTTCAATGATTTCGCGATTGGCGATCTGGAAACGGTTCGGAGCGCGCTTGACGTATTGGCGCTCACGCTTCCGGATATTGGCCACGCAGCGCCCATCAATGAGGATGCTCCACAGTTCTTTGACGTCAACATCCTCGCCGAGCATCTTGAGCGGGTGGCAACCGAGCAAGGGGGAAATCTTGCGGGGTTTATCTCGACACTCGGACTGCGAATTCGAGGCATGCTGGCCGACCAGCGGCTTGGCGCTGTGATTGGGCGTGACCCGCCGACTTCCTTCGAAGCCTGGCTAAAGGAATACGTGGGCGACAATGGCGCAAGCAACGGACAGATGGCGGTGGTCGATCTCTCTCTCGTTCCATCCGAGATCGTCCACATCGTCGTCTCCGTTTTAGCTCGGGTGATCTTTGAATCGCTTCAGAGGTACCGCCGCAGTCATCCGAAGGGGAAAACCTTGCCCACCGTGCTCGTTCTTGAGGAAGCGCATACTTTCGTTCGACGCGGTAAGGATGACGATGGCCCTGCTTCATCTCCGACCCAACTTTGCCGCGAAGCGCCGACACCAAGGACGCTGCTTGAGCCACTTGAACGAATGCGTGGTTTCCCTAACGTCGCGTGGCATCTCCTCCCTGGCAATCACGATCCCCATCGCCCAAAGGGCGTCTGGGATCGGGTGCGCGAGAACGGCGCTCCTGCGAATGTTCATCTGCATCTGACGGCCGAAATGGTCGCGCTTGATTCGTCCGCCACTCTCCTGCCGGCGCCGCTTACACGTAAGAGCGAGGGCGGCGATCTCACCGAATGGATGGACCACGCCGAGACATCTCCGGGCGTGATCCGCATCGGAGTTGCGCACGGCTCGGTGGTTGGATTTGGCTCCGGTGGCGAGGCTAACAATCCAGTCGACCCTAGCCGCCCCCGAGCGTGCGGCCCTCGGCTATCTCGCGCTTGGCGATTGGCACCGAACTGTGCAGGTTAGTCCTGCCATCTGGTATGCGGGAACGCCGGAGCCGGATAGGGCGGGCAGTCAAGAAGTCGGCCAGGCGCTTCTTGTCGATATTGCCGGTCCTGGTGCACCGCCTACGGTTACGTCGCACGTCGTTGGCACCTATCGCTGGCTGACCCGTGAAGAGTACCTTACTGACCCGACAGAGTTGGACGATTTGGAAGCGCGGTTGCGGGCGCTGCCAGAGCTATCATGTACGATCTTGCGACTATTCCTCAAGGGGACCCTGCCGCTCGCGGGCCGCGCTGAGCTTGATCGAAGACTTCTGGGGCAGACGGCGGCGTTGTTCCACCTCCATGTAAATCATTTAGAGCTGTTGGTCCGCCCCACTGCTGCTGGAATGTGCGGCTCGATTGCTATCTCCTAAATCTCTATGTCGATAAGTCCGTACGCTGGCGTGGCTTTGGCCGTGTCGTGTTCAAATACTTGAATGAAATCGGTCGCTGGGCGGGCCGCTCAAGCATTTATTTGATCGCCCCAAAGGGAAATGTGCGTGCAAGGCAACTCCCATGACAAGTTGGGGCGGGCCGGGCGCTTGTTCGCCACCACTATATGCCGAACGAGGACTGAAGAAAACGCCCGCAGCATCGAACGAACCTCGAAGCACGAACTATCCACCTGGCGGACAAGTCATGCAGCGAGCAGCCGCTTCAATGCCAGCGGGGCCGGATCGACGACCGGCGTAGTCCGTAACATCAGGTCGGCGATCAGTTGACCGCTGATCGCGCCGGCGAGATTGCCGAAGAAATGCCCGGTATTGAGCGCAAGGCCCTCAATGCCGGGATCGGCGTCGACGATCGGCATGCCGTCGGCAGTCTGAGCGACGATGCCCGCCCAGCAACGCTCAATCGACAGATTGGCGAGTCCGGGCAGGTTCAGCGCATTGATCGCCGCGCCCATGGCTTGGCCCGCTACCGTCGGGCGATCGTCCGTTGTCCCGGTCCGCATGGAGCAGCCGAACTGCACCCGGCCGTCGGGATATTGAGCGATCTGCTCGGTGAAGCCGAGAGAGGGAGCAAGCAGTTCCACGCCCTGTTTCGGACTCAGTTCCTCGGGAATCTGCGTGACGCCCGGTGGTTTGAAGAATCGGAACAACGCCTGGCCGCAGACCACCGGATCGACTCGGAACGGCGCGGGCTCGGTCTCGGCCGCCTCGAACTTGTAAATCGTGAACTTGACGTCCAGACCGATCGCCTCGAGCAGCGAACCCGATCCTTGTCCGCCCGCCAGTACGACCCTGTCGGCCGATAGCCGGTCGCCGCTCTCCAGATCGATGCCACGGCAGCGGTCGCTCTCGATGACGAGGCGGGCGACACGTGAGCCGCAGCGCAATACCATGCCGGCACGTTGCGCCCCCATGACGAACTGCGCGAGCAGCCGGCGGGTATCCTGATGTGCATCGAGCGGGTTCCAAACCGCGCCCCTGACCGCGTCCGAAAAATGCGGGCATAGTTCCCTAAGCGCGTTTCGTCCGATCCGCTCGGCCGGAAGCCCGGCGTCTCGTCGATCTGCCGCGAAGGCGTCCGCCAGCGGCTCTAGCGCTTCGTCCCGATAGATGATAAGGCCACCGCTCGCGCGAAAGCCGAATTCGCCCAGTTCCTGCGTCAGAGTGTCGGCGAAGTGCCGGCCGGCGAGCGAGAATTGCATCTGCGGTCCGGCGCTTTTGGTCTGCAACCACAGGAAGCCGGGATTGCGACCGGAAGCACCGCCGCCTGGGCTGATAGCGTCGACGAGACAAATTTTCAGACCCGCCTTTGTCAGGTAATAGGCGGTCGCCGTTCCGGCGATGCCCGCACCAACGACGATCGCATCGAATGATGTGCGCATTGGATATGCCTCATACTACTGTAGCCGGCTCGCCCTGTTCAAGCCGGTTGAGCAAACGGGCAAGGAACCGTTCGCATAGCGCGACTTCCGAAAGGTCGATGTATTCGTCCGGCTTGTGGGCCTGTTCGATCGAGCCCGGCCCGCACACGATCGAGGCGATGCCGGCGCCCTTCTGGAACACGCCGGCCTCGGTGCCATAGGCGACTTTAGCATGGTCGTTACGGTCGACGAGCTGCTTGACGAAGGTCACCGCCTGATGCTCGGGCGCGATATCGAGACCGGGATATTCATAAAGCTGCTGGAGGTTGATGTTGGCTTCCGGCGCGATCGCACGCATGCTGGGCAGAAGCTTGTTGCGACAGAACCGGTCGATTCGGTCGACGACCGATTGCGGATCGACAATCGCCAGATGCCGGAATTCAAAGGTCACATGGCACTGTGCGGGCACGATGTTGATCGCGGTGCCGCCGTCGATGAGCCCGGTCGACAGGGTCGAATGGGTGATGTCAAAGTCGCCGTCGAAGGGGCCTTGGCTTGCCCATTGGCACGCAATCTCGCGGAGGAATACGACAAGCTCGGCCGCCGCGTCGATTGCGTTGACTGCCTTCGGCGCTAGGCTCGAATGCGCCGCTTTGCCGGTGATGCTG
>Ga0187892_10005609_pt1 | contig 19562 bp, 17 predicted proteins | sample MA1701073metaG_FD_139345 | JGI IMG/M metagenome (GOLD analysis project Ga0187892, IMG submission 139345) | Bio-ooze microbial communities from a basaltic lava cave in the Kipuka Kanohina Cave System on the Island of Hawaii, USA - MA170107-3 metaG ...
CTCGACCGGCCGGTGCTCGACCGGGCGGTACTCGACCGTCTCGCCGCCGACGTGGGGCGCGTCAGCGTCAGCGACATGTGCCGGCTCTTCCTCGACGACCTTCCCGGCCGGGTCGCGACCATGAAGGCGGCCTTCGAGTCGGGCCAGGCCACGACCGTGGCCCGGTCGGCCCACGCCCTCGCGTCGGCGTCGCAGCTGCTGGGCGCCACCTTCCTGGCCGGCTTGTGCTCGGAGATCGAGGGGAGGGCCCGCGCCGGCCACCTCGACGATCCGGCGGCGGCGGCGATGGGGATGGTGGCGGTGGCCGTGGCGCAGGCTTCGGCGCAGCTCTCGGGCGCCGTCGAGCCGCTCACCGGCGAGTGACCGCCGCTCGGTCGGCGCACGTCCTCGTGGTGGAGGACGACGCCGTGTACCAGCGGTACCTCGTCTCTCTCCTGGAGCGGGAGGGCCACCGGGTCTCGGCCGTGTTCGAGGCCGAGGACGCCCTCCGCGCCCTGGCCGACGACCGTGCCGACCTCATCGTCGTCGACATCGAGCTGCCCGGGATGAGCGGGCTGGAACTGCTCAACCGGGTGAAGGCCGGCCCCGGGGTGCCGGTGATGATCGTGAGCGGCCACGACACCGAGCCCGACCGCGTGATCGGCCTCGACCTCGGTGCCGACGACTACATCGTCAAGCCCTTCCTACCCCGGGAGTTCGCGGCCCGGGTCCGGTCCGCCCTCCGCCGTGCCGGCCCGGAGGGAGCCGGCGGGCGCGTCCTGCGCTACGACGACCTCGAGATCCGGCCGGCGGCGCGGGCGGTGTGCCTGGCTGGGAAGCCGGTGGCCCTGACCCGCCGCGAGTTCGACCTGCTGCTCTACCTGGCTTCCCGCCCGGGCGAGGTGATCGACCGCCAGCAGCTGCTCCAGCAGGTCTGGAGGTCGTCGGACGAATGGCAGGACTCGGCCACGGTCACCGAGCACGTACGTCGAATCCGCCACAAGATCGAGGCCGACCCGACCAAGCCCCGGTGGATCCGGGCGGTGCGCAACGTGGGCTACGCCTTCCACCCCGGGTAGTCCGCGCCCAGCCGCCAGCACAGGAAGGCCCACGTGTCGGCCAGCTCGTCGGCCTGCTTCCACCGGGGCTTGCCCACGCCGTGGCCGGCCCGGCTCTCGACCCGCAACAGCACCGGACCGCCGGTGGGATCGGCGGCCTGGAGGCGGGCGGCGAACTTGCGGGCGTGCATCGGGTCGACCCGCGAGTCGGACTCGGCCGTGAGGATCAGCGTGGCCGGGTAGCTGTGGCCGGGCTCGACGTGGTGGTAGGGCGAGTAGGCGAGGAGGGCGGCGAAGTCGCCGGGGTCGCCGGGGTCGCCGTACTCGGGCACCCACAGGGCGCCGATCAGGAACCGGTGGTAGCGGAGCATGTCGAGCAGCGGCACGGCGCAGACCGCGGCGCGCCAGAGGTCCGGTCGCTGGGTGAGGGCGGCCCCGACGAGCAGGCCCCCGTTGGACCCGCCCCGGACCGCGAGCCCCTCCCGGCTCGTGCGCCCCTCGGCCACCAGCCAGTCGGCGGCCGACGCGAAGTCGTCGAACACGTTCTGCTTGCGGTCGAGCATGCCGGCCCGGTGCCAATCCTCGCCGTACTCGCCGCCGCCCCTGATGCCGGCCAGGGCGTAGGCGCCGCCCGCCTCGCACCACGCCACGATTCCGGGCGAGAAGGCGGGGCCGGACGTGACGGCGAAGCCCCCGTAGCCGGACAGGACGGTGGGCGTGCCCGGGCCCGGCTGGGTGGTGTTGGCCGAAACGATGAACATCGGGATCCGGGTCCCGTCGGCCGACGGGTAGAAGACCTGCTCGGTGCGGAACCCCGCCGGGTCGACGGGCGGCGGATGGTCGCTCCACGGCTGGGGGGCGGAGGCGGCATCCGGTGACCAGCGCCGCAGGGCGGAGGGAGCGGTGAACGAGGTGAAGGTGAGGAAGGCGCGCTCCACGGCGGGATCGGCGTCGATGGCGCCGATGGCGCCGAGGCCGGGAAGCGGGACCTCCTCCGGCTCGGCTGGTCCGCCGGCGCGCCGGTACCGCCACAGGCGGGAGGAGGCGTGCTCGGTGGTGGCGACCAGCAGCGACGGGCCGGCGAGGGCCATGCCGTCGATCACGCCCTCACCTTCGGGCACGAGGGTGGTCCACATCTCACGCTGGGGCGTCCCGGCGGGGGCGCACACGATGCGGCCGCGGGGCGCGCCCACGCTGGTCTGGGCATAGAACGTGTCGTCGACGACCGTCCCCCACGTCCACGCCTCCTCACCGGCCACCGCCACGGTGCGGGTGCCGGAGCTGCGGTCGAGGACGATGACGTCGGTGCGGGTGGGCATCAGGTGGACGTGGAGGACCAGCCACCGCCCGTCGGGCGAGATGGCGGCCATGGGCAGGGCGGTGCGGTCGAGGTCGTTCCCGCCCAGGACCAGCTCGTCGGAGCCGGGGTCGTCGCCCAGGCGGTGCCAGAAGACCTGCTCCCAGTACCCCTCCTCGCCGGCGGGCACGGTGGCGGGATCGGGCAGGCGGCTGTAGGCGAAGGCGGAGCCGTCGGGCAGCCAGGCCAGGGAGGGGTGGCGGACGGGGGCGATGGCGTCGGGCAGGTGCTGGCCCGACTCCATGTCGAGGATGCGCAGCACGCCGTGCTCGCTGCCGCCCTGCGACACGCCGTAGGCCAGCAGGCGGCCGTCGGGGGAGGGGCAGAACCAGTCGACGGCGGCAGCGTGGTCGGCGGCCAGGGCGTGGGGATCGACGACGACCCTCGGTGCGACGGTGGCGTCGACGGCCGAGCGCACGACGACCACAGCCTGGTCGAGCGTCCCGTAGCGCTCGATCGTGAAGACGCGGTCGCCGCCCACCCGGGGGCTGCCGACCGACCCCGCCTCCAGCAGGTCGAGAAACCGGCGGTGCAGCCGGGCCCGCTGAGGCAGATCGTCGAGGACGACCCGGGTGCGGGCGTTCTGGGCCGCCACCCAGGCCTGGACCTCGGGGGAGTCGCCGTCCTCCAGCCAGCGGTAGGGGTCGGCCACCTCGACGCCGTGGAGGATGTCGACGGTGCCGTCGCGCCGCGCCGAAGGCGGCGGAGGAATTCTAGCGACCGGCGTTGGGCCGCTTGCCGTGATTGGCCTTGTTCTTGCGGCTGCGGATCTTGCGCTTGCTCGTCTTCTTGGACATAGGCGGCCGAGGGTAGTCGACGGCCCCCACTACCCTCGGAGGGCGATGGAGCGCCTCGGCCTGGTCGGTCTGCCCAACTCGGGGAAGTCGGCGCTGTTCAACGCCCTGACCGGCGGTGCCGCCCTGGTGGCGTCCCACCCGTTCTCGACCACCGAGACCACCGTGGGCATCGCCTCCGTCGCCGATCACCGACTCGATGCGCTGGCGGCGATGTCGAAGTCCCGCAAGAAGGTGGCGGCCACCGTGCAGCTGGTCGACATCGCCGGGCTGGTGGCGGGCTCGGCCAGCGGCGAGGGTCTGGGGAACCGCTTCCTGGGCGGCATCCGGGAGGTGGACGCCATCGTGCTCGTGCTGCGGGCTTTCGAGGACCCCAACGTACCGGGCGACACCGACCCCCTGGCCGACCTCCACACCCTCGAGCTGGAGCTGGTGCTGGCCGACGCCGAGTCGGCCGAGGCCCAGTTGGTCAAGCGCCAGAAGATGGCCCGCACCGACCCGTCGCAGGCGGCCTCGGCGGCGGTGCTGGAGGCGGCGGCGCAGCAGCTCAACTCGGGCGTGCCGCTGTACCGGTCGTCGCTGGCGACGGAGCAGCTCAACGAGCTGAAGCCGATGTTCCTGCTCACGACCAAGCCCGTGCTGGCGGTGGTCAACCTGGGCGAGGACCAGTTGGACGACGCCGACGCCTTCACCAAGCCGGTGGCGGCCGAGATGGGCGGGGCGGCCGACGTGCTCGGGGTCAGCGTGCAGCTGGAGGCGGAGGCGGCCCGCCTGCACCTGTCCGACCGGGTCGAGCTGCTGGAAGGGCTGGGGCTGGGGGAGGGGGCGCTGCCCCGCGTGGTGCGGGCCGCGTACCACCTGCTGGGCCGCAGGACGTTTCTGACCACGGGCGACAAGGAGTCGCGGGCGTGGACCTTCCGGGCCGGGGCCAAGGCGCCCGAGTGCGCCGGGGTCATCCACTCCGACCTGCAGCGTGGGTTCATCCGGGCCGAGGTCATCCGGTGGGACGAGCTGCTCGCCCTCGGGTCGTGGAACGCGGCCAAGGACGCCGGGAAGCTGCGGGTGGAGGGCAAGGAGTACGAGGTCGCCGACGGCGACGTGCTCGAGATCCGCTTCAACGTCTGAGGGAGTTCGCTCGCCGTGCCGTGGCTGCTGCGCGACGACCAGGTGCTGGCGGCGCTGGAGGTTGCCACCGCTCGGCGCGACCGGATGCGGGGCCTACTGGGGAGGGACGGGATCGACGGCGCGCTGCTCTTGCAGCCGGGCAAGTCGGTGCACAGCGTGGGCATGCGCTTCGCCATCGACGTGGCCTTCTGCGACAGGCAGCTGGTCGTGCTGCGAACCGTGCGGCTCCGACCCAACCGGGTGACCCGGATGGCGCTGCGCGGCCACTGCATCATCGAGGCCGAGGCGGGCGCCTTCGAGCGGTGGAAGCTGCGGCCCGGCGACCAACTGGAGGTGCGGGAGTGAGCTCCGGCCGGCTGGTCCTCGTGGGTACGCCCATCGGCAACCTGGGCGACCTGCCGCCCCGGGCGGTGGAGGCGCTGCGCGAGGCCGATGTGATCGCCTGCGAGGACACCCGCCGCACCCGCCAGCTGCTGACGGCGGCGGGCGTGCGGGGCGGCAACCGGCTGGTCGCCATGGGGGCCCACAACGAGGCGAGCCAGGTGCGCAAGCTGGTGGAGCGGCTCGAGGCGGGCGACACGGTGGCGGCCGTGACCGACGCCGGCATGCCCGGCATCTCCGACCCGGGCGAGCGGCTGGTGGCGGCCGCGGTGCAGGCCGGCCACGAGGTGACGGTGGTGCCAGGGCCGTCGGCGGCGGTGGCCGCCCTTGTCGTGAGCGGGCTGGCGGCCGACCGGTTCGTGTTCGAGGGCTTCCTCCCTCGTCGAGGAAGGGAGCGCGAGCGCCGGCTGGCGGAGCTCGCCCGTGAGCGGCGAACGACGGTGCTGTTCGAGGCGCCCCATCGAGTGCAGGAGACGGTGAGCGATTTGGCGGGCGTGCTGGGCGGTGACCGGCCGGTGGCCGTGGTGCGGGAGCTGACCAAGCTCTTCGAGGAGGTGTGGCGCGGGGACCTGGCCGGGGCGGCCGCCCACCTGGCCGGGAACGGTCCGCGGGGCGAGATCGTCCTGATCGTCGGAGGCGCACCGCCGCCGGCGCCGGCGGGCGAGGCCGACGTGGAAGCCGCTCTGCGGGCTCGGCTGGCCGAGGGTGACGACAAGAAAGCGGCCATCGCCCACGTGGCCGAGGCGCTGGACGTCCCCAAGCGGCGGGTCTACGAGGTCGCGATTTCGCTCTGATCCGCTGAGGCGTCCGCCTACCCTTGACCCGTGACCCAGTTCTACTGCACGACGCCGATCTACTACGTGAACGACGCGCCCCACATCGGGCACGCCTACCCCACGGTGATCGGCGACGCCGTCAGCCGCTGGCACCGCCTCCTCGGCCATGACGTGCTCTACGTCACCGGCACCGACGAGTACGGGCTCAAGAACAAGCAGGCAGCCGACGCCCAGGGCCTGCATCCCCGGGAGCTGGCCGACCGCAACAGCGCCCGCTTCCGGGAGGCGTGGGACCTGCTCGGCATCGCCTACGACGACTTCATCCGCACCACCGAGGAGCGCCACACCCGCTCCGTGCAGAGGTTCCTCCAGGCCATCTACGACAACGGCGACATCGAGTTGGGCACCTACGAGGGCCTCTACTGCGTGGCCTGCGAGGCCTACTACACCGAGGGTGACCTGGTCGACGGGCTGTGCCCGATCCACCGCCGGCCCGTCGAGGTGGTCAAGCAGGAGAACTGGTTCTTCAAGCTGTCCCGCTACGAGCAGCGGCTGCTCGACCACTACGCCGAGCACCCCGACGCCGTGGTCCCGCCGACCCGCCTCAACGAGGTGCTGGGGTTCATCCGCCAGGGGTTGCAGGACATCTCCATCAGCCGCAGCGCCTTCGACTGGGGCGTGCCCTTGCCGTGGGACCCCTCCCACGTGACCTGGGTGTGGTTCGACGCCCTGCCCAACTACATCACCGCCGCCGGCTACGGCGACGACCCCGACGGGTTCGCCAGGTGGTGGCCGGCCGACTTCCACATCGTGGGCAAGGACATCATCCGCTTCCACGCCGTGTACTGGCCGGCCATGCTGCTGGCCGCGGGGCTCGAGCCGCCCCGGCACGTGGCCGCCCACGGCTGGCTGCTGGTGGGTGGCGAAAAGATCTCCAAGAGCAACATCCGCTTCAGCCAGATCACCCCCGCCGACCTGGTGTCGGAGTACGGGGTCGACGCCACGCGCTACCACCTGCTGCGCGACACCCCCTTCGGCCCCGACGGCGACTTCTCCTACGAGGGCCTGTCGGCCCGTTACAACGCCGACCTGGCCAACAACTTCGGCAACCTCGTCTCCCGCGTGACGACCGTTGTGGGTTCGAAGTGCGGGGGGACGGGGCCGGCGCCGCAGGCGTCGTCGCCCTTGCGGGAGGTTGCGGCCGAGGTGGTGGCGGCCACGGCCGAGGCGTGGGACCGGCTCGCGCCCTCGGAGGCGCTCGACGCCACGTGGCGGCTGATCCGCCAGACCAACGCCTACCTCGAGGCCAACGAGCCATGGAAGGCGGAGCCAGGGGCCAGGGTCGACGCAGTGCTGGGCGACGCCCTCGAGGCGGTGCGCATCGTGTGCCTGCTGGCGTGGCCGGCGGTGCCGGGCTCGGCGGCGGAGGCATGGCGGCGGCTGGGCCTGGCCGGGTCGCCCGCCGAGCTGCGGCTGCCGGCAGCGGCGGAGTGGGGGGGCTACCCGGGAGGGCTGGCGGTGGACAAGGGCCCGCCACTGTTCCCCCGTCGGAAAGACTGAGGGCATGTGGACCGACACGCACTGCCACCTCCAGTACGAGGGCCTGCCCGCTGACGCCCTCGAGCGCGCCGCCGCCCACGGCGTCGACCGCGTCATCTGCGTCGGCACCGACGCGGCCACGTCCAAAGAAGCCGTCGCCGCTGCCGCAGCTGCGCCGGGCCGGGTGTGGGCGACGGTCGGCGTCCACCCCCACGAGGCCAGGCACGGGACCGACGACATCCTCCCCCTGCTCGACCAGCCGGGCGTGGTGGCGGTGGGGGAATGTGGGCTCGACTACCACTACGACCACTCCCCCCGTGACGTCCAGCGGGCCGTGTTCGCGGCTCAGATCGGCCTGGCCCGCATCCACGACAAGGCCCTCGTCGTCCACACCCGGGAGGCGTGGGACGACACGTTCACCATCCTTCACAACGAGTCGGTACCGGACCGGCTGGTCTTTCATTGCTTTTCGGGGGGGCCGGCGGAGGCTGAGCGGGCGGTGGAGATCGGGGCCTACCTGTCCTTCAGCGGAATCCTCACGTTCAAGAAGGCGGAGGACGTGCGGGCGGCGGCGGCCGGCTGCCCGGCCGACCGGCTGCTGGTGGAGACCGACGCTCCCTACCTGGCTCCCGTGCCCCACCGGGGGACGCCCAACGAGCCCGCCCTCGCTGCGGTGGTGGGGGCGGCGCTGGCCGAGATCAGGGGCGAGAGCGAGGAGCGGATCGCCTCCCTGACCAGGGAGAACGCAACCAAGGCGTTCGGCCTGTCCTGACAAGCGTTGCAGCCGCGGCGGCGGTGTGCCTATGGTTTGGGCGGTTCCCCCCCAACGTCCTTGATGGTTCGCGGCGTCACCCAGGAGGAGTCTTCCTGACGGGGAGAAGAGAGGAACCCATACGTCCCCGCTACGCGGTCGGTGTATGGGCGACCGTGTTCCTGGTCCCGGCCTTCTACCTGCAAGGTGGGGCCCCGGCACCAGAGTTCGACGTGGGGTCGGGTGTTCCTGGCCTGTCCGCGGCGCGCTATCCCGGCACCCCGCACCAACCCGCGGGCGGTGCTGCGGTGGAGGCTGCGGCCGCCGCGCTGTCGCCCGCGACGACAGCTCGGGCTGCGGCCCCGCCGACGTCGGCCGCAGTGGTGCGGCCGGTGGCGAACCCGGCGTCGAGCACGACGGCGCGACCCGAGACGACGACCACGACGGCTGCGGGCCGGTCGACCACGTCGTCGCCGCCGCCGACCACGGCCGCCCGCCCCGCCACGACCACGACAATCACGACTACCACGGGCGGGGTGGTCGTGTCGCTGCCGTCCGTGGTGAAGCCGGCCCAGCCGCCCACCGGGCACACGGATCGGGGCGTGGCCTCGTGGTTCGGGGCCCCCGACCGCACGTGCGCCCACCGCACGCTGCCCTTCGGCACCCTGATCAAGGTCACCCGGGTGTCCACCGGGGCCGTCACCGAGTGCAAGGTGGCGGACTGGGGCCCGGCCGACACGTCCCGGGTCATCGACTTGTCGACCGACACCTTCGCCGAGCTGGCCGACCCGTCGGTGGGGCTGATCGAGGTCGTCATCGAGTGGTGAGGCGCTGACCCTCAGCCGAGCGCAGGTCCGTGAGCTGCTGGCCCGCCAGGGCGCGCAGCCGAGCCGGGCCCGGGGCCAGAACTTTGTCGTCGACCCCAACACCGTGCGGCGGGTGGCCCGCCTGGCCGGCGTCGGGCCGGGCGACCGGGTGGTGGAGGTGGGCGCGGGGGTCGGGTCGCTGACGCTGGCCCTGGCCGAGACGGGGGCGTCGGTCACGGCCGTCGAGGTGGACGGGCGGCTCGTGGCCGCGTTGCGTTCGGTCGTGGAGCCGGTCGGGGTCACCGTCGTCCAGGGCGACGCCATGCGGCTGGACTGGGGCGCGCTGTTGGAGGCAGGGGCCGGTGCGGGCGGGTGGGTGCTGGTGGCCAACCTGCCCTACAACATCGCCACCCCGCTGGTGGCCGACCTACTGGACGGCGTGCCCGCCATCGGGCGCATGCTGGTGATGGTGCAGCTGGAGGTGGGCGAGAGGCTGGCCGCCCGGGCCGGCGCCGAGGCCTACGGGGCGGTGTCGGTGAAGGTGGCCTACTGGGCCACGGCGGCGGTGGTGGGGCGGGTGCCGTCCACCGTGTTCTGGCCCGAGCCGAGCGTGGAGTCGGCGTTGGTCGACATCCGCCGCCACGCCGGGGGCCGCCCGGTGGCCGACGACATCGACCGCGACTGGCTGTTCTGCCTGGTGGCGGCCGGGTTCGGGCAGCGGCGGAAGATGGTGCGGCGGGCGCTGGCGGCGACCGTGCCCGACGGCGACCTGCTGGCGGCCGGGTTCACCTGTGCCGGGATCCGTCCCGACGCCCGGGCCGAGGAGTTGGACGTCTCGGCGTGGGCGAGACTGGCCCGGTGCGTGCCCCCGCCAAGCTGACCGTTTCCCTGCGGATCACCGGCGTGGAGCCCGACGGGTACCACCTGCTCGACTGCGAGATGGTCACCGTCGACCTGGCCGACGAGCTGGAGTTCTCCGACGGCGACGGGCTGGCGGTGACGGGCCCGGCGGTGGTGGGCGTGCCATCGTCGGAAGACAACCTGGTGCGGAGGGCCCTGGTGGCCGTGGGCCGAACCGCCTACGTGCGACTGGTGAAGCACATCCCGGCCGGGGCGGGCCTGGGTGGCGGTTCGGCCGACGCCGCCGCCGTGCTGCGGTGGGCATGCGAGGCGGACCTCGCCTTGGCGGCGTCGTTGGGGGCGGACGTGCCGTTCTGCCTGGTCGGGGGACGGGCTCGCGTGCGGGGCGTCGGCGAGGTGGTCGAGCCCCTTCCGTTCGAGGAGCGGACGTTCACCCTGGTGACGCCGCCCCTGGGGGTATCGACGCCGGCCGTCTACGCCGCGTGGGACGAGCTGGGAGGGCCGGCGGGCGACAACGGCAACGACCTGGAGGCGGCCGCCCTGTCGGTGGCCCCCGACCTGTCGCACTGGCGCGACGGGCTGGCGGCGGCGACTGGCCTGCGGCCGCGGCTCGCCGGCAGCGGCGGCACCTGGTTCGTGGAAGGGGCGTTCCCCGGAGAGGACCGGATCGTCGTGCGGACGGTGCCCGGCGGCTGAACCGCTACGGTTACTTGCCCGCCCGGCGCTGCCAGCGCGTGGCCTTCAGCATCTTCTTGTGCTTCTTCTTCCGCATGCGCTTGCGGCGCTTCTTGATCAACGATCCCATGAGCGGCGGTCAGGCTAGCAGTGGGGGCTCGGGGACCAGGATTCGAACCTGGACCTGACAGCTCCAAAGGCTGCCGTGCTGCCGTTACACCATCCCCGACCGGCGAATCGAGCGTACCGGTGCGCTCCGTCCTCCTCGTGTGCGACAGCATCCGCCAACACAACGCTCGGGGAGCGATAGAAAGGAGGTATGGGCCTGAGGCCCCTGTCTGCCGTCGTGATGGCGGCAGGAGAGGGCAGCCGGATGAAGTCCTCCCTGCCGAAGCCGCTGCATGCGGTGTGCGGCCGGCCGATACTGCTGCACGTCCTCGACGCCCTCTCCGAGCTGCTCGTCGACCGGGCCGTGGTCGTGGTGGGGTGGGGGGCGGAGCGGGTGACCAAGACCCTGCTCGAGGACGGCCCCGTCGACCTGCCCATCGACTTCGTGGAGCAGCGGGTGGCGCGGGGCACGGGCGATGCGGTGTCGGTGGCCCTCACGGCCTTCCCCGACGACGACGACGACGGCGGCGACCTGATCGTCCTGCCGGGGGATGCGCCGCTGGTGCGCCCGTCGACGCTCGGCGAGCTGGTCGCCGCCCACCGGTCGGGTGACGCCGCCGCCACCCTCCTCACCGCTCACCTGGAGGACCCCACCGGCTTCGGGCGGGTCATCCGGGGCAAGGACGGCCGGGTCATCCACATCGTCGAGGAGCTCGACGCCACTGAAGCGGAGCGGGTGGTGGACGAGGTGGCGACGTCCATCTACTGCTTCCGCCGCAGCGTGCTCGCCCCCGCCCTGCGCCGGCTGAGCCCGGAGAACGCCCAGGGCGAGTACTACCTGACCGGGGTGGTGTCCGTGCTGTCCCAGGCCGGCTACCAGGTCGCCGCCCTGGCCGCCGAGGACTACACGGAGGCGCTGGGCGTCAACGACCGGGTGCAGCTGGCGGCGGCGGAGTGCGAGCTGCGGCGGCGCATCAACCGGCGGTGGATGAAGGCGGGGGTGGCCATGGTCGACCCCGAGCGCACGTACGTGGACGCGTCCGTCCAGCTCGGCCCGGACGTCGCCATCTTTCCCGGGACGATGCTCCAGGGCCGCACCGTGGTGGGCTCGGGCGCCCACCTGGGCCCCGACGTGCGGCTGGTCGACTGTGCGGTGGGCGAGGGAGCCAGCGTGGAGATGACGGTCGGGTACGACGCCGAGGTCGGTCCCCATGCGGTGGTCGGACCGTATGCCGTGCTCCGGCCGGGGAGCCATATCGGGCCCGGCGCCACCACCGGCTCGTTCTACACTGCCGAGGCGAACGACGACGAGGGCGTGTAGGGCCATCAAAGAGCTGACTCCCCAAAAGCGGCTGGAGCTGTTCGCCGGCCGGTCCAACCTGGCCCTGGCCCAAGCCATCGCCGCCCACCTCGGGGTGGAGCTGGGAGAGGCCAACCTGTCCAACTTCGCCGACGGCGAGATCCACTGCCGGTTCGGCGAGTCGATCCGGGGCTCGGATGTCTTCATCATCCAGAGCCACAGCCACCCCGTGAACCAGTCGATCATGGAGCACCTGATCATGATCGACGCCGCCAAGCGGGCCTCGGCCAAGCGCATCACGGCCGTCTGCCCCTACTACGGCTACGCCCGCCAGGACCGGAAGTCGTCGGGGCGGGAGCCGATCACGGCCAAGCTGGTGGCCGACATGTTGGCCACGGCGGGGGTCGACCGGGTCGTCTCGGTAGACCTGCACAGCGGGCAGATCCAGGGGTTCTTCGACGTGCCCGTCGACCACCTGACCGCCATGCCCATCCTCACCGACTACGTCCAGGACAACCTGGGAGCGGACGTGGTGATCGTCTCACCCGACGCGGGCCGGGCCAAGCTGGCCGACCGCTTCGCCCGCCACCTCAACGCCGACCTGGCCATCGTCGACAAGCGGCGGCAGGCGGGGACGGGCGAGGTGCGGGCCCTCGGCGTGATGGGAGAGGTGTCGGGCCGGGTGTGCGTGCTGGTCGACGACCAGATCTCCACCGCGGGGACGATGGTGGCGGCGGCCGAGCAGCTCGCCCGCCACGGGGCCATCGAGGTCCACGCCCTGGCCACCCACGGCATCTTCGCCGAACCCGCCATCGACCGCCTCAAGAACTCGAACATCTCGCGCGTCGTCGTCACCGACACCCTGCCCATCCCCGAGGACCTGCTCCTCGACAAGATCGAGGTCCTCTCCGTCGCCGGCATCATCGCCGATGCCCTCGACGCCGTCTTCGAGGACACGTCCGTCTCCGACATCTTCGGCGGCGAGAACCAGTCATAGGGGCCCGCTAGGGTTGCCATCAGCCACTTCCCCGTGCCGGTCCGGTCGACGATCGGGGGACTGATGTTGAGAATGTGTCGTGGCGACCTACCGGCGACACAGAAGCGCGAGTCGCCGCCGTGGTCGCCGCGCAGCACGGCGTGATCGGCCGCCGCCAGGCGCTGGAACTGGGGTTTTCGGACACGAGAATCCGCCGCCGGGTCGGTTCGGGCGCGTGGATCGCACTGCGGCCCGGCGTCTACTCGCCCGCGGTCGTTGCGGATTCGTGGCGGCGCCGGTTGATGGGCGCGTGCGTCGCCGGCGGGCCCGGGGCGGTGGCGTCGCACCGTGCGGCGGGGGAGTTGTGGGGTCTCGATGCCTGCCGTGAGGTGACGGAGATCACGCTGGCGGGTACCGGGAAACGCACCATGCGGGGCGTCACCGTTCATCGGGCCCGCTCGTTGCCGACGGTGGACCGGGGGGAGCGGGAGGGGATCCCGGTCACGAGGCCGGGGCGGACGTTGATCGACCTGGCCGCCGTGCTCGGGGCGCAGGAGCTGGAGGCGGCGGCCGACTCGGCGTTCCGCCAACGGTTGGTCACTCCCGGCTACCTGGCCCGGCGGCTGGATGGGCTGGGCGGCAACGGGCGGGGCGGCGTGGCGGGGCTGCGGGAGCTGGTCGCCGATCGCGTCCACTGCCGGCCGGCGGACAGCAGGCGGGAGAACGACGTGCTGCGGCTGCTGGTGGCGGCCGGGCTGCCCCGTCCGGTGCGGCAGGTCTCGTTTGAGGGGATGCGGTTCGACCTGGCCTATCCGGCCCTCGGCATCGACATCGAGTTCGACAGCTTCCGCCACCACTACGGCCGCCGGAGCTGGCGCCACGACCGGTCGCGGCACAACCGGGCCACCGCTGCCGGCTGGCTGATGTTCCACCTCACCGAGGGCGAGGGCGTGGGCGCCATCGTCACCGCCTACCGGTTGCGGATGGCCGCCTAGACTGACCACACATGGCAGAGGTGCAGCTGGCCGCCGACGCGCGGCCGAAGAAGGGCAGTCCCGAATCGAGGCGCCTGCGGGCGGCGGGCAAGGTGCCGGCCGTGCTGTACGGGCACGGGATCGAGCCGCAGTCGCTGGTCGTCGACGCCCGGGAGCTTCGAGGCGCCCTCAACGGCGAGGCCGGGCTCAACGCCCTGCTCTCCTTGCAGGTCGAGTCGGTGCGCCACCTGGCCATGGCCCGCCAGCTGCAGCGCCACCCGCTGCGGGGAACGGTGAGCCACGTCGACTTCGTGATCGTGCGGCGCGACGAGATCGTGTCGGCCGACGTGCCGATCCGCCTCGATGGCGAGCCGGAGGAGGTCAACCGGGCCGACGGCGTGATCGAGCAGCAGCTGTTCACCCTCACCGTCAACGCCAAGCCGGGCGACATCCCGTCTCATCTCGAGGTCGATGTCTCGGGCCTGGCCGTGGGCGACACCCTGCGGGTGGCCGACCTGAAGCTGCCCTCGGGCGTGACGACCGACCTCGACCCGGAGGACCCGGTCGTGGTGGCGACGGCCTCCACGATGGCGGCGGAGATCGCGGCCGAGGAGGAGGCGGCGGCCGAGGAGGCGGGGGCCGACGAGGCCGAAGGTGCGCCCGCCGAGGCGGAGGCCCCGGCCGCGGGCGGCGGGGACGAAGCCGGCGCCGCCGAGGGCTAGTCCCTGCAGCGGGAACGGGAGGGGGAATCGGCCGACCTGGTGGTGGTCGGCCTGGGCAACCCCGGCCCCGAGTACGACGGCACCCGCCACAACCTGGGGGCCGACGTGGCGTCGGTGCTGGCCGGCCGCCACGGCGGTACCTTGCGGCGCGGCAAGGAGAGGGCCCTCGTGGCCGAGCTGCGGCCGAGGGGCAGGTTCCTGGTGGCCGCCTTCCCGCAGACGTACGTCAACCTGTCGGGTGAGTCGGTGGCCCGCCTGGTGCGGCGGTACGGCGTGGCCCGGGACCTGCGTCGGCTGGTTGTCGTCCACGACGAGCTCGACCTGCCCTCGGGTCGGGTCAAGGTCAAGGAGGGGGGTGGGACGGCCGGGCACAACGGCCTGGAATCCATCCGCTCCCACCTCCACACCGGGGCGTTCCTGCGGGTCCGCATCGGGATCGGCAAGCCGCCGGGCCGCCAGGTAGGGGCCGACTTCGTCCTGCGCCGCCCCCCGAAGGCGGAGCGCATCGACCTCGATGTGGCCGTCGACGAGGCGGCCGACGCGGTCGAGTGCATCCTCGACTCGGGCGTCGAGGTGGCCATGAACCGGTTCAACACGGGCCGCTGAGAGGGAAGACTTCTCCTTCGGAAGGGGTTGACCTGTGCCTAGGGGCCAGGTCGTAGGCTGACCCGGAGGAGGTGATGACCATGGCCGATGCCAACGGGGACGGCTGCGGCTGCGGCTGCGGCACCATGACGGTCGGTTCGACCACCGCCAGCTGTGGCTGCGGGTGCTCGTCCGACGCGCCCAAGTCGCGTGAGCAGGAGATCGCCGAGCTGTCGGCGCTGCGCGAGACGATCGACGAGCGCCTCAAGGAGCTCGCAAGCTGAGTCGTCCTAGAGCGGCGGTAGCCTCGCTCGGGTGAGCTTGGAGGCCCTGCCGCCGCTCCTCCGCCACCACCCGCAGATCGCCGGGTTGGCCGGCGCGCCGGCCGCGGTGGTGGCGGTACCCGAGCCGGCACGGGCCTTCACCGTCGCCGGGCTGGCCCACCTGTCGGGCCGCGCGCCGCTGGTCGTCGCCCTGCCCACGACGGCCGAGGCCGAGCGGCTGGCGGCCGACCTGTGCGTGTACCTCGGCCACGCCGCCGATGTGGAGGTGTTCCCGGCGTGGGAGACCCTGCCCTTCGAGCGGGTCAGCCCGGCCGTCGAGACCATGGGCCGCCGCCTGCGGGTCATGTGGCGGCTGCGCCACCCCGAGCACGCGCCCCGGGTGGTCGTCGCCCCCATCAAGGCCCTGGTGCAGCGGCTCGGCCCCCACGTGGAGGAGGTCGAGCCCGTCTCGGTGCGGCCGGGCGAGCAGATCGACCCCGATGTCCTCCTCGAGCGGCTGGTGGCGCAGGGCTACCGGCGCGAGTACCAGGTCGAGCACCGGGGCGAGGTGGCGCGGCGGGGGTCGATCGTCGACGTGTTCCCGTCCACCGACGACGAGCCGGTGCGCATCGACCTGTGGGGCGACGAGGTCGACCGGCTCACGCGCTTCTCGGTGGCCGATCAGCGTTCGACCACCGACGTGGAGTGCGCCGAGCTGTTCCCGGCCCGGGAGGTGCTGCCCACCGACGACGTGCGGGAGCGGGCGGCCCGGCTGGTGGGCGACGAGCCGTGGGGACGGGAGCAGTGGGAGCGGCTGGCCGAGGGGGCCGTGTTCGACGGTATGGAGTCGTGGCTGCCCTGGCTGACGGGCGAGGAGCACCTGCTGTTCGACCTGGTCGGACGGGGCGCCCAGGTCATCCTGGTCGAGCCCCGCCGTATGCGCGACCGGGCCAAGGACCTGTTGGAGGAGGAGGCGGCCCTGGCCTCCACCCTGGCGCTCACGTGGGGGGCGGCCGCCGACCGGGAGTGGCCCAGGCTCCACCTCCCCTTCGACCGGCTCCTGGCCCACACCCGGGCCCCCGCCTGGACGTTCGTCAACGTGGCCGAGGGCCCCGGCACCACCACCCTGGGCGCCGGCGGCTGGGGCCCCGTGCTGGGCGACCCCGAGCGGCTGGCCCGCCAGGCCGGCGACTACCTGGCCAAGGGGTTCCGGGTGGTGGTGGCGGCCGACGGCATGGGCTCGGCCTCGCGCATCGCCGCCTCGCTGGGCGAGTACGGCGTGTCGCTGCCCGTCGGCGCCACCTCCGGGAACGGGATCGTCGTGCAGCCACTGGAGCGGGGCTTCGTGATCCCCGACATCAGGCTGGCGGTGCTGACCGAGGCGGACGTGACGGGCCGGCGCCGGCCCCACCGCCAGCCCCGGGCCCGCCGCACCGATGCCAGTGCCTTCTTCGAGGACCTCCAGCCGGGTGACTACGTGGTCCACCACCACCACGGTGTGGCCCGCTATGGCGGGATGGTGACCCGCGCCGTCGGGGGGGCCGCGCCCGCCGGCGCCGGAGGCCAACCGCAGCGGGATTACCTGCTGCTCGAGTACCGAGGGGGCGACAAGCTCTACGTCCCCTCCGATCAGATCGACGCCATCCGCCACTACACGGGCGGGGAGACGCCCACCCTCCACCGACTCAACGGCAGCGAGTGGCAGAAGACCCGGGCCCGGGTCAAGGCGGCGGTGCGGGAGATCGCCCACGAGCTGGTCGTGCTCTACCAGCGGCGGCTGGCCAGCCCCGGCCACGCCTACCCGCCCGACACGCCGTGGCAGCAGGAGCTGGAGGAGGCGTTCCCCTACCGGGAGACGCCCGATCAGATGCGGGCCATCACCGAGGTCAAGTCCGACATGGAGGAGCCCACCCCCATGGACCGGCTGGTGTGCGGCGACGTGGGGTTCGGCAAGACGGAGGTGGCCATCCGGGCCACGTTCAAGGCCGTGCAGGACGGCAGGCAGGTGGCGGTGCTGGTGCCGACGACCCTCCTGGCCCAGCAGCACTTCCAGACGTTCTCGGAGCGGTTCGCCGGCTATCCGGTGCGGGTGGAGGTCATCTCCCGCTTCCTCACCCCGGGCCAGGCCAAGAAGGTGGTGGAGGGGCTGGCCGACGGGTCGGTCGACGTGGTGATCGGCACCCACCGCCTCTTGTCGGGCGACGTGAAGTTCAAGAGCCTGGGCCTGCTGGTGGTGGACGAGGAGCAGCGCTTCGGCGTCACCCACAAAGAGGCGATCAAGCAGCTGCGGACCGACGTTGACGTGCTCACCCTCACCGCCACCCCCATTCCCCGCACGTTGGAGATGAGCCTCACCGGCATCCGAGACCTGACCTTGCTCAACACCCCGCCGGCCGAGCGCCAGCCCATCCTGACCTACGTCGGCGAGTACGACGAGCGGGCCGTCAGCGAGGCCCTTCGGCGGGAGCTGCTGCGGGAGGGGCAGGTCTTCTTCGTCCACAACCGCGTGTACGACATCGAGGGCACGGCGTCGCGCATCAAGGAGCTGGTGCCCGAGGCCCGGGTGGCGGTGGCCCACGGCCAGATGGATGAGGCCCAGCTGGAGAAGGTCGTCCTCGACTTCTGGGAGGGCGAGTACGACGTGCTGGTGTGCACCACGATCATCGAGTCGGGCATCGACATGCCGACGGTGAACACGCTGGTGGTTGACCGGGCCGACCTCATGGGCCTGGGCCAGCTCCACCAGCTGCGGGGGCGGGTGGGGCGGGCCGGGCAGCGGGCCTACGCCTACCTGTTCTTCCCGCCCCAGCGGCAGCTCACCGAGCAGGCCTACGAGCGGCTGAAGACCATCGGCGAGCAGACCGAGCTGGGGTCGGGATTCAAGATCGCCATGCGCGACCTGGAGATCCGGGGGGCGGGCAATCTGCTGGGGGCCAACCAGTCGGGCCACATCGCGGCCGTCGGCTACGACCTGTACGTCCAGATGGTGGCGGAGACGGTGGCCGAGCTGAAGGGGGAGCCGGTCAAGGAGCCGGCCGAGGTGCGCATCGACATCCCCCTCGACGCGTCCCTGCCGCCCGACTACGTGGCCCTGGAGGAGCTGCGGCTGGAGGCCTACCGCCGGCTGGCGGCGGTGACGAGCGGGCACGAGGTGGATGACATCGGGGCGGAGTGGGTCGACCGCTACGGGCCGCCGCCCGAGCCGGCCCGGGCCCTGCTGCGGGTGGCCCGGCTGCGGGCCGAGGCGGTGCGGACCGGTGTGCGGGAGGTGACGGTGGCCCGTGGGGTGGCCCGCCTGTCGCCCCTGGCGCTGAAGGCCAGCCAGCGCATCCGCCTCCAGCGGCTCCTGCGGGACGCCGTCTACAAGGAGGACATCGGCCAACTGGTCGTCGCGCTGCGGGGGGGGACCGACCCGGCCGAGGCCCTCTCGACCCTCCTGGCGACGCTGATCCCGGCCGATCCGACGCTTGCCGATCGGCCGGAGCCGGTACCATCGGTCGCTCGATGAGGGAGCGGAGCAACCGAGGAGCCCGGCGAGCACGCGCCAGCGTGCCGGCGGGAGATGGGGTGCGGGGGCGCAGCCCCCGGTGACGATTGCCGTGAACAGACCTTTCGCCCCTGCCGTCGCGCTCGCCCTGACCCTCGGCATCCTCGCCGCCTGCGGCTCGGGCGGCCCCTACGCGGCCAAGGTGGACGGCGAGTCCATCAGCCAGGACTCCCTCGAGGAGGAGATGCGGGCCATCGCCGCCAACGAGGCCTACATCCGCTCGGTGGAGTCCCGCATCCAGGTCCGGGGCAGCGGCGCCGGCACGTTCGACGCCGCCTTCACCGGCCAGATCCTGGGCCGCCAGATCCAGTACGTGCTGGTCGACCGCGAGCTGGAGCGGCGCGATCTCGACGTGAAGCAGGGCGACCTCGACGCCGCCCGCACCGTGGTGACCCAGCAGGCGGGGGGCGACGAGATCCTCGACGGCTTCCCCGAGAAGTACCGCAACACCCTGATCGAGCGGGCGGCCAAGGTCGACGTGCTCACTGTGTCTCTTGCCGGCCAGGCCGCCACCGACGAGGCGGCCCGGGCTTACTACGAGGGCAACCGCGACCAGTTCACCGAGGCGTGCGTGAGCCACATCCTCGTCGCCACCCGGGAGCGGGCCGACCAGTTGAAGGGCCGCATCTCGGGGGGCGAGGACTTCGGGGCCGTGGCCCGCACCGACTCGCTTGACACCCAGACCGCCTCGCAGGGCGGCGACCTGGGGTGCGACATCAACTCCGACACGTTCGACGCCCCGCCCTTCACCACGGCGATGATGACCCAGCCCGTGGGCCAGGTCGGCGACGTGGTGCAGACCCAGGCCGGGTTCCACCTGGTGCAGGTGCGGTCGCGGACCGTGCCGCCCCTGGAGGAGGTCAGTGCCCGGGCCCGGGAGAAGGTGGTCACCGCCAGCAAGGCCAAGCTGCAGGAGTGGATCAACACCGCGGTGGCGGAGGCGAAGATCGAGGTGAACCCCAAGTACGGCACGTTCGACACGACC
>Ga0187892_10005611_pt1 | contig 19552 bp, 12 predicted proteins | sample MA1701073metaG_FD_139345 | JGI IMG/M metagenome (GOLD analysis project Ga0187892, IMG submission 139345) | Bio-ooze microbial communities from a basaltic lava cave in the Kipuka Kanohina Cave System on the Island of Hawaii, USA - MA170107-3 metaG ...
CTTTGATCGTCGTTTCGGCCAGGAGACCACCAGACAGAAAAATGTGAGACAGAAAAATGGCATCTCCTTCTATTTTTCTGTCTTACATTTTTCTGTCCGGTGGCCGAAACGATGATCAAGGCCACGGATTTGACAGATTGTTACGGATTGTCACGGATTGATCCGTCTTGATCCGTAGCAATCCGTCAAATCCGTGTACCATCACATCTTCCCACCAGAGACACACCCAAATGTAAGGAAGGCGCGGATGAATACACCCCAAAGAAATGATCCCGGCGCCGCGCGTTGGCGCCAACTGGCCGCCTGCATCATCGCCATGCTGGCCATCGCCAATCTCCAGTACGCCTGGACGCTGTTCACGACGCCGCTCACCCAGAGCCTGAGCGCCACGCTGGCCGCGGTCCAATGGGCTTTCACGTTATTCGTGCTCACGCAGACCTGGCTCGTCCCGATCAACGCTTATCTGGTTGACCGCTTCGGCCCGCGCGTTGTGGTTTCGGCAGCCAGCGTGTTGGTGGCGGCAGGATGGATCGGAGCCGGTCTCGCCGAATCACTCACGGCGCTCTACGTAGCATACGCTCTGGGCGGAGTCGGAGCGGGGGCAGTGTATGGCGCGACCATCGGCATCGCCATGAAATGGTTTCCTGATCGGCGCGGTTTGTGTGTCGGCGCAGTGGCCGGTTCATACGGTTTCGGCACGGCGCTGACCGTGCTGCCGATTTCGCACATGATCGGGACCAGCGGCTATCAATCGGCATTCATTACCTGGGGCGCCATTCAAGGTCTGGTGGTGCTCCTCGCCGCGCAATTTCTTCGCATGCCGCCAACGGGCTGGCTGCCGACGGGTTGGGAAGCGATCAAAGCCAAAGTGCAGCGCAAAGTGCAGCAATCATCGCGCGATTCCACGCCGCGAGAGATGTTGCAGAGCGGATCGTTTTACCTGCTCTACTTGATGATGACGCTGGTCACTTTCAGCGGGTTGATGGTGACGGCGCAACTCAGGCCGATTGCGGAAACCTATGGCTTCGACAAGTACATTCTCTTTGGCGGCTTCACAGTCCTGAGCCTGACGCTGCTGCTGAATCAAGTGCTCAATGGCTCGGCGCGCCCCTTCTTCGGCTGGGTCTCGGATCAACTGGGCCGGTATGACACGATGGCGATGGTCTTCGTGCTGGAAGCCGTGGCCATCACTGCGCTCACGCTGTTGGTCTCCCACCCAATCTGGTTCATCATCCTCTCCGGCCTGATGTTCTTCGCCTGGGGCGACATCTATTCGCTCTTCCCGGCGGCTATTGCAGACATCTTCGGGAGCAAATACGCGACCACCAATTACGGCATCCAGTACACGTCGAAAGGCATCGGTTCAATCCTGGCTGGCCCGGTCGCCGCTTATCTGATGGTGGCCTCCGGCTCGTGGCTGCCGGTCTTCTGGGCGGCGGTCGTGTGCAACGTGATAGCAGCCGCGCTGGCCGTGCTCTGGCTGAAGCCGCGCGTGACGCGGTTGGTGAAACAGCAGGCGGCGCTACAGAGCGACGACGCCACGGCCACGACTCAAGGGGCTGTCACTCAAACAGCCACAGCAGAATAGGCAGCGACATTCGGCTCGGAAAAAACCGTTTTGGGGGCGGCTGATCGAACGATCAAACGAACTCAACCCAACTCAGAGCCAAGAACTCCACATCATCAGCCCAGTCCCACAACTGAAGCCTACGTTCAACATCTCGCTGAGCGGCGGCAAAGGCGGTCTGAGGATCCGGCGCTTGAGTTTCGTCAGCGCGCTCTTCGACCGAAGTCCCTGTCACAGCCAACGCCAACGCCTCATTGTCAACCTGACCATGGGCCGTGACGAACACTGGCTCGAACTGAAACAGGCATTCATCTCCGTCCTCGCGGGTAATTCGCTGCCGGATCACAAAGACAAAGAGAAATCCGCTCCGCCCAGCCAGCTTCGGCGCCGCAATCCGCCGCATCGCCGTCAACCCGCCAAAGTCGTAAGAACCTACGTAAGCCAGCATTGAGTCTACGAACGAGTGGCCCAACGCAAGGAACTCAGCGTCATTGCGCTTGATTGCCAGCCCGCGATCAAACGTCGCTTGACGGTAGCGCTCTGGCAACTCGAAATCCTTGAGCGCATCCGGCACGATGAACTCCAGGAATTCTCCCTTTTGTTGCAATTGGCGCCGGCTCTTTGACAAGAATCGCTCGGTGAAGACGCGCAGATCCGCCAGCGTCAACTCCGATGCCAGTTCCTTGCGATAATTGTCGAACGAGTAACTCGAAACGTCGCGGAACAGACTCTGAGTCGCTATTTCATAAGCTCTTCTGGCGCGCTCGACGGCTTCAGCAATTTCCTTCTGCGTCTGTTTATTCAGATCGCCCTCGACCAGAGCGCGGCGATAGATTTTCGCGGGATCAATCTCGCTCTCAAGCTGGCCATTAAGCGTCCCTTTGATGTCTTCAGGGTCTTCGCCCGTGACTGCGGCCAATGCTCTCGCCGCGCGCTCCAGGCGATTCTCGAAGAACGATTGCACCCTGTCTTCAACGGTTCCTTTGTTGAAAAAGTTGTAGACCTGGACGACCTTGTCTTGTCCGTAGCGATAGACGCGGCCAACTCGTTGTTCCACCCGCATCGGATTCCACGGCAGGTCGTAGTTCACACAGATGTGGCAGAACTGCAGGTTGATTCCCTCGCCGCCAGCTTCGGTCGAAACCAGAAAGCGCACGCCGGGATAGTCACGGAACAGGCGTTGGCTCGTGCGCTTGGTTGATGGGGCCACCATCGCGCCTTCTTTCGCAAACGGCGCCCAGACCGTCTCAATCTCCTGCTCCGCCTCTCCGCGCCGTTCCAGCTTCATCCCGCCGTGAATCACGACGACCGAGCCTTTGCCATATCGCTCTTCCAACTCTCGCACAAGGTGGCATTGCGTCTCGCGGTATTCCGTGAAAATCAACACTTTCTCTTCGGCGCCGCGAGGACTTTCGCACTCGATGTGATCTATCAGCCGCAGCAACTCGTCCAGCTTCCGGTCACGTTTGACCTTGATGGCCAGCAGCGATTCGAGAGTCTCAATCTCGTCTTCGAGTATTTCGCGGTCGTCGTAGAAGACGCGCTCCTCCTCTTGCTCGCCTTCGTAACGCTCGTCGAAAAACTCCTCATCTTCGTCCTCGCGTTCCGGCATCGCCGCCAGTTCTCCGCGCAGCCGCGCCAGCCGCCCGGTGAGCGCGTGTCTGATGGCTTCGGTCGAACTCGCGTTGAGTTTCTGAAAAGTAGTGAGCACGAAGCCCGCCGCGCGGCGATGCGCCTGGTCATTCAGTCGTTCCAGCATCTGATAGCCGTCGCGGATGTAATCGGCAACCGCCCGGTAGAAACGCGCTTCGTCCGGGTACATCTTGAAGTGCAGGCGATGCGTCTGGCGTCCCTTGAAAACCTTGCGGCCCTGGGCATCCGTCACCGCCAGCTTGGGCGTCCGAATCACCAGTTCGGCGAAGCTGCGGCCATTGCCGGAGAACAAGCCGCGCTCTTCGAGGCCGGTGAAATCCACGTCATCATCGAGCAGCGAAATCAGGTTTTTGAAGCGGCTGTGATTTTCCTCGCCCTGATGCGGCGTGGCGGTCAACAGCAAAAACGCCTCCGCGTAATGTTTGTGCCGAATCTCTTCCGCCAGCCGGTAGTTTTGCGTTTTGTCCACCTTGCCGGAGCCATAGTTCATCGCGCTCAAACGGTGCGCTTCATCGAAGATGATCAAATCCCACTTGCGACTTTCGAGCAGGAATCGCTTTCGTTCGGGCCGCTTCAGCGCATCTATCGAAGCGATGGCCGCCGCCTTGTAATTCCAGATGAGCGGGTTCACGGCGAGGAAATCTCGGTTGAAGATTTCGAATCTCGCGCCGAACTTGTCCGCCATCTCCTCCTGCCACTGCGTCGTCAAGCCAGCCGGAGTGACGATCAGCGTGCGCTTGGCCTGGCCGCGTTGCGCGAGCGCCTGCCAGATCATCCCAGCCTCAATCGTCTTGCCAAGTCCGACTTCATCAGCGAGCAAAAAGCGGCGGCGCGGGCTTGAGACGACGCGATGCGCGGCGAAGATTTGATGGGGCAGTATTTCGGTCCGCGCATTCGAAAGCTGGCCGCCTTTATTGCCGGTGAGGAAGCGCGCGGCCATCATCTTCAACTCGAAACGCCACGGCTCGTCCCATTCGCCGCGCGCCGCGCGTTCAAGCGGCGAGTCCACGCGTTCGACTTCGGCCAGTTGGAGAATCTTGTTCTCCGAGCGATACGGCGGCTGCATGAAGACGGAGGGGTTGAACTCAACTTTGGCGTGGGCGCCCCGAACCTTCTGGATGTGGCCGGCGCCGTATTGCTGATAAAGTTCGTTCGTGCTGCGAACAAGATCGCCTTCTTTGAACTCTGGCGCAGGCTCTTGCACAGCCCCAGCGCCTTTCGTCTTATCCCCGTTGATTTGATGGAAGTGCGACACTACTCGTCTCCGTCTTCGCGGTTAGATTGCGCTGAAGCCCTGCCCGACGCGCCCTTATCAGCAATCGCGCTTTGGATGGCCTTCAACTCAGTCTCAGTGATACCCCACACGTTGGCGGCGGCCTCATCTATCTCCACCTCAAGCTTGGCCACTCTCTCGGTGTCTTCATTACTCGTTGCGAGATGGCACTTATCGGAAAGCCTGGCAAGCAGTTTGTGGGTTTGATCCTTAGCGTTGAAGCTGGGGATGGCGATGTGTTCGAGAATGTGCGGGGAAGGATGCAGCACGATGTAGCCACTGGCCGCCAACTGCGCTGGGGCTGAATTCAGCAACGCACAGATGAAGTGGGCTTCCTGCTTTGATTTGCAGGATACGGCCACGATTGTGTGATCCGGCAAAGCGGGCTTGGTAGCTTCTACCTCTGCGGGTCCGCATACCCCCGCGCGTACAGTATGCCCCACCTCCGGCCACATCACCTTCCAATCCGCCATTGTATAAGAGCCAACCGCGAACATTGAATAGAACGCGCCGGATTCCATGAGGCGGCGAACAGAGCTACTGGCTCTATTGCGAAGCTGCTGCTCGAATATTTTCAAGTAGGCATAAGTTTTCGGGTACCTTAGCTTCATCTTGGATTCGGGGATACCGCGCCGCGTTTCCGGGTCTTGAGCCAAAATGATGTGGGTAGATGGTGAAGCATGCCATCGGAAGACATCACGGCCGCGCAACAAGGGATAGACAAGTTCAGGCTCTATCTTTTGCTGAACCCGTTCGACTTTGATCTTACCAACGTCATACAGGTTCTCGATGAGCAGATTGCCGTCTCGCATCTCTTGAAGTAAGCGAATCCAAAAGCAGCCATTAAGCCCGCCTGTGTTTGCACCTTCGTATGCCTTATAACCGCTTCGCCCGAGAACTTTCTGAACTCCCTTCAAGGCATCTTTCGGCGCCGTCAGCCAAGGTGACGTCACTTTCCCACGCTCCACCGGAACTGCCCCAAGTTGCGAAAGCTTCGTGATGCGCCCGACCTCTTCCAGCGTCTCTTCTTGCTGAATTCTTGACGGCCCGCTCCAGACAAAGTACGGGACTGGATAGGAAAAACTCTCGCCTTGCTTCTCGCAAACGAACACCGCCGTGCGGTTCGTCGCGCCTTCAAACACTTGAATACTGCTCAGGTCGTGGACGACGACTGGCTTCATTACCACCGATTCTCCATTCCTGGCAAACCTCAGCCTGCGGAACCCGTCACCCGCTCCCTTTGTCTTGAAGATCGTCTGTGTGATCACAAAGCCAAGCCGACCCTGCTCAGGCAGGTAGTTGTCAATCGCGACATAGACAAAGAGCATGGATAAATCTTTCTTCCCTCCGCCCAAACGGCCCGCGGCGCCAGATAGAGTGAACAGCCCATAGTCCTGCCACAACGGTTTCAGCGTATCTCTGTAGTCTTCGGGAAGACTTTCCCAGTTCACCCACGGTGGATTTCCCGCAACATAATCCACTTGCCCGATAAACAGAGGCGCGAACGCATTCTTGATGATCCGCGCCCACACGCCGTTCTTATTCGCTTTGTCGAGCCGCACAAGCTCTTCATAAAGCGCCGTGTGAAGCATCTCCTCACTGATCGTCAGCCCCTCATCGCGACAGCGCTCCATAAACTCCGCCGGGGAATAGCCGTTACGGATACAAAACTCCAACTGCTCGGCGTACTTCGCCACTTCATCCCGGTGTGTCGCGATTTCCGTTGGAATGACGAAGTTGGCGGCAGCCGTTTTCAATTCCTTTGCTTTGCCCAGCCCGCCGCTGAACAAGCCGCCGTACTCCGACGGCGTCATGATCGAGTCGCAGAGATAGATTGGTATTTCGACCCTGTCAACACGCGAGACCAAATCCCGAATGGCAATCAGGTAGTTTGTGCGCGCCGCCATCACCGCCAGCGGATTCAGGTCGAAGCCGATGACGTTCGACAGAATCTTGCGGCAAAGCTCGCCTTCATCGTATCGGCGCCGCTCGCGGTTCTCGTCGTACCAGGAGCGGATGCGGCTGATGGCCATCACCAGAAAAGTTCCTGAACCGCAGGCCGGGTCGAGCAGCCGTTTGTCCGGGTCGCCGACGTAGCCCACTTCATTCAACACGTGTTCGGCCAACCAGTCCGGCGTGTAGTATTCGCCGAGATCGTGGCGCACGCTTTTCGGGAAGAGTTGTTGATAGAGCTTCTTCAGCATGTCGCGGCTCGTCACTGGGTCTTCGGAGAGCGTTCCGGGGTTGTAGTTGTCGAGCCGCGTCACCATATCGCGCACGAGCTTTTCAATCGGATCGGACCAGACAGCCGTGTACCACGCGAAGAGATCGCCTTCGAGGAAGTTCGTGATGTTCAGATGGCGGAAGATGCTGCCCGCCTCCAGGTCTTCCATCTCGCGCTTGAGCTTGTTGCTCGTGCCGGCCTGGAGCATTTTCTTCAGTGGCGTCGGCAGCTTGTGGAAGAAGGCGACGATCTCCGACGCGAGCAGCTTCATGAAAATCGCGTAGTAGCTGTGCACGGCAAAGAGCATCTCGGCGGGCTTGATGCCTTTGAGCGGCACGCCATAGAACTCGGCGAGCTTTTTGATTTTGTCTGAGGGATTGTCCACATCGTAGCCGCAGACTTCGCCGAACAGAATCTTCCATTGACCGAAGAATGTTTGCGCCTTCGGATGGTCCGCGCTCACGATGGCGTGGTAGAGCGCACGAATGCCGCTGGTGGCGACGGAGCTTTCGCCCGCAGAGCCGAAATCACCAGCCAGGTATTCAGGTGAAAAGGGTTTGCCTTTGTGGCCGAGATTGAACAACGCCCAGAGGAACCGCTCAGCCGAATACCGATTGACCTCGACCGGCTCCTGCACCTCCCACTTCTCATTGCGAAAACGAACGAAAATGAAATGGTTCCCGTCCAGCCCGACGCCGAACAGCGTGTTGAGCGGCTGGCCGTGCTGAGACCGCATGTCGTAGAAGCGGTTCTTGATCTGCTCGACGACTTTCCTGCTCCCCGGAGAGTCGGCGCGCGGGCCGATGCGCGCGCCGGGGCTGCTCGGATTCTTGTATTCGATGATCACGCGGTCGTAGACCGAATCAACGCGGCCACTGGCCACCGTAAACTCGTGCTTGCCTTTCAGTTTGATCCCGGATTCTTTTTGAATGAAGGCAAGCTGCTTTTCCGCCTCGATGCGGATTTCTTCTTCCTTATCCGCCATCGAGGCTGCGGCTTTGATCTGGTCGGCAAACTCTGCCGCTTTTCTTGAAACGAGTTCGTCGAGAGACTCCGGCTTTTTCATGGTGTGCGATTGTAGGCTGTTCAGTGGTTGGATTCAAAGCATCATTGACAGATCAGGGCCAGAGTTGGCGCTCTCAACTCTAAACGTTGTTCATAGTCGAGAGCGCCATGTGTAAGGGCTGTTAGAAGTTAAGCTTCAGCGCGAATTGCATCAGCCGCGGGTTGCCGGTGGTGCGCGTGATCTGCCCGAAGCTCGGGCTGAAGATGTCGGTTACCGGCGTGCCGAAGTTCACGTTGTTGAGAACGTTGAAGACTTCCCAGCGGAATTCCAGATTCTTGCCTTCGCCCAGGCGTGTGCGCTTGGCGAGGTTGAAGTCCAGGTTGAAGCGGCGCGGCCCGTAGATGACGGTCTGTGGCAATTGTCCGAGCTGGCCCGCAGTGGGCAGTTGGAACAGGCCCCGGATCGCGCTTGCGCTCTGGCAGGCCGCGCCGGTGAAGCTCGACATGCACGGGTCGAACCAGAAGATGCCGCCCGCGATGTCGCGCCTTCCGGCGCCCGCGCGCAACTCTTCGCCCGTCAACTGCTGCGAGAGGTTGACCGTGTTGTCGCCGGAGATGGCGGAACGGTGGAAGGCGCCGATGCCCGAAGTGATGGTCAGCGGGCGGCCCGAACGGAAGCTGATGATGCCGCCCACCTGCCAGCCGCTGACAAGACCGCGAGTCAAGCCTCGCGCGTCGCGCAAGAACCGTTTGTTCCGCCCGAATGGAAGTTCCGCCACCCAATTGGCGTTGATCTGGTGGCGCGGCATGATCTGCTGCCTGGTGTAGTTGGGATCGCGCACGGAGCTGGGCCGCGTGTCGTTCAAATACTCGTTCGCGTCGCCGTCGTAATCCGCCAGCGCCTTGCCGAAGGTGTAGTTGACCTGGAAGGTCACGCCCCGCGCGAACCGTTGCTGAAATTCCACTTGCAGCGCGTCGTAAGAGGACGTGCCGTCGCCGATGAGCGCGCGCGAACTGGCGATGAACGGGTTCACCTGGAAAAAGTTGATGGGCAGCCGCCCGGCGAGCGCCGCGCCCCAGAAGCTGCCGCCGCGAATGCGCTCGGTCTGTCCCGCGCCAGGGAACGAGGTCTCGCTGTGCATCAAGCGGAAGGCGAACTCGCCGGGCGCGTTGAATTGAAGCGCGTCGAGCAGCGTCTGCCGGACGCGCAACCGCGCCGGCTCGCCCGCGATCAGCGCGTCCATCAGCGGGTTGGCCACGCTGCACGCCAGGTTGAGCGTGTCGAAGCGGCCCTGGTTGGCGGCGACTGTGCTCGCGTTGTTGCAGGCGAGGTTCTGCTGCGCGAGGCGGAAGGATTCGAGGAAGGTCTGCCCCGTCACCGAATCGCGCGCGAAGATGTTGATCTCATTGAAGTCGGCGACGCGGCGCAACCGGCTCCCCCGGTTGCCGACGTAGCGCGCTTCGACGGTGACGTTCCTGAAGAGTTGGCGCTGGACGCCGACCGTCCACTCTTTGTAGTAGGACGTGCCGAGGTTCTGGTCGTAAGTGCGGAAGTCCTGCGCGGCGGTGTCGAGGATGCTGCGGAAGGCCGGAAGCTGGAACGCCGGCGCGCGGGGGATGGGCGCGCCAGCAGTCGTCACGTTGCGCAGGAGCGTCGGGTTGTTCGTACAACCGCCATCGGTGGGGATGCAGTTCTGCGTGACCTGCAAGCCCTCGTTGTCGTCCACGTTGCCTTCGATGATCGAGAAGACGTCCTGGAAGTAACTGATGCGGAAGCCGGCGCGGATCGAAGTCTTCCCGTCCTTGAACGGGTCGTAGGCGAAACTCAGGACGGGGCCGAAATTATCGCGATCATCCTTCCACAGCGGCAGCCCGTTTGAAGACGAGCCGGGAACGTAGCGCGTCGCGCAGGTCGTGATCAGGCTGACGGCGTTGGCGGTTGTGCGCTCGCGCGGCAGACCCTGCAACGCGGAGCAGGGCCGTCCGGAAAGCGTGCCGGGTTTGAAAAAGCCCGATTCACCGGAAACGCCGTAGACGGCGTCGAAGCCGCCCTCCGGGATGAGCAACAATCCATTCGTCTCGTAAGGCACGCTCGAATATTCCCACCGCAGGCCGAGGTTCAACGTCAGGTTCTTGCGAAACGCCCAGGTGTCCTGGAAGAAGGCGTCGAACTCGCGGTTGCGATATGTGCGGCGCGTCGGCGCGCCCGGCAGGAAGCCCGAATTGAGCGAGCTGACGTTGAAGCGGAGGTCAACGGCTCCGATGGCGCCGACCAGATTGTTGAACAGGCCACGCGACGTGGTCTGGTCGTTGGCGTCAATGACGGGCGATTCATTCGCATTCGACCGCGACAGGCGCTGGAGGTTGGCCGCCGTGAAGCCTACTGCGGCGTTGGTGGTGTTGAAATCAATCGAGCCGGCGGGGAAGATGAAATCGAAGTCGTAGGTGCTCATCCAGCGGTCGCGCCACTCGACTCCGAACTTCGTTTGATGCGAGCCGCGCACCCAGGTCGAGGTGTTACGCAGGTTGATGGTGCGGTTGTCGCGCACCTCGTCACCGTTCTCGAAATCATACGGGTCGCTGATGGTGTTGAAGTCGAGCGCGAACGGCGTGTCGAACGGCTGCGTGATGAGGAATGCGTTCTCGGCTCCCACCAGCCCGAAGCGCAGTTCGTTGACGAAGGTTGGCGTGAGCGAAGAGTTGAGCGTGCCGCTGAAGGATCGCGAATGCGTCAGGCGGCTGCCCAGCGGGCGTTGCCCCGGATAAACCGGCTCGCGGTCGTTGATGAAATCGCCTTTGATATCGCGGTCGTTGTAATTGACCGTGCCGAAGAACGAATGCTTGTCGTTGAAGCGGTGGTCGAGCCGGAACGACGGCAGGTGGACGACCGTCCTGACCGGCGCGTTGAAGCGAAAGCCGCCGGTGTTGAGGCCATCGCCGATGTTGAAGTTGTTCGGCAGCGGGACGAGCGCGAGCGCCTCACTCGCGCTGAACGGGTCGAGCGACGCCGGGTTGGCGGCGTTGAATCGGCTGTCCACGCAGAAGCGGCTGAGGGCCGACTGCACCGCCGCGCTGCATTCCAGCAGGTTGACGCTGCGGATCAGCCCCGGATTGGCGACGACATTCTCTGGCGTCGTGCGAAGGCCGTTCAAGTAGCGGAAAGTTCCCTGCCGCGCCTGCGCCGTGTAGACCGTGCGGTTGACGGGAAAGCCTTTGGACTCGCGCGTCTGTTCGTAGCCGAAGAAGAAAAAGGTCCGGTCGCGGAAGATCGGGCCGCCGATGCGTCCGCCGAACTGGTGGCGGAGGAGCGGCGGGCGCTCGACCGACGGCGTGGCGGCGTTGTTGAAGAACTCGTTGGCGTTGAGCGCCGTGTTGCGGTGGAACTCGAAGATGGAGCCGTGGAACCGGTTCGTGCCGGCGCGCGTGATGGCAGTGATCTGCGCGCCGCCGCGACTGAACTCCGCCGAGGCGATGCCGGTGACGACGCGGAACTCCTGCACGTTTTCGGCGGCCAGCGCCAGCAGCGGCTGGTCGAGCATCACCGAGGAGGCGCGGTTGAGGTTGTCCTGCGTGTCCACGCCATCGAGCGTGACGCCGAGCGAGCGATGACGCTGGCCATTGACGATCAGCTTGTCGCCCTGCCCGTCGGGGCTGCGATCGAAGAAGACGCCCGCCTGGAGCAGCGCCAGATGCGAGGCGTTGCGCCCGTCGAGCGGCAAGTCCTGCACCCGGCGGTCGTCCACCACCGTGCCCAGCTCCGCGTTGGTCGTGTTGATCGCCTCCTGGGCCGCCGAGGCCGAGACCTCGACCTGCTCATCAACGGCGCCGGCCTGCAAAGTCACGTTCAAATCGGCGATCCCGCCCACCTCGACGCTCACGTTCTGCACGAGCGTGCGGCGGAAGCCCTGCCCCTCGACGGTGACCGCGTATTGTCCGAGGCGCACGCTGGGCAGCACGAACGCGCCTTCACTGCTGGTGGTCGTCCGGTAAGCTGTGTTCGTGGCCACGTGCGTGGCCGTCACTGCGGCGCGAGGGACGACTGCGCCCTGCGCGTCCACGATAACGCCCCTGATCTGGCCGCTGATCTCCTGGGCGGCGACGGGAGCGTTGGCCAATAGAGCGATGACGGCTAGTCCGATCAAAACCAACTTGACGACGTTCCTTCCACAGATCGAGTCTTTCGAGGCGCCTAGTTCTCTCAACATGATGATTTCCCCCTTTTCTCTCTCACACGTTGTTCAGAATCGAGAGCGCTGTTCCTTCAAATATCCTTTGCTTCTCGCCCTGAGGAATATTCAGCCCTTCAATCGAAGAGACTGCCCGGTCAATCGAACCCAGCAGATGCGGATAATCGCTGCCCATCACCAGATGATCTGTTCCGACCAAATCTCGCGCCAGATTCAAATTGTAAGCACTGAACGTCACGGTGTCGTAATAGAGCCGCTTTAAATATGTGCTCGGCAGTTGGTCAATCTTCACGCGGCATTCGGCGAAGTCGCGGAAGCCGTTGTCCATACGCTCCATCAAGTACGGCACGGCGCCGCCGATGTGCGCAATGATCCAGCGGATGTCGGGGAAGTCGCGGAGCAACCCGTCGTAACACATCCGGGCTACGGCCAGCGTGGTGTCGAATGGGAAGCCAATGATCGGGCCTAAGACGTATTCGCGGAAAGGCTCGGAGTTGGCGGGGATCATCGGGTGCAGCAGGATGCACAGCTTCATCCGGTTGGCCTCTTCGAAGAAGGGGCGATAAGTGGGCGAAGTCAGCGCATTCCCGCGGATATTGCTGAGCAGGATCACGCCGTTGAGCTTCAGCTCGTTGATCGCGCGGTGTAGCTCTTTGAGCGCGGCGTCGGGCGCATCCATCGGGATTGAGGCGAAGCCTTTGAAGCGGCGCGGGTGTTTGGCGACCAGTTCGGCGTAAGCGTCGTTGACCATCCGGGCGATTTCAGGTTGGCGCTGCGCATCGGCGAAGAAGACGTTCGGCGTCGAGAGCGAGACGACTTCAACGTCAATGCCGACGCGGTCCATGTCTTCGATCCGTTTGGCCACGTCGGTCATCGGCGGCGTGATGCCGAAAAAGCGCGCGCCGCGATATTTGATGATCGTGCGCCCGGTCGGGTCTTTGTCGAAAGAGAACTCCGACGGCGTCTCACGGATTTTTTGGAAGAAGGATTCCGGGTAGTAGTGAGTGTGGAGGTCGAGTTTGCGACCGGGTGTGGGCTTGGCGCCTTGCGTTTGGCTGGCGGTTTCGGTCAGCGCGGCGGCGCCGGCGATCCCAGCGGTCTTCAGGAAATCTCTTCTGATCATTGGTTCCTCCGCAAATGTCGGGCGAACAGTGGAGGCCCGATTCTTGAGCTTCCTGGCTCAGATGGTTGTTATTCTTTTTATCGGCTGATGAGCGTTCAGGATTCGGCGCGCATAACTTCCTCAGCCATCGCATCCTGATTGGCTTCATTCGGGAACATCTCGGTCGCCAGATCGAATGGCTGCTGAGGCGCGCGCCAGTTGTCGAGCATCGCCACCTGTTGGACGCAGGCGATGGTGCAGAATTTCGCGCAGGGTTTTTCGGTGTTGAATTCGTGCTCCAGATGTTCGCGCGTGTATTCCTCGAGCGGGATGCCCGGATAGCCGCGTTGCTGCGAGCAGTAATGCACCAGGCCGTCTTCGCAAATGTACAGGTAACGCGCTCCGGCGCGGCAGCGCCAGTTGTGCGGGCGTCCGTAAGCCACATCGTCCTGGAACTGGTTCAGCCATCCGAATTTTTTCTTGCCGAAACGCCGCAGCTTTTTGTAGACCTCTTCTTCGACGCCGCTCAGCCCTTTCAACTGGCCGGCGCCATCGTGGATCACGCCTAGCGTCGAACCGAAACCCAGTTCGACTGCGCGTTCGGCGACGACCAGCGCGTCCTCAGGGTTTTTGATTCCGCCGCCGATGACCGAGTTGATGTTGACGTGGAATTTGGCGTACTGCGACAGGTAGACCAGATAACGGTCAATCACCTTCAGGCTCTTCTGCGAGACCTTGTCTGGCGTCACGTTGTCGATGCTGATTTGCAGGTATTCGAGGCCGGCGCGGTTCAGCTTCTCGATGTTCTCGCGGGTCAGGTAATAGCCGTTGCTGATCAACCCGGCGATCATTCCCTTCGAGCGGATGTGGGAAATGATCTCGAAAATCTGCGGATGGAGCATCGGCTCGCCGCCGCTGATGGTGATTGTCGCCGTCCCGAACGAAGCCAGCCGATCAAGCCGTTTCTTCACTACGTCGAGCGGCACGGGATCGGAGACCTTGTCGTATTCGTTGCAATAGCCGCAGGCGAGATTGCACCGGCGCATCGGAATGACGTGCGCCAGAATCGGGTGTTTGGTTGAGCTTAGTCCTTTGGCGACGAGTTTTGTTTCACGGGCGACTCGCTTCAGTTTGCTGCTGCTCAAGTCATTCATTGTCAAGTCAGAGGTACACGCCAGACGTACCTCTCCTCCTGATGGGTGATTTGGTCGTTTGTCTATTGAACGAATAGGGACGAGTTCATCTGCTCGTCCCTATCGGCAACCGTTGTGAGAATTTGAATCAGCAAAGTTCGAGGCGACGTTCGAGTCGCCTCGGGATTTTGAGTGGCTAGAACTTATCTACGACCTTCGTGCCGTTCGGCAGATTCACAGCGAACGCGCTGTCGGGGAGGTTCGCGTTCAACTGCAGGTTCTTGAGCGTGACCAGTGTCAGGTCGCCGTTGCGCTCAGTCCCGGAAAATTGCACCGGGAACCAGTTCTGCTGATTGACCCAGATGTCAATACTCGTGAATTGATCGTTGGATTTCGGAGTCAGGCGCAGCACGCTGGTCATCACGCCATTGATGGCTTCGTCTTTGATAAAGCTCACCTGGTATTTACCCGACGCTGAGCGGAGCGAACCGTTCAGGCCGATGGTGATGAACTGCGCGAACCCACCCTGTTTGCCTTTCGACAATTTGGAGGCGAGTCCTTTGAAAGCCTGATTGATGCGCGGCTGGTAGAAGGTGAAATTGTCTCCATCAACCGCGATGATGTCTTTGCTGGGTTTGGTGTAATCAATCCGGAGCCGTTGTTTCGATTTGTTGGCGCCGGGTTTGTAAAGCAACTGGCCGAATTCGGAATCGGTGATTCCGATCTGCGTGTTGGTCTTTTGCAGTACCAACTCAGCTTTCAGGCTCTTCAGGTCCTGATGGGCTTTCTCCATTTTATTGAGAATGCCTGTGAGAAGTTGGGGCTGTGAATTGGCGTCAGCGCTGCGGTCCGCTCCCATAAGCAGGATCAGCATTCCCGCGATGATCGCCAATGACATAAGTTTTTTCATCAATTACCTTCCTATTATTCTGTATGGCTTTTGGGTTACAACCATCGGACTATTATTTGAATGAAACTTTATAAGCCGGTTTTCCATTCGAGGTCATTAAGGGTTTGAATTCAACCAGCGTCACCTCTCGCTTGAGCTTATCCCGCAAATAAAGCGGGATCGCTTCGGCAGGAGATTGGGACAAATCAGTTCTGCCTTGCCTCTCCAGAAAGGATGTCAATTCACCGAATTCAATCACCGTATAATTTTCGCCCGCCTTTGATGCGTCCTGCCGGATTTCATTTGCCTGTCCGGGTTTCGTCCTATCCCGGTCACCAAAATATCTGCTCGGAACGAGAAAAACGGCCAGAATGATTCCCAGGCAGAGCAAATCGTATTGCCACGTCCCGCGCGCGTAAGACCAGAGGAGGACATTTTTTATTCCAACCAGAATTGGCTTCATAAACCGCTTGTCCTACCTTCCGAATAACCCGTCTCAACGATCTTTGACGATCATCCCGTCGCGCATTTCAACCGTTCGTGAAGCCACGGCGGCGGCTTCCGGGTTATGCGTGATCATCACGATCGTTTGCTTCAGTTCACGGTTGAGCTTTTGAAGCATATCCAGCACGATCGTGGAATTCTCAGAATCGAGATTCCCCGTCGGCTCGTCCGCCAAAATGATGGCCGGACGATTGATGATCGCGCGCGCAATTGCCACTCTTTGCTGCTCACCTCCCGACAACTCCAAAGGCTTGTGGCGCATTTTATTTTCTAAACGCAACAACTGCAAGACTTCACGGCGGGTGTCGCTGGGCGTCGCGCTTCCGCCGTTGCCGTGAATCTGCTCGGCCAATCTCAAATTTCCCTCAGCGGTGAGCGTCGGGAAGAGGTTAAAACGCTGGAAGACGAAGCCGATCTTGCGGCGGCGCATATCAGTGCGCGCGGCGTCGCTCATCGCGGCCAAATCCTCGCCGTCAACGATTACGCGACCCGAACTGGGCTTGAGCAACCCGCCCAGGATGTGCAACAGCGTGGATTTACCGCAGCCCGACGGCCCCATAATCGCAATGAATTCGCCCGGCGCGACCGACAGGTTGACTCCGCGCAAGGCATTCACGTCCACCTTGCCTACTCGGTAGATCATCCTCAAGTCTTCAGTTTGTAGAATTGCGCTCATCTGATTTCGGTTGCTGAGTTGGCTCATCGCTTCGGCGGCTGCTTTTGCTGGGACAGGACGACTTGGCGCAAGTCCTCGAAGCGGGCATTGATATTTTTCTCGCTTTGCTCGATCCGAGTGATCATATTCTTCTCGCTTTGTTCGACCCGAGTGGTCAGGTTTTTCTCTATTTGGTCAATGCGGCGTTCCAACACGCCGGTAGCCCAATACATTGAACCGAACAGCGTGCCTGCCATTACCAGGACAAAGCCGATGAACTGCCAGTTGGTCATCCGGTTCCCCGCCGCGATGGATTTATTCTGTTGATCGAGAGCGCCCTTGAGTTCCGCTACTTGCCTTTCCAGGTCGCCAACTCTGACGTTGAGCGTGAGTTCATTGTTTGCCATATAAATTCCTCCTCAACCGGCGCCGATTGTAACACGGCGCGCGCGATCGTGGCGGTAGTCCGACCGTGAGGGAGGGCGGTATCCAGGTCCTCCCTCACGGTCGGACTACCGCCATGGTCATTCGTAAGACAGAGCCTTCACCGCATCCTGATTCGCCGCGCGAATCGCCGGATAAAGCGCGCCAATCGCTCCCGCGCCAAGCCCGATCAGCGCCGCCGTCAGAATCCACGACCAGTGGAATTCAAGCTGCAAAGTCGTCGCGCGCTCGATCCCGAACGCCGCAGCCAGCGCGAGGATCAACCCGACGATGACGCCAATCAAACTGATCGCAATCGCCTCTCTTTCAATCACGCCGATGATGAAACTCTTCGACGCGCCGAGCGATTTCAGGATGCCGATTTCGCGCGTGCGTTCGGTGATCGTTGTGTACATCGCCAGCAGTATCACCAGCGCGCTGACGACGATTGATAATCCCATCACGGCCCTGACGAAGCCCTGGATGCCAGGGATGTCTCGCCCGAAACTCAATCCGATGTCGCGCGTCAGCAGAACCTGGTTGCCTGGCAACTCCGCGTCAATTCGCCGCATGACCTCTTCCTGGCGGTCACGATCTTCAACTTTAACGAGGATGGCAAAACATTTGTTCTCAGCCGACAGCGCGCGTTGCATCGTGCCGAGCGACATCTTTATCCGTGATCCGATCTGCGGCGAAAATATTCCCACAACCTTCATCTGGTTGCCGAAGACCTGAATCTCGCTGCCCACGCCCAGCTTTCCCTGTCTGGCCTTAAAATCGTCGATGATCACTTCGTCGTCGGATTGAAAGGCGCGCCCAGCGACGATCCGCAAGTTGCTCATCGCCGCGTAGCTGTCGAATTCGATCCCATCAACCACTTCGACGCCCAGTCCGCTGTTGCCGCTTTGAACGTAATGCCCGATGGGGCTTACCCGTTGCACGCCAGGAATCTGTTTCAACCGGTCGGCATATCGAACATCGAGCGGCATGGCGGATGACGGCGAAAGCGACTTCGACCCGGGGCGCAGGAATTGAATCTCCGCGCCGACTCCCTGCTCGCGCCGGATGCGGTCATTCAACATCCCGCGCACCAGCCCGGTGTTCAGGAGGATCAGGATCACGCCCAAGGCCACGCCCGCCACGCTGATCAGCGTACGCATCGGGCGCTGGCGAATGTTCGATAAAACCAGACTGTCCATCTTAAGTAGCGACGACGCTTCACTCAGCCATCAAGGCTTCAGCGGTTTGTCCAGGTCCGTCTCCGGCAACCTCTCGGTGTTCTCCAACCCAAAGGCGGTCGCCGGCAAATCCGCATTGATCTCGAACTTCTCTTCATTGAAGGTCAGGCGCGCCGAATAACCGTCGTGTGGGCGGTTGACCCAGATCACGCTCGGCCACAAATCCTGGCTGTTGGGGTCGAACTTCTTGTAATCGGAGTATTGAACTTCGGTTGCGATCTGTCCCTGCTGGTCGAAAATCTGCTGCCGGGCGAAACGCGCTCCGTTGGCGCGATCGAACCAGAAACGGCGGTGAACCCGCGACGGCGCCTGACCTGAGGCCGAAGTTTCGACCTCCGAGATCACATAAAAACTGCGCAGGATCCTCGCCCCTCTTTTCGCCTTCGGGCGCGGATCAGGCTCTTCAACCAGAGCCTCTTCAATGCCATAGACGAACTGTGGGTCGCCTAAACGCAAAGGGCGCATCATCAAAGCTTCGGTGAAATGAAACGGACGCGCTGCAGCGAGCGCGCTTCCTCTCTCTTTCTCTTTGAGCTTCGCCAGCCACTGGCTGTAGTCCGCGTCATTCGTGCCGATCAGAAACCGCCGGTATTCGGAAGGGTTGAAGATCGCGACCTTGAAACGGCTGGACTCCGAAACCATGTCGGCGAATTTCGTCTTGATGCCCGGCGCCTGAATCAGCAGTCTGATCTTATCCGGTCGTTGCAAGATCAAAGTCGCGTCCGCCTCGTAGCGGAACCTGACCGACGCCTCCGCATCAATGAACAGCAGATACGCCTGAGAGGTGCGAAGGGACTTCAAATCCGTGAAAGGCTGTAATTGCTTGACTAGATTCTCGAACTTCGTCTCGGTCAATGGCGTGAGCAGCTTGGGGATCGTGCTATCGCTCACCCTAACGCAGGAACTCCCCACCACCGCCAGAACCAAAATAACAACCAGAAGACTGGCGCAATGCGCACGATTGCGCGCCTGGCTGCCCGATATTTCCCGCCCGGAACGTTCCGCTTGAACCATGTGGATTAGTGTATTCATCGAAGGCATCAAACAAGGCCGTGAAGCTAACAGAAGCCATTTTTCTTGTCAAATTTCGACGGCGACGACGAACATTAGCCCATTTATGGACTGAGCGGCGCTCTTCAAGCTGCGAAACATGGCCGTTCGGCGGCGATTCTTAGGGCATCACTTGACGTTTGCTTTAACCCTCCCGGTACCAGCCAAAGCCAATAACCCATTAGCCAAAGTTTGGTATTGCCCATCTGAGTGCCCGCCGTTGAATTCATAGTATTGCGCCTCGTATCCTTTGGCGCGCAGTACATCACGCATGTACCGATTCGCAACCAAACCCGAGAGTTCCCCTGCTTGTGAAGTATCGCCTGCCTGCACAGGTTTTCGTGGAGCCAGGTCTTCCATCAGACCGGCATCGAGATAAAATCGCAGCGGTTGTTTGCGTCTCTTGGCGAACTGCCTGATTATCCAGCCGAAGTCAGCGTATCTGCCGTCATCGAACATACTGGGTTTGTCAGGATTTATATATCTGTCCAGCATACCGGGCTTCCACGAAAATGAGCCGGAATTAGAGAGAACTGGTTGCAAGTTTTGAAAATTGGGCAAAGTCTGTAATGATAGGCGTCTGAGCGCCGCAGTAAGAGATCATCACAGGACACAAATCAAACTTGAATCAAACATCAGAACAGCCGGA
>Ga0187892_10005612_pt1 | contig 19549 bp, 20 predicted proteins | sample MA1701073metaG_FD_139345 | JGI IMG/M metagenome (GOLD analysis project Ga0187892, IMG submission 139345) | Bio-ooze microbial communities from a basaltic lava cave in the Kipuka Kanohina Cave System on the Island of Hawaii, USA - MA170107-3 metaG ...
ATGGACGACGCGGTGCTGGCGATCCACAAGGCCGTGCGCAAGCAGCGCGGCGACCGCCCCACGTCCCAGCTCGACCGCGCGCTCGAGGGGCAGCGCGACGTGATCAAGAAGCTCGACGAGCTGATCGGAGAGCTGGAGAAGGAAAAGGAAGGCGGCTGAAAGGGCGGCGGCGGCGGCTGAAAGGCCGGCAAGGGATCCGGTTCCGGATCCGGAAAGGGCAAGGGGGGCCAGGGTCAGGGCCAGGGTGCGGGGCAAGGGCAGCAGCAGGGCCAGGGCGAGCAGCAGGGCATGGGCAAGCAGCAGGGCTCGCCGGGCGGCCAGTCGGCCCAGTCGGGCCAGAGCAGCAGCCCTGCGGGCGCCACTCCGCAGGGCGCCGGGCAGGCGCCGAACGGCGACCAGGGCAAGGCCGAGTCGAAGGGCACGCCGACGAAGACGCCGAGCACCGGGCTCCCGAAGAAGGTGCAGGACGCCGAGCAGATCGCGCGCGAAATCATGGACAAGATCGGGCGCGGCAAGATCCTCCCGAAGGACATCGAGCGCCTCGGCGTGAGCGTCGACGACATCAAGGCGTTCCTCAAGGAGGTCGAGCGCGCGAAGATGGCGCAGCCGAACGGCAAGCCGTCCGACGGATCGCAGCCGCCTCCGACGTTCGCCGACTTCATCGAGGAGATCAACAAGACGGTCAAGCAGGCGAAGAAGGCCGATCCGTCGCAGAACGCGAGCAGCTCGGGCGAGGGCAAGGGCAATCTCCGCGGCGTGATCGACTCGCTTAAGGAGACGGTCGACCTCGAGTACCAGGACGTGCTCGAGGAGTATTACCGGTCGCTCGCGGATCCCAACTGGCGGCGCAAGAAGTAGGGGCGGAGAGGCCGTCTCACGTATCCAGTCTCCTGCGTCACGTCGTCCGCGACGGCGCGGTCGTGCCCCACGCGGCTGGCGACGAAGGAGTAGAGCGGCGCCAGCATTCTATTCGCGCGAAGCGCCCAAATCCTTCGCGGTGTCCTATAGATGATGCGACTGCTCCCCCTGCTGCTGCTCCTCGCCCCCCAGCAGCAGAACTGGAACGCGGTCTACGAGTCCGACCACTACATCGTCAAGACCACCTCCGAGAAGAAGCACGCCAACGAGCTTGGCCTCCACATGGAGCTCGTCTACGAGACGTACGCGAAGCTCCTCAACTACACCAAGACACCCGACCGCAAGTTCGTGATCCGCCTCTACAAGGACCACGACGAGTACAAGCGCAACGGCGCGGGCGGCCCGGCCCTGGCGCACTATTCCCCCGGCTCGAAGGAGCTCGTCGGTTCCTACGACCCCGACGGCATGTGCGCCATCATGTCGCACGAGGGCATGCACCAGTTCACCGACATGGTGATGCCGGACTTCCAGAAGAGCGTCGGCTCGGGCGAGGTGCCGACGTGGTACAGCGAGGGGATCGCCGACTGCATCGGCAACTGCGTCGCGAGAAGCGGCAAGCTCTACATGTGCGTCATCGACGGCGGCTACATCGCGATGATGCGGACGATCGTGATCCAGACCGGCATCCGCGAGAACCGCGTCGCGCCGCTGCGCGAGATCATCAAGTACAACCAGAAGGACTACTACTCGAAGAACGGCCGCCTCAACTACGCGTTCGGGTGGTCGTTCACGCACTTCCTGATGACGTACCCGCGCGTCGAGGAGCCGTCGAAGCAGATCCCTGACGGCAAGTACAAGAAGATGCTCGTCACGTTCCACAACCTCATGGCCGCCGGGAAGAAGCGCGATGAGGCGTACCAGAACGCGTTCGGCATCAACGGCGGCGCGCCCGCGTGGGACCGCCTCGAGAAGGAGTGGAAGGAGTACGTGCTCAAGTTCCCCGACCCGCTCGCGGGCACGCCCATCGAGGGGCTTTCGGCCGACATCGACAAGCTGAACGACTCCGACGGGGTGTATGTCGGCACGCTCAAGGACGACGCACCGTGCGCGAAGGCCGGTCTCCACTCGAAGGACGTGATCCTCGAGGTCGACGGCAAGCCCGCGCTGCACTACGGCAAGCTCATCCCGCCGCTGCGGAGGAAGAAGCCCGGCGAGGCGGCCGTCCTCAAGGTCAAGCGCGGGGACGAGACGATCGAGCTCAAGGTGGAGTGGCCCCGGAAGTAGGGCGAGTCACGAATTACGAATTGCGAATCACGGGAGTCGCCCGGTCGACTGTGGACCACCCGTAATCCGTGATTCGTGATTCGTCATTCGCCCCGCGTCGTATACCCCACAACCCTTGCATCCGCACGGTCCTTTGGGTTTCATATCCGCCTTGAGCCTGTGGAGGTGCTTGTGAAGCAACTGCTCGCCGCCCTGGCGTTCGCCGCACTGCTCGTCCTGCCCGGCTCGGCCCAGGACAAGCCGAAGCAGCAGGACCGGAAGCCGAAGCTCGAAAAGCAGAGCAAGAAGGACTGGAAGAAGAAGCAGGCGGAAAAGGAGAACCGCAAGCCGCGCGGGAAGGCCGAGGTCAAGGCCGGCTGCAAGGGAGCCTCGAAATCGATGAGCGAGAGCTTCGAGTTCTCCCTCAAGATCGAGGTCAAGATCGCGGCCGCCTGCAAGGGCAAGGCCGAGTACGCGGAGCTCGCCGCCTACACCGAGAAGATCTACGCCTCATGGCAGAAGGACTGGGCGGAGTTCGTCGCGATCGAGGCGGAGAAGGCGCTCGAAGAGGAGCTCTGGGACGACGCGCTCGCGGACTTCGCGCTCTACCTCTCCGACCTCGTCCTCATCGCCGAGGTCCTCGAGGCGGTCGCGGCCGAGCTCGTCTACGAGTGGCTGGTCGCCCTCGAGGCCATCGAGGACGCTCTCCAGCTCTACGACGACCTCTGCGACGAGTGGGACGGCGAGATCGGTGACGACGCCGACCTCTACGACGACTACGACATCTGCTGCGCCGGCAAGATCACGAACGTCAGCCCGACCGAGAAGTGCAGCAAGAAGGACTACATCCAGAAGAAGGCCCACAAGCAGACCCGCAAGCCCCGCGGCAAGGCGGAGGTCAAGTCCGAAGCGAAGAAGCGCGCGAAGGCGGTCGGCGATAACTGGAACAAGTCGAAAGCGAGCCGCGACAAGTGCATCGAGAAGTGCAAGTCCGACAAGCGGTTCAGCGAGACGATCGAGTACTACGAGTCGGTCACCAAGACCTTCACGGAGACGTACGCCAAGCTGGAGGTCGACGACGCCGCGTTCGACAAGCTGCTCGAGGACGACATCGAGGAGATCCTCGACGAGCTGGATGAGGCGCTCGACGACATGCAGGAGGCCGCCGACGAGCTCGAGGAGATGGCCGGCGAGCTCGAGGACCTCGCGGACGACCTGGAGGAGGCGATCGAAGAGGCCGCGGACGACCTCGAGGAGGCGCTCGAGGAGATCGAGGACGAGCTCGAGGAGATGGACGACGCCTGCGACGAGTACGACGGCGAGATCGGCGACGACGACGACGACTGCGACGACTGGGACGACGACGAGGAGCAGGACGACGACGGCGAGGAGGACGACGCCGACGACGACGACAGCGACGACCAGGACAAGCGCTAGCTGATGCCGAAGCTTCCCCGGGACCGCGTCGTCGTCGTCACCGGCGCGTCGACGGGGATCGGACGCGGCGCCGCCCTCGCCTTCGCCAAGGACGGCGCCCGCGTGGTGGTCGCCGCCCGCAACGCGGAGAAGCTCGAGCAGGTCGCCCGCGAGTGCGGCGGCCTGGCCGTCCCGACGGACGTCACGAAGCGCGGGGAGGTCGCCCGCCTCATCCGAACGGCGCACGAGAAGTTCGGCGCGGTCCACGTGCTCGTCAACAACGCGGGGCGCGGCCTCTACGCCAAGGTGGAAGACATGCGCGAGGAGGACTTCGACGCCATCCTGCGCCTCAACGTCTACGGGCCCCTCTACGGCATCCAGGAGGTCCTGCCCGTCATGAAGAAGCAGGGCTGCGGCCAGATCATCAACATCACGTCGACCCTCGGGCGCGTCTCCATGCCGCTCATGGCGGCTTACTGCATGAGCAAATTCGCGTTCGAGGCGCTTTCGGAGAGCCTGCGCACCGAGGTGAAGCCGTACGGCATCCACGTCATCGTCGTCGGCCCCGGCGTGACGCGCACCGACTTCCAGAAAAACGCGCTGCGCACCGGCGTCGCCTACGACGAGGTCGGGGGTCCGTCGGCGGAGCGGGTCGGCCGGGCGATCCTGCGTGCGTCGAAATGGCGCCGCCGGAACGTCTACCTCAACCTCGAATCGAAGGCGCTCCTCGCAATGCACGCGATCTCCCCGCGCCTGGTCGACTTCGGCTTCGGCGTGTGGATGAGGCAGCAGGTCAGGCCGCCGGCTAACGGCTAACGGCTGAAGGCTATCTTGAGCGTTGCGACTTCCCGGCTCGCGAGATCGATGACGCGGATCGCATGGTTGTTCGAGTCGGCGACGAAGAGCTTCCCGCCCGACGCCGCCAGCCCGCTCGGCTCGTGAAAGCGCGCCTCCTTGCCGTCCGCCAGCCCCGCCTTGCCGTCCCCCGCGAACGTCGTGCATTCGCGCGTCGCCGGGTCGATCATCTTGATCTTGTGGTTGTACGCGTCGCAGACGTACAGCCTCCCGCCCGCCGCTGTCACATGCAGCACGTGCTGCAGCCTCGCCGCGTCGCCGACGCCGTCCGTGTCCCCGAAGTCGAAGAGGCCGGTGCCGACGAGGGTGGCCGTGTTGCCCCGCCCGTCGAGCGGAACGCTCCGCACGCCGCTGATCTCGCTGTCGGCCACGTAGAGCTTCCCGTCGAGGATCGCCAGCCCGCTCGGCTGGTTGAACGACGACGCCGACAGCGACCCGTCGCGGAGGCGCTCCGAGCCGTCCCCCGCGTAGGGCTCGAGGCGGTCGGTCTCCAGGTGCAGCAGGAAGATCTGGTGGCTGCCGGCGTTCGCGATGTACACGCGCTTGCGATCGACGGCCACGTCCCACGGCGAATTGAGCGCCGCCTTCAGCGCCGGTCCCCCCTTGCTGTACGCCTGCGCGCCCGTCCCCGCGACCGTCTCCACGCGCCTCGCCTTGAGATCGACGCGCCGGATGAGGTGGTTCTCGGTGTCGGCGACGTAGAGCGCGTCCCCCGCGGCGGCCAGCCCCTGCGGCTGGTTGAATTCCGCCTTCTCGAACGCGCCGTCCGCGCGCCCCTTCTTCCCCGATCCGATCACCGCCTGCACCGCCCCGTCGTGCGACGCCACGAGGATGCGATGGTGGTTCGTGTCGCTGACGTAGAGCCGGTCGGCTGTCGCGCAGATCTTGCCCGGGAAGAGAAGCGGCCCCGACTCCTTCTCCTCCTCCAGCTTCCACGCGCGCGGCACGCGGTCGATCGACTTTCCGTGCGCCTTGACGATCTTCGCGATCCCCTCGTCCAGCTTGTCGTAGTTCCCCTCGCCGCGCACGGTGCCCTCGTACATGCCGTCCGGCCCGACGAGCACGAGCGCCGGCCATCCCCTCACGTTGAGCGGCCGGTAGGCGCGCATGATCTTCTGGTCGGCGTCGTTCACGACCGGGTGCTTCAGGCCGTGGCGCAGGATCGCCTTGCGGATGCCCTCCGCCTCCTTCTCGTTCGTGAACTTCGCGGAGTGCACGCCGACGACGACGAGCTCCTTCTCGTACTTCTTCTCCAGCTTCTCCAGGTCCGGGAAGACGTGGTGGCAGTTGATTCAGCAGTAGGTCCAGAAGTCGAGCAGGACCACCTTGCCCTTGAGGCCGGCGAGCGTGAGCGGCTTGTCGGTGTTGAACCAGCCGAGGCCGCCCTCGAGCTCGGGGGCCTTCACGCGCTTCCCCTCCTGGCCCGTCCAGCCGGAGCGCAGGCCCCACACCTCGTGGTGCACCGCCAGCCCGGCTGTCGCCAGGCCGACAAGCGCCCCCATCAACGCGACCATGGCCTTCGTCCGGCTCCTCATCCGAATATATCCTACGGGTAGAACGATGCGCCGGATTGTCCTATTCGCCCTGCTTGCCGGATGCGCCTCCGTACGGTCGCCTTCCGACCTCAACGGCGCCGTGCTCGAGATTCTCCGCACGTACCCGACCGACGGCTCGTACGGCTACTGGTGGCCGCGCGACTCCTCCTGGGAGGGCACGACGCAGGACGTCCTCTACGACGGCCGCAAGCTCTGCTCCGGCGACCCGCAGAAGCGCAGCTACTGCTGCGGTCTGACGTTCGAGGTGTACATGCGCGCGTGCGAGCGCGCGGCCGCGCATCCGCTGAAGGCGCGCGGGCTGACGGGCGCCGACGCGCACGAGCTGCGGCTTCGCTTCTTCGGGGACTCGAAGCAGACGGGCGACCGCCGCAGGCTCGTGCAGGACGCGCTCGTGTCGATGAAGCTCGGCACGGCGGTGGCGCTCGAGGACGCGCGCGCGGGCGACTTCGTGCAGTTCTGGCGGCATTCGGGAAGCGGCCATCAGGCGATCTTCCTCGAGTGGGTGCGCGAGTCCGGCGCGATCGTCGGGCTCAAGTACTGGTCGTCGCAGAAGTCGACGAACGGCATCGGCGTGAACGTCGAGCGCATCGAGGCGAAGGGGATCAAGCGCGAGGAGATCTTCGTCGTGCGTGCGATCCCGTAGGCTGACCGCTGGAATCCGGGATCTGGAGTCCGGGATCTACCTCTTGAGCCCCTCCAGCTCCCGCCGGAGCGCCTCCGCCGCGGGCGACCCCGGCGGCACCGCCTCCAGCGCACTCCTCAGGTCGGCCGCCGCGCCCTCCCGGTCCCCCTTCCGCATCTTCGCGATCGCGCGGTTGCGCCACGCGTCCACGACCCTCGGGTTGCGCTCGATCGCCTTTGTGAAGTCGGCGATGGCGCCGTCCGGATCGCCGTTCTCCATCAGCGCGATCCCGTGGACGAGGTAGCCGTCCGGGATGTTCGGGTCCATCTCGATCGCCTTCGCGCCGTCGCGGATCGCTTCCGCGACCATGCCTTTCCGCAGATACGCGACTCCGCGCGAGCTGAACGTCTGCGTTCACGAACCCTGTCTGGATTGACGTACCCTGAGGAAGAACCCAGAACCCAGAACCCAGAACCCCGTAGAGAATGCGGAGCGCGTCAGCCGAGCTTCGCGATCTCCGCCATATATTGGGGACCGCGACATGAGCCGGGGCTCGGATGCGGAGGATGTGCGCTTCGATCCGTGGGCGCCGCTTCTCTTGCTGGGTTCTCTTACCGGGTTCCCACCGTGGCCACCTCCAGCCCCTTCCCGATCGCCAGCGTGACCGACTGCACACCAGCCTTTGCCCTTACATGCGCCACGTAGTCCGTGAGCCCGTGCGACAGGATGTTGTCCGCCACGACCACCGCGCCCGGAGCGAGCCGGAGCATGTCGAAGAAGCGGATGTAGTCGTCCTTCTCGCAGTCGATGAGCGCGAACTCCACGCCCGACTCGCGCGGCAGCGCGGCAGCCGCATCCGCCAGGACGAACTCGACCTGCTCCGACAGGCCGAGAGCGCGGATCGTCTCCCGCGCCTCAGCCTGGCGCACCGCTTCGATCTCGATCGACAGGAGCCGGCCGCCCGTGGTCCGCGCCGCGGCCGCCAATGCGACCGTCGAGATGCCGCTCGACCCGCCGATCTCGAGCAGCCGCTTCGCCCTCAGCGTGCACGCGAGCGCACAGACGAACTCCGCACTGTACGGCTCGAGATTGCGATGGCGCTCGCTCTGCGGCAGCTTGCGCGCGTCCTGATCGAGCTTCCGCGCCCAGAGGCGCGCGATCAGCGCCCGCTCGGGGGGTCCCAGCATCGCTGAATCGTAGCGCCCGCCCTCAGCGCGCGCCACCCGGCCGAACGGCTTCCACCGCCGCGCGCAGGTTCGCGGTCCGGAACCCCCACGCGTGCACGATCGTCGTCTCCCAGCGGCACAGCTGCGCGTCCCACGGGTTGCGCACCGCCACGCAGACGAACCGCGGGCACGCCGCCTGCAGCGCCTGCATCATCCGCTTGTGGTGCTCGTATCGCATCGCGTCGAAGCACACGAACGCGCACGTCCGCCCGTGCAGCCGGTGCGCAAGCTCCACCGACGCGTCGTCCGCCGGCTCGACCGGCACCTCCACCACCTCCGCGCCCGTCCACTGCCGCACCCGCTCCGCCGGATTCCCCAGCTCGTCCTCGAACGCGTACCGCTCCGTCAGCGCGTCGTAGCGTGGCACCACCCACACCGCCTTCCCGTCCAAGGGCAGCACCCCCAGCGGGTCGCGCTCCACCCGCACCGCGGCCCGCGCGATGTCGAGCGCCAGCGCGTCGCCGTCGAGCCGCTCCGCTGCCGCCCCCGGCGACAGCAGCTTCTCGATCCGCGCGACCGTCCGCTCCCACCCCGGCCCGCCCCGCGCCGCCTTCACCACCGCCTCGTGCGCCGCGAGCTGCGACGCCCGCTCGTGCGTCATCAGCAGCACGTCGTGCCCCGCCTCCCGCGCCCGCACCGCCGCCTCCCCCGCGCCCGACCGCTCCAGGATCGCGCCCATCCCGAGGTCGTCCGTCACGAGCACGCCGTCGAACTCGAGGTCCGTGCGCAGGATCTGCGCCGCGCGCGCCGAGAACGTCGCCGGCACCGGCTGCGGCCCGTCGAGCGCCGGATAGTGCACGTGCGTCGACATGATCAGCCGCACCCCCGCCTTCACCGCCTCCGCGAACGGCACGAACTCGCGCCGCCGCAGGTCGTCGAGCGTCCCACCGACCGTCGGGAGCGTGACGTGCGTGTCCTGCCGCGCCGCGCCCGTCCCCGGCCAGTGCTTCGCCGTCGCGTGCACGCCCGCTTCCTGCATCGCCCGCACCAGCGCCGCGCCCGTCCGCGCCACGTGCGACGCCGCGTTGCCCAGCGATCGGATCGTCACCGCGGGGCTGCAGTCGGCCGTCGCGACGTCGAGCACCGGCGCGAAGTTCACCGTGATCCCGCACGCCCGCAGCTGCGACGCCATCACCCGCCCCTGCTGCGCAGGCGCGTCCGGAAGGCGCCGCACCGCGTGCCCCAGCGCCATGTTGCCCGGGAACGGCGTCATCCCACGCCGGAACCGCACGACCCATCCGCCCTCGTGGTCGACCGCCCAGAGCAGCCGCCGCCCGAGCGCCTGCTCGTAGCCGTCGACCAGCGCCTGCACCTGCGCCGGCGACTCGATGTTGCGCCCGACGAGCACCGCCCCGCACGCGCCCGTCTCCCGCAGGAGCTCCACGCCGGCCGCCTCCGCGCGCGTCCCGTCGATCCCGAACATGAAGCAGAAACCCGGAAGGCGCTGCATCGCGTGCGGAGTATATCCCAACTACCGCCTCGATGTTAGACTGACGACCGTGGTCGTGCGCGTATCCAACACCGCTCCCCTCAGCTGTAGCATTGTGGGCGTTCTCGCGCCGTTGCCGCCGGGCGGCTTCTCCAGAGACACGGAACGTCGATTCTGGATGAACCTCTTCCATGACCCTGCCAACACCACGCTGAATGCACCACGTTCTCCGACGCTTTGCGTGCGCCGGTCCAAAGGTCGAAGTCTTCAGCGACCTCAAGGCCGATCCCCCTCGTGTTTTCTCCTCGTATTGCGCCGAAGTACTCGGAGACAGTGCTGCCATCGCCACCATGGGTTTCAACCTCGAATTCGAGTTCACGCTTGCAGGCATTGAGAACGCAGACGCATGGCTCGGCCAAACCTTCATCCAACGAGCGATCAAGGGCGATCTGTCGAAGGAGATCCGGGACTGCAAGATCGAGTTTCAACTCAGGGATCCCGAGGACGGCCTGTTAAAGCGCGTCCGCTTGGAGCGGCGCGTGACTCGCCAAGACACGTTCTTCGCGTACATAAACAACCACCTCCGACTCGATCAAGGGGCCAAGCCAGACCCCCGTGACGCAACGGACTTGCAACGCACTCTCGATGTCTTCTACGATTCCAGCCGACATCTGATGGAGAGGTTGCTTAAGAAGATGATGGCTCCCCTCGCTGGTCAGCTGCCGACCCCCACCCAACGGAGGCCCGTCACTACCGACGGGTTTGAGGACGATGATCTCCGTTGGCGGCTGACTCTGGAGTTCGCAATGGAACCGTCCGCAACTGACAGCAACCGGCTGACGGATGCGTGGGGCGGCCTGTGCGGATTGCTCGCCGACATGTCAGATGACGATGAGCGCCTCTTCCGAGATGCGGCGAGGCGTCGCCCGCTGTTCGGCAGCAGCTAGCAAACGCCCGTGCCTGGCTACACGCTCGACACCGACATCGTAATAGCCCTCCTCAAGGGCGACATTAGACTGCTGACACGGATTCAGACCGCACAGGCATCGGGGGCGTCGGTTTCGATCGGTGCCCTCCCATACTGCGAGATCCTGCGTGGATTCGAAAAACTGGGGAACCCCGTGAAGCTGGCCGCGTTCCAGGCACACTGCCAGAGCTTTGGAGTCCTGCTCGTCGATAGCCTGTCGATCCTCGTGCGTGCCGCGCGGATCTGGGCGGACCTGAGCGTGAAAGGCATGCTGCTCGAGGATGCCGACATTCTGATCGCAGCGACAGCGTTGGAGAAGGGTTGCGTCCTGGTCACAGACGACTCGGACTTTCAGCGGGTACCGGGACTGGGACTGGAAAACTGGCTCGTATAGCCCCACACGGCTCCCTTCACAGCATCGCGCGCCTCCGGGGGCACGGCGGAGGGCGACCTCGACATGCGAAAGGAGTATAGCTATAACGGGGTCTGCCATGCGACGGTCGGAGCAGAGCACGGGTTGGTCCTCAATCCCTCAGCTCCTTTCCGTGTCGTTCCGTGGGTTCCGTGCTTCCGTGGTGATTCCACCGGGGATACCGTCGGTCAAGGATGTCGCCCTCTGTTCCGCCCTGGTCGTCCTCCTCGTGTCGTGCTCGCCGCAGGAGAAAACCGTGTCGAAGGAAAAGCCCAGGCACACCAACCGCCTCGCGAAGGAGAAGAGCCCCTACCTCCTTCAGCACGCCCACAACCCCGTCGACTGGCACCCGTGGGGCGACGAGGCGTTCGAGAAGGCGAAGAAGGAGGACAAGCCGGTCTTCCTTTCGATCGGCTATTCGACGTGCCACTGGTGCCACGTCATGGAGCGCGAGAGCTTCGAGAGCGAGGAGATCGCGAAGGTCCTGAACGACCACTTCGTCGCCATCAAGGTCGACCGCGAGGAGCGCCCGGACGTCGACCAGGTCTACATGGCCGCAGTCATGCGCATGACCGGCCAGGGCGGCTGGCCGCTCTCCGCCTTCCTCACGCACGACCGCCACCCGTTCTTCGGCGGCACCTACTTCCCGCCCGAGGACCGCTGGGGGCGCATCGGCTTCCCCACGCTCCTCACGCGCATCGCCGCCGCGTGGAAGGAGAAGCGCGCCGAGATCCTCGCGGACGGCAAGCACGTCGCCGAGGCCCTCGCTCCCGAGGCCGCCGAGAAGGGCGAGCTGAAGGAGGAGACCCTCGAACGCGCCGACCGTGCCTTCGCGGAGTCCTTCGACGAGACGTGGGGCGGCTTCGGCGGCGCGCCGAAGTTCCCGCGCTCCGTCGCCCTCGAGTTCCTCATGCGCCGCCACGCGCGCACCGCCGACGAGAAGACGATGTGGTCGGTCCGCTTCACGCTCGTCAAGATGTCCGAGGGCGGGATGTACGATCAGCTCGGCGGCGGCTTCGCGCGCTACTCCACCGACGAGGAGTGGCTCGTCCCGCACTTCGAGAAGATGCTCTACGACAACGCGCTCCTCACGCGCGCGTACGTCCAGGCGTGGCAGATCACCAAGGACCCCCACTTCGAGCGCATCGCGCGAGAGTCGATCGCCTACGTCATGCGCGACATGCTCTCGCCGGACGGCGCGTTCTACTCCGCCGAGGACGCCGACAGCGAGGGGATCGAGGGGAAGTTCTACGTCTGGAACCCGAAGCAGGTGAAGGACGTCCTCGGCGCCGACGAGGGACAGCGCGCGTGCGACGCGTTCGGCGTCACCGAGCCCGGCAACTGGGACCCCCACGAGCCGGGCATCCCGAAGGGCAACAGCTGCCTGCGCGTGACGGGCGCCGCCGTCAAGGACGAGTCGAAGCGCAAGCTCCTCGAGGCGCGCTCGAAGCGCATCCGGCCCCTCCGCGACGACAAGGTGCTCACCGAATGGAACGCGCTGATGATCGGAGCCCTCGCCTGCGCCGGTGCCGCGTTCGACGATCCCCGGTACGTCGAGGCCGCCGAGCGCGCCGCGAAGTTCGTGCTGACGAAGCTGCGCCGGGCCGACGGACGCCTCCTGCGGCGCTGGAAGGACGGCGAGGCGGCCATCCCCGCCTGCCTCGACGACTACGCGTTCCTCGCCGACGCGCTCGTCGACCTCCACCAGGCGACCTTCAAGCCGGAGTACGCGGAGGCCGCGGTGAAGATCGCGGACGACATGATCCGCCTCTTCGGCGACAAGGACGGCGGCTTCTGGTTCACCGCGGACGACAACGAGAAGCTCGTCACGCGCATGAAGGAGACGTACGACGGCGCGCTGCCGAGCGGAAACTCCGTCGCGCTCCACGCGCTGGTCCGGCTCGCCGCCCTCGCGGGTCGCGAGGACTTCCTGAAGGCGGCCGACGCGTCCTTCCGGGCGTTCGCGTCCCAGCTGGCGCGCCAGCCGTCCGCCTTCCCGCATATGCTGAGCGCCTTCGACATGTTCCGCGGCCCGTTCCGCGAGGTCGTCATCGCGGGCGACTCCCCGCAGATGCTCAAGCTCATCCGCACGTCGTACCTCCCGAACGCAGTCGTCGCGCGCGCGGACACGAAGGGGCTGCCGACCACCGAGGGGAAGAAGCCGGTGAACGGCAAGGCGGCGGTCTATGTCTGCGAGAATCGCGCGTGCAAGCTGCCGGTGACGACGGTCGAGGAACTTCGGGTCACCCTGGGCGTTAAAGAGCAATGACGTTGATCCATACCGGGGCGCCTGCCCTGAGCGAGGCCGTCAGGCCGAGTCGAAGGGTCGAAGAACCATGATCATGATCCTGACTCTGCTTCCTCTGGCGCTGCAGGAGGAGGCCCGCAGGGAGTGGGAGGGCTTCACCGCCGACAGCCGCGTCGTCCTGCGCATCACGGAGTCGGACGGCGAGAAGCAGAAGACGACGATCGTGCGCTACACGATCGTCAAGGTCGAGTCCGACAGCGTGACCGTCCAGCAGGAGATCCCCGGCTCGACGAAGGAGATTCCGAACCCCCTCAAGCGCGACGAGGCGCTCCGCAAGGTCGGCACGGAGAGCGTGGACATCGACGGCAAGACGTTCGAGTGCGCGCTCTACGAGAAGGTGGCCGACATCCCGGGCGGCAAGCGCACGATCCGCCAGTGGATGCACAAGGACGTCCCCGGGCGCATCGCGAAGCGCGAGCTGGTGAACAAGACGGACAAGGGGGAGCTGCGGACGGTCGAGCGCGTGACGCGGCTCAACCAGCGCCTGCAGCTCGGCTCGAAGGCGATCACGTACGCCGTCTACGAGCTCGACGGGCAGGACGACCAGGGGCGCGCGGCGAAGGCCGTGCGGTGGATCTCCGAGCAGGTGCCGGGCTTCCTCGTGAAGGAGGAGGCGAAAGTGCGGCGCGAGGGCTCGCCCAAGGAGCTCGTGCGCGTGACGGAGCTGGTGGAGTTCGAGGTCAAGTGAAGAATCTCGCATAGCGAATCTCGAATCTCGGGAATCCCCGGTCGACGAAGCGCCTCTGCAATTCGAGATTCGAGATTCGCTTTCGTGATTCGTGATTCGGTCTGCGCTCGCGCGTCCAATGTTTGATGCTGATCACGGTCGTTCTCGTCGCCGCCCTCGCCCTGCTGGCCTTCTGGCCGCGTCGGTCGGCCGCATCCCCTGCGCCCGCGCCCACGTGGTCGCTTCTCACGGTCAGCGGAATCCCCGTCACGGCGAGTCGCGCTCCGGGTGCCGGCTCCGCCGTGTCTCTCTGGGTCCCGGGGGCCGTCGGAGACGCGCACGACGAGGACGAGCCGGCGCTCGCGTGGACGGGGCAGGACGCGCCCGTCATCCGCACCCTCCCCGGCTCCTCCGTCGATCTGGCGCCGACGCGTCTTCGAATCACGCTGCCGGGGGTGCTCGAGAGCGGCGTGCTGCGGCGGTCCTGGGAGCTGGCGCTGAACCTGCGCTCGCAGACGTACGCTACTTCGTGCGGGGCGCCTGAAGCGCCAGGATAGACATCGCCGTCCCGTACGCTCGCGATACCTCGAACACGCGGTCGTTCCACGTCCCGTCGCCGTCGCGCGTCTTCACCAGCAGGTCGAGGAGCTTCCTGCGGTAGTCGGGCCGCAGCGCCTCCGGCGACAGCTCGATCGCCTGCGCGACGTAGAGGTGCCCGTAATAGAAGTAGTAGGGCGCGATCCCGTACTTGCCGGCGTGCGTGCCGGTCTTCTTGCGCCGCTTCTCGAGCTCGTCCCAGTGCTGGAAGAACATCTCGACCGACGCGCGCATCGTCTCGGGGCCGGCCTGTCCCCAGCGGGCGAGCGCGACCTCGACCTGCGGGCCGCGCGCGATCGAGCCGGGCGGGAGGTCCATGGGCGTCTTGTCGCGGACGGAGTACGCGTACGCGGCCTCCTTCGCGCGGGAGGCCTTGAGCACGGCGAGCGCGCGGTCGACCATCGCCTGCGGCACGTCGTTGCCGGCGTCCTTCGCGGCGCGCAGGGCGAGGAGCGCGGAGGCGGTCATGAAGCTCGACGGGGGAAACGGCTTGCGGCCGCGCGCGTAGTTCCAGCCGCCCTGCTCGATCTCGGTCCTCGCGAGCGCGTCGATCATGGCGGCGGCTTCCTTCTTCATCTTCCGCCGCGCGTAGAGCTCCAGCGCGTAGATGTGGCCCCATCCGCGCGTGTCGTACGTGCCGTCGAAGGTCGCAGCCATGCCGTCCTCGGCGAGGCCCCTGGCGATGAACTCGAGGCCGCGGTCGATGGACTTCTTCGAGTCCTTGCTCGCGAACGGCGCGGTCATGAGCGCCATGCAGACGATCGCGGTGCCGCCGACGCGGTAGCCGGGGGGCTTGCCGACGACTCCCTGGTAGGTCCACGCGCCGTCGGGCTCCTGCGTCTCGATCAGGCGCTTGACGCCCTGGTTGATGAGGTCGGCGGCCTCCTGCGGGGGCTCGGGCAGCTCGGCGGGCTCGGGGGCGGCGGGCGCGGCGCCGACGCATCCGGCGACGAGCGCGGCGATGGCGAAGCGCATCGCGAAGATGGTAGCGCGTGGCGCGGCGTGAGTCGAGCGTCCGGCGCGCGTCGAACGGGCGTGTTCGAGACGCTGGCCGTTATGGCCGCCCCGATGGTGCTTGTCCTCGTGGCGTGCCCCCTCGGGTGGACCCTCTGTCACGTCGTGAGGCTCGTCCGCTGGGTCATGGCGGGCGCGGCGGCCGCGGAGGCGATGGACGCCTTCTCGCCGATCGTCGACCGCAAAGGCATGGCCCACTTCCGCATCCGGGGCATGTGGGCGCGCTTTCAGGTCGCGGACGGCATGGCCCGCGTGACGTTCAACGTGGCGACCGATCGTGCGCGGATCCCGCTGGCGCCCGCTGGCATGACCCTGCACGTCTTCCCCGGCAGCGTGGCCGCGGCCATGCCGTCTCCCGTCTCGGCGCGTCCTCTGCAGCAGTTCGTGCGCCGCGCCGCGGGGATCGCCGCGTCGGTGGCGGCCGTGCAGATCCTCAAGTCGAACGTCGGACGCGGCGTCTGCCTCATCTGCGGGGTGCTGGTGTCGGACGGCGTGTCCTGCCCGACGTGCGCCACGCCGCACCACGCCGACTGCTGGGCGTACGCGGGCGGCTGCTGCATCTACGGGTGCACGAAAGCCAAGTCCGCGTGAGTCGAGTGTCCGGCGCGCGTCGAACGGGCATGCTGGCCTGAGGAGTCAACTTCAGCCCCGGGGACGGGCTCTTCGCCATCGTCGCCGGCGCGATCGCGTGGCCGCTTGTCGCGTGGCTCCTTTCGCGAGGCATCGACGGCGGGCTTCGGCGGCTGGCCGTCCGGCGGACGCTCCGGGCGTTGGGCGCGCGTGCGACTCCGCACTTCGAGATTCACGGGATGCGCGCCACGCTCGCGCGGGTCGGGGCAGACGCGCAGGTCTCGTTTGCCGTTCCGATCGACCCCGTCCGGCTGCCGCTCGGACCGTCCGACATGCGGCTTCGCGTTTTCCGGGAGGGGGTGGCCGCGTCGATCCGATGCCCGTTCACGTCAGGCGAGCTTCTGCGGTTCGTGCTGCGTGCGGCCGCGATTGCCGAAAGCTCGTCGGGCGTGCGAATTGTGGAGTCGACGGTGGGAACCGGCGCGTGCCCGGTCTGCGGCGTCCACGTGTCTCAGGGAATATGCTGTCCCGACTGCTGCGCGCCGCATCACGCCGACTGCTGGAGCTGGGTCGGGCGGTGCTGCATCTACGGGTGCGGGGGTGCGCCGAGATCGTGCGAATTCCGGTGGTTCCCGCCCATCTTCGAGGCGCGGATCGATGGCCCCGCTCCGCCGCCGCTTCCGGCGGCGGAGGTCGAGGGGTACCGTCTCTGATCTACCGCAGGATCCCCTGTTCGATGAGCGCGAGCTCCTGCCGGTAGGTGACGATCTCGCGGAGGTCCTTCTGGGCCGCCGCGATGTTCTTCTCGACCGTGCGGCGCTCTTCGCGCAGCGTCTCGATCTCCTTGCCGACCGCCTCGTCGCTCATCGCGGCGTCCTTCGCCAGCTCGCGGGCGCGTGAGCGGACTTTGTCGCCGTGTTCGCCGAGCTCCTTCTGGAGCCTGACGACCTTCTCGACTGCCTGGCGGGTCGCGGCGGCCTCCTCGGCGTTCTCGATCTTGAGCGCCTCCATCGCGCGCTTCACGCGGTCGCCGCGGTCGGCGCCGCCGAAGCGCTGGAAGCCGGGGCCGCCGTCGCCGCCGCCGCCCCAGGCCTTCGTCGGGCTCTGCTTCGCCCACGCCTCGTCGAACTTCCCGCGCTGCTCCTCGGTGAGGACCGGCTTGATCTTCTCGCCGAGCGCCTTGTGGTCCTCCTCCTGCTTCTTCTGGAACTCCTTCCAGTCGAATTTGCCGTCGAAGCCCTGCGCCCATTTCGAGCCGTCGCCGTTGTGCTCGCGGGCGATCTCGTCGACCTTCTTGACCTGCTCGTCGGAGAGGCCGAGCTCCTTCTGGAGCCGCCGGCCGGTGTCGCTGCTGCCGCCCGTGCTGAAGACGCGCTGAACGCCGCCGCCGAAGTCCTCGAGCCTCTTGAGCTGCCCCTCGAGGTCGCCGAACGCGCGCTCCATGTCCCCGCCGCCGCGCTTGTCGAACTTCTGCTTCTGGTCGTCGGTGAGGGCTTCGCGGATCCTTTCGCGCGCCTCTTTCTTCGCGTCGGACTCCTTCTTGAGGATCTCGCGGACCTTTGCTTCCTGCTCCTCGTTGAGCTCGAGCCGGCGCTTGAGGCGCTGGACTTCGCGGTCGACGTCGTCCTGCGGGACGAGGATGGCGAGCGCGGCGAAGAGGTTCAGCATGGGTGTTCCTCCCTGTGGCCGTCCGTGTCCTTCATGTCGTGATACGGGCGGGCGCGCTTGACGTTTGCGGAAGGCGCGGCTACAATCCGCCCGCTCATTGGAAACGACGCGGGGTGGAGCAGCCTGGTAGCTCGTCGGGCTCATAACCCGGAGGTCGCAGGTTCAAATCCTGCCCCCGCTACCAAAACGGTTATGGGGCGCAGCGACTTACACTCGCTGCGCCTTTTCGTTTACGGGCGAGCGGGCCGAGTGTGTCACCATTGTGTCACTAAAACCTCGGGTCGTGAGCGCAGCCGAAGGGAGGCTGCGTCATGGCGAGAGCGAAGAGGGCGACGATTTTTCGTCGCGGCGACACGTGGTGGGTCGCGCACTGGAAGGACGGCGACCGCGTGCGCGAGAGCACGGGGACGGAAAATCGAAAACTCGCGGAGGAGGTCCGTCGCGCGCGCGAGCGCGAGATGCTCCTGGGGACGTCCGAGCTCCAGCACGAAGTCGTGCGGGCGCTCAACGACCCCGCGCGCCGCGTCGCGATTCTCTCCGCGCTCGAGCCCGCGCCCCGCGTCGAGGTGACGCGGGCGCTCTCCGAGTACATGACGTATTCGGCGGCGTTCAAGCGGCCGAAGACGGTGGCCGCCGATCGCGGGCGACTCTGAGAGTTCTTCGGCACGGTGGCGGTTCGCCACCTGCAGGAGGTCACCACGAAGTCGATCAACGACTACCTCGTAGCCAAGCGCGCGCGCGATGCGACCTCGCCTACGACGATCCTCCGCATCCGCGAGGTGCTCCACGCTCTCTTCGAATGGGCGACGAAGCAGGGCTACGCGAAGTCCAACCCCGCGAGCGCCGTGCCGCGCCCGAAGATCCCGGACCGGGACATCCGCTTCCTCACGCTGGACGCGATCGACGACGCGCTCGATGCCGTGAAGGATGACCCCATCGAGGGCGTCATCGCCACTGCGATCTACGGAGGGCTTCGCCGCGAGGAGATCTGCTGGCTAACGTGGGAGGACCTCTCGCTCGACACGAGCCGGCCACTCCTCCGCGTGCGCTCGAAGACCATCGCCGGCGAGAGCTGGCTCCCGAAGACGAGGAAGAACCGCACGGTTCCGATCTCCCGCGATCTTCTTCCTCAAATGAAGGCTCAGCAGCTTCGCGGCGGCGCGTCGGCCTGGGTGTTCCCCTCCCCCGAAGGGTACCGTTGGGATCCGGACAACCTCTCGCATCGCCTGAAGCTCGTGATGAAGCGCGCCCGGCTCGTTTGGACCTTCCTCGACTTCCGGCACACGTTCGGCAGCCAGCTCGCGCAGAAGGGCGTCTCGCTCTTCAAGATCGCCGAGCTCATGGGCAACAGCCCCGAGATCGCCCGGCGCCACTACGCGCGCTTGGTCCCCGAGCAGATGCACGAGGAGGTGCTCTTCCCTCGGCGCAGGGACACAGGGTCCGGCAGCAGGAGCGTGCTGGAATTCCGCTGAGCGGCCAATGCAAAATTCCCCGAATATCCTCGGCCCACATCTGTAGTTTGGGTGGAAGTACAGAGTTCTTTCTGGGTTAATCAGTCTCCAGGGGCCGTGCATGCAGTGGGAGGAGAGACACCGCTGTGACGTAGTTCACCTGGAAGAGCGGGCCGCGCGGCCGCGCGATCGGGATCTCCGACTCCGGCGGCCAGTACTGCGGGACGAACGTGTAGACACGGGCCTCCGTGAACTGGAGCGCCGTGCCGGTCTCCGACGCCGTCGTGTGGCTGGAGGTCGCGCCGAAGAGCCGGATGCCCTCGACGCCGGCGACCTCCAGCACGTCCTCGCCGTCGCGCAGCGCTACGATCCCGGACTCTACCGCTGCTACGACAACCCGCGCATCCCGCAGACCACCAACGATCTCGAAGGGCAGCACGGAGCCTTCAAGCACCATCTTCGCAAGCTCGCCGGGCGCGCCTCCACCAGCGGCGGCCCCACCGAGACCGTCGCGGAGTTGCTCGTGGGACCACTCGATGCCGTCCATAGGCACGGAACGCAAGCGATCCGCGACGCGACCCAGAAAGTCGATCCCCAAGCCTACGCTGCCGCTCGCGGCAAGCTCGCGGATCTTCGCGAGCCCGCTCGCCGCTACCGCTCCGTCCAACGC
>Ga0187892_10005613_pt1 | contig 19549 bp, 31 predicted proteins | sample MA1701073metaG_FD_139345 | JGI IMG/M metagenome (GOLD analysis project Ga0187892, IMG submission 139345) | Bio-ooze microbial communities from a basaltic lava cave in the Kipuka Kanohina Cave System on the Island of Hawaii, USA - MA170107-3 metaG ...
AAAAACCTGATCCTTGAGGTCAGGACGCTTGACGGCAAGTTAGTCTGGAGTGCTCAAAATTGAGGCCTACCGCAGTATCACTTCGCAACAAGGTCATGCAGCATCATGCAGACGACGTCCAAAAAATCCTAGTTGAAAACAAAAATAGATTCATTCCGGTTTATGAGATTGTCAAGATTACTGGCCTTTCTTTGGAGACAACACTTGACGTTTTGAATTTTTTACGATATGCAAACCGTGCAACGCACAGTCTTGGAGGTTGGAAGCCACTATGATTTCCAAACTCTATCAGATTTTTCACAACATCAAATGCTCAAACAAAAGATGTTGTGTTACTGGTTCCACGTTTGTACGAGAAGATGAATCAATAGATGCAAGGCCACACTATTGCATCAGACACAATCCGAAAATTCTGAGGTTGTTAGATTGACATTCAAACTTAACACAATCCGAAAGTCAAATCGTATAATTCTGATGTTAGGACAGATTCTCAAAAAATTTGATGCGGATGACATCATTGAAATGATAAACCAATACAATCATGCTGAGGGCGCAAGCATAGTTTTTGATGCGCTCGCAATGGAAGGAAGTCCATATCCTGGTGGGCGTGCAAAATTTTGGGATGAGGTATCATTCAAAAAATCATTCTTGCAAAAACTAGAGCCATTGGTTAGATTCCTCAATGAGCAAGAAGCCAAAGCAAGACAACCATTGGAGAACGTATCTTGAATTTAGAAGCAATCAAGAAACTAGGCCTTGGTGAGGCCAAAGAGTTCAGGCTAATCTCACTGATTAGAGTCTGCGAAAGAAATCACATCACATATAATTTGGAAAAACTCGGCAAGCTGTCAAGGCCTGATCTTGTCACTTTGAAGCATGCATGCCTTGGGAACACCAAGATGCCTGAATGGGCACGCGATGTTATTACGGCTCAAAATGAACCTCTGATGGTTCAAGGGGGGGGGGGTGAACTATGTCAGAAATTAAAGTAGTTCCACCAAAAACAGAGTATGTGGAAATGAAACATTTTCCACTAAAAGACCTCAAGACTGCATTTGTAATTCCTTCATTTGAAAGAAAGGTTGACAAAAAGCATTTACGAAAAATGGTTGACGCCATTCTAACAAACGAGTTCTACGACAACGTGTTCAAGGGTCGAAGACTACCAAATAAGAAAATTGAAGTGATAGATTCGCAACACAGAATTCAGAGTTTCATTATCGCACACGAGCAATACAACGTACAACATTATGATTTTCACTTGATTTTGTACGATACACAGAATCCGCGTCTAGTCTATCGTAAACTCAACATGGGTAAAAAACTCGTTGCTGCAGACATCACACTTGCATTAGACAATGGTGGTGTGAAGTTTTTCAACGATCTAAGAGAGTTTTGCTTCCATTATAGAAATGATGGAAAGACTGGATTTGTCGATGTCTTGTTTGCATGGCACTGGGCCACAGTAAAAACACTGGGCCGAATGGACGTAATTGAAGAGATCCTCAAATCTATTGATGACAATTCTATCAAAACCTTGAAGATTTTCATGAGTGCAATGTCTGCAACTGCAGGACCGTTAACAAATAATCCACTCTACAAGATGCCGTTTTTTAGAAACATTTTGAGGATTGGATTTGAGAAGAACTATCAAAGGGATCAATACGTCACCTTAATTCGTAAGATCCAACAAAACAATACTATTGAAGAAATCAGCAACATGAAATCCTGGATTGGGTTGAAAGAAGCTTATGACTTCATTCGAGTAAAAATCCTAAAGGAGAAACTGAAGTGACTTCCTCACTCTTTTTTTATTTTAAATTTAGGTGGTACAATGTATAAGAGAAAAACAGTAGTCGATGAATCCACAGGTGAAGTAATAGACACCGAGACTGGCTATGTTGTAGAAGATAAAATCTCAGAAAAAAAACCAACCGTGGCATCATACGAACATGATGGTTTTGATAAAATACACACACATCCAGAAAACCCAAACCACCATGATTTGGATCTTGGCTCTAAAATCCCACATTCAACTAAAGATGGACTTGGTAAATCACTAAACGCTGAGCAGGTGTACTTTGTAAACAAGATCAGAATGTGGGAGAGACGTCTGCGTGTAAATGAAAAGTTCGAAAGAAGACTATCAATCTATTTCGATATTGTCAATCAATATGTGGAGATATTTCACATGCCAAAACATGTGGCATTGGACATCCGTAATACCTTAAGAAAACTCGAAAAACTCCACATACTAAAAGGTAAACCGGCTTCAACTGTTGTACCAGTAGTATATTTTATCTGTGTCAAAAAGAATGGCCAGCAAATCAGTTTTCAAACAGTCAAACCATTTCTAACAAATTCAAAGGGACTTTTTAACAGATATTTCTATGAATTCAAGCAAGCACTCAAAATCAACATTCCAGAGTTGACATCTGCATATGATCACTCACTAGATGTATTTTGTAAAAAACTTGGCGTGACCATAGATACACAAAAGTTAGCTTTCAAGATGCTAGAATACTGTAAAAAACATGATCTAATTCAGCCATCACCCAATGTGTTGGCTGCAACTTTGCTCTATATCGCAGACCTTAATACTGACAGAAGATTATCACAGCAAGAAATTGCAGACGTTTGTAAAGTATCAAACAATTCAATTTCTTTAAGAAAACATAACCTGAACAAACTCGGTCATATTCTAAAATTAAGAATCCACATCGTCCGGAATATTGCCAATTATCGAAATGATATGGGAGAAATTAACTCATGAGTTCTGCTGCACCAATCAAGGGCAAGCCATTCGACAAGGACGCACTTTACCAAAAAATGGTAAAACACTACATGGAAAAGAAAGGCTACACAAAAGAACGCGCAAACGAGGTTGCTCAGAAAATTGTAGAGCAGCAGATTGCCAGGAGATGGTCCAAGACATGACTGAACATGATGATAAAACAAATGCTACAAAGTACGAACAGCTGATGGATCTGATCCATGATGAAGATGTTAGTATTACAGCTATAACGATGAAGGGACGCCGTAAACTCAGAGAGTTGCTTGAACCTTGAGCGGACAAGAATTTGCCAGTGCACTCAATTACGGACCAATACAATGCTGTATCTTTTGCAAGAGGGTTTACGTAGAATGCCATAACTTTTGTCTAAAAAAGAAAAAGATGCAAGAACAGGCAATAAAACAAAAACTAGAAAACTACACTCGAACACATATCTGTCCAGACTCATCAGACCATAGAAGGCTAATCTTGCTAGATGATGAAAGCTACTGTAAGAAATGTGACAGTCGTGTCTCCTTGAACGAGACGATATTCATTCAAAAGAAAACAGGTGACAGGCTGTATCTCTATGAAGTTCTTAATCCAGAGGTCTTGAACCGAAGATGAGCGGCAAAATCCCAATTGGAGTAAATGTAGAAACCGGTAAAGCGGCATACCTTGATCTGGATTTTCTCATAGACCAAAAGATGCAGATTCTTGGCAACTCTAGGAGTGGCAAGTCAAGAGGAGGCCGTACAGTTGCAGAAAAAGCAAACGGCAAGATGCATCAAATTATAATTTCACCAAAAAGAGAGTTTGTAACACTTAGAGAGAAATTTGACTATATCCATGTTGGCAGGTCAAGCGAGATATCAAAACCCGACATCGAGCTGAACACCAGGTATGCAGAGCAGCTTGCACTAGACATCATGAAGGTTGGTATGGATGTAATCATAGAATTTTCAGAAACTCCAAAAGACAGAATCAAGTTCGGTAGGCTGTTTGCCGAAGGCCTGATGCAGGTTCCACAACAATACTGGCATCCAACCATGATCATCTGGGACGAAATTGACATCTGGGCTCCTGAAAAGGGCCATGGTGAGGCAGAGTCCCTAGGTGCAATAGTTGATCTTGCAGCAAGAGGAGGAGACAAAGGATATTGCCTTGTTGCAATAACGCAAAAACTTTCCAAGTTCAACAAGGACGTGGCATCTGAGCTTAACATAAAATTTGTAGGAAACGTGAGCCTCGATACGGACCAGACCCGTGCAGCTGATGAGCTTGGAATATCACGAAAAGATAAAAGAATCCTTGCAACTTTGGGCAGGCCAAACTATCACTTTTTTGCATATGGTCCTGGCATATCAGACGAAGTAATCAAGATCAAGTTTGATGACCCCTTAACAACGCACATCCCGGGATGGAAGCTAAACAAGAACCAAAAGCCGATTCCAACTCCTGCCAAAGTAAAGGAAATCATATCGCAGTTCTCAGACCTTCCAGCCGAGGCAGAAAAGGAGCTAAAGACAAAGGAGGATCTTAACAACAAAATCAAGGAATTAACAGTACGGATAAACCAGCTGCAAAAAGAGAAGTCTTTAGCAGTCTCCAGCACTCCAAAGACTGATCCGGCAGCCCTGCAAAAGGCAGAGCAAATCGGATATCAAAAAGGTATCAAAGAAGCTGAAAAACAATTCACAAAATTTGACTCTAACATAAAGATGATTCTAAGAACAGTAAAACCACTCTTTGAGAAATCAAATGTAGCAATTGAAAAGGAACTGGCATCACTTGCCAAAAAGGCAGAGGAATTAGATCAATTGGCTCAATCAAAGATTGGTCTAAAATTACCTACAGAGACAAAATTACCTACTACACCTATTATGCTAAAATGTCCTCCTGAAAAGCAAGATGAATTAAAACAAACCATCTCAAAAATGGAATTTAGTAAAGCCATTATTCTTGGAAATCAGAATAACGGCAATCTCACAGGACCAGAATCAAAGATACTCGTTGCACTGGTCCAAAGGCCAAGCCACCAAGGATCAAGAAGTCAGGTTGCAATCATTGCCGGATATTCACCAAAAGGCTCCGCATTCCGTAATCCATTAGCGCACCTAAAGTCAATGGGTTATCTACAATATACAGGAGATGACCTTGTTGCAACTGCTGAAGGCATTGCTGCAGTTGACAACGTGGAACCAATGCCGGCGGACAATGTATCTGTGCAACAATTCTGGCTAGGCCATCTTCCAGGGCCTGAGCAAAAGATTCTGCGGCCAATAATTACAGCATATCCAGAAAAGATTGCAAGAGATGCATGTGCAACTGAAGCTGGATATTCCGCACAAGGCTCAGCGTTTAGGAATCCATTGAGCCATTTGCGCGCAATTGGTCTAGTTGAGTATATCGGTGACGACCTTAGGGCAACAAAGGAGTTGTTTCCAGAATGAAATTTGAACGTGAAAGGCTAATCTGTTTTTTGGTTGGTCTGTATACTGGTAAAAATCCAAATGTAACTGCAAGCGACCTTGTAATTTTGATAGACCAACACCTGATAAACTCCAATCAACCTGGATTGGATAAGACTGACACTGTATTATTAGAAGAGCTTGTTGCAGAGACTATGTATCTTGCAATGTCAAAGCATGGATACATCAACAGACAGCAAAGGAGACAACACAAGATATGACTCCAGAACGCTTGCTTTGTTGCCCAAATCCCGGAAGATGTCCAGGTAGGGCAGTCTTTACTGTAAATGATCCAAAGTGCCCAAAATGTGGTAACAAGTACATTGTCGCGGAGTGTTTGGATTGAGTGATACAACTGCAGCCATTATGGCAATCGTCTTAGATCATACAAAAAGAACAGATCCAGAGCATGGGCCAAATGGTTGGAACTGCTGTAAAAAATGTAATAAACTCATTCTCGATATTGATACCCATTCAGATGGGTTATGCAGTGACTGTCATTCTGATAGGATACGAGATGAGTTAGTCAAAGAGGGTAAACTGAGGAAAAATAAAGATGGTACTTATTCTGACGTAAAAAAGAAAACCATTAAGAAATTATCTGTATTAATTATTACAGCTGTAATAATTAATACAATTCAATCTTTATTCTATTTTCCATTTTTGAGGTTTTAACATTGGTACGGTCCATCATTTCTATTTCATTTGACGAGGATGCTCTCAAACTTGTAAAACAGGCAGAGGAAATCTGTAAAAAAGAAGGCAAGAAATTCAATCTTTCGGCAATTCTTAGGGACGTAATCAAGCAGCACCTCATCAAGTTTGTCACAGGTCATGGAGATGGAAACCCGCATTCCACAATGGACCAGTTTTTCAATGAGGGTTTTATCGTAACACCGGCTCTGGCCAGAGCCACAAATTCAGAAGACATCAAAAAATATCTTTTGGAAATCAAGTCAACCCCACAATTTGCACAGATCGGGGACTTTCTTACCACGTGGGCGACTCTGTACAACGCAGTAGAGGAAAACAAGATACTATGACTGTCCCATTACCGCGAAAAACCAACTCTGCAAAAGAGGACGAGTTTCTAGAGGAGATTGCGACAAAGTACGATCTCTCAAAGGCACACCCAAGCAAGGAATTCCACATAGACCTCACCACCAAATACCACTATTCGCTTCTTTTGGCCAACGGTAGAAGGTCATGGCGAGAGCTGCAGTCACTTGTTGGGAAGGCCATCGCAAAGCACTGGCTTGCCATAATTGCAGACAGGAGGACGCCAACGGACCCGGACGAAATCAGAAAACTCATAGAAAAAATTGCATCCATAATTCCCGAAGAGTCAAGGACCAGAAACAAGCTCGTAGAACAGCAGGTTGTAAAAGAGAATGTTTCAGGGAGAGCCGAAAAACTAATCACGCTTTACTCAAAAATTCCGCTTACTTTTTCAATATCACAAAACCTGGTGCCGATGAGGCCGCTATCAAAGATTGGTGCAGAATCTGTAGGAAAACTTGTCTGCTTTGAATGTAATATCTCAGGGACAGAAGACCAGCAGGCAATAGTGGACAAGCTAAACACCGAGAAGGGTGGGGTAGTCCACTATGAAAAATACAGCAAGGATGTGGACGGTCCAATAATTGAAGAGTTGTATGTTGACTTGCAGTATCTGTGGCTTGAGGAAATTGGGAAGGAGTACAGCCGCAAAAAACACCTGCGCAAAATCATAGCTGCATTATATGATAATTTTGTCGGCAAGTTCGACATAAACCAAAGGGTCAGAGTAACCGGGTTTTACAAGACTGTTGACCTCAGGGGCAAGGACGAAAAGGACGTCATGATTGAGATCATAAACATCGAGCCATTAGATGATGAAAAGGAAATAACCATATCACAAGACGAGATTAAAAAAATGTCTGCTGATGCGCATGAGAATCCGGAACAATTTCTAAGGGACATCGCACTGTCATACGTTCCACACATTGATGAAAACTATACTCCAAAAATTGGAATACTTTTGGCCTGTGTTGGCAGCTCTGATCTTGGACCATATCGGCAGCACATCCATCTTTATCTTCCTGGGGACCCGGGAACCGGAAAGAGCGACCTGCTAAAGGGGGTCAAGGACATAAGGCATCTTGCGGTATACGTTGATGCCCCAAACGCAAGTGCAAGGGGACTGACATATGGTCAGGAGGAATGGAAGGGACACAAGATCCTCAAGGCAGGACTCATGGTCAAAAACGAGCTTGTATGTCTTGATGAGCTTGATAAGATGGGTGACACAAGGCAGGAGCTAAACACCACTTTGGAGCAACAAATGGCATCATATCACAAGAACCCGTTTGATATAGACACTCAAATCAACACGTCAATGATTGCAGCTGGAAACTTTCAGAACGGCCACTGGGTTGAAGGCAAGTCACTCATTGAAAACCTCAGGCCAATTGAGCCCGAACTTCTCTCAAGATGCATGATAATCAGGGTCTTTCCATCAAACAGTGCAAGAAACAGAATAACACACATACTTGATACAATCGCACAAAGGGAATCGATAAGGCCAAAATACACAACAGTCCAGCTTGCCGGATGGACTGCACACACTAGAAAAAAGAATCCAGTGATAAGCATCGATTCTGAAAAAACCATTACAGAGTTTGTTGATTTTTTTTCAGGTATAGAACAGGATGATGATGTGATGCTTCCGTTTGGGGCACGTCAGGAAATAGACATCATAAGGTTGTCCGCAGCAATGGCAAAGCTGCTTGACAGGGACTCAGTTGACGAGTTGTCAGTAAGACTTGGAATCAAGTTCATCAAGGAATGCATGCAGACCCTTGGAATGAGAACCGAGGTTCCAGGGGTACAGCTTTCGTTAAACGACATGCCGATAAAGCGTGAGGATGCGTTTATGAAAATTGTCAAAAGTCTTGAGTCAAGATCGACTGATGGTATGTTTACAGAAGCAGATCTGATTGAGGAGATGCTCAAAGTAGACGAGCACTGGAAAAACAAGGACGTCGCACATGCATATTGGAACCGTTACAATCCAAACAACGCCAAAACTTCTCAATTCTATGAGCCAAAAGCTGGAAGGTACAAACGAGTATGACCGGATACGATATCAGCAAATATTCAGACAAGGCATTGCTCCAAGTACACAAAGAGATTACAGAAGACATCCTGCAGGAAACAAAACAGCTGCTAAACGAATACGACTTTAAGCACAATCTAGAGGCTGAAATCGAAAGACGGGGACTCAAAAAATGAGTGAATCAAAAGAATACCATTTTAGAACCATCTGTGCATTTTGCGGTGAAATAGTACACGAACATATACCATTACCATCCAAGGAATCCACAATAAAGTTCAGGTGTAAGTACTGTAATCATTTTGTAATAGATTTCCACGAGGCAGAAAAATAACGATGCTGCGAAATCTGATCACTCCACAAAACAGAATAATCTATGCCGGTGACGTTCTTGAGGTTCTGGACCTACTGCCGGCAGAATTCTATGACTGTGTTGTTTTTAGTCCACCATATTTTGCAGCCGTCAAGTACCAGACAAAGGGGGAATGGGGCTCTGAAAAATCAGTCTTTGAATATCTACGGAAGATGCGCCAATTGCAGCAATCACTGTATCGCGTACTAAAACCAACTGGAACCATGTTTGTAAATATTGCCGACACATATGCACAGGGTGACGACGGACCAATCACTGCTGGCTCAAGATATGGGGTTCCACACCGTTTTGTAGCACAGGCAATAGACGATGGATGGATTTCTGAAAACGATATCGACTGGCACAAGCCAAACGCGACACCAACATCCTCAGACTCGCATTTGTGGCTCAACAAGGAACCAATCTTCTTTTTGGCCAAACAGAAAGGCAGCAAGCACTACTTCAATCTTGATGCAATTAGGGTTCCGGCAATCACCCCACCAAAACCGTTCAACATCAGAGTAAGAGAGGGAAAGAAAGGGACACTTGCAAAAAAATATGGCTCAAGATATAAAGTACGAAAACATGAAATCAAAACCCATGACAAAAACGGCGTCAAGCTTCAGGACCAAAGAAAACGCGCAGATTATGTTGGGTTTAATCAGAGATATGATCACAACAGGGTCCTAAAGCGAGGCAAAAATCCCGGTGAAATCTGGACTATTGGCAGAAAAAAATCACCAATCAGGCATTTTGCAACATTTCCAGTCACACTTCCATTGCAATGTTTGCGTGCCGGCTGCCCCCCAAAGGGCTGGTGTCTTGATCCCTTCATTGGTTCTGGCAGCACTGCTGTTGCAGCAGAGCAATTGGGCATTAACTGGAATGGAATTGAACTGAAAAAAGACTATGCGATAAAGGCAATCAAGCGTGTGGGGGTTGGTTCCATTGTCTAAAGAAGTCAGATGTACTTGCGGTCATTTGAAAATTTTACACAATGATAATCATGTAACTGGAGAAAGGAATGTTGGCTTTTGTAGTTACAATTGTGGTTGTAAAAAATTCATTGAAAGAAAATCCAGGAGAAAAAAGAAATGAAAGTGGAAATGTACATCGCTTGCACCTATTTTGACCTACCATTATCAAATCTCAACATTACGCAAATGATTTGGGGTAATTTCTCTCATTTGGAAGATGCTATCAAATATGTAAAATCAATCAGAAGAAGAAAATCAGACACTCTTTTTGGCGCTTGGGATATCTATGATGAATCTGGAGATTTCCCAAAAGGTGGTTGGTCATATAATAAAATTGTAAAACACTTTCCACCAAGAAAAAACCATGATTTTTTTGGGAATCCAATAAAACACCTAAAAATTGCAATTGTGGAGGCCATCACTTGAGCTTCATAGGACGTGGAGAAACACGAGTCAAGTATGTTTTGCAAAGCCTATTCCATGACAAGGCCACAGTATTATCTCAGGTCCACATCAGGAACGTAATCAATCTTGAGGATTTCAAAATCCTCGGCAAGGAACACAACCAGCACAAGTTTGATCTTGTGATAACATTCCATCACGGACCCAGTCACCCAGATATCATAGTCGAGGTCAACTATAAGCACAAAGTTGGCGCAGCCCGCAAGTGGACCGTTTATTCCAGGGATATTATCAAGGCAGGAAAAATACCGCTAGCGGTAAATGACTTTGAATGTACATCACTCTTTGACACTGAGAATCCACGAGCTCTAGTTTGGGGCGATTTCATTGATGTCATAAATGTCTTGAAGACTGCGAGGATAGGACCATGAGCTTCTGCTTCATTTGTCTTGATGATCATGAAGATCATGCCGCATGCATTGCGTTGGCCAAAGAGGCTCTTACAGTAACAATCCTAGTTTTGTTTTGCATCAAAACGCAATTGGGGGGGGGGACGTCGATAAAATGACAGATACCAGAATTTATACAATGACAGCCGCAATCTTGGCGCGTCTAGAATCAAATGAAAATAGCAAATTAGATTGTCATACATGCCAAAAACCAATTGATGTTGGACAAGAAGTCACAAGTTCGATTAAACGACATGGTAGGCAATTACGTCATGTTGAATGTGCAAAAAAGGTAGGTATAATCTAATGCAGCTAGGAATCTATTATCACAAAAGACTTGTCAGCACAGGCAAGCCACTGATCATCAGCAACGGCAAATCCGAAATTGCAACAGACAGAATCGAGCTTAACAACATCTCCGGAGTTATCAAATTCAATAACGCGGTAGGCAAATTTGCCAAAGGCAGGCGTCATGGGGTCACAACAGTACTGATGATTGGTATTGATCAAGACCCCGACGAGACGGCAGAATATTTCAAGGCAGCAACCCATAATCGAAAAAAGGCGCTAAAGGAGCGAGAGCGATATCGCAAGATGCATCCTGATGTAAAAGCACTACGGAAGGAAATTTACGAATGACCAAACCACAACGAGCCTTCAAAGGCCTCTGTCACGAATGCCTGCAATCAAACAAGGATACGGTATTGGACCGCAAGACAGGAGATCCAATCTGCATTGACTGCAATTATCACAAATACATCAAGCCAAAGGAGCAGCCACCAAATGTCTAAACCGTTCATACTACACTGTGATTTTCCACAGTGTAGTTTTATGACGCATTCAAACTCTGGTCTAGTTGCGCATGTGATGTCAGAGCACACATCAGTCTTTGTCATTAATCCCGATGGCGCCACAAAAAAAATTGGAAATGGAACCGACGGCTCAATTGTGACAAAATACAGTGAGGAGTTAAAGGAATGACAGAGACAGCATCATGTCCTGGTTGCGGTTCCAAGATGTTAAACACGCTTTACGCCATAAAGCGCAAGGATGGCAAAAGAAAATGGAAGTCAAAGGCTGCCAGAGTATGTGATGCCTGCAACATCATAATCCCGTCTGACACCAAGATTGGCTTTTGGAATGGCCAGGAAGTTGTGAGGCTGTCTGCACATGCCTAAAGCTACACGCTGCATGCAAGTAAAAGACGGTGTAAGATGCATGCTTGCAACAGGCCATGAACAGTTTCAAAAATGCAGATTTGATCCAGATGTACCATGAATCGCGAACTTCCACATCCCTCAAAATCACAATATCATGGAACCCTAAAAAACACAACCTGTAAACGATGCACAAAAGACCTGAACGGAATGACCAGGCTTGAGCAGGACGAGCATGAAAAACAATGCCAAAAGCAGCAAAAACTGTTCTGATTATATTTGGTTATACAGATTTACATAACCATCTTTAAATAAGTCAGGTTACCATTAATGGATATGCGACCAAGTAATGTAAGAGCTGAACCTAGTACTGCAGGTAAAGTACAATTTCGGGGTCGCTTGCGAGCGTCCCAATAATGGATGTAGGCAAGCAGATACTTCATGACGACAAAAGAAAGGAACGTGCCAAGGATGTACAAATCCAATTTATTGATGACAAGTTCCAGCACTTTAATGTCGTAGCAGCAGAAGACGAATTCGACAAAAAGAATCCTGAACTGCTCAAACACAAAAAAGGCGACATCAAGTATTATGGTGTCATAATTGGCAAAGAGCCAAACCCAAGAGACTTTTGCACCTGTGAAAGTGCATGGTATGGAAACACAGACGAGTTCAAAAAGGCAAGCGCATTTGCATTCCAGTGCAAACACATCCACAAAGCAAGAGAAGTACGCTATGGGGGTTATCCAAGTTGAAAAAACGCATAACCCTCATGCTTGATGACGCAGTACTAACACGTCTGCGAAAAAAACAAGCACATCTCATCAAGACAACACATGAAGGCCACTCGCTAAGCTCAGTTACCAATGATGTACTGAAAGAGGCGGTGATCTAGTGCACGGTAAAGCAGGAACAGACTTCGTCAAGAATTGCCTCGAACAAGGTATGAGTCTAGACGATGCTTTAGGTCAACTTGCTGTGTATAAAGAAGAGCACAACTTCAAACAAAACCTCGAGTCTGCTCTATCAGACACAACCATCCAAAAAAGAATCAGGGAGATTGTTGCAAATGGTTCTTGAACAAATGAATGTGTGCAGCTGTTGTGGATTGCCACGATTCACACCTGGTCTTTGTCAGGATTGTCAAAACGATCCTGACAAGGTATCGCATCAGCTCCGGGAGCTGCAAACCCAAGTCACTTTGTACAAAAAACTCACAGAGCAGCAGAAATACACCATTGAAGGCATCAAGGTTTGTTTTGAAGCTCTACAACAACATGGAGCGACAACACACGTCATAAACGGATTCAAAGCTCATCTAAAGATCGAGGAGAAAGAAGGTTGAAAACCCAAACCAAATTCAAAAAAGAAGACACTTGGCTTGGAGTTTTCTGGCAGAACAGAGAATATGAATTCCATGCATGGATTTGCATAATCCCATGTCTGCCAATACATATCTCTTGGAACAAATACAGAAAAGATGAGCCAAGGCAGTGGAAGTGTGGCCACACTGTAAAACCATCAGAGCTTGCGCAGCATGTAAAGGATCACCATATGGGGAGGGCTACAAATTGAGCAAGACAAATGCCGAACTGTTGGCAGAGCAATTCGAAAACTATGATATCCCAAAATCAGTCGAACAGCTTCCAGAAAAACAATACAGGCAATTCCAAACCCTTGCAGGCAAACTACTAACAATCCTTGGAGAAAAATCCACATGAACATATGTCAAGGCCTGTGCTGGCTCTTCAAACCATCCCCAGCACCACGTGATACGATATATGCAAACGGAGTAAAACGATGTAGTATCTGCGGTGTCCGAGTGGACTGGGACGGCTTTAGATGCCCATGCTGCAGCGCACCGTTGAGAACCAAATCACACAACGCCAGATGCAAAAGAAAACTTGCACAAAGACAGGAGATGACAGCTTGAGCAGTTTTACTTGCGACAGATGCCATCGATACCACACCACGTCACAAAAAGACCTGGAAAGACATCAAAGCCAAGAATGTGAAGCTCTCGAAAAATCAATCGAGAAACAGGAGGTGAGCAGTTGAGCCAAACACAGCAAGTTCCAAAACTCACAATTGAGGAAAAAAGCCAGATCCTCAAATTTTATGAGCAGTACAAAAACAAAGTAGGTGAGGTTCCCACAGAAGTCCAAGGAGTGCTTCAAAGCCTCAACAACAAGCTGTGGGATATTAAAAAGCACAGTGCTGCAACATATCAAGAGCAGCTTGCGGCATTTGAACTGATTGAGAAAATACACACAATGCTTGGCAAAAAATTTGATCCCTCTTGGAAGCCCAGGGAGCCAAAATCTGGCCAGAATAAATCATGGATAGCATCAAAACAACAACGAGTACAAAACTGCAACGATCTCAAAGAATTCCTAAGCTCACCACAAATACAAGTCTGGAATTCATTGAATCCATTTGAGCAAGCTCAAATATTGGTAGCCGTATGGGGGAGTGTAAAACAATGACAAGCAAAACTAGCACAAAACTCTATCAGTCTGGTGCAAGGACATTCATTTACCTGCAAAAACCGTTTGTCACTGACGGCTCGTTTCCATTCAAAGCCGGAGAAGAGCTTGATGTCAAGATTGATGGAAGCAAGCTAATCGTAACAAAATCCAAAAAATAACGTCTCGGTTATATCCAAATAGCTATAACCAGCTGCCATTTTTTCAAACGGGCTTATATGCAATAATTTCATTTTTTTGAATTGAGGGATATAAAATTTCGACCATCAATGCAGTCCCGGAGCAGCTGACTCTTGAAGACTGTGCGAAAAAAATTCAGGAAATAATACAACTTATCTCAACACCTGGCAACGTCATTAACGTGATGTATAAATCCAAATCACCAAAAAGAGATCTCATCGTAGAATTTGCAAAATATCTAGAATTTGAGTTTGAAAAACAGACTGAACAAAAATTGCCAACAAGAGTGCCATCTATTGGCTCCATCTCGTCTTTTATCAAAAGGGAAATGAAACGGCTTGGGTGCGATGATTCGGTCACTTCTTACGTCCATAAAGTTCTAGGCTACAAATACAAGGAAGACAAATACAATTCCGCAAAAATAGATGCTGACAAAGGCGAGAATGATTCTCGCCTAGATAGTTCCAATTTTGAACAGGAAAATGAAATTTTAATTTTGGAAATTGAAAACCAAATCGACTTTCTAAAACTTTACAGAACCAAACTAAGAACATCATCATGTCTTAGCCAGCTTGATGTAAAACAAAGACTCCAGCTTGATGAGACAATATTGAATATGCAGGCAACCAGGCAATTTGCCTCAGAAGTAATCGATGACAGACAGACAGTCCCATTCCTTGCACAAAATATGCTCATCGCGTCAGTTGTTGCAGATACCAATAATTATGGAGCCGGGATCTATGTAGCAAACATCAAGAAATTTGGCGCTAACAAGTCTTCTGACTCTGCAAACTTTTTTGCAAATACGGCAAAGAAGGCGTTCACTTTTCTTCCGAAAAGACTCAAGCCAAAACTAGTCAAACATTTCAGGGAGATCACTGATCTTTACAAGTCAATTGAAATCGATTTTCTCAAAGAAGACAAGGACACCATGACATCAAAGCAGGCCATGAAGATTGTCCTGGGATTTGTAAACAATATGCTGAAAATCCACGATCCAAGAGATCGGGACTCTGCTCTAATCCAGGGATACTATGGCATCCAATGCCCGGAATGTGGCAGCAGGAGATGCCAGGAAAGGGAACATCCAGACACCCATGAAGATTTGATATTTTGTTATTCTTGCGAGTCATGGCTTATCTGCAAGTCCACTCCGATGTGTTGGGGCTGCCACCTTCCACTGTATGACGAGATTATGGAACACGCAAAAAAGAAAATGAAGGTTGAAACAAACGACAATGATGGCTCAGTAGTTGAGGGTGTTAGAGTAATCGAATGCCCAAAATGTGAAAAACAAATACGGCTCCCGCCAAAACATCTTGAAAAACCTGTTGTAAAATATCTGAGAAATTCCTGATTAAGTGATTGATGCTATGAAAACCAAGTCATTGCGGCCATGCTGTATAGTGTCAGCTCCTTGGTCGAATAAGGGCCGCAATGATCTTTTTGATTTATTATGAAAACTATTCCAAAACTAACTTTGGCTGAAAGATTGTATGATAAATTTATCATACCACTTTACATATGCAGAGATTATCTTTGGGAAAAACTTCTCCATCCGAGTTGTTCTTACTGTGGCCAACATTTAGTCAGGGATACATCCGGCATGTTTGTTTCATCTGTATGCGACGATTGTTTTTTTGACATGGCAATTGTGGAGAAAAAACATGAAAGACATCAATGATATCATGCCAAAGATTCCCGGGATGAGATGGGGAGCAGTACTAAATCATATTCCCTCAAGCCAGAGAATCAGGGAAATGGATAAACTCTTTCCAAGCAATGGCAAGTGGCATACTGTCTTTGAGGAAAAAGACCAGGTCTTTGTTGATAACAGGCGCATATGGAAAAAAGACCCCAAGGCTTGGACAAGATAGAATCTGATCCTCAAAGGCTCAAATGGATGGACCAGGACGCAACGCTTTTTGAGAACGAGGAATTCGAGCTGTCCAGACTGCGCAGCATGATATACAAAAGGCAGATGGGAGTCATCAAGTCAAAAAACCGTAATTGATTCTTTTCTGATTTTCAAACGCAAAGAATCTATGAAATGCAGATTAATTGAGACAATTGGAGAAAGATACGAAGTAACTTTCAGCTGGCAAACGGGAAAAGAGTATCACATCAGCAGGCAGCAAATCACAAAAGAACAATGGGATATGCATGATCTTCAAACACTCAGAGAATTATTCACAGGTAAGATGCCTCAATGCAAGTGCTGTAACCAAACTCCGCCACCACAAGCCTCAGTAGGCGCAGGAACGCATAGAATCTGGAACACGGAAGACGGGGAGAACAACCACCCTGGAGACATGTATTTTGCCCCATGGCTACACGATGGAGGATGGTGTCCATATTGGGACAATTGCAAAGATCCTCGAGGCCATCTCATAGTAGTACTGCCAAACGGACATTATTTTGATACTGATTCCAGAGCATCAAACTGCAACAAGCCTCAAGACAGAATTCACAGATGCTGGGAAAAACATGGTGAACCTCCACTTGTAACAATTGGTGGTCCAACCTCAGACAACGGTGTTGGAAGTATCGGTTCACCAAACTATCATGGATATCTAAGAAACGGTGAACTAGTTCAATGAGCAAAAACGCAAAACTGCCAAAACATTTGAACGGCAAGACAGTAAGCCATAAACTAACAGCCTTTGATAACTAATGCTTCAAGCGTATGACAAGAAAACCAAAACAATCCATGACATAGTCAAGGTAGGCAAAGACCACTACATGCTAAAGGAGCAGAAGGGCAGCTTCTGGGGGCCAATGGACAAAACCAAAGCCGAACTAGTCCAGCTCTGCAAAACCAGCGGGTATCTAGTATTCTAAACGATAATCTAATAATCTAATATGAACGACAAAAACACAGGGAATGGGAGTTTATGTCATCTCCCGATGTACATATCTAGGCCTCTCATTCCCTAAATCTACTAATAGTCTATGAATAGGCTGTAATAATTAATACAAAGAGGTGCCGGATGCCATCCGCATTACTCTCCTATCATCGCGAGCGCTTCGGCTACTGTGGTACTTCCAACACAGCCCGCTATTCCTGCGCAGGGTTTCAGATGGACTCCTGGATTGTTAACTCACTGCTCTTAGAGAGACTCAACCGGACCTAACACTCTGTAACAATCTATGATCAATAAGGTTTTCCGCACCTTTCCAAAGAAAATGAGAAAGGGCCGGAGATACCAAAATTAAAAATCAGTATGGACTAGAGTGCAAAATACTTCCAGATATTGCAATACCAATATGCGTAATAGTTCCAACTTTGTTCTTTTGTGTCCGCTTTGGGTAATCCCTGTGCGAGGATTACTGACACAACATGACTGGCAAGAATTCTGTCACCGAAATCAACGACAGGCGCCTAAAGTTGCAGGACATTATGGCCGAGTACGACCTAAAGGGCAAGCCATACACGCAGGCGCAGCTGGTAAAGGATTTGCACAAGCACAAATTCGACATAGACATCCGAACACTGCGCAGAGACCTCGATGCTGTCAACGCCGGCAACGACTTTGTCACAAAGCTGGCCACTGTCAACTATTCCAAGTTTGTAGAGACGTGCTTTACCAAGCTGGACCGTATCGAGGATGCAGCACTCAAAATCTACAAAAAGAAGTGGACGCAGAGCAAAAAGGTTACGAGGGTAACACCTGACGGCGAATCAGAGGAAACGGTAATCACCGCAGAGCTTGCAGCCCCAAAGATTGCGGCACAAAAGCTCATGGCAGAAGTTCAGGATATGAAGCTAAAGGCAATAGGCGGAAACATACTTGACGATTCGGTTGCGGCAATGACAAAGAGATTCCAGGATTTACAGCAACAGGTGGCAGCCCTAGAGGAAGAGAACAAGTCGCTAAAGGAGCAGAAGGGAGGGCCAATACAGCTTGCGCAGCCGCAGAATTAGTGTAGACAACGAGATCATAAAGGTCGACAAGAACACCAGGGAAAGGGCAGCCGCAATAATACTGGAAGATAAGTCAATACAGTTGCAGGTGTCAGCTTTGCAGCAAAAGCTTGATCATCTTGCCAAATTAATTCCGACTGAAAAGTTTGTCAATATCTTGGTGTGGTCATTGTATTGCAGGCCCACCATACAAGGCAAGCCAAACCTTTTACCATATCTGAAATTTTGGCATGACATCTATCTTGACGATTGGTACTGGATAATGCTGCTGATTGCAAGGCAGATGGGCAAGTCGACATATGCCGCATCTCGAAAGGGCTTCAAGATGACAAAAAAACCAAACGCAGAAACACTATACATCACATATGAGGACGAATCATTACGCGTTTTTTCCAGAAGGTTCAGGAGGATGTGGAAGGAATCTCCAATTCTCAGACAGTTTCCAAAAGGCTCCACCTGGGGCTCAGTCACACTGCTTGAGCTAGTTACCGACTCAATTGCATGGCTTGTAACACATGCACATGATTTCCACCACGTGGAGGGCAAGTCAACAGACGAGCAGGTATGGGACGAGATACAGAACCTTGATCTTGAGAGCTGGGTTACTGCAATGGAAGCCCAGTCGTTTACAAACGGTTCCTTTCTTGGATGCGGGATTGGCGGCTATGTGGACACACTGCACCACAAGTGGTGGCTCTCAACGGACCAGAGAAAATGGATTCCAAGTGACGAATCAGTCTATGTCGATTCTGCCGGAAAGGAATGGCCCGGCCAGGGGTGGCGCAAAAAACTACAGTTCGATAAGAAAAAACCATTTGATGCGTTAATCTGGGATGAATACCTCATCAAAGACAACATACTTGACGGTTACTGGAATATTACAAAACCTGAGAACTCTAACAAGCATGGTTATCATCTAAGCCAGTATCTTGCCCCATGGATACCGTTATCAAAAGCAGACGCAGAAAACCTCTACAGGATTGATCCAAAGAAATCAATCGAGGCAAAACTCGAAGACTATCCATATGTCGATTTCCAAAGAAACGTCTTAGCCGAGTTTGTTGCAGGAGAGAGAAAGCCGTTCCCACGTGAGGCACTATACAAGCTCTGCGACAAGAACAGAAGATTCCTCAAGCCATCTGAAGTGGATTATGGTCTTGGAGATTTGTATGCCGGGTTTGACTGGGGTGGAGGCAAGAGGACAATAATGTGGGTTTACCAAGTCATCAACGAGCAGTATCCAGTCCTTGTTTTGATCAATGCAAAAAAAGTGGACACGCCAA
>Ga0187892_10005614_pt1 | contig 19545 bp, 15 predicted proteins | sample MA1701073metaG_FD_139345 | JGI IMG/M metagenome (GOLD analysis project Ga0187892, IMG submission 139345) | Bio-ooze microbial communities from a basaltic lava cave in the Kipuka Kanohina Cave System on the Island of Hawaii, USA - MA170107-3 metaG ...
ACCAGCCAAAGTGGTGATCGTCGCCTGTATGCGGAAACTGCTGACTATCATGAATGCGATGGTAAAAAATAATGCTCAATGGAGTGCAAAAACCGCTTGACTTTGAACACGGTTGCTCTCCCGAAGGGAGAGGGAGTTAACCGTGGCGCCCCGCAGTATCTAAAGAAATTTGGTAGGCGCGATTGGACTCGAACCAACGACCCCCACCATGTCAAGGTGGTGCTCTAACCAGCTGAGCTACGCGCCTGCTTCAAGGGTGCAAGAGGATACCGAAAATCATCGGCTCTGGCCAGGGGAAGAAAAGGTGGGTACTGGGTCAGTTTGAATTTCGGCTTCCAACCCGAAGCCGTCGTTCATGCCAACACGAACGCCCCTTCTTCAGACAGCATGCTCCACCGTCTCAAGCAATTTCCTCAAGCTCCGACTCGTCTGCCACTTCCCGAACCTTTGGGGCCAAGCTCGCCATCTGCCTTGCCGTGTATTCCAAGTGGTGATTCATGTCAGCTAAAACCCATGTAGCCGGGCTGCCGTGGGTAGTATTGAAATCAGCAACATCATCGATATACCTATCACCATAGCTGAACGCGCGCCCTTGATAGCCTGCGGATTCTCGAACCTGAACCGCAAGGCCGTGATACTGCTCGTAGTCCTTGATCGGATGTCTCAAACCGTGCCCACGGAAGTACACGATTCGCCCCCGATCTGTATAACGGATCTTGGCATTCATATGCTTATTTGGCCCTTGATCGCTGAAATCCGGATGAATAACCCCGTAATCCCCGAACACGAGATCAATGTGCTCTGGCACCTCTCGTTGAAGTTTCGACCACAAGGTCAGTTCGTAGCGCTTCATATGGTCAACACCATCTTTGGGAACTGTAGTGACTGTCTTCAGCGCAGACGATCCCGCCAACACAATCGTTCGATATTGCTGGATTAGTGGATTGATAACGAGAAAATCGAGCACAACCTCTTGCAGGTCTTCGAACTCACGATTGTTGAGGCCGCGCAGATCAAGCATCAAATCGATTTCGCTGGGCTTAAGCCCGAATTCTGCGCTTCGTTCCACGATCTGGCGCCACGTATCGTCTGCCTGATCATCCAAGTCATCAATGTCAATCCGGAAACAAAAGCCATGACCATTTTCTCCAATGACTGCTGCGAGCGATGTCCAAATGGAGTCATTTCGATCGAATCCGTAAACAGGTGTCACGGTCCTACCCAGGGCTTTAATCAGGTTGAATCCGGCAATCGTCGCGTTTGTTCCGTCAGGGGTCTTGAGATCCGGCAATAATCCATAGAAATCTAGATAGATGTCGCCAAAGGGGACGTGCTTCACAAGATAGTCAGCTAGCTTTTGCAGATGCTTTTCTATATCCCCGCCCTTTGCTAATGGCATAGCCTCGATCAAAGGCTTAATGTTGGTGCGCGCCGCGGCCGAGATCTTGCCCAGCGCTTTTAGATCATTTAGCTTGCCCTTAACTATCGGGGAATAGAGTTGCGTCGCCATTTAGCACTTCACTTAAACGTCACCTCTGGAAAACACTGTCTTACGCTTCCCTGCCCAAGGAATTCCCGGAAACTCTCATATTGACCCGTTTCATACTGAAGTCGTCCCGCCACAATAGCCGGGTGGATATGTAGTTCGTCAGCTAACTCTTGGATACTCTCTCGCGTCGGCGCAAGAAATGCGGTGCTACGCGTCCATAGCCCACGAGGGATACAAGATTCACGGGCGACGCGGTTTGCTTCCTTCTCGGCTAGTACCTTCGACCCCATGCTCTCAATCCTATCAATAAACGCGTCGTCCTTGGAATTTAGGTGTCGCCATATATGTGCTACTTCATGCAGCAAGGTAAACCAGAAATAGTCGATCCTGTCATGCCGTAGTGTCAGCCCCACGACAGGAACGCCACTATCGGTCAACAATGCGGCACCGTCCAAGAGCGTGTGCGGTAGCCGCGGCTCGACAACTACAGCAATGCCATATTTCGCTAGAAATTCAATTGCCAGTCTCGGACCTTCTGAGAACCAGCTCAAACGTGCAAGGTTTCGCAGCAACTCTGGAGTAATCTTCGTTTGATCGAAGTTCACTTTCGGTGCTGCTTCTTTTGCTCGGATCAGAACACGTGCAGTCCATGCAAGGGTTGAGTAGTACGACTTCTGGTCCATCTCTTCCCCTTTGAAGTTTCGACGATACAAGGCATACTTTGCACCACTCGATGCAACTTCCCGAAGAAACGCCTTGACTATCTCCTCCGCGTTGGCGCTCGACTTCGCCCTTATCGAGTCCAACCACCCCCGCTTCTGCATTACACGAATTGGAAACTTCGCCCAATCGAAAGCCACATCAGTGCCATAATGACGATCCGGCAAACTCGGCTTAGAAATCAGCGCTTCGAGGGGTATCCCCAGCCCAGTAGATAAAGCCCGAATCATCGGTACGGTAAGCGGTCGTTTTCTGGCAAGGACTTCCGAAACCCTACTGCGGCTGCCAATGAGCGCAACGAGGTCTCTTTGCCTCAATCCTTGCTCGTGCATCCGAAACTCTATCGCTTCAATTGCATCGGGTGTCTCGAAGGGAAATTGTCGGTGCTCGTAGTCTTCGATCAGGACAGTCAATAGCTCAAGTCGATCCGCATCTTTCGAGCCAGTCGCCGGGTCGCGCGCAACCAACCCTTCGGCCTCCTGCAAGACCAAATGATAATCGTCTTCGCTCTTAATAACTCTCAGTTCCATATCTAGCTAACGATGCCGCCGTGTGTACTCTGCGTGCGTACCAATCCACAACACTGCTATCACCCCCACGTCGTATGCGATACGCGTCTCTAGTCTGTAGTGATTACCCTTCACATTGAAGATGACGACGCGTTCCGCTAAAAAGCTAGCCCCGGGATACCGCTTCCGAATGTCGTGGGGTGTACGCCATCGGCTTGCACGAGTGTCGCTGATCCAGTTCGCTACCCACTTGCGAGAGTCCGAATGCTCTGCACAAAAGCCGTTTAGTCGACCTAATCCAATAATTCTCATGGATATATTTCGTAATCATTGCACCAGTTCGTTATTCTCAATTAGTGGGTTTGTGAATTGTTCCATATATGGGAACAATCTGCAAGCGCGGGCGCGAGCCGAGTGACAGACCAGGACTACTAGCTCTTCCAGTGACTGCTCTTGGTCATAGCCGAAATTCAAACTGAGACACTGTCAAAGTGCGTGCGCTCTTCGGATTTAGGCGTGCCGCAAGCGCGTGCCGTGGACCGCATTTCTTGCAAGTCAGGTTATATCACCGCCCGTTGCGGCGGGATCCCAAACACCGCCGCGCGAATCCGGCCGATCTCATCGCGCAATTGCGCCGCCTGCTCGAACTCGAGCTCGCGTGCATGCCGGAACATCCTTTCCTCGAGCTTCTTGATTTTCTGTAGCGCCCGTTCGGGCGCGAGGGTCCGGTAATCGACTTCGGGTTCCTTTACGCTATAGCGACGCCTGGGCGCGGTTTCCGCGTAACTGACTTCGATGAGCTCAGTCACCGCCTTGGTGACCCCGCGCGGGGTGATGCCGTGGAGAACATTGTAATCCACCTGCCGGTTGCGGCGGCGGGCCATCTCCGCCAGCGCGCGTTCCATCGAGCCGGTTACCTCATTGGCGTACATGATGGCCCTGCCCGTGAGGTTGCGGGCCGCGCGGCCGACGGTTTGAATCAGCGATCGCTCCGACCGCAAAAACCCTTCCTTGTCCGCGTCCAGGATTGCAACCAAGGAAACCTCCGGGAGATCCAAGCCTTCGCGCAAAAGGTTAATACCCACCAAGACATCGAAACGCCCCAGGCGCAGATCGCGAATGATTTCGACCCGTTCGACGGTATCGATGTCGGAGTGGAGATAACGCACGCGCACCCCGTGCTCGGAGAGATAATCGGTGAGATCCTCCGCCATGCGCTTGGTGAGCGTCGTCACCAGCACCCGTTCGTTGATCCGAACGCGCGCGTTGATCTCGGAAAGTAGATCATCGACCTGGGTCGCTTGCGCCCGGATCTCTACCTCCGGATCGACCAGGCCCGTGGGACGCACCACCTGCTCGACGATTTCAGTCGAATGCTCCAGCTCATAGGGGCCGGGCGTTGCCGAGACGAAGACCGTTTGCGGCGCGAGCCCCACGAACTCCTCGAATTTCAATGGGCGATTATCGAGCGCCGAGGGCAACCGGAACCCGTAGTCCACCAAGTTTTCCTTGCGCGACCGATCGCCGCGATACATGCCGCCAAGCTGCGGGATCGTGACATGGCTTTCATCGACGACCAGCAAAGCATCGGCGGGCAGATAGTCGAAGAGCGTCGGCGGCGGCTCCCCCGGACGACGGCCCGAGAGATAACGCGAGTAGTTCTCGATCCCGGCGCAATAGCCGATCTCGATCATCATCTCGAGATCGAAGCGCGTGCGGCTCTCGAGCCGTTGCGCCTCCAGCAGCTTGTTGGCGACGCGCAATTCCTGCAATCGATCCCTGAGATCGATCTTGATCGCCTCGACGGCTTCGAGCAGCGTCTGCCGTTCGGTCACATAGTGTGTCTTGGGATACACCGTGAGGCGTGGGACCCGGCGCAGGATCTCGCCCGTGAGCGGGTCGAAAAAGCATAAACTCTCGATGCTGTCGTCGCAGAGCTCTACCCGCACCGCCTCGCGCTCGGATTCGGCCGGAAAGATATCGATCACATCGCCGCGAACCCGGTAGGCCGCGCGCCGCAGCTCGAGATCATTGCGAATGTACTGAAGCTCGGCCAAGCGCCTCAGGATCTGCCGTTGGTCCACGGTGCCCCCGCGCACCAGATGCAGCACCATGCCGTGGTAGGCGGACGGGTCGCCGAGGCCGTAGATCGCTGATACCGTGGCGACGATGATGGTGTCATGGCGCTCGAGCAGGGCTTTCGTCGCCGAGAGGCGCATCTGCTCAATGTGCTCGTTAATCGTCGCGTCTTTCTCGATGTACGTATCCGAGGCCGGCACGTAGGCTTCAGGCTGGTAGTAGTCGTAATAGGAGACGAAATATTCGACCGCGTTGTCGGGAAAAAAACCACGCATCTCGGCATAGAGCTGGGCCGCTAAGGTCTTGTTGGGCGCCAGGATCAAGGTCGGCCGCTGGACATGCTCGATCACATTGGCGATCGTAAAGGTCTTGCCGGAACCCGTGACACCGAGCAAGGTTTGGTAGGCGAGCCCATCCTGGAGACCGGCGGTGAGCCCGCGAATGGCTTCGGGCTGATCGCCCGCCGGGCCGAAGTCGCATCTTAGAACGAAGCTCTTTCCCATGGGGATTCTGTTGCGGCGCAAACTCAAGTATATTACACGCCGTTTTGGCTTCCATCGTCAAAGCGGCCAAATCCGGCATCCAGAAATCGTTAACTCGTTAAAAAGCCGGGACTTCGGCGTTCACCGCGGTGACGACGCCGGGAACGCTTGATCGTAACTTTGCAAATAGAGGCTTTCGCTTGTCCGTGAGACTTTCCTATCGCGCCCTTTCGATCAAACCCTCCGCGACCCTTACCGTCGCGGCCCGGGCTACCGCCCTGAAGCAGGCCGGAAAAGACATCATTAGCCTGGCTGCTGGCGAGCCCGACTTCGATACGCCGGACCACATCAAGGCCGCGGCTATCGAAGCAGTGCGGGACGGGTTTACGAAATACACCGCTGTTGAAGGAACGCCGGCATTAAGGAAGGCTATCAGCGATAAATTTAAGCGCGAGAACGCGCTCGACTATCCGCCCAGCCAGATACTCGTTTCATGTGGGTGTAAGCACAGCATTTACAATCTTATGATGGCCGTGCTCAATCCGGGAGATGAAGTGATCCTGCCGGCCCCTTATTGGACCTCCTATCCGGATATGGCCAAGATTGCGGGCGCCGAGACGGTGATCATCAAAACCAGCCTCGACGAGCGGTTCAAGATCAATCCCCAAAAGCTGCGGGCCGCGATCTCATCAAAAACGAGGCTCTTGATCCTCAATAGCCCCTCCAACCCGACGGGGGAATGCTATTCACGCGGCGAGTTGCGGGCGCTTGCAGAGGTGTTGTTGAACCATCCGGAGATCATCATCGCCTCGGACGACATTTACGAACATATTCTTTGGCAAGCGGAGCCGTTCGCGAATATTCTGAACGCTTGCCCGGAGCTGAGCGATCGTACCGTGGTCTTGAATGGAGTCGCCAAGGCTTACGCGATGACGGGATGGCGCATCGGTTATGCCGCCGGACCCAAAGCGGTCATTCAAGCCATGGCCATCCTGCAATCGCAAAGCACCTCGAATCCGACCTCCATTGCCCAGGTCGCGGCGCAAGCCGCGCTCGAAGGCGAGCAGGCGATCGTGCGCGAGCGCTGCGCCATATTCAAGGAACGCCATGATCTGGTACTGGGGCGAATCAACAGAATACGCGGTGTCGAGTGCGTCGCGGCGCAAGGCACTTTTTATATCTTTCCGAACGTGCAAGGAGCGATTGGGCGGATGGCGGCCGTCAACAACGATGTCGTGCTCGCCGAGCAGTTACTCGAGCACACGGGTGTCGCCGTCGTTCCGGGGGTCGCTTTCGGCGCGCCGGGCTACTTGCGTTTATCCTTTGCCACCAGCACGGAGAATCTAGTGCAAGCCCTCGATCGTATCGAGGGGTTTTTGGGCGCCAAGTGATCCTATGCTTAGAGGTTGTGAAAAAACCTACTGCGCTCGGGATCTCGCGTTCCGGCGGTGCTCGGAATCCTCATGTATTTCAATATACACTCCGGTTCCTGCGCTCCGGCGAAACCCGACCTCCCTTCGCTCGCGACGGTTTTTCACAACCTCTTAGGAGACCGCGAAATGACGACGGAATTGACGCCGGGCGCGGTTCTAGCTTCGGATTACGCCTATCAAACGCACATTCTGCAAGGCGTATCCAGGACCTTCGCCTTAACGATCCCGGCCCTTCCGCCGGCGCTTTGCGGGGTCGTCGGAAACGCCTATCTGCTGTGCCGCGTCGCCGATGTGGTCGAAGACGATAACCAGCTACAACCCACGCAACAACGCTACTTCTCGAACCAGTTCGTGAGCGTCGTCGAAAGCGCCGAGGCGGCGGAGCGTTTTGCATCCGAGCTTTACCCGCTGTTATCGGCCGCCACGCCCGAAGCCGAGCGCGATCTGATCCGAAACACGGCTCGCGTCATCCGCGTTACCCACGGTTTTAACGCCCGGCAACGCCAAGCGCTCGCTCGCTGTGTGCGCCTCATGGCCCAAGGAATGGTCGACTATCAACAACGCGAATCGCTCGATGGCCTTCCCGATATTCCGGCTTTGGATAACTACTGCTACTACGTGGCGGGCGTGGTCGGCGAGCTGCTGACCGAGTTGTTTTGCGATTACTCACCGGAGATCAACGCGCAGCGCGAGGAGCTCATGCGGCTTGCGGTATCCTTCGGTCAAGGGCTCCAGATGACCAATATTCTTAAGGACGTTTGGGAGGACGGCAAACGCGGCGCGTGCTGGCTTCCGCGTGATCTCTTCTTGGCGCACGGCGTTACACTGCGCGATAAGGTCCCGGGTGCATGCGACGCCGGATTCGGCGCTGGGCTCGCGCAACTCATCGGCATTGCCAAGGTGCACCTCGATAATGCCCTGACTTACACCCTTATTATTCCGCGCCATGAACCGGGGATCCGGAAGTTTTGTCTCTGGGCGTTGGGCATGGCGGTCATAAGCTTGCGAAAGCTAAACAAGCACCGCGACTTTAGCGCGGGATCGCAAGTTAAGATTTCCCGCCGCAGCGTTAAGCTGACGGTAGGGATATCGAATCTCCTGGTGACTCAAGACAGGGTTCTAAGAGTGCTCATGAATATTCTCACAAGGGCTTTACCAGTCAATAACATTCATGAGAAACTTGATAAATTAAATTACAGGGCGGGTTCTCATACCTCGTAACACTATGGCACTGAGCGCACGATCAAGACCGGTAACGGTCGACTGGTGCCCGCATCAACGGGGTCACGAACACTCGAAGGCGTGCAAGGGTGCATGACATGATGAAACGATCCCTAGTCACCGAGGCCGAAGCTCGCCCCGACGCAGGCCCGTTAGAGCACGCCGTCGACAGGGCCCGCACGGGACTCGAACGCCTCCAGAAGGAAGACGGCCATTGGGTGTTTGCGCTTGAAGCCGACTGCACCATCCCGGCCGAGTATGTGCTCATGATGCATTTCGTGGATGAAATCGATAGCGTGTTGGAGCAACGAATTTCTGTGTTTTTGCGCAGTCATCAGGCCGAGCATGGCGGCTGGCCGCTGTATGCGGGCGGTGACTTCGATATCAGTTGCTCGGTAAAGGCCTATTACGCGCTGAAGCTCATCGGCGACTCCCCGGAGGCCGCACACATGCTGCACGCCCGTGAGGCCATCCTCGCCCACGGGGGCGCCGCCGCGAGCAATGTGTTCACACGCATCACGCTGGCATTATTTGGCCAAGTGCCCTGGCGGGCCGTGCCGTTCATACCCGTCGAGATCATGTTGCTGCCGCGCTGGTTCCCGTTTCATGTCTCGAAGGTGTCCTATTGGTCTCGCACCGTCATGGTGCCCTTATTCATTCTCTGCAGCCTCAAGCCCAAGGCGAAGAACCCGCGCGCTGTCGACATCCGCGATCTCTTTGTCACGCCCCCGGAAGAGGAGCAAGAGTACTTCCGTATAAAAACGCGATTGGGACGGGTGTTTCTTGTACTCGACCGGCTGGGTCGGGCGCTCGAGCCCGTGATTCCGAGAGCGGTACGCCGCTATGCAATTCAGCGCGCGGAGCGCTGGTTCACGGAGCGGCTTAACGGAACCGATGGCCTCGGGGGGATCTTCCCCGCGATGGTGAATGCCTACGAGTCCCTGGTTCTCCTCGGTTATCCCAAAGATCACCCCTACTGCACTGAGACCAAAGAGGCCTTGAAGAACCTTCTGGTTACCGGCGAGGACTCGATTTATTGCCAGCCTTGCGTCTCGCCCGTGTGGGATACGGCCATCGCGGCCCATGCCGTCTTCGAGGCGAACGGCCGGCGCGCGAGCGCCTCGATCCGCCGCGCCTTGAACTGGCTGCAAGAACGACAACTCGGCGACGAGCCCGGGGATTGGCGCGAGACTCGCCCGGATCTCAAAGGCGGTGGCTGGGCCTTCCAGTATGCCAACCCCCATTATCCGGATCTGGACGACACCTCGATGGTCGGCTGGGCCATGTGCTTGATCGATCCACAACGTTACAAGTGGTCGATCCATGCCGCGGCCGAATGGATTCACGGGATGCGATCAAAAAACGGGGGCTATGGCTCCTTCGACGCCGACAACACGTATTACTATTTGAACCACATTCCCTTCGCGGATCACGGCGCCTTGCTCGACCCGCCGACCAGCGACGTCACGGCCCGCTGCATAGCGCTGCTCGTGCTCGCGGGCGAACCGCGCTATAAAACCGCCATCGCCGCTGCGATAGAATTCCTAAAGAATGAGCAGGAAACAGATGGCTCTTGGTTCGGCCGCTGGGGAACCAACTATATCTATGGCACCTGGTCGGTGCTCAGCGCCTTGCGGATCGCCGGTGAAGATCCCTCGCAACCCTATCTTCGGCGGGCGGTCGAATGGCTCAAGTCGATGCAGCAATCCGACGGCGGCTGGGGGGAGAGCAACGGCAGCTACTTCCCGGCCCAACGCGGTGAATACCATCCGAGCACGGGCTTTCAGACGGCCTGGGCCCTGCTGGGCTTGATGGCGGCCGGCGAGGTAGACTCCGAGGCGGTGCGCCGGGGGATTGATTACCTCCTCACGCGCCAAGGCACGGACGGTCTCTGGCACGATGAAGGCTTCACGGCGCCCGGTTTTCCGCGCGTGTTCTATTTGAAATACCATGGCTATACCAAGTACTTCCCGCTGTGGGCGATGGCCCAATACCGCAATTTAATGCCACCCACTCGCGACTGAAGACCGCCCCGCTCGGGATCGTCACCGCGCTACCGGCCGAGGCGCGCTGCATCGCGAAGGCGCCGGGCTGCGTTCCCGGACTGACGCGTATCGGCGATACCTTGCTCTATGTTTCGGGGATCGGTCAGGCGCGCGCGCGCCAGGCCGCTGAGGCGCTCGTCGCGCAGGGGGCGCGGGCCTTGCTAAGTTGGGGCACAGCGGGTGCGCTGGCGAGCGCGTTGCGGTCCGGCGATGTTATCCTTCCCGACGCCATCCTGGTGTCAGACGTTCCGTTTCCAGTCGACGCGGCATGGCGCGCACGGTTAGCCGCGCGCCTCGAACAGCACCTCACGGTACATACCGGCGCCATGTTGCATACCACCGAGGTGATCTGCACTGCGGATGAAAAACGCATGTTGTTCGAGCGTACCGGCGCGCTCGCCGTCGATATGGAGAGCGGCGCGGTCGCCCAGGTGGCCCGCCGCACGGGGATCCCCTTCGCCATCCTAGGCGCCATCGTGGACCCGCAAATGATGGCGATCCCGGCCGCGGCATTAGCCGCCATCGACGAGCTCGGACGCCCGAGGATAGCGCGCCTGCTCTCGGCCCTGGCACGCGAGCCGCGCGATCTCCTCGCATTAGTGCGGCTATCGGCGTGCTTCCGTGCCGCGCTCGCCTCGCTCAAACGCGCCGCCGAATTTGCCGGTTCCGATCTGCACGCTTCGCTTTCTCCGACGGAACGAACGGGTTCTTAAAATGTATAAGACTTTGAACGCCCATTCTCTTTGGAAGGACACAACCGCACCGTATTCCAACTCCCGCTGATGAGGGTCCTGCCGCGAAGCGGCTTACTTGAACACGGTGGTATGCCGGACTTTCGCCGCTTTAGGTTACGCCGTGGCACCCTTTTTTCGCTCTAACGGCTGAATCCGCCTGCGGCCATCAGCGATCCTGGTTGGGCTTTTCTTTCTTCCGCTCGGGCGGGTCTTTCTCATCTTCGTCGTCGGGAGCTTTTCGGTCAATATCAGTCTTGTCGCTCTTCGCTGCTTCAGCCGCGGGTTTGCCCGTAACAGGGCTCTCGGCCTTGGGCTTGGCGGCATAGGCTGCGGAATGAAGCAGCGCCGTGAGCAAACATAGTATCCAGATTCGCGTCATTGTCGTCACCATCCAAGAGTGTTATTTGAGGAGCCTTTCGACCTTCGCTATTCCGCGGTGAACGATCCGATTTTCCCTCAGCTTCTTGAAGTCCTCCGAGACTGCTTGTCGGAAGCTGATCGGGTCCGATGATCTGTGTCGAAAGCTAATCGCGTCCGATGATCTGAGGCCCTTCCGGTAGATCTTACGGGCCTCCTGGAACTGATCGTTTAAGAGATACGCATGTGCGGCTATGGCATTGGTCCGTACCTGCTCCGGGTCGAGATCCCATCCCCGCTTAGCGGCCTGGACCGCCTGTTGCCGCGAGCCGCCGCTCAATAGTGTAATCCAAGCGATCTTGGCGTACACGTCCGCCAGCCTCCGCCGGTCTTGCTCACAGGTTCCTTGACATTTGTCCGAGTGTTCTTCACGGATGACGCGGGCCTGTTCTGCGGCGGCGAGCGCGGCGGGAAAGTCGTTCAGTGCGATGCTTACCTCGGTGATTTTCCCGTAGTTAAACGCCAGATCGCGTCGCCGCTCGTCGTCCTCGCGTCCCTCCTCGGCGAGCCGTTTGCGGATGGCGAGGCCCTTCTGATAGTTTTCGAGCGCTTCAGGGAGCCGATTTTGTTTGTCTAGCACTTTACCAATCTTGTTGTAGCTTACCGAGAGGTCATGTTGCCACTGTCGATTGTTTGGGTCTTTCTGGACCAAGCGCTCGTCGATTTTGAGACCAGACAGGTAGGCTTCCACGGCTTTCCGCGCATTGCTTTCTAGCTGTATGTCCCCAATGGCTGTCCAGGTTACCGATGTAGTACGCAATGCCTCGGCAGTCGCGCCCTTCTGCTCGGTGACTTTATCCAGCAGTTCAACGTTCTCCCCTAGCAACTCCATTAACTTCTCCTCTGTGCTAGGCTTGAGCTGTTCGCGTTCCCGTCGTATAACATCCGTCAGTTTCCATATCGCAGTGAGCAGGTCGAGCTTATGTTCTTCAGCGCGAAGAGTCTGCTCGTCCGCGCGCTCCCTTTGCTGCTCCGCACTCTGCCATTGAACGAAAAAAACTACGGCGCCCGTGACCGCCACTACGAACATCACACCCGCCCAAATCAACTCCTTTTGCCTGCGGCGCTCTTGGCTCGCCTGTTCCTTATCCCAGTTTCTCGCGCTTTCTTCGAGGAAAGCGATGGCGCCCTCGAATGCCTCGGTTTCCTGACCTTTAGCCCCGTAGCGTTTGGCCCAGGCGTCGGTTGGCCTTTCGGTCTTACGCCATTCCAGCGCACCTTGCAGATCCAGCCCGCGGTAGGGATCGGCGTTCTGGGCTCGATAGAGCCTGGCGGTCTCTTCGAGACGCAGGTAGGTATCGGCCGACTTGGCCTCGTCGATCACCCAGTTTTTCAGCGTATCCCACTGGCGTATTAGACTCTCGTGGCTGATATCGATGATGGTATCGAGCGTGGGGGTCGGCGATGTTTCCAAATAGGGCGTCAGAAAACTCCGGCCCGGTTGACTGAACACGTTGATGACCCTGATTACCTCCTCGACCGAAGCCTCGGTGATGCCGACAAGCTCGCGTAAGGGCGTCGGATCGCGGGTGTCGCGTTCACCTTCCTCACGCTTGGTGAGGCGTTTAAAGATACGCTCGGCGACCTGCTTCTGGCGGTCGTCCTTCAACTCGGCCAGGGCTTCGTCGGCATGGCTGGATAGCGCCTGCAAGAATCCCCCGACGCTTCGATAATGTTCCAAGCTAAGAACGACGCGGGCGATGCCGTTCGCGCCGACGCCTTGCGCACTTTGGTCATCGCTATGGGCACCGCTCGCCAGTTCCCACATCCGCATCAATGCGTGCTGCATGAGCGGTAACTGGTCCGGATCGGCACCCATGTCGTTCAACATCTGGTTGACCAAGCCAGGCTCGACGTCGCCGCCAAAGACGCGCGCCGGTTCGGTGATCGCGGCCGCACGCTGGTCGCGCGTGAGTCGCGGCGCTAGGAATTGGCTTTCGTTGATGGTTTCGGGCAGATCAAAGAACACGGCGCAATCACCCAGGAAATCCGAACGCATGGTCAGGGCGATGTAGACATTGACCTCGCGCTGCTTGACGGAGGCTACCAGCAGCGCGACGAAGGCGTCGGCTTCTTGGCCATCGATATCGCGCCGGTAGCGGAAGATCTCCTCGAACTGATCGACCAGGACCAACAGATTCGCATGCTCCGGTAGCGGCGTCTCGCAGAGCGCCTCGACCAGGCCCAGCGGGCCGCGTCTGAGCGTTGCATGCAAGAGGGCTAGGGATTCCGGCTCCGTCCCCCGCGTCGCTCCGAACGCTTGGCTGGCGAGGAGTGATTCGGCTAAGGCCCACATCGGTCGGTGGCCGGGACGCAGATCGGCCACGTACCAGTGCGCCCCGGCCTGTGCCAGGAAACCGGCATCGAGCGCCGGCAGCATGCCGGCCTTGACGAGCGAGGACTTGCCGCAGCCCGAGGTCCCGACGACTGCGAGAAAATGATGCTGACCGAGCTTCTCCAGCAATTGATCGACGTGCTGCTCGCGGCCGAAGAATATGTCCGACTCTTCGCGCTTGAAGGGGCGTAGACCGGGATACGGGTGGGGCGTCATGCTGCGGGGCTCGGGCTCCTCACGTCATTGATAAACTCGGCGATCCGCGATGCATCGAGTCCCTGATGACAGATCAGCTTGCGCAGACTGGGCAGACTGATCCCAAGTTCGCCCTTGTTGGCGGGCGGCGGCCCCTCGAACACGGCCAAGGCGCGTAATGGGGTTTCGCGTTTATGCCGGAGCTTGCGGCAATTCATGAGCTGCTGCCGCACCCAGCCGCCGGGCGATTGTCCGTAGATCAGCATCAACGCATCGCAGCCGAGCAGAAGGTCTTCGACTTCGTGTCTAACGCGCTCGGGTGATTCCGTCTCGCTCGGGACGACCCAGCCTATTCGTTCGCGGTCGAGGACCTCGCAGATTTCCTTTACCAGGGCTTGGTCGATCGCATCGGATTGCACGAATACTAAGGCATCGCCGGTCGGCAGCGGTGCATGACTTTCCGGCGCCGGCCTGGGAAACGCCTTTTGCAATACCTCGTACTGCAATTCCTCCAGCGAAATGGCCATGACGCTGGGCCCTTCCAGGATCTGGCGTTGCGAGTCTTCCTCAACCTCTTTCAGATCGAGCTCACGGTCGCGCCATTGCAGTAGGGTCTTGTTGAGCGACCGGGCTAACTCAAGCTGCGCGGTCACGATGGTCTTGGTCGACCCGTGTAACTCTCTACCCGGTAGGTCGCTCAGAAGTTGCACGAAGAGGGAACACCCCCCAAGGTCGCGGCCGAGCGCCTCTTCGTACTCGACGGCGGTCAGCGGATAAGGGGCTTTCGGAAACACCTCGGCACCCGCTTGCTCAAGCGCTCCTAAGAGCTTCTTGCGTCCCTTGTAGAGGTCGTCACTCACCTCCGCGAGGAAGACCTTTGGTCGCTTGACGGGCGGCTCGGTAGGATCACGGGGTGGCAACAGGCCACTGCTATGCTCGATCGGTGCGGAGCCGCGACGCTGCTCCAAGGCATGGCTGAGTTTTCCGGCAAGGTCCGAAAGTTCGTCCCAGTACAGCAGGTCGGTCGGTTGGGGAACGGGCTCACCCGCGATCCGCGGCTCTTTGCCCTTACCGCGCTCCTCCCAGAAGCGGAAACCAAGCAGATCGCGGATCTCCTCGGGGCAGGATTCGTGCTCGACCCGGTCCCGATGCACCACGAATACGCTGTGACTGCTGCGGTTTTTCGATCTCAGCAGATCGTAAAACGCGTTCTTTTCGCGCTGGCACCACGGTGACTTCAGGTAACCCGGCGATAGGACCAAGACCAAGGTCGCCGATCCCTTGAGGGCATCGAGAATTTCCGGTGTCAGCGGAGCGTTTTGGGCCAGTAGCCGATCGTCCCAGAGTTTAAACAGGTCGGTACGACCAATCTTTTGTGCAAGCTTCGTGGATAGATTATCGATGAAGGTCTCGACCCAGCCCTTTGAGATGCCCGACAATGGGATATTGTCCACATGGGCATAACTCACGAAGATATCGTTCTTGTACCCTGGGACATAGGCCATGCAGTGGTTCCTCTCTAAGCGGACAATGCCCGCACTGGATTCTTGGCGCCTACCGGCGGTTCTCGCGGGTTTCACGCTCACAATAGCATGAGCTCAAAGAGAATAGCCGCCCGTCGTAGTGGTCGCGCCGTACATCCTCGGCGCGACTAACAGGGCCGCCTTCGGCCCCGCTTCGCTTCCGGCCGGCTGTTCGCTGGCGCTCGGGTACTCGCCCCTGGGCCTGGCTTTCCCGCCGGCGCCGGCTGAACCGCTGTGTCCCTCGTCCCTGATGGTATCGCTCGTCCTGAACGCTACTGCTACCGACAGTAGCATGGGGTTGCCGCTTCGGGCAACGGCTCTGCTTAACCAGAGCCGGCCGTGAGGCCGGCCGAGGTCCTATCCACAGTATCTGGAGATAGCTAGGGGTTCCTATGCGCCGCAGCTGGCCTAGCAGCTTAGGTCCTATTGGATTGGGCAGGATGTAGCCGAGAAGGGCGACTTCATGCATATCGAGTGTGATCCGGCTATCCTGATGCGGCGGCCCATGTCCACATGTGGGTCGAGCGGCGTTTAGTATCGATCAGCCGTGGCGAATAGCGCCGCGCTAAACATGTTGGAGGTCAATGGATAAGGGCGATTAGCGGTCACCGTGAGACTATACGTCGCCGGCTGGATAGCGGGCGGCAGCATCACTATGACCTGGTTCGGAGAAAAACTTTCGACATTCAAGACGCGATCGCCCAATCTTACGGTCGGTAGCACCGTTCCGAGATAATGGCCGGAAATGACCATCGTGTGCTCGTTGGAGTTCGCCATGGCGCCGAGTATCACGGGGGTTTGCGCGGCTCTTGCCGAACCCGACCCAGCGGCGTTAGCGATATATCCAAACGACGTAAGTCCAATGAGGACAAAAAGCGCTTTTGCAGTTACATTGAGCATATTCCCCACCTCTGACATTTACCAACCATTGTTTATAAAGTTGCAGCAAAGGATGGATCGGTGTATCCGGATTGTCGTGCCGGCCACCCCCCTTCCACCACGGCGCCCGACGCTCTTACCGGTCCCGTCCCTGAGCGCACTGCGGTAAGATCACACCAGGCACCTAGCACCTAGCACCTAGCACCTAGCACCTAGCACCTAGCACCTAGCACCTAGCACCTAGAGTATCCGGTGCGGCGTAATACTTCTGTGACTTTTTTTACAAAAGATGTGAAATAGTTACGGAGCGTCGTCAAACGGCTTTTCGTCAGAAGCGCCGTTTCCAAACGCCCCGGGAAGCGGGATGCGCTAGGTGCGCGCGGGGCGCCACAGCCGGTATACCGGCAACCCCGCCAAGACCAAAAGCAGGCCGAGCCCCGCGTTGAGGCGGGTCTTCTCGGCGAACAGCAGGACCAGACAGATGCAACCGGCGACGCCGATGTATACCGCCGGCAGGATGGGGTAGCCGAAGGCGCGGACCGCACGCTCGGCGCCCGCGCGCCGCCGGCGCAGCACGAACACCCCGGCGATGGTAAGCATATAGAAGAGCAAGACCACAAACACGATGTAGTCGAGCAGATTACTGTATAAATTGCTGTATTGGCCGCTCGCGCTGTCATAGGTGCGCGGCAGGGTGAGCACCGCGCTCCAAATGCCTTGAATGATCAACGCGATCCCAGGGACACGATACCTGTTCAAGGTGCCGATGCTTTTGAAGAACAAGCCATCGCGGGCCATCGAGTAATACACGCGTGCCCCGGCCAGGATCAAACCGTTATTGCATCCGAAGCAAGAAATCATGATGGCGATGGCCATGATCGTCGGCGCATGTTCTCCCAAGATCACCTCGGCCGCGGCGACGGCGACGCGATCCTCGGCGGCATGTTGGATCGCCTCCATAGGAAGCGTGGCGAGATAGACCATGTTGGCCAATAGATACAGCAGAATCACCAAGGCTACACCGAAGGCCATGCTGAGCGGTACGTTGCGTTCGGGGTTCTTGACCTCACCCGCCGCGAAGGTGATGTTGTTCCAAGCATCGGCGGCGAAAAGGGCGCCGACCATGGCGGTCGCGATGACCGGGATCAATGCTACGGATCCGATGGTTTCGCCGTTCGCGATCGGTGTCCAGAAATCGGCGTTATGCAGGGCGGCTTCGGGATGCTGTCCCGCCAGGAAACCCAAGCCGATCAAACCGGCGAGAGCCCCGATCTTGGTAAGCGTGAAGAGAACCTGGATCCATTTACCGGTTTGCAGACCGGTGAGATTGGTGCAGGTGAGCAACAGAACCGAAAGGATCGCCACCAGTTGTTGGCTCGAGAGCGACAGGGAGAGATCGCCGACGCCGGGAAGCGCGAGCAAACCTCCGTCGAAGACCAGGTGATGAGGGGAAATCTCGGGCCACAAGACACCAAGGAAGCGGGAAAAGGCGATGGCGACGGCTGCGATGGTGCCGGTTTGAATCACGAGGAATAAAGCCCAGCCGTACAGGAAAGCCCACTTCGGTCCAAACGCTTCCCGCAGATACACATATTGCCCGCCGGCCTGTGGCAGCATCGCGGCTAGCTCGCCGTAGCTCAAGGCCGCAATGAGCGTTAATATTCCCGTGATAATCCAAACCAGCAGCAGCCATCCCGGCGATCCCACCTGGCGCGCGATGTCGGCCGAGACGATGAAAATCCCCGAGCCGATCATCGAGCCCGCGACGATCATAGTCGAGTCGAGCAGACCCAAGCCGCGGATGAACTTTTTTTCGACGATAACGCTCAGATCCGTCCCCTTATCTCGTCAAACGTTGCCAGCTATTGTCTCCCGACCGGGCCACACCTTCAACCGCATGGCTAGACATTCGCTTGCCGGGGAATAGACCGCCCAGCGAACCCCAGGCCACGCCTAACCAATTTTCCCAACTGCGTTCCCACCGATAATCAGTTTGATTTCGCCACCAAGGGGTATAACCCCGTGGGGCAACAAAAGGGGAGAGCTGCGCCTCTCCCCTTTGGAAACCCCATGGCTAAGAATCCCGCGGCAAGACCGCGGGGAATAAATTTGAAAGCGGATCTCCAGCGGCAAACCCTCAATCAGCCGTTTCTTGGGCCATTCCGTCTCCGGCATGATCGTAGTCAACACAGACATTGAGCGCACACCGGAGGGCGATCCCCTCAAGATCACGACGCTGCAAGCACGACGGCGATGCCCTGAGCGAAGCCCTTGAGCGATCCGTTGATCGTCAAGACCTTGCCGGATTTCGAGTCCTGAAACATCACCTTCATCGTGCGCGCAGCCTTGAGCTTGGCGATCACCTTGTCATCGATGGGCACCACGGCGCGGCAGCCCGTCGGCGCGCACTCTAAGAGCTGCATCTTGAGCTCGTTCTTTTCCGGCACTCTCAGAGTGATGCCGTAGGGAATCGAGAGTCCGAGCGGGGCAGTGACCTCGAGGTAGGACTTGCCGTCGCTCTTCGCCGCAATGAACTCGACGATCTTGCGGCCCTGATCGTCGGTGAGCGTCTGACGCAGCAGACAATGCTGCGTGCTGTCATTGCCGGCCACGCACTCGACAACCCAGTCGCCGAACGTGATCGATTGGGGTTGTGCCCGTGGCAACGGATGAGCTTTCGGTTGGGATTGCGCCTGGGGTTGCAGGGGCGCCTTTTCAAGGGCCTGCCCGGCAGAAGCTGGGCCGCTCAGAGCTGCGGCCAAGGAGAGCACAAGTGCCACGCCGAGAATGGAGCGGCTCACACGTCTGGGTGCCCCTGGTACGAATGGGAAGATCCGGAAGCCCGTCATGGCCGGAGGCTATCAGATCGAAGCGCGGCTGTCCGTGGCTTCAAAGTGGCCCTCGCCCGAAAGTCCTCGCTACCAGCCGATCGCAACGCCGATGGCGCCGGCGACCTCGTCCCTGCTGTTGGCCCCGACGCCGCCGCTCACTACGAGATTGGTGGTGGCCAGCCAGTTTAACTTCGCAGCGTAGCCCTCTTGACCGTTGTAGCTGCCGACCGAAAAGCCAAGCGAAAAATCCTTGCCAGGAACCACGGACACGCTCGCGAGCGCGAGCGCCATGGCGACCCCGGCATCGAGGTCGTTGAGGTGTTGGTCGTGTTGGGTGATCGTTGCAGAGTTGTCGGCGATCATCGCCTGGACGGCCGGTGCGAGCCGGTCATGGGTGACGGCTCCAAGCGCGATCTTGTCGCTCGTCACCGCGGCATTCTGGATGTTGCCCGTGGCCACCGAGTTGAGCGCGAGCTTCCGATTGCTGATCGCCCCATCTTGGATCTTGGTCGTCGTGACCGCATTGTCCCGGATGTTCGTGGTGCCGACGGCGTCGGTCGCCAACTTTGCGTTGGTCACCGCGCCGTTCTGGATGTTTGTCGTGCCGACAGCGTCGGTAGCGAGCTTAGCGTTCGTGACCGCCGCATCCTGGA
>Ga0187892_10005615_pt1 | contig 19539 bp, 18 predicted proteins | sample MA1701073metaG_FD_139345 | JGI IMG/M metagenome (GOLD analysis project Ga0187892, IMG submission 139345) | Bio-ooze microbial communities from a basaltic lava cave in the Kipuka Kanohina Cave System on the Island of Hawaii, USA - MA170107-3 metaG ...
CCAACAGTTGCAAACAATGTTACTTGCTCAAGTGAGCTTCCTGGCAGAACAAACGATACTACCATTATCATTATTGGCAAAATTATCAGTAAGGTGACGAGTGCTTCAACTACTGATGACACGTTATTTGTATAAACCTGATATCTTTGCCGCAGATGTATAAAGAATTCCTCTGCTCTGTTTTCAAGATACAGTGCAAGATCACCACCACTGCGCCAAATGCTGGTGTATCCCAAAAGGAGGTTTTTTAGCAGATCACTTTTATGATTTCTTCCTAGTTCTTCTAAGGCCTCCATTTGAGACAGGCCAAAATATTCTACATTTCTTTTTAGCAATTGTGCTTCACTGTTCATCGCATTGAAGAGTTTTGTTTCTCTAAAGAGTTGAAAGCTATCGTATAAACCAATGCCCACACTTTGCAGGACTGATGCAAATATGACAAATGATGGCAATTCTTCCTCAACCTTCTTTTTTCGTGTCTGACTTAGTTGTGATTGCTGGATTTTTGGATATGAAAATATGATTATCCAAACAAGATTTGTAGCAATAAAAATCGGTGAGATATAAACAAATGCGATAATGCTAAATGGAAAAATTATTGCGGCACATACTAACATGTACTTTCTGATGCTGTTTAATAGTTTGATAGTATCAAGTGGCTTGCCAGAAAGCAAAACATCACTATTAATGTCTTCAATTATTGACTTCCAAGCATTATGAAACGTAAGTTGTGAAACAACCTTTTGGATTGCGCCAGATCCTTTCTTCATTCGAAATATAGTGTCTTAAATTCCATTATAAGCAAAAATTTGCATTAAATGTCAAGAACAAAAAATGACTTCAATAAATACAAACAAAATCATGTTTGGTAAACAACGAGCAGTTAGTCCTATTCTTGCCACAGTACTTCTTTTGGGAATTACTGTTGTTGGAGGAGGCCTAGCATACTCATTGATGGCACAAGGATCTAACGCAGCAAGCTCACAAACTATCATCACGCTAGAAAATGCGCAGGCTATCAAAGGCACATCACATTCGGATTTGACTGCCACCATAAAGAACGGTGGAAGCATACCATGGAAAACAGTAGAGATGACCGTTTCAAAAAGTGAGCTATCTGAACCACTTCTTTACGAATCTCTTCATGAGAACATTCAAGGATGTGTCAAGTCGGACGGGACTGCTGCTGCAACTGAAAGTGAATGTACAAAATTTGCAAAGAACCTAGATAACCCCTTGAGATCACAGTGGGTAGCACATTTGGATATCACTGGCGGTACAAAAGACGTTGCTGACAAAGGCGAAGGAATCTCTGCTGGAAGGAAGTTTGTTATATCTACAAGCGAACCAAGCATACGAACTACTGTAGTTAAACAAGGTACATCTGTTTACAATCTAATAACTGGAAATGGAACAGATAAAGACAATAACAATATCACTACAGGAGAATCATGTGCAACAGGAACCTCATTCACTGATTGTACCGATCTTTTCAACCAATTAGACCCAATCAGCGGCAAAGTATTCTGTAAACTAAAGGCGTTAAATGAGGATGTAGAATGCAAGATAGCAACACACAGACAGATCACAGCTCCAATTCAGCCTGGTTCATCGTTGCAAATCTATGCAGACGCATTCACAAAAACAGTGCCCAAGTTGAACAATCAATTTGTTCAGAATGGTGATGGACTCGTTGTAAATATCATTGTAGAGGGAGAAAACGGCTCTACTGCAAGATACCAAACAGTAATCAAAGTGGTCGGAATTTAAACCCCACACAATCTTTTTTCTTATTATTTTTGAAAAAGAAAGAGATCTAAAAATCAGTTTTAAGGAAATCGCAACGTCATAAATTATGAAAGGGTCCATAATTTTTATAGTCCTTCTGTTAGTCTTAGCATCTCATTATGCAGCAGGTTTTAGTGAAAATGCTAGATATGGCCTTGGTACAGTTAGTGATCTCGTATCAGACGGCACAAATATGTATTATTTTGAGGCTGAAAAAGAGATAATGTCAACAACGTGGTTACCTGATACAAGAATCAAAGTTGATGATGGAAAAACCATAAGAAACCTTTCTGATGAGTTGTTTATTTATCCGTCAGAATTAAAACAAGACAGAGATCATCTGTATTTTGCAGTTTTATCAGAAAAATGCGTAGGTCAGATCATCTGTGATTATCAGGATTTGATCAAAATATCAAAAAATGACCAAAGTATAACAATCCTAGCAAAAGATCTAAGATCAGCAATCCACATTTCATTAGAGAGTGATTCGATATATGTTTCTGAATCAAATGGTAAGATTTGGCAAGTGGGTCTGGATGACTCGATTGGGAAAATTTGGGAAGTCAGTCTTGATGATTCAAAAAGATTAGTCACACAAGCAAATGAGATTATAATGGACATTACCTCAAAAGACGGTGTTATTTATTGGATCGAAGAGATTTCTGATCAAAACAACAATATCTTAACTATTGATCAAGGTTATAGCCCCAAAGTAATTGCAAAGAATCTTGCAATCCCTTATGACCTGACTGTGCAAAATGACAGGCTGTATTGGAACGAGATCTATGTAAAAACTACTAAAGGCGCCTTTGCTGAATTTACTGCAATAAAGTCATACTCTGGAGACAAGGTCGAAACTTTGATGGAATTTCAGAACACTTCACCCACATCAAAGATTCTAAATGAAGCACATTATGGCCCATATCTCGTATTTGATGATTATCTCTTTTTGGTCAATAATACAAATAATGATTCTGTAATTCATATGATGAATATGTACAATTCTACAAAATATGATATTGGGGTCATATCTGATTATGATGCAAAATACTTGAGAACTGATGGTGATTCCTTGTTTGTGATTGGCAAAAATAAAGATGGTTTTGTGATAGATAAATATCCAATACCAATTAAAGTGCCTGAGTTCCCTACAATGTTATTAGCTGTAATGTCGCTTAGTTTTATGTCAATATTCATTTTGCAGAGATTCTGGTGTAATTAAACTCGCCAAGTGATTTTGTATTTAAAACAGAAACACATCGTTGTACTGGGTCGTAATAGAATTTAGCCAGCTCTTTTGTTACAGTACCAAAGTCTTTCTGATTGTTTCTGAGCATTGCTGAAAGAAAACAGATTCGTGTTACTAATTGATTAACTATTTCTTCCTCATTCCAACCATTTATCAATGCAATTTCCTTGAGTCTCACTGAATTGGCAACTAACTCCTGTAAATCTGACGGATAAAATTCCTTTTTGGCTGCATTGAATCCCATAACTGTTTTTAATTTGATCCTGTTTTGTTCTGCAATAACTTCGGTTATCTCCGTTATCTTTCTTGAGACACTACCATCAGAATCAACAAGCCTATTCTGTCGCAAAATGACTGAAATTAACATTTGACCACTCAAATGCACATTCATCGGAGGACTTTCCATCCTTACAAGCGTCGAGCTTGCGTCAGTTGCATGAAAGCTTGTCAGGCCACCATGGCCTGTGGACACTGCTTGAATTAGAGATGAGATTTCTTTTCCCCTTACTTCTCCAACCACTATGAAATCAGGTCTGGACCTAAGCGATAGTCTAACCAGATCATCCATTGTTACCTCGTACTTGTCCTCAAACAAACTCGTACTTTTTCTTGTGATCAACCTCTGCCAATGTGTATGACCTAGTCTGAGCTCAGGAGTGTCCTCAATTGTGATTATTTTCATTTGTGGATTGATTAGCGAGCTGATTGCACCAATTGTTGTGGTTTTTCCTGCCGCAGTTGAGCCGATTACAAGAATGAACGCCTTAGAGTCAAGCAAAATCCAAAGATATGCTGCCATCAACGGACTCAATGTTCCCATTTCTATGAGTTTAGTAATAGTGTAAGGTTCATCACTGAATTTTCGGATTGTAAAGTTTGCTCCAGGTAACGATACCTCGTTTCCAAAAGTAGCAGCAATTCTGTGCCCCTCCTTTGTCATACTGTCAATGTATGGTACGGCTGCAGTTAGGCTCTTTCCAGTCCTTTGAACCAGCTTCTGGACAAAAGAATTTGCAGCCTCTGTGGAATCAAAATGTATGTTTGTGTCAAGAATCCCATACTCACCAAATTTTTTGTGAACCACCCCTACAGGCTTAGTAAAGTTTTCTTCCACAATATCTTCCAAGTTCGGATCATTCATTGGCACGTCAATTATTCCATATCCAAAAGAATCTCTTATGATATAGTACAACAAGCTGTCAATTATTTTTGCAGTGTGCTTGTAGATGCCAATTTCTTTACTCAGCTCAAAGATTTTTGTCTTAATAAGATTCTTAGTAGTTGTTTTTTCCCTAAACTCTGATGAAAGTGAGACATAAAGAAAGTGCATAAGTTTTGTGTAGATTGCCTTCCCTATGTTATCAATTGGAGGCTCGGCAATAAGATAATGCACTTTGCCTTCTTTGCTTTTTGCGATGCATACTTTACAGTCACCAACTTGATAGCTATGTAGGATTTCATAAGAATTTAGATCATCAATAATCAGATTTTTTAGCTCAAAGACAAGCTTTGATTTTTTGTTTTTTGGTTTTGATGAAAATGATTTTTTCAGTTTATTAATAAACGACGATCTATTGGCGTTATCACGAATCGGTTTTCTAACGATGGTCTTCTGAGCTGGTTTTTTAAGCTGAATGTTTTTTTGAGATTCCAATTTATGAGGCATTTCTTCTAATTCTTTAGCTGATGCTGACTTTAGATCAACGTTTTGCGATTCTAACTTTCGAAGCTTTTCTAGCAATTCTGTATTTGGTGTTGATAATTCCGGATCAACATTTTTAGATTGAGAGTTTTCGATTGTTTTCTTTTGACTCTTTCGAGCATTGATAATATTTTGAAATTTTTTTAACAACAAAACATACTGATTCTTTTTACTTATATGCATAATTTCCATTTAAAACATTAAAATGAAATGTAGACGTGGAGTTACTCCAATTCTAGCTGTAATCATATTGATCGGCGTGGCTGTGGTTGGGGGCGCGTTATTGAGTAGCGCTCAAAATCAGTTTCTCATAACGGCACTTCATGGGATTGAATATCAGGTAACCGATTTGAGGCTAGAAAAGGACTCTAATGGCTCCTGCTTCTTTTTTGCAAAGATGTATAATTCTGGAACTGAGCCTATTATCAAGACTAAAATCAACACCACTGCGAATAATGGAGAACAATGGTTTCCAGAAGATCGAGACCAGAAACTTGTAAATACTGTTTTGCCTAGTGAAACACTAGATTTTTTTGAGCCATTTTCAGGAAATGCCTGTGGAAACTTTACTACTTCAGACACATACAGTATAGGGTTTGAAGCATTATCGACATCCTCATCTTACAAAACCATAGTTCCACTCAAAGTCAAAGATGTGATAAGATGAAATGTAGTCGTGGAGTCAGCGAGATAGTTAGTGCAATGATAATAATTGCAGTGGTGGTCTCTGGACTTGGATTGTACGTTGGACTTTCTCAGCAAAGAATTCTTGGTGAGACGCAAAGCGTAAACGACACTATGAAGTCAGCTGAAGATCAATTAACAGAACTAATCGAACACCTTGGAATGTTAAAGAACAGCTCAAAAATTCATATATTTGTATACAACTATGGATTAAAGAACATTACAATTTCCAATGTTTTTGTCAATGGAACAATAAATATGGCTGATAACCAAGATGCAACATATTATGTTCGAAGTTTAGCTGGAGCAAATCTTAGTAAAATCATTCCGTCTGAGAAAGCATCTGAAATAATTCTTAATTTTACTAATGACAGTAATCCGCTACAGCATATCCATAATATTGTCATACGCACCGACTCTGATAAAATCATAGAAATTAGAAACAATACCAATTAGTACTAAACAACACCTTCTCAGCATTTTGAAATCGCCAGATCTTGTTAATTTGATTAAAACATGATGTCATGTTTTGGTGGTAGTGAAAACTTTGTGCATGGATTCGATTTCAGATTGGGTTTTTTCTAATAATCTATCTATTTGGGTTTGATTTATCTTGTTATCCATTTTTATCTTTGCAATTATTTTGCCTAGGTCGGTTATCACATAATACTTGGGGCTGAACCTTCTGCCACGTGTATTGATATGATAAATTTTTGAGTTGTAGCTGTAAACTAGGTTTTTTTCTTCTAGTCTTTGCAATATAGCATATACGTTACGAGTCGAATCACTTAAAAAATTTGCCAGAAATTGCAATGAGGATTTTTTGATTTGTGATAAGACATAAAGAATCGTCTTGGCGTTTTTTCCAAGTTTTATGAATTCATCTAGGTTATTGATATTGTCCAAAACTTCTTTGTCTAATTTAATTTCTGAATCAAACTCTTCTTCTTTTGTAAATAGATTTTTGGTCGGGATGTTTTTTTCGTTCAACAGTCCCTTGATTTTGAGCGATTGTAAAATCTTGCCAATATCTCTTTTTTTGTTTGTCACAAGTATGAATAATAGCTGCAAGTTTGTTTTTGTCAAAACTGGATATTTCTTCAACAATGACAAAACAATTTTTTCATCATTGCCAATTCTCATGGTTATCTCGTTTTATCAACAATAGCTTTATGTCAAACTCGTCATAGGAATTATCAATGATTTTGCGTAGCTGATTTTTTGTGTGTTTATCAGATGAAAAAACAGATACTGATTCACTAAATGATTTGATTTCTTTTTTTATTATTACATTATCTTGTTCAAGAAATTCATAAACAGCATGTGCTTTTGTGTCAACATCATATTTTGTTCCACATCTGCATGTGAATTCGATTTCTCTGCTTGCTGACGTTTTTTCTGATTTCTTGTAAGTTTTCTTTTCCTTTTCATTAGTTACTCGTGTAATTTCGTTTATTATTTCATATATGCTCGGTATTGAAACCAAGGATTCATCAGCAGGACCATACATTATATCATGAAATATCCAGTCAACCACTTCTACTTGTTTTTGTGGTGAGAGTTCTGAGAGACTTGCTAAATGAGTAGGAGTTAATTGCTCAAGCAGGAATTGGTATTTTTTTCGTGCAACATTCATTATTTTTTGAATAATAGTTTTGGTGTCATCGTGTAGATCCTTTAGTTTGACTAGTGATGTAATGTATTCTTGGTTTACACCGTACGTGACAGCAACATCTTCTATGTTATGTAAAAGTACAAGATCCTCATTTATCATGTCTGATAAAACAAGCAGATTTGCATACCCCTGCCGATTAAGGCGGAAGGACCAAACCCGTAAATCATGATATGAGGCAATCCAGTTAGCAAAAGAACAAACAATCTCTTTTACTCCACATGCTACTGCTGCATCAATTCTGGCATGTCCGTCTACAACATAATATTTTTGGTTAATTTTAGCAACAATTGGTTGAGGAATCGCGTCAATCCCATTTTTTTGAATACTAGTTATCAGAGTTTCAAAGTCTTTTTCAGGCATCAGTCTGAAGTGCCACGGATTTGATTCGATTTCCCTTATGGATAAGTTAACGGTTTTCATTTTCGCATCATATCATGTGTTTGATTTTTGCCTGTAGTATGCTACTAGTACACGAGAGGATCGCTTTTCTTGCTGATGTGCTAGGATCAGCCTTTTCTAATGAAATATTTTTTATTGAGCGGGTTCGGATAAGTTCAAAATACTTTGGATGTGTTTCTCTGATTATGACGGTCTGAATCTTTGCAAGATATGCTTGCAGATAGTATTCTTTGTCTGGAGGTGAGATTGCGATTTCACAAGTTGGTATCTTTTTTGCAATTCTATTTAGTAATTTTAGTAATGTGTTTTCTGTTTGATTTGTTGTTTTTCCAGTTGATTGTTCAAGCTCATAAAAGATATCGGTTAAGAGTCGTGGAATCTTATGAACTCTACATGCATATACTGCTGAAAAAAAGATAGCTTTCTTTTTTGTTATTCCAGCTTTGTTTAGCTTTGATGAAATTTGTAAAATCGTTTGTGTGGCGTATGGTGGAAGATTCAATTTGTTGGCCAAGCGCAGTACGACCCAAGTCATGCCATTGTTAATGAATGATCCTACATCATGAGATTGCCACGAATTAACGCTTTCAACCTCTGAATAACCTAAAACCGTACCGCATTCCCGGCAAACATTTTCGCCTTCAATTTCTGTAGCTAAGTGAAGACAGCATACTGCCAATTGAGTCACAATTAGGCTAGTCTAATGGATTTTCTATTAAACTGTTGAATGATTTCAATTTCTTATTATTGAATTTAATTCTAGGGATTTATTTTATCAAAACGTGCTGTGTTGATTATTTTTTTACACTGTGTTTATTCATAATTTAATAACTGAGTCATTTTGCCACAGGGTCAACCCTCTTAGTGTGTATACAACCAGCTCAAATTACTCGTATGATTCTACGGCTTTGTAACCAAATCACATTTTATATTAAAAATGTGTTCGATTGACATGACTTGAAGTCAAGACGTGGCGTTGGTGGCCTCATATCGATGATTGGGTTGGTAGTTGTTTTTGCTGTTGTAGCTGCTGCATACATTGCATTAACTTCACAACAAATGTCCCTTGCAAGGACTCAGAATGAGGTTTCAGAATTAAATCGTGATCGAAGTAATGAAAAACTCACTGTTGAGGTAATTGCTTGCCAATATGCAGACATCTATAACGTTGACTGGATTGACATTCAAGTAAATAATACCGGTTCAGACACTACAAGACTCAAGGCGTTTCTTTTAACAAGAACAAATCCAATGAATGCCACTGAGGCAAAAAATATGTGGGTAGATAATACTGATGTCGTTGCACCATTTTCAATCCATTTTACAAAAGATTCTAACCATGGATTGCCCATAATTCTTGCCTTAGAATCAAAAACATTCAGAATCGAGGATAATTCTCGCATCAGTACGGCAACAAATGGTCCTGACATACAATACGCCACATCAATATTGGTAGTTACTGAATTAGGAAATAAGATTGTAGATTCATTTAACTTTGAGACAGGCTGTATCTAAAAACAAGTCACTGATTTTACCAAACATGCCAATAGCAATTCATATCTGAGTAAAAATCAGCCAATGACTTGTGTAAGTTAGGTAAGAGAGTTGTTTAATTAAGAATATCTGAAATTACAACGTAATATTCTATGTAGTTAGAATAATCAATCTGTTTTAGTCTTTTTTGATCTGTTAAACAGTATGACCTGCAGAGGAATTTGTGAACGAGTAAGATTCAATAAAAAACGGTATGCGCTTGGTGTAAAGCGCTGTACCTACTGCGATGTCTACATAATGTGCCAAGACAGCTTTTGCCTTTGTTGTGGCAGAAAACTCAGATCAAAAAGGAAGTCAAAGTACAAGGATCAACGACTACATTTTAGTCATAAAACAAATAACAAACAATTCACAAACAGAGTTCCTATTTTGATTCAACGAATCTAACTAAATCATTTGGTATTACAATATGCTCAAAAGTTTTGAAGAGTAATTGAGAAACCTTCCTAGAAATCCTCGACTTGAAGAAAAGTATTTTTAGAAAATTTGGGCTTGAATTTGACTAGGAAACCGCCAATGACATTCTAATACCTTATTCTATGATTATAGATTCTTGTTTGCAACTTAATAATTATCAAAAAATCGATTGGATTGTGAACAAACTTTACGCCATCATTCCAATCGTGTTAGCTGTTGGGATTGGCATCGGGTTTGGAATATTTACAGTAACAGGAAATGCAGACTTTGTATCATCACAAACACCATCCAAAGTTGTCACTTTAGCAATACAACCAACTGCCCAAGCAAGCGATATTGAGTCTCAAGCAAAAGAGCTGGAACAGTTCTTAGAGGAAAGGACCGGTTATGATGTGCAAATTTACGTCCCAACCTCATATGCTGGAGTAGTAGAGGCTCTAAGATTTGGTAAAGCTGACATGGCGTTTATGAGTGCATGGCCATCATACCTTGCCGTTCAAAAAGCTGCTGCAACATTAGAACTTGCCGAAGTCAGGGAGGTAGTAATAGGAGACACTCTTACATCTGAGACGTATTATTACTCTTATTGGGTCGTGACAAAAGATTCTCCATATGACACGCTTGAAGATCTGAGAGGAAAACGTGCAGCATTTCCAAGCCCACTTTCTACTTCTGGCTATGTGACGCCAATGAAAACCTTAGCAGAAACAGGTCTAGTGACCGTAGAGGCTGGCAAAGAAATTGATCCAAAGGCATACTTTTCAGACGTTATATTCGCTGGTGGTTATGGCCAAGCATGGGAGGCGTTAAAGAACAACAAAGTTGACGTGAGCATCATAGCTGGTGATGTGAGCGAAAAACTCTATCGTGAGGTACGTGACAACACCAAGGTAGTTCATGAACAGGGGCCGATTCCGTCGCATGGTGTAGTATTCAGCAAAGACATGGATGCTGAGGCAAAACAAAAGATCAAAGCTGCGTTACTTGAGATGGGCAAAGACGAAAGCTCCAAACAAATCATGAGAAAGCTCGTGTCTGCAATATTTGTTGGCTTTGAGGAGACCACAGCCAATCAACATCTTGGGAACCTACAAGATGCACTACAATTAACAGGCTTGAAATATACAGAGAAAGTTTAGTCGTAACATCATGTCCGATGTTCTCAGCATGAATCAAATTCGGCTGATTATTAACGAAAGAAAGATTATCAACAACCTCACAATTAATGTAAAGCAAAATAGTGCAGTAACAATAATGGGGCCTAACGGCGCTGGAAAAACCACCCTCTTAAAAATTGCCTTAGGACTCATACAACCTACTTCTGGAGAGATGCACTTGTTTGGAAAAAAGGGACTAGACAAACAAAGGCGTAATCTTCTTGGCTACATACCGCAAAATTTGGGGCTTGTTAACGAGCTAAGCGTTTTTACAAACGTTATGATGGGCGCATTAAGACACATGCCTCGCTGGCGTTCGATCACTGGCATGTATCCAAAAGAACTGTTGACTGAGGCATATTCACTGATGTATGAACTAAAGATCACTCACCTCAAAGACACTAAAATAAAAAAACTGAGTGGGGGAGAAAAACAAAGAGTCGCAATAGCAAGAACACTCATTCAGAAACCTGCTATGATCTTGGCAGACGAAATGACTGCCAGCCTTGATTTTAAGGCAGCCGTTGCAGTGATGGATATTTTTGCAGAAATTAGAAAGAAAAGGGGAATCACATTACTGATGACCCATCACAACCCAGACATTGCAAAGATGTACAGTGATACTGTTTTCATTATGATCAACGGTGCAATAGAAAAAAACATAGAATCAAAGGAGATGAGCGAAGACGCAATATCAAGCCTTTATGAAGCCTAGTCGTTTCCAATACACATGGATTGTGCTGTTTTTAATAATAATTGGAAGCTCTATACATTTGGGTTTCAATCCACTCTCAATAATTGAGGACACCGATAACTCTTTAACAATAATTCAGGAATTATTGGCATTTGATTTCAGTGTGGGAGACAAAGTTATCTTCTCTCTCATTGAGACGCTTGAAATGGCTTTGATTGGATCAAGCATGGGATTTGTATTATCAATCCCAGCGGCATTGCTTGCAGCAAGGAATGTGTCGCCATTTTTCATTAGCGCCATCTTCAGAGGTATTTTGGGAATACTGTGGTCCATGCCACCACTACTTTGGGCAATATTGTTAGTCGTGATTGTGGGGCTTGGGCCGACCGCAGGAATATTTGCTATAGCACTTTACATCATGGGTCTGAGTGGCAAATACCTATACGAAATATACGAATCACAGAACCATTCAGCATATGACGCCATGCATGTAATAGGCGCAACACGAATGCAAATTGCCAAGTTCGTAACAATTCCAGAAGCACTGCCTCATATGAGTAACCAGTATCTGTTTTTGTTAGCCTATAGTGTAAGGGAGTCATCAATTCTGGGCCTTGTTGGGGCAGGAGGCATAGGATTTTACATAATACACCATCTTGAAAGCCTCAATTATGGCAAAGCTGCGCCGTTTATACTTGGTATATTGGCAGTAACGCTCGGTATGGATTATATCAGTACAAAATTACGAAAAAGACTTGTTTATCACTAAACTCAAACCTACTCAACAGTTTTTTGATTAATGTTATGTCGAGGAATTCAAGCACGTTTTTGTAGATTAAAATCAAATTTAATCAAAGGTTATAATCATTATGTGGTTTTGGAATATGAGAAAATAATGAACAAGTCAAGCTTAGTGATTGCAGTATTAGTTACAACGGGGATGTTTGTGCAAATAATTCCAATATTTGCCCTCTCCCACCCAGTTTTTGCAGGACAAAACACGTTGGTATTTTACGGAAAAGGTGCGGCTGATCAATCAAGCCCTTTTCCAGGTGAAGTCATCAGAACCTTGGTTAATGAAGACACTGCTACAATAGTTCATCCAACAACAACAGGCATTGAAATCATCAGAATGAGTATTCAGCCAAGTGATGTTTGCGTACAAACCCAAGCGACAGTATGCTTTGATGGAATTGTCACGGAGACAAGGAATATGGATGTGCACAAAATAGGAGACAAAATAGGCATAACGTTTGATTTCCAAAACAAAAGACAAATTGTATCGTTTGATTCAGGATCAATGCAAGGGGCATCGACTTCAATTAACCTCTCAAAAACCATCATACATCTTGATGACCAACTCATAATCACATTGACGCAAGAAGGTGGAATTGCAGGAATACAAAACACGATTGTAGTTGATATGGCATCCATTCAATTAACAAAGAATGATTCCACATTTACACTTGACAAAGATTCACTCGACGAAATCACAAATGCAATTAAAAAAATCAAGATATATGATGTTGATGAGGAAACATACCTTCCAGTAGAAGGTTCTGCTGATTACTTTACCTACCTGATTCAAGTAACTCAAGGGCCAATTCAAAAAACAATTTCATGGACAGATACATCAGAAAATGTTCCAGAAAATCTGAATGCATTAAAAGATGTGATTATAAAAACATCAAACAATGTTCAAACCAGTGAACCAGCTCCTGATGTCCTACAAGCCGAATTGGCAATAGGTTTTCTAAAGAATGCGCCAACATTTGCCTTTGATGGAATAGATGATAGCTTAACAGTAGAGGACGTAATGATTTTAGAGTCATTTCCAGAGCAATACGTCATAGCAATTAACTTTGAATCCCTGCATGGCGGATATGGGGACAGAACAAGCCAGATTCTGACCCAAGCAATAACTCCTCACACAATCAGAGTTACCATAGTAGATGGGCAAATAACATCCGCAATAATTGATGGCGTTTGGGACGAGATAAGCCAGGAAACAATAGAATAAGGAAAATTAGCTTATCTCTATTATTATGGCAGCCTTCTCAGAGCTATCCAACTCCTGTTGAACGGCGCCAAGTATGTGCGATGCCGAAGTCAGGCTCGAAAAGTCGATAATCTTAAGGTTGTTTAGCAGGTAAACCTGTGGTGCAATATCACTGCCTCTTGACTCCAAAAAGTCATCAAGCTCTTCAAGAATTGAGATTTTGCCACCTTGGAATAACTTGCCGTTTTTTATTGAAAGTTTTTGCCTTCCAAACCTATCTAAGACTAGTACGCAGTGCTTGTTTTTCTTGCTAAAAAGTTTCTTTTCGGAAATATGTCCTGTGAAAACAAAATAATGATCCGTCTCAAAGCTAAGCTCTACTAGATCCTTGTTTATTTGCATCATCTCAGCAGCACGTACTAACGCCTCATCTAACGTAAATACATTTTTTGCATTCTCAGAGCTGTCAAGCTCCACGTTCCCTGTTGCAGAAACACGTAGTAGTGATTTTTCTGAGATAAATTCACTGTTTATGACAATGGATTCTGGGACTGCACCCCTGTCAATCATTAAGGCGTGGATTTTTTTGTGCAGGTCTGAAATTATTTCTGGTGTCGGCTTTGCAATGGTGTGCTCAATTTCTTCTTGGATCATTGAAGATGCCACACCTATTGACGATATCACCTCCGCATGTTCTGCTTTTTTGTAAGGTATTGTAAGTTGTTTTGCCACAAATGGTACAAGCACCGATGCACCTCCGCCACCGCCTATTATCTGGGTTTTTGTTTTGTCCATTTTGAATTCTTTTAATATTTTGGATACTGCTTTTGTGATTTCAAAAGACGCTGTTTGGATTATCGACATTGCTACTTCTGGACCAGATACTCCGATCTCACGGCCGAGTAGTTCCATTGCTATTTTCGCGGAATCTTGGCTTGCATACGAATAATCATTTTTTTCTATCATTCCAAGTGCATTTGCAGCACACGTATTTGTTATCGCAAATGTTTCACCTTCGCATTGTATTGCCGTATATGGCTCAATGTCACTTTCTTTTGGTTTGACTAGAACCAGTTTTCCTTTTTTGAGCACTTCGGGCTCGGCAAAACACGCATAATGCATGCCTGCGATGTGTGCACTTCTTGGGCCAACCTTCCAGACACGTTTGTCCCTTATCTTTATCATGCTGCCACCGGCTACGCCCAAAATCCTAACATCCATTGAGCGAATGCATGTTGGATGATCCTTAATTGTCACGTACCGCACTTCAGGTTTTCCGTTTTTTATTATACAAATGTTGGTGCTCGTTCCGCCTACTTCTACAAATATTCCATCTGTAACTTTGAGATACAATAATGCTCCCGCTACACTTGCAGCTGGACCTGAGAGAATTGTAAGAATTGGTTTGGTTCTAAAGGTATCCATGCTTGTAACTCCACCATCACCTTTCATTATCATAAGAGGTGCAGTCACACCTGCGTCTCGTATTGCATCCTCAACAAAATTTGCAACCTCAAACGTTTTCGGAAGAACGCTTGCATTGATAGCAGCAGTAAGTGTTCTTATTTCAAGACCATAAATTCCAGAAATCTCATGTGATGCCGTAGCTGGAATTTGGTTTGACATTGCATTTTTCATCACAAACATTTCATTTGATGGATCATCAACACCAAAAGCCTCAGTAGCAACTATTACCCGCACGCCTTTGTTTTTCAAATTGTCTAATGCTTGCTGCACTTCAGACTCTGAAATTAGATGTGACGTATCAAGAAAGACATGTTCAGTTTTAAGACTCTGATCAGAATTAAATTTGGCATCATGTAGGTTGGTCCTTTTGATCACTTCACCTTTTTCAGGCGTTACACCCATTGCTATGATCCCAACCTTTGCAGTGTCTGCCTCAAGTAATGCATTGATTGCCTGAGTTGTGCTGTGGGCAATAAGCTCAATTTCAGAAATTCCAATTTTTGATTCTTCAAGCAGGTTTGATAATGCCGCAACGATTCCTTCTGAGACACCTTTTTGTGCCCTGTGTGTTGTTGGAACGGTAGATTTTCCGATTATTTGACCTGTTTTGATGTCTATTGCTACTGCCTTTGTGAATGTGCCGCCAACATCTATGCCTACCCTAATGCGTCTCATCTACTTCCCTTCTGGATTTACGCATGGCTGATATCTTTTCTTCTCTTTTAGGCCTCAGGATTAGAACGTACGATGCAGCAATTAGGTATACGCCAAGGAGGATTATTTGCGAAACTATTGTCTCCAATGTCGGGTAGATTCCAGTCATAGTTGCCATGTTGATGTCCAGCCTTGGAATGATTCCAAGTAGACTGGTGTATGGTACAACGTCGAGTGTTTGAAGTTCTCTTATTGCATTTCCCAAAAATGCAATGGACAGATATGCACCAACTCCCATTGTTAGGCCAAATAACATTTTTAGTGGAAGTCTTTTTCCCAATTTCCTTGTTATGTAATAAATTCCAAGCAATGTGGCAAGACCTACAACAAATCCAAGTCCCACATACATCTCCATGTATTTTGCAAACCCAAACATCGCTTCATAGAATAATATGGTTTCAAATCCTTCTCTATACACAGTAAAGAACGCCAACATCACAAACACTATGGTGCCTCCAGTAGTGGATGCCTGCCAAACCTTTGCCTTTATGAATTCCATCCATTTTTTGTGTTCGATTTTATTTAAGATCCAAAAACTCACATAAAACAAAACTGCTGTTGCAGAAAGTGCGGCTATTGCCTCAATGAGCTCCCTGTTTGCACCAGAGATTTTGATCAGGTATGAAGCGATAAACCAGGTTACTGCTGTTGCGCCAATTGCAATAATTATGCCATAGTACACATACGGTTTGAACCGTGTGTTTCGTGAGGCCTCAAGATAAGTAATGATCGCACCCAAAATCAACACCGATTCAAGACCTTCTCTGAAAACTACTGCAAATGATGATGTAAATGCGATAGTTGGTGCAAGCTGGCCTGTGCCAGTAACAAGTCTTTCCGATTCATCAAGACTTCTTCGTATCTTGATTGCAGATTCCTCAACCTTTTCATAATCTGCCTTTTGGTTAATCAGGTTTCTAAGATCAGCAAACTGTAATTCGACTTCCAAGGTAAAATCTGGGTCTATTGCGCGTAATGGGATCTCCACATGTTCGTAGCTATCCAAATATGCGGTTCTTGCAGATGTATAGGCAGCCTGATAGTCACCACTTTGGTATTGGGTAAGCATGGTCTGAAGTGTTGCACGTATGAAATCGATTTCCCCCATTACGCCTGTTTTTTGCTCTGCGCTTGCAGAACCCATTGGCTGAAGATCCCTGTTTGGTTGGCTTAGTGCCTGTGCTATTTGGATATTTGAATTAGACAGCGATGCAATCATACCTTCTGCCTTGTCAAGGTCTTTTAGAATTGGATCGTTGATGAATGCCGCGATTTCTTCAAATGATTTTTTTTCTTTAACCATTGCTCTAAGAACTTCTCTCATGTTGATTTCCATCGCGTGTAGCAAATCAGCATCGACCACTTCTATGTCTGCTTCCAAGTACTCAAAATTATCAAGATATGCCGCAATTACAAGTTCTTCGGCTTTTTCATAATTATCGTTCTTTATTTCAGACAATGTTTGCACATACAGATGTCGTATTACATTGTACAAGTTGCTTTGATCAGCAATTATTGTATCGGTGCCAGTCAAATCACGCTGAATTGTTGTGATCAACTTTCCAATCGAAACAAAGTCTTTTTTCTCAGCCACCTGTGACTTTAAATCAGAAAAGAAGGACTGCAACTCTCCTGTCTGTCTTTCATCAAATAATATCTCAGAGTCAAATAGCTGAGCTGATCTGTCAATAAGTGAAATAGTAATCACATAATTTTCTTGATCATTTTTTACTATTGCAGTTTGATAGGCTTCATCTGCGATAGTGAGTATGTTTGATATTACATATGGAGTCTGTTCAGATTTTGCAAAGCTATCAAAATATTGTTCTGCAGAAAATATGTCATCTAGTATTTCATTTGGGCTTGCACTGCTCTCAATTTTTGCATGAATGTCCACTAATAAAAGATGTAACTCATCGGCGAATTCGATATTTGCTTGCCTAAGCGTTGTAATCTGGTGGGCATAAAAGTCAGTAGTAAATTTTGAATATTTTTTTGCACCATCCAAATCCCCTTCAATTACACTTGATTTTGTAAGCGCCATTCCAATCTTTACGACTTCGCCTGCAGTGTGAATTAGTGGTATGTCTTGTGATTCTGCATACGAGTTTTGCATCACAAGTAAAACGAGAGAAACAACACCCACTGCCATCACCCCGTGCCATATGTTCAATATTTTATTAGGAAAAGCTAACTGTATTTAAAACAGAGATAATATTCTAAGATTATAGAATAACGAGTACTAGTTTGACTGAAGATTCAAAGTAGGTGTAACGCCACCTACTATAATTTCAGCCTTTTTGATCCTACTTTTGTAAAATTTTATTTTTTTCCCAGCATCAGAGATTACAAACTTGTCTACATATACTAATGTGAGTACTTCTAGATTCGATAGAATTTTGTAAACTGTAGAAATTGATATTTTAAGCTCATCAGCTATTGTCTGGGCGTCTTTTGGTTTTGAGGTAATTGAAAATAATACTGCTCTTGAATAAACATTGGTCAGTGTTGCAATTATCTGCTGAGTAACGTCATAGTGACTGAGTCGAAATATAGAATTATTTTCCATAACAATCTCTGCAAAAATTAGTTTGGCGCCAGAACCAGAACTGGCTCAGGTTTTTTGATGCTAATGTCTGCTTTACTGATCCTACTTCGATACACTTTGAATTTTCTTCCTTTATCTGAGATCATCCACTTTTCAACATGAACAAGTGTCAGGTCTTCAAGGTCTGATAATTTTTTGTAAACTGAGCTTAATGGAATTTTGTATCTATCGGCAATTTCAGATGCAGTACGACCCTGTTTTATCAATGAAAACAGGATTGTCCTCGATTCTGCATCTGCTAGAGCCTCAATCACTTTTTGGGTTACGTCGTATTTTTTTAATTGAGGCAGGGTGAACTTTCGAGTCAAGACAGTTGTGTGATTTATTTTGGCATTTAAATAAAATGTTATTGTTCTTATTTTATAGAATGAGAATGTACAACTACATCTAATCGCAAAATTGCACAGAGGTCATTGAAGTTTTGACTGTTCAATTCTGTCTGGCTGTAATTTTTGCCAAAGAGCCCCCAAAATCAGTCCGACTGCAAGCCAGAACACAGATACTGCGATTGCAGAAGTTACTCTAAAGCTGTTAACTAGGTTTTCTGATGCCGTAATTGGGTCTGGGTTACTAGGCATTGCAATAAAAGCTGCAGATATGAATACAGCATAGCCCACAAATGCCAGAATTTTCCTATCTAACCTTTTGTATAATTGATAAAAGCCAAGCGCCCCAAGTCCTGAAATTGCGATAAATGCCACATATAGCATCTGTCTTAGAATTATTGTTTCTGGGTCTCCAACAGTTGGAGGGTTTGCAGGGTATTTTGCAAATGGTATGATGTATAACGTTGTCCACATTATGAGTGCAAGAACTAGCGATTTTTTGATAAAGTGATTTCCTGGAAGAACGTTTCGCGAATATGCAAAGACTATGCCAAATAATGCCCCAATTGATATTCCAAGTATTGCTCCAGCTAGTAACTGGCCTCCTTTTTGCCATGCGCGATACGAATAATATTCTGCCCAAAACTCTGGCGTATCACTTTCTTCACCTGAGGCAAAAAGATTCTGGTTTTCTATTCCGATTGCCGTATCCAGATATGGCTCGACAATTGCTAAATTGACAAGGCCGTGTACTACTCCGGCAATACAGCCAGATAACAACACAATAGCAATAAAAAGAGATGTTTTCATGACGAGTCACTAGTGGCAGGGAAAGCCTGCAGCATGCCTCATGTCATGAGTTAGCTCATGTATGTACATATCGGCATATGCTTGCTCACCGAAAACAACACTTAGGAGATGGCCTTGATCATATCCGACTACAAACATTCCCAACACAAAGATTGCAGCCAGTGCAATTAGTGCAACCTTTGGAATGCTTGATTTTGAAATTACGATCTCTTTTGAATGAGACATGTCTGTCGTGCCCATCTGAATGTATTTAAATTCTTGGACAATCCATCCAATATTTAAGATGCTAAGCACAC
>Ga0187892_10005616_pt1 | contig 19539 bp, 19 predicted proteins | sample MA1701073metaG_FD_139345 | JGI IMG/M metagenome (GOLD analysis project Ga0187892, IMG submission 139345) | Bio-ooze microbial communities from a basaltic lava cave in the Kipuka Kanohina Cave System on the Island of Hawaii, USA - MA170107-3 metaG ...
CGCCCAAGGGGCGCCCGATCCGCATCGGCTTCCAGGTGCACCGCACCGGTATCGGCGCGGTCTACGGGCGCTGGTACGAGCGCACCACCAGCGCCGCGGCCAAGCGCATCAACGACCTGGGCGGCATCGCCGGCCGGCCGCTGGAGATCGTCGCCGAGGACGATGGCACCGATCCGAAGCGCGGGCCCGAGATAGTCGAGAAGCTCGCGCGCCAGCACAAGGTGGATTTCGTCTACGGCACGCTGTTCTCGCACGTCGTGATCGCCTCTGCGCCGCGCGCCGGCGAGCTGAAGATCCCCTACTTCGTGGTGAGCGAGGGCTACCACGTCGCCTCGGGCAAGCTCAACCGCTACGTGTTCCAGCCCGGCATCACCGACGTGCGGGCGCAGGTGACCGCGATGTCGTCCTGGTTCTTCGACAAGCTCGGCAAGAAGGTGACGATGATCTTCCCGGACTACGCCTTCGGCTACGACCACCGCGATTTCCTGGGCGCGGCGGCGGCCAAGCGCGGCGCCACGATCCTCGAGAAGCTGGCGATCCCGCCCACCGAGAGCTCGTTCACCAAGTACTTCGCGCGCGTGCCGGCGGAGACCGAAGTGCTCTACCACGTCATGGTCGGGCCCGGCGTGCTCACCTTCGTCAAGGAGATGGGCGAGCACTTCGGCAAGAAACGCCCTCAGATCTTCGGCTTTATCGACTCGCTCGAGGGCGTGGACATCGCGAGCCCCGGGCTCGAGTTTCTCGAGGGGACGTATTTCTGGGAGGCGTTCCCGCGCTATGCCGACAAGCCCGCCAAGCACGTGCAGGAGTACCGCAAGCTGGTTGGCGTCAACGATGCCGGCGCGAGCCTCGCCGACGCGAAGGACGTCTCGACCTTCTCGCACATGTTCGGCTGCTGGGAGACGCTCTACGTCATCAAGCAGGCGGTCGAGAAGAGCGGCTACAAGGACCCCACGCCGAAGGACTACCAGGCGCTGATCGAGTACCTCGAGTCGGTCAAGAGCTTCTCCGAGGGGATCGAGCACCCGCAGGGCGCGAAGACGTTCAACGGCCGGCTGCACCAGTGCTACGGCCACCAGAACGTCTCCAAGGTGGAGAACCGCAGGCTCAAGGTCGTGCACCGCACCAGGATCGAGGACAGCGTGTACGACCCCGAGGCCGACTACACCAAGCAGCCGCTCTGAGCCTGCAGCGCGCGGCCCGAGCTCCCGAGGGGTACGGGGGGCGCCCGCGCCCCCTGTTCCTATGACCTTCGGGCCGCACCTCTTGCTCGCGCTGCTCGAAGGAACGGTGACCGCGTTCGTGCTCGCGGTCACCGCGCTCGGGCTGTCGCTCGTGTTCGGCGTGATGCGCATCGTCAACGTCGCGCACGGCGAGTTCTTCATGCTCGGCGCAGTGCTCGCCTGGGTGTGCTCGAGCGCGGTCGGGACGCCCCTCGGCGGCTTCCTCTTCGCGCTCGTCGCCGCGCCGCTCGCCGTCGGCGCGCTCGCGCTCGCCGCCGACCGGCTGATCCTGCGACGCATCGAGTACCACCCGGAGAGCACCATCGTGGCGACCATCGGCCTGCTCTACATCCTGCAGCAGGCAGTGCTCACCCTCTACGGACCGGAAGCGCGACCGGTGAACCCGCCCGTGTACTTCACCCTCGCGTTCCCCTGGTTCGGCTACTCCGGCTACAAGCTGGTGGTGGCGGCGGCCTCGGCGCTGCTGCTCGGCGCGGTCTGGTGGCTGCTCCACCGCACCACGCTCGGCCTGTACATGCGCGCCGCGCAGCAGGACCTCGAGATGGCGCAGGCCTTCGGCGTGCCGGCGCGGCGCGTCTACGCCATGGTGTTCGCGCTCGGCGCCATGCTCGCCGCGGCGGCCGGCGTGCTCGTGGTGCCGATCCAGCAGGCGCACTACCTGATGGGGCTCGACCCGCTGCTGCTGTCCTTCATCGTGGTGATCATCGGCGGCTTGGGCAGCCTCAAGGGGACGCTGGTCGCTTCCTTCGTCGTGGGCTTGAGCGACGGCATCGTCTCGGTATTTTTCTCGCCGACGCTCGCCAAGATCGTCGCCACCCTGCTCGTCGCCGCGGTCCTGGTGGCGCGCCCCGGCGGGCTGTTCGGCGAAGGCCGCGGGTGAGCGCGCGCGCGCCGCTCAAGGTGCTCGCGCTGCACGCGGCGGTGCTCGCGCTGCTGTTCGCGGCGCAGTTCGCGCTGCCGCCCTACCACCACACCAACGTCGCGCGCATCATGGTGCTCGCGGCCTACGCCATCGGCTACAACGTCCTGCTCGGCTACACCGGCCTGATGAGCCTCGGCCACGCCATGTTCTTCGCCGCCGGCATGTACGGCGCCGGGCTGCCGGTCTACTACCTCGGCGTGGGCGCGGCCGGCGCGCTCGGCGCGGGGCTCGCGGCGGGCGTGGTTCTGGCGGCGCTCTTCGGGCTGCTGGCGCTGCGCACGACCGGGGTTGCCTTTCTCATCGTCAGCCTCATGTTCGCGCAGGCGTTCTACCTCGCGAGCCTCTATTTCAACGAGGTGACGCTCGGCGACCAGGGCTTCATCCTTTCGCAGCGGCTGGCGCCGCTCCAGGCGGGCGGCGCGACCCTCGGCTTCCACGAGCCCGCCGTCAAGTACAACGGCGCGCTGCTGCTGTTCGCCGCGTGCCTGCTCGTGAGCCTGGCGCTGCGCGCCTCGCCGATCGGCCGCGTGCTGATCGGAATCCGCGAGAACGAGGAGCGCACGCGGCTCCTCGGCTACGACAGCTTCCGCTACAAGCTGCTTTCGCTCACCATCTCCGGCGGGCTCGCGGCCGCCGCCGGAGCGATGTACGCGCTGCTGTTCTCCTACGTCGGCTCGACCTTCGCCTCGATCCTGTTCTCGATCTACCCGTTGCTCTGGACGCTGCTCGGCGGGGTCGGCACCACGCTCGGGCCGCTGCTCGGCACCGGGCTCATGTTCTACCTGGTGGACCTGGCGAGCGGCGTCACCTCCGCCTACCTGCTGGCGGTCGGCGTCGCGCTCGTGCTGCTGGTGCTGTGGTTCCCGCTGGGGATCCTCGGCACGGTGCGTGCCAGATGGCTGCCATGGCTGCCGTGATTCCGCTGCTCGAGACCGAGTCGCTCGGCAAGCGCTTCGGCGGGCTCGCGGCGGTGAACGGGGTCAGCCTGCGCGTCGCCGAAGGCGAGATCCGCGCCGTGATCGGTCCCAACGGCGCCGGCAAGACGACGCTGGTCGGCATGATCTGCGGCCGGCTCGAGCCTACCTCGGGGCGGGTGCGCTACGGCGGTCGCGACATCACCGCGCTGCGGCCGTGGGAGCGGCTGCGGCAGGGCATCGTGTACACCTTTCAGGTGACCAGCGTCTTCCGCGGCCTCAGCTGCTACGAGAATGTCGCGCTGCCCGCGCAGCGGCGGCTGATGCGCGGGCTCGCCGGCCGGCTCGCGCTGCGCGAGTCGGCGATCGCGGAGCGCGTGCAGGCGGCGCTCGAGGCGGTCGGCATCGCCGATCTCGCCGCGCAGCGCGCCGACGCCCTCGCCTACGGCCACCAGCGGCTGCTCGAGCTCGCCATGGCGCTCGCCACCGAGCCGCGCATCCTGATCCTCGACGAGCCGACGCAAGGCCTCGCCGAGGGCGAGATCGAGCGCCTCTGCGGCCTGGTGCGGGACATCGCGCGGCGCGCCACGGTGCTGCTCATCGAGCACAACATGCCGGTGGTGCTGGCGCTTGCCGGGCGCGTCACGGTGATGGACTCGGGCGAGATCATCGCCGAGGGGTCGCCCGCCGAGATCGAGCGCGACCCGGCAGTGCAGCGCGCCTACCTCGGCCGATGAGCCTGGAGCTTTCCGCGATCCACTGCTACTACGGCAGCGTGCGCGCGCTCAAGGGTGTGAGCCTGCGCCTCGCGCGCGGCGAGATCCTGGCGCTGCTCGGCCGCAACGGCGCCGGCAAGACCACGGCCCTCAAGGCGGTCATGGGGTTGGTTGCCTGCCGGGAAGGCAGCGTGCGCTTCGACGGGCAGGACCTGACGCGCCTTGCGCCGCACGCCATTCCCCGGCTCGGCATCGCGTACGTGCCGCAGGGTCGGCGCCTGTTTCCCGAGATGACGGTGGCGGAGAACCTGCGCATGGGATTGCTCGCGCGCGGCTCGGGGCCCGCGACGCTCGAGCGTGTGCTGGAGATCTTCCCGGTGCTGCGCGAGCGCGCCGGGCAGAGGGCAGCAACGCTCTCCGGGGGCGAGCAGCAGATGCTCGCCATGGGCCGCGCGCTCTGCACCGACCCGAGGCTGCTGCTGCTCGACGAGCCCTGCGAGGGGCTGCAGCCCAGCTATGTGGAGAAGCTGCTGGCGACGATCGAAGGCCTGCGCGCGAGCGGCGTCGGCGTGCTGCTGGTCGAGCAGAAGGTCGATGCCGCGCTGCGCGTCGCCGACCGGATCGCGTTCCTCGAGAACGGCGCCGTGCCGCACGAGGCGCTGCCGCGCGACCTGGCGTCGGACGCGGAGCCGCTGCACCGCTACGTCGGGGTGCGGCGGTAGGGCGGCGGCTTGCCGCCGCCGCGTGCCAGGCGGATGCGGAGCATCCGCCCTACGACAGCGCGCGCAGCGCGCCTTCGCTTCGCAGCGTCAGGATGGTCGCCGCGCAGAGCACGAACACGGGGATCAGGAAGAGCGCGAGGCTCAGCGCGAGCGTGGTGCGCGGCGACGTCGCGGCGCGCAGCCGTGACCAGGCCGAAAGCGCGAGCAGCACCATCAGGGCCCAGCAGAAGAGCTCCAGCACCGGCCGGCTCCACCCCTTCCCGAGCAGCACGCCGATGCCGCCCGCCAGGCCGAGGATCCAGATGCCGAACAGCATCGTGTCGTCGAGCGTGCGCGCCGCGAGCTGGCGCCGCGCCTCGGCGCCGCCGAGATGAACGCCGGCGACGAGCCAGGCGCCGATGGCGAGCGCGGCGCCCGAAACGAGCGTGTACAGCCAGCCGATCAGCGCGAGAGGCAGCAGCTCCACCCCCGCGAGCCTAATCTACTCGAAGCGTTCCCTCCACGCAGGTGACCGCGCGCCCGCCAAGGAGGATCGCGCCCTCCTCGACGCGCATTGCGACGCGGCCGTCGCGCCCCAGCTGCATGCCCTGCCGTGCCTCGCAGCGCGCGCCGTAGCGCCGCAGCTCGCCCGAGTGGGACAGGTACGCGGCGACGCTCACGTTGCCGGAGCCGCACACCGGGTCCTCGGGAACGCCGTGCGCCGGCGCGAACGAGCGCACGTGCAGCGCCGCGCCCTCGCCCTTGGAGGCCCCGAAGACGGTGATCCCCGTGGCGCCGAGCGCCGCGCTGAAGCGGCCGATCGCCGCCATGTCGGGAACGAGCGCCGCGACGGCCTGCGCGCTGCCGAGATCCGCCACGATCCACTCCGGACCTACCCGGACGCTGACCGGGGACCCGGACAGCGGGGCGCCGAGGACCCGGGCGAGCTCAGCGGCGCGCGCCGCTTCGAGGGAACGGATCTCGTGTCGCGGCGCCCTCACCCACAGCATGCCGTCCGTCACGCTGAGCTCGAGCACTCCCGCGCCGCACTCCTGCCGCATCTTCCCCGCTTTCGGGCTGGCGATGCCTGCCTCCAGCACCGCGTGCGCGCTGCCGATCGTCGGATGTCCCGCGAACGGCAGCTCGGCATGCGGCGTGAAGATGCGCAGCCGGTAGTCCGCCTGCGGCGCGCCCGGCTGCTGCAGGAAGGTGGTCTCGGAAAGGTTGGTCCAGCGCGCGATGCGCTGCATCTGCTCGGCATCGAGACCGTCGCCGTCGAGCACCACCGCCACCGGGTTGCCGCGGAACGGCACCTGCGTGAAGACGTCCACTTGCCGGAATCGGAGAGTTCTCATGCCGCAAGGCTAAACGACCGCGCGCCCGGCTGCCAGACACAGTTAGAGCGCGCGCGCAGCCGCTCGCAGCCAGCGCCTCATACGCTCTTCGCCCGCTCGCGCAGCACGTACTTCTGGATCTTGCCGGTCGCCGTGGTCGGCACCGGCCCGAACACCACCTTCTTCGGGATCTTGAACCCGGCAAGGTGCTGGCGGCACCACTTGACGTATTCCTGCTCGGTGGCGTTCATGCCGGGCTTGAGCTGCACGAAGGCGCACGGCGTTTCGCCCCACTTCGCGTCGGGGCGCGCAACCACTGCTGCGAGCTGCGTCGCCGGATGCTTGTAGAGCGCGATCTCGACCTCGACCGACGAGATGTTCTCGCCGCCGGAGATGATGATGTCCTTCTTGCGGTCCTTGATCTCGACGTAATTGCTCGGGTGCCACACGGCGAGGTCGCCGGTGTGCATCCAGCCGCCGGCGAACGCCTCCGCGGTCGCCTCGGGATCCTTGAGGTAGCCGAGCATCACGGTGTTGCCCCGGATCAGGATCTCGCCGATCGTCTTGCCGTCCTTCGCCACCGGCTTGCAGCTCCTGGGGTCGGCGACGATGTGCCCGTCGACCACCTGGTAGCGCACGCCCTGGCGCGCCATCTCGTTGGCGCGCTCCTCGAGCGCGAGGCCGGACCAGCGCTCCTGCTCCGCGCAGTAGGTGGACGGCCCCTGCAGCTCGGTCATGCCGTAGATGTGCAGCACCTTGAAGCCGAGCTCTTCCATCGCCTTGATCACCTTCGCGGGCGGCGGCGAGCCGCCGGTCATGATGTTCACCGGATGGGCGAACTTGCGTTTCTGCTCGTCGGGGGCGCCCGTCAGCATGGTGAGCACGGTTGGCGCACCGCACATGTGCGTGACGCCGTGCGCGACGATCATCGGGAAGATCTGCGCCGGGTCCACCGCGCGCAGGCAGACGTGCGTCCCGGCCATCGCCGTGACCGACCACGGATAGCACCAGCCGTTGCAGTGAAAGAGCGGCAGCGTCCAGAGGTACACCGGATGCGCCGGCATCGCCCAGGCGAGGATGTTGCCTACGGACTCGAGGAACGTGCCGCGATGATAGTAGACGACCCCCTTGGGCCGCCCCGTCGTCCCCGAGGTGTAGTTGAGGGCGATCGGGAAGGACTCGTCCTCCGGTGGCGACCATGCGAACGCCGGGTCGCCGGACCTGAGGAACGCCTCGTACTCGACCGAACCGAGCCGCTCACCGGGGCCGGTGTAGAGCGGGTCGTCGACGTCGATCACGAGGATCCTGCGCTTCAAGCCCTTCAGCGCCGGGCCGACGACGTTGGCGTACACGCGGTCGGCGATCAGCGCCTTCGCTTCGCCGTGCTCGAGGATGTAGGCGATCGTGTCGGCATCGAGCCGGGTGTTGATCGTATTCAGCACCGCGCCGAGCATCGGCACGCCGTAGTGCGCGTCGAGCATCGCCGGCACGTTAGGCAGCATCGCCGACACGACATCGCCGCGCCGCACGCCTCGCTTCGCCAGCGCCGAGGCAAGCCGCAGCGCGCGCTCGTGGAACTGCGTGTACGAGATGCGCGTGGTTCCGTGCACCACGGCGAGGCGATCGGGAAAGATCTCGGCCGCGCGCGGGAGAAAACCGGCGGGGGTGAGCACGCTCGAATTCGCCGCGCCCGGCTTGAGCGGTGCCCACAGGTTGCGGCCCCCCCTGGCCGCTCGTTTCCGCGGCGCAGCAACGCCTCCGGGCCTGCCCTTTCTGGCACGAACCTTTGCCATCGCCTCCTCCCCGAATTACACTGAGCCGGCGGATTCATCGTATCAAACGTTCCTTCCGACGAGGAGGTGGCTCCATGAAGAGAATCGCTCTTGCAGTCGCAGCCGCATTCGCGGCGACGGCCTATACCGGCTCAGGCGTCCTGGCCCAGGAGAAGACGATCAAGATCACCGGCTTCGGCGCGAAGACCGGCATCATCCGCCTGTTCGGCATCAACAGCGAGGCGGCGATGCTGGCTGCGGCCGAGGTGATCAACCAGCAGGGCGGAGTGAAGCTCGCCGACGGCTCCAAGGCGAATATCGCGGTCGAGTTCCTCGACGACCGCTGCAACGCCGAGGAAGGCATTTCCGTGATCCGCCGCATCTACGGCACCGACGCGCTCGCCGCGGTGGGGCCGACCTGCTCCAACGTCGCCGAGCCCCTGTTCGGCATCCTGCAGAAGAAGGTGGACGACAAGGGCGATTCCGGCCTGCAGATGCCGGTGTTCACCGACGTCGCGATCAAGGGCGGGCTGGCGAAGATCTCGGAGTGGGCGTTCCGCAACGTGCCGAGCGAGTGGACCATGTACTCGTCGCTCTATTACTGGCTGAAGACGACCAAGCCGGAATGGAAGACGGTGTACGGCGGCGTCGAGGAGGATTTCGCGCACTCGCGCGCCTCGTGGTACGCGGTCATGAAGGACCGGGCCGCCGCCAACGGCTACGCGGTCCTGGGCGAGTCGAAGTGGCTGCTCAACGACTCCAACTTCGCCACCCAGGTGCGCGAGATGAAAAAGGCGAACGCCGACATCCTCTCGATCGCGGCGCATCCGTTCACCACCTGCGGCCTGCTCAAGGAGATGAAGCGGCAGAACTACAAGCCCAAGGTGCTGGTGGGGCTCACCAGCACCTCCAGCCTCGAGGTGATGCAGGGTTGCCCGAAGGACGTCGAGGGCATGATCATCCCGACCTCATTCGCCCCGATCAACAAGGAGGCCAAGTTCGCCGCGGAGCAGACCGCCAAGAAGAAGGGCAGCGCGGACCTGCACAGCATGGCGGCCTGGGAAAACATGTTCATCCTCAAGCAGGTGATGGAGTCCGAGAGGATCTCCGGCGACAAGAGCCAGCTGCAGGTGGACCGGCGCAAGATTCGCGACGGCCTGGCGAAGCTCAAGACGACCAAGGGATTGCTCGGCGTCACCAAGCGCACCGAGGACCGTGAGGCGGACAAGCCCTACCTGTTCGTCCACGCGAAGGGCGGCAACTGGGTGGTGCTCCACAACCCGCTCTAAGTCGCCAGGACCGCTGCCCGGGGCGCTAGGCGCGAACGCCTAGCGCCTTTTTCATGCTCGATTTCCTGCAGGCCGTTCTGGACGGGGTGCTGTTCGGCGCGATCTATGCGCTGATCGGCATCGGCTTCACGCTGGTGTTCGGCGTGATGCACAAGATCAACATGGCCTATGCCGCCGCCTCGATCGGCGGCGCCTACTGCGGACTGCTCGTGCTGCAGGTCATGGCGGACGCTCCGGTCTGGCTGGTGTTTCTCTGCGCCTTCGCGAGCGGCGGCCTGCTTGGCTATCTCGTGTACCTGACGTGCTTTCACTTCATCCCGCTGTCGAGCCCGCTCGCGACGCTCATGTCGACCGTCGGCATGCTCCTCCTGATCGACGAGATCATCGTGCATTCCACCGACGGCAGGCCGCAGAACCATCCCGCGGTGTTCGACGAGGTCATGCTGCGCGCGGGCGAGTTCAGCATGCGCGGCGACCTGCTGTTCGTGTTCGCGGTGGCGGTCCTGTGCATGATCGCCCTGCTGCTGCTTCTCTACCGGACCCGGCTCGGGCTCGCGACGCGCGCGGTCTCGCAGCAGCCCGTGGCGGCGCAGCTCTGCGGGATTCGCGTCGCCAGGGTCAACGCCCTGACCTTCGTCGTCACGGGACTGCTCGGCGGCGGCGCGGGCGCGCTGATCGGCGCCTCGGTCGGCACGCTGTCGCCGCTTCTCACGCTGCCGCTCACGGTCAAGGGCCTGATCGTCACCGTGATCGGCGGACTCGGCAGCGTACCCGGCGCGATCGTCGCCGGGCTGCTCGTCGGGGGCTTCGAGAACGCGTTCCAGCTGTTCCGCGGCGTCACCGAGCGTGACCTGTACGTGATGCTGTTGCTGTTCGTCTTTCTGGTCTTTCGCCCGGGCGGGCTGTTCGCCGCGCGCGGCGGGCGCGACTGATGGATTTCTATTACGGCCTGGCGCAACTCGTGGGCGTGCACACGCTGCTGGGCCTCTCGGCGTACATCGTGCTGCTCACCGGCCAGGTGAGCCTGGCGCAGGCGGCGTTCTTCGCCATCGGCGCCTATGTTTCGGCCATGCTGACCGTGCTCGCAGGCTGGCACCTCGTCCCGGCAATCGGGGTCGGCGCCCTGCTCGGTGCCGCCACCGCCTGCGGGGTCGGCTTTCCGGCGCTGCGCGTGAAGGGGCTGATGCTCGTGATCGCGACGCTCGCGTTCGGCGAGGGCGTGCGGATCTTCTTCTTCAATTTCGATTACCAGATCGCCAAGGGTGGCATCAAAGTCGGCCCGCTGGGCGGCGAGGGCTTTCGCCAGATCCGCTTCTTCCCCGAGAACGGCTGGAGCACGGCAGAGGTGATGCTCTTCATCTGGATGTTCGCGTTGCTGGTGATGCTCATGCTTTGGTGGATCGACCGCTCGCGCTACGGCGCGGTCCTGCGCGCGGTGGGGGAGGACGACATGGCGGCGCAGTCGGTCGGCGTGAACCTGACCGCGGTGAAGGTGAGCGCGATGACGATCGGCGGCGCGATCGCCGGCATCGGCGGCGGCCTGTACGCGCACTACACCACGCATATCGAGCATTCCAGCTTCAACGTGCTGGTGGCCACCTTCGCGATCGCCTACCCGATCGTCGGCGGGCTGTCCAACGTCCTTGGGACGCTGCTCGCGGTCATCTTCGTGCAGGGGTTCCTGGTCGAGGGCCTGCGCGACCTCGGCGACTGGCGCAACCTCCTGTTCGGCGCGCTCATCGTGCTGGCGATGAACCTGCGGCCGCGCGGCTTCCTCGACGCGGCCACCCTCGCCGGGATCGCGCGGTTGTTCGGGGGCCGTCGTGCTTGAACTGAAGCAGGTCTCGCGCCACTTCGGCGGCGTGCGCGCCGTGGACGGGCTTGACCTCGGGGTGAAGGAAGGCGAGATCTTCGGCCTGATCGGGCCGAACGGCTCGGGAAAGAGCACGACCGTCAACCTGATCGCGGGCATTTTCCCGCTCACCTCGGGGACGATCCTGTTCGATGGCGCGGACCTCGGCGCCCTGCCGACGCACCGGCGGCTGCAGGCGGGAATCGCCCGCACCTTCCAGAGCATCCGCCTGTTTGGGCAGCTGACCGTGTGGCAGAACCTGTGGGTGGCGCAGAACTCGCCCGCCGACCGCGCCAAGCGAGGCTTCTACGCGCGCTGGCTCGGCGGGCAGTCGGGCGTGCGCGCGGAGATTGCCCAGCTGCTGGAGTTCTCGGGGCTCGCGCACAAGCAGGAAGAGCTGGCAGCGAACCTTGCGTTCGGCGAGCAGCGCCGCCTCGAGCTCGCGCGGGCCCTCGCGGCGCGCCCGAAGCTGCTGCTGCTGGACGAACCCGCAGCCGGCATGAACAGCGAGGAGATCGCGCAGCTGCGCGAGCGAATCCTCAGCCTGCGCCAGCGCGGCGTGACGATCCTGCTGGTGGAGCACGTGATGGAGCTGGTGATGGGCGTGACCGACCGGATCGCAGTGCTCAACTTCGGCCAGAAGATCGCCGAAGGGACCCCCGCGGAAGTCCAGGCGAGCCCGATGGTGCGGAAGGCCTACCTCGGAGGCGAGGCGGCATGAGCGGCAATGCGGGGGCCCTGCTCGAGGTGAGCGACCTCGTCACCGCCTACGGCGGGATCGAGGCGCTGCGGGGCGTCTCGCTCTCGGTGGCCGAGGGCTCGATCACCTGCCTGCTCGGGCCCAACGGCGCGGGCAAGACCACGCTGATGATGACCACCGCCGGGATCCTCAAGCCGCGGCGCGGCTCGATCCGGCTCAAGGGCGAGGAGATCGCGGCAGCGGCTCCGCACGCGATCGTGGCGAAAGGCATCGCCCTCGTGCCGGAGAACCGCCTGGTGTTTCCCCATATGACCGTGATCGAGAACCTGCAGGCCGGCGCCTACCAGCGCGACGACCGCGCCGCGATCGCGGAAGACCTGGATCGCATGCTGGCCCGCTTCCCCGTGCTCAAGGAACGCTCCGGGCAGCAGGCGGGCACGCTCTCCGGCGGCGAGCAGCAGATGCTCGCGGTGGCGCGCGCTCTGATGAGCCGGCCCAAGCTGCTGCTGATGGATGAGCCCTCGCTCGGGCTTGCGCCGCTCGTGGTCGAGGAGATCTTTCGCATCATCGGCGAGCTGCACCGCGAAGGCGCGACCATTTTCCTCGTCGAGCAGAACGCGCACATGGCGCTCAAGGCGGCGCACCACTTCTACCTCATCGAGCAGGGACGGGTGACCTTCAGCGGCGATCCGGGCTCGCTCGCCGAGGACGAGGTGATCCGGCGCGCCTATCTCGGGTCCGCGCGGAGCTGAACCGCGGCGCGGGCGCGGGACTACAATCGGGACTCGAGAGGACCGAGCCATGCCGAATTACGCTGGAATCATGACCGGCGAGCTCTCCACGCGCACGCGCGAGCTCCTGACCCGGTACCGCCGCATCGCCATGGTCGGCGTCTCCGGAAATCCGACCCGCGCGAGCTACCGCGCGCTGGTCCACATGCGGAGCAAGGGCTACACCGTGTACCCGGTGAACCCGGGCAGCGAGGAGATCCTCGGCCTGCGCTGCTACCGCTCGCTCAGGGAGATCGGCGCGCCGGTGGACATCGTCGACATCTTCCGGCGCGGCGAGACGGTGCTGCCGCTGGTGGACGAGGCGCGCGCGATCGGCGCCAGGGTGTTCTGGATGCAGATCGGCGTCATCAACGAGCAGGCGGCGCGCGCCGCGGCGCGCGCCGGCATGGAAGTGGTGATGGACCGCTGCGTCAAGATCGAGCACTGCCGCTTCTTCGGCAAGAAGGACTTCGGGCTGGACGTGGTGGGCTTGAACACCGGGGTCCTCACCGCCAGCCGCTACGAGTGCGTGTTCGACCACCACCAGGAGTAGGCGCCATGGCTGACAAGTTCGACTTCGGCTTCGACACCCGCATGCTGCACGCCGGCCAGACGCCCGACCCGACCACCGGCTCGCGCGCGGTGCCGATCTACCAGACGACCTCGTTCGTGTTCGAGAACACCGAGCACGCCGCGCACCTGTTCGCGCTCAACAAGTTCGGCAACATCTACACGAGAATTTCCAACCCGACCACCGCGGCGTTCGAGGAGCGCATCGCTTCGCTCGAGGGCGGCGTCGGCGGCCTTGCCGCGGCCTCGGGCCAGGCCGCGCAGCTGGTCGCGATCACCACGCTGCTCAAGGCGGGCGACGAGATGGTGTCCGCAAAGACCCTCTACGGCGGCACCTACAATCAGTTCACGCTCACCTTCAAGCGCTTCGGCATCAACGTCAAGTTCGTCGATACCGACGATCCCGAGGATTTCGCGCGCGCCATCACGCCGCGCACCAGGCTGCTCTACGGCGAGACCATCGGCAATCCCAAGGGCGACGTGTTCCCGATGCGCGAGGTGGCCGACATCGCGCACCGGCACAAGATCCCGCTGATGGTGGACAACACCTTCGCCTCGCCGTACCTGTGCCGGCCGATCGAGCACGGCGCGGACATCGTGGTGCACTCGGCCACCAAGTTCATCGGCGGGCACGGCACCTGCATCGGCGGCGTGATCGTGGACGGCGGCACCTTCCCCTGGGACAACGGCACCTTCCCGGAGATGGTCGAGCCCTCCCCCGGCTACCACGGCATGCGCTACTGGGAGACTTTCGGCAACTTCACCTTCATTCTCAAGGCGCGCGTGGAGATGATGCGCGACCTGGGCGCCTGCATGAGCCCCTTCAACGCGTTCCTGTTCCTGCAAGGACTGGAAACGCTCTCCATGCGCATGGAGCGCCATGCCGCCAACGGCAAGGCCGTCGCCGAATGGCTCGCGAAGCACCCGCGCGTGAGCTGGGTGAGCTACGCCGGGCTCGCCTCGAGCCGTTACCACGACCGAGCCAAGCGCTACCTGCCCAGGGGCGCGGGCTCGATCTTCACGTTCGGCATCAAGGGCGGGCGCGCGGCGGGGCGGCGTTTCATCGAGGCGGTGAAGCTGCATTCGCATCTGGCCAACGTGGGCGACGCCAAGAGCCTGGTGATCCACCCGGCGAGCACCACGCACCAGCAGATGACCGACGAGGAGCAGATCGCGGCCGGCATCGGCCCGGACATGGTGCGGATCTCGGTCGGCCTGGAGAACCTCGAGGACATCCTCTGGGACCTCGACCAAGCGCTCAAGGCGTCACAGGAGGCGGAGCGGCCGGTGATGGCGCCGCAGGAAGCGGACTAGCCGCCGCATCCGCCCGCGGGCGGATGCGCGGCAGCGGCTGCGCCAGCGCCTCCCGGATCCGCTCGATGAGCGCGCGCTGCTCGGCGTTCAGCCAGGGACCGTGCTCGCCCTCGAACGCCGCGGCGCGCTCCAGCAGCATGCCCAGCCGTTCGCGGTCCTCAGGCGCGCGCACCAGCGCGGGCAGCGTTTGCAGCGCGCGCGCGCGCGCGTGGCGCACGATGATCTCCTGCGTGCCTTCGATGCGCCGCAGGTCGGCGAGCTCGATGTCCGGCAGCAGGTACAGGTTGGCGAGCCCGAACGCGTGCCGCGCCTCCACCCCCTCGAGCGGCAACGGCTCGCCCGCGGCGCGCAGCAGCGCCGCTACGCGCCCCACTGCTTGCGCGTAGCCGCCTTCCCCGATCGTCTCGAGGATTCTCTTCACCAGCGGCAGCTCGTGCGGTAGCGCATCGCTCCAGCGCCTGCCGCGGGGCGAGTCGCTGCCGGCCGGGGCGATGCGCAACAGCGGCCCGTAGACTTGGAAGAACGCCGCTTCGCTCACGGCATCGCGCATCTCGCGCCAGCAGTCGAGCGACGCCGCGACCAGATCCGCCGCGCCAGCCTCGGCCTTGCGCAGCGGCGCCTCGCGCGCGAGCGGCTGGCGCATCGCGCGCACCGCCGCGGCCGCAGGGCCGAGCCACCAGAGCCAGGGGTTGAGGTCGGAGAACCCCCAGCGCGAGGCGCGCAGCGGGTGCAGCCTGCGCAGGGCCTTCGCGCCGGGCTCGCTCACCCCCATCCGTACCCAGGGCCGGGCAAGGGTCTCGTAGGCGCGCTGGTTGAATTCGGAAACCGCGGCGACCGCCTGGAACGGGCGCTCGTCGGCGCGCTGGTGGCGGTTGAGCCGCCCGACCACGTCCTCGAGACGGTGCTCGACGAAGCGCACGTCGTAGCGCGCCGCGTCGCCCCCGCCTCCGCGCTCGACGATCTCCATGCCGTGGATGCCGGGCGGCAGCGCTTCGATCGACTCGAGCACCGAGACGATCTGCGCATGCTCCTTCTGCGCCACCTGGCCGGAGACGAAGATGCCCAGATGCCCGACCGTCCGGTGCAGAAGTCCCACGATCACCTGCCCGCGCGCCTTGATCTCCTCGGTCGAGCCGTAGACGTCGGCGACCCAGTTGAACGCCTGCTGCGGCGGGGTGATGTTGTCGCCGAGCGAGGCGAACAGGATGATCGGCGAGCGGATCTCGCGCAGGTCGAAGGCGCGGCCGCCGCGCTGCTCGAGCTCGCCGGCGCTCAACTTATTGCCGACGAACAAGTTCTGCGTGATCCACTCGATCTCCTCGCGGTTGAGCAGGTAGAAGCCGCCCCACCAGCGCTCGAAGTCGAGGAAGCGCTCGGGCTCGGTGTCGGCGTTCGCCAGCACGTGGTAGTACTTCTCCCACAGGCTGTTGGCCGGGTCGAGCGATTCGAAGTTCTGCACCAGGTGCGCGCCGTCGAAGCGGCCGTTGCCGATGTCGGAGGCGAGCGAGGCGAGCCAGGTGCCGCCGAGCAGGCCGCCGACGTAGCGCATGGGGTTCTCGCCAGTTGCATCGTCGGCGTCGTCGCGCCATCGCCCGCCCCAGTAGGAGAGCGGCGCGCCGTTGATCACCACCGGCCCGGTGTGCTCCGGGTCCGAAGCTGCAAGCAGCATCGCCGCCCAGCCGCCCTGGCAGTTGCCCACGATCACGGGCTTGGGGCTCTTGGCGTGCATCTCGTGCACCTGGCGCACGAACTGCGCTTCGGCGGCGCAGACATCGAGCACGGTCTGGCCCGGCTCGGGCTCGGGGAAGAACACCACGAAATACACCGGGTGACCGCCGCGCAGCGCGACGCCGACCTGCGAGTCGTCCTTGAAGCCGCCGATCCCGGGACCGTGCCCGGCGCGCGGGTCGATGACCACGAACGGGCGGCGGCGCGGATCGATCTCGACGCCGGGCGGCGGCAGGATCCGCAGCAGCGCGTAGTTCACGGGGCGCTCGAAAGTGCGCCCGTCGGCGACCGTCTCGTGCTCGAAGTGCAGCAGCGGCGGCAGCCCGGCGCGCTCGTGCGCGACGAAGTTGTTGCCGCGCTTGCGCAGCGTGTCCCAGAACAGGATCGAGCGCTGCGCCAGGTCCACCGCGTAGCGCGACCACGCCTGCCACGCGCTCCAGGGATCGGTCGCGAGCGCGGCGCCGTCGGCTTTCAGCGCCTCGCGCACGCGCTCCAGGAAGCGCGCCTGCGCCGAGCCGATGCGCTCCTGCAGCCGCCGCGCGACGCTGGCGGGTTCCATGGTCACAGTATGCTACCGTGTCTGCATGCTCGCGGACCTGATGCAGAACACGCTCGACGGGCTCGCCGCGGGCGCCTCCTACGCCCTGCTCGCCGTCGGCTTCACCCTGATCTTCGGCGTGCTGCGCCGGGTCAATCTCTCCTACGGCCCGGCGATCATGTTCGGCGCATATTGCGCGACCTGGACCTACCTCAATTTCCAGGCCGGGCTGCTCGTGCTGGGGATCATCACAGTGGCGGGCGCCGTGCTCGCCGGCGCCTACGTGGAGCGCTTGTGCTTCGCCCCGCACCGCCAGGGGTCGGCGATCGCGGCGATGGTCGCGAGCTTCGCGCTCTGGATGCAGCTGGAGGAGGCCGCGACGCTCGCGCTGCCCAAGCACCTGTACGCGTTCCCCGCGCTCTACGAGGGCGCGCCGCTCGCCCTGGGCGCGTTCAGCCTGAGGATCGAAACGCTGCTGCTGTTCGCGGCCGCGATCGCCATCTGCACACTGCTGTACTGGATCCTGTACCGGTCGCGGTTCGGGCTCGCGGTTCGAGCGATCATCGACTCGCCGGCCGCTGCGCAGCTGGCCGGGATCAACGTGCCGTGGGTGTTCGTGCGCGTGTTCGCGCTCGCCTCGGCGATCGGCGGCCTCGCCGGCTACCTGATTGCCGCGAGCCAGGAGCAGGTGACCCCGATGCTCGGCATGTGGTCCACGCTGAAGGGCCTGCTCGCGATGATGCTCGGCGGGCTGGGCTCGCTGCCCGGCGCCGTGGCCGGCGGGCTGGTCCTCGGCCTGGTCGAGGCCCACAGCCAGTGGTTCTTCGGCCCGCAGGCGCGCGACCTGATCGCCTACCTGCTGCTGTTCGTGCTGCTCGCATTGCGCCCCGGATGGATGACTACGCGATCGGCGTACTGACGAACATCGGGCTGTTCTCGTTCGTCGCGCTCTCGGCCTACGTGCTGCTCATCGCGGGCGAAATGTCGTTCGGGCAGCAGGCCTTCTTCGGCGTCGGCGCCTACAGCGGGGGAATCCTGACCGCGATGTACGGGCTGCCCCTGCCGCTCGCCGCGCTCGCGGCGATGATGCTGGGCGGCTTGGCGGCGCTGCTCGTGGGGCTGCCGACGCTGCGCCTGCGCGGCCTGTACTTCGCGATGGCGACGCTCGCGGCCGCGGAAATGGCGCGCATCCTGTTCGAGCTGCTGCATTTCCAGCGCGAGATCGGTGGCGAGCTCGTCGGCCCCGACGGGACGCAGGGCTTCCGCGGCATCCGCTGGGTGTTCGAGCGCGGCGTCGAGCCGCTCGACTACCTTTTGATCGTCTACGCCATGCTGGCACTGGTGCTCGCGCTCTTCCTCTGGGTCGAGCGCTCGAAGCTGGGGGCAACCCTGCGCACGCTTGGCGAGGACCCGGAGCTCGCGGCGTCGCTCGGCTTGGACGTCGATCGCCTCAAGCTCGGCGTCACCGCCGCGGCGGGCGCGCTCGCCGCGCTCGGCGGCGTGCTTTACGCGCACCACAACACCTATGTCGAGCCGCGCAATTTCGACATCATGCTAGGCGTGCATAGCCTCGCCTACGCGCTCATCGGAGGGCTGGGCACCGCGTTCGGCCCGCTGCTCGGCGTCATGGCGGACATCGGGGTGCTCGAGGCGAGCCAGGTGCTTTCCGGCTACCGCATGATCGCGTTCGGCGGGCTGGTCGCGGTGCTGCTCATCTTCCGGCCGCGGGGCCTGCTCGACGAGCAGGTGGTGCATTGGCTAAAGCGGCGTTTTTCCTGATCCTTGCGCTGCTGCCGGGGCACGCGCTTGCGCAGCGCCCGCAGGCCGAGCTCGCCTGCCGCCATGCCGGAACCGATTTCGTGTACGACTGCGTGATCCGCCTCAAGCGCGCCGGACAGCCGCTCGCGGGCGCGGACATCCTGGTGGGAGCGGACATGCCCTCGATGCCGATGGCGCACAACGTCAAGCCGGTGAAGGCGAAGCGCGGCCAGGCGCCCGGCGAGTACCAGGCGCGCCTCGACCTCGAGATGCAGGGCGAGTGGGCGGTGAAGCTGCGGCTCTCGGGGCCGCTGCGCGACCAGATCGTCGTGAATTACGTGTTCGATGAGCGCGGCGCGCAGCCGGTCATTCGATCCGGCAGGTCTCCTCGAAAGTGAGGCGCGGGTTGCGCGGCCTCACCTTGGCGGGGTCGCCGCGGCCGAGGTTCATGAGGAAATTGCTCTTGCAGCGGCCGTCGGGAAAGAACGCAGCGTCCACCTTGGCGTTGTCGAACCCGGACATCGGCCCGCAGTCCCAGCCCAGCGCGCGCGCCGCGATCAGGAAGTAGGCGCCTTGCAGCGAGCCGTTGCGGAACGCTGCGCGCTCCGCGGCCGCGAGCTTGTCATCGCCGCGGAACGCATCGGCCGCGCCCGGGTTGTGCGGAAAGGTGCGCGCCAGGTTCTCCCAGAAGCGCGGGTCGTAGGCGATGATGGCCGTGACCGGCGCCGCCATCGTCTTGTCGAGGTTGCCCGGGCTGAGCGCCGGGCGGAGCTTCTCCTTCGCCTCGCGCGAGCGCACGAACACGATGCGCATGGGCTGCGTGTTCATGGTGGTCGGGCCCCACTTCGCGAGCTCGTAGATCGCCCGCAGGTCGGCGTCGTCGAGCGGCCCCGAGAAGCCGTTGTGCGTGTGCGCCTCTCGAAAGATCTGATCCAGCGCCCGCTCTTCGAGCATGCCCGCCTCCGTCGCGAAAAGCGCGGATGTTAGCATCGGCGCGTGAACCCGGACCTCGCACGCATCATCCGGCCAGGCGACGGCGTGCTCTGCGGCCAGGCGTGCGCCGAGCCGCAGACGCTCCTCGAGGCGCTGGTGGCGCAGCGCGCGGCGTTCTCCGGCGCGACGCTGTTTCTCGGCATCAACTACTCCGGCATCGTGCGCCCGGAGCACGCCGATCACCTGCGGCTCGCGTCGTACTGCGGGGCAGGCCACAACCGCGCCCTCGCGGACGCAGGCGCGCTCGACATCCACCCCCATCCCTACTCCCGCCTCGGCGCGCTGATCCGCGCGCGCCGCATCAGGGCGGACGTGGTGCTGATCCAGCTGAGCCCGCCGGACGAGCGCGGCGAGATGAGCCTCGGCCTTGCGGCCGAGTATCTTGTGCCCGCGCTCGACTCCTGCCGCGCGGTGATCGCCGAGA
>Ga0187892_10005617_pt1 | contig 19539 bp, 21 predicted proteins | sample MA1701073metaG_FD_139345 | JGI IMG/M metagenome (GOLD analysis project Ga0187892, IMG submission 139345) | Bio-ooze microbial communities from a basaltic lava cave in the Kipuka Kanohina Cave System on the Island of Hawaii, USA - MA170107-3 metaG ...
CCCCCGCCCCCGCCCCCGCCCCCGCCCGTGCTCCCTCCGCCGCCGCCCGCTGCGCCCGTGACCGGGGCCGCGCCCGAGCCGGCCCCTGTCGCGTTCGCCGCGCCTTCCGCTCCGGCTCCGGCGGCCGCGTCGCCCTCGGGTGCGACGGTGCTCGACGTGCTGGCCGGCACGGTCGTCGTCCGCCCCGGCGTGGTGGTGGTGGAGCGGATCGTGGTGCCCACGCTGGCGACCTGCTCGCCCACCTTGGCGTCGCGGGTGACGAGGAACGTGGCGGTGGCGACGAGGACCACGGCGGCCGCCACCGCCACCAGCCGCCGGCGGAGGTCGGTGGCGCCCAGCAGGGACGGTGGGAAGCCGCCGCGGCGGGCCGGCCAGCGGCGACCCCGGTGCCCGCCCAGGTCGACGTCTTCCAGCAGCCGCTCGCCGAGGCCGGGGGGGATGGCGGCCGCAGGGGCCAGGCCGAGCAGCGACGAGGCGGGGATGTGCCGTCGCCGCCGGGGCCCGCAGACGGCGCAGCGCTCGGCGTGCTCCTCGAGCATGGTGCGCTGGCGGTTGTCGAGGTCGCCGCCGAAGTCGGCCAGGAGAACCCTCAGCTCGGGGCAGTCCCGCACCCCGAGGTGCGCCACCACGTTGAGGCTCAGGGCGTGCTCGACCCGCTCGGTCAGGCGGTCGAGCTGGGCGGCGGCCTCCTCGGCAGGTACACCGGTGGCGGCGCCCAGCTCGTCTCCCTCCAGGCCCTGGCGGAAGCGGAGGTCGAGCAGGGCCCGCTCGCGGGGCGTCAGGTCGCGGCCGACCGCCCGCACCACGCCGACCAGCTCGCCCCACGTGCCGCCCGCGTCGACGGCGGTGTCGGAGCCCAGCCCGGCCCCGCCCCGGTGGCGGAGGGCCTGGCGGCTCGCCACCGCGAAGAGCCAGGGCCGCAACCGCGCCGGCTCCACCAGCTCGTCGATGCGGCGGCCCGCCTCGCAGAAGGCGTCGTAAAGGACGTAGCCGGCCTCCTCCCGGTCCTGCAGGACCCAGGCCAGGAAGTCGTGGACGCGTGCGCCATACCGCTGGAAGAGCGCGCCAAACGCCGCCGTATGGCCCTCCGACGCACGGCGGACGAGGACTGCGTCGTCCATCGTGGCGTCGTCCATGGCGGGGAAGTCCATGGCAGCGCCATCCATGGTCTGGGCATGCTACGCCTCGATGCGCCGTTAGGCTCGGCAATCGTGGCGCGCCTGCGGATCGCGGCCTGCCAGATCGACACGGTCGTCGGCGATCTGGACGGCAACGTCGAGCGGATTCTGGCCGCGCTCGACGAGGCGGAGGGGGCCGGGGCCGACCTGGCCGTCTTCCCCGAGCTGGCCATTCCCGGCTACCCGCCCGAGGATCTGCTCCTCAAGCCCGGCTTCGTGGGCGACAACCTCACCGCCCTGGAGAAGCTGGCGTCGCGCACGGGCCGGTGCGCGGCCGTGGTCGGGTTCGTCGACGCCCGCCGGGACCTCTACAACGCGGCGGCGGTGTGCGCCTACGGCTCCGTGCAGGGCGTCTACCGCAAGCGGCTGCTGCCCAACTACTCGGTCTTCGACGAGCAGCGGTACTTCGCGGCCGGGGCCCACGAGTTCCAACTGTTCCTGGTCGGCGGTGCGCGGGTGGGGTTGTCGGTGTGCGAGGACGTGTGGACGCCCACCGGTCCCATGGCCGACCAGGCTGCGGGCGGGGCCGAGCTGGTCGTCAACCTCAGCGCGTCCCCCTACTTCGCAGGACGGCTGGCGGAGCGGGAGCGGATGCTGGCGACCCGGGCGGCCGACGCGTCGTGCGCCCTCGTCTACGTCAACGCCGTGGGCGGCCAGGACGAGCTGGTCTTCGACGGTGCCTCGCTGGTGGTGGACGCCGGCGGCGAGCTGGTGGCCCGGGCGCCCCAGTTCGAAGAGCAGGTGATGGTCCTCGACCTCGACGTGCGGCCGGTGTTCCGCAAGCGGCTGCTCGACCCGCGGGGGCGGGCCACCGCGCCGCCGCTGGAGGAGGTCCTCATCACCGCCTCGTCGGAGGCGGCCGACGGCTCGGCCGAGCCGGTGCTGACCGCCCCCCTGGGGGCCGTCGAGGAGGTCCGCCGGGCGCTGGTTCTCGGCACGCGCGACTACGTGCGCAAGAACGGGTTCACCGATGTGGTCGTGGGCCTGTCGGGCGGCGTGGACTCCTCGATGGTGGCCGCCGTCGCAGTGGACGCGCTGGGCGCCGGGCACGTGCACGGTGTGCTCATGCCGTCGCGCTACTCGAGCCCGGGGTCCCTGACCGACGCCCAGGAGCTGGCTGACCGCCTCGGCATCGAGCGGCGCATCGTCGAGATCGAGCCCGTCCACGCCGCGGTGACGGGCGTGCTGGCCGAGTCCTTCGAAGGGTGTATGGAGGACCTCACCGAGGAGAACGTCCAGGCCCGCATCCGGGGCATGCTGCTCATGGCCCTGTCCAACAAGTTCGGCTGGATGGTGCTGGCGACGGGCAACAAGAGCGAGATGGCGGTGGGCTTCTCGACCCTGTACGGCGACCTGGCCGGTGGGTTCGCAGTGATCAAGGACGTTCCCAAGACGTTGGTCTACGACCTGGCCAAGGCCCACCCGTGCATCCCCGACGCGGTGCTGACCAAGCCGCCCTCGGCCGAGTTGCGCCCCGACCAGCGCGACGACCAGTCCCTGCCGCCCTACGACGAGCTCGACCCCGTGCTGGAGGCGTACGTGGGCGGCGACGCCACCGCCGGCGACCTCGAGCGGGCCGGCTACGACCCCGACCTGGTGCGGCGGGTCGTGGGACTGGTCGACAAGGCCGAGTACAAGCGCCGCCAGGCCCCGCCCGGTGTGCGGGTCACGCCCAAGGCCTTCGGCAAGGACCGGCGCGTCCCCATCACCAACCGCTACCGCGGGTGAGGTCAACCGAACTGGACCACCTCGCCCGCCGCTCGGCGGCAGTGGAGCGGCGCCTGTTCGAGGTGGTGGGCGGGTGGGTGCCCGACATCGTAGAGCCCGAGGTCAAGGTGGCGCTGCGGGTGGCGTCGTTCCGCCACGCCTGGCACGCCGAGCTGTGGGAGGGGCTGGCGCGGCCCGGGTCGGCCGAGGAGGCGTCGGGCGTCGTGCTGAGGCAGATGGAGGCGGCGGCGACGACCGAGGAGCGGCTCGGCTCGTACTACGGGGGCGTCCTCCCTGCGCTCATCGACGAGTACGAGTCGCATCTGGCCGAGGCGGAGGCCGACGTGGCGGCGGGTGGGCCGTTGCGGCGTGTGCTCGGCCTCGTCCTGGTCGACGATTGCGCCGGCTTGGCGGCCGGGCGCGCGATGTGGCACGGCGCACACTCGCAGTGATCGAAACGAAACGAGAGCCACCGAACGGACGGGGGTCTTGACCGCAGCGGTATGCTGACGGGCGACAAGACGCACACCCCGACCGGGGGCCGACGGAATCTTCGCGCCCCGGAGGGCGTTCTTCCTACTTGCCCGGTCTAGCACAGTCTCGAGGTTTTTGACTTGCCGAAAGAGCGCGTGGAGCGCGACGAGGAAGACCTCGTCCGCCTCTACCTCACCGACATCGGGCAGTACCCACTGCTCACCAAGGACGACGAGGTCCGCCTGGCCAAGGCCATCGAGGCGGGCAACGAAGCGCGCACCTCCATGGACGGCGAGAGTGGCCTCTCGCAGGCCAAGCGGCGCGAGCTCCGGCGGGTCGCCAACGAGGGCCAACTGGCGCAGTCGACGTTCGTCAAGTCCAACCTGCGCCTGGTCGTGTCGATCGCCAAGAAGTACCAGGCCTCCGGCCTGCCCCTCCTCGACCTGATCCAGGAGGGCAACCTCGGCCTCATGCACGCGGTCGAGAAGTTCGATTGGCGCAAGGGCTTCAAGTTCTCCACCTACGCCACGTGGTGGATCCGCCAGGCCATCACCCGCGGCATCGCCAACACCGGCCGCACCATCCGCCTGCCCGTGCACGCGGGCGACACGCTCGCCCGCCTGCAGAAGGCCCGCGCCCGGCTGGAGCTGAAGTTGGGCCGCCCCGCCACGCTGTCAGAGCTGTCGGCCGAGGTCGAGATGCCCGAGGACAAGGTCACCGAGGCGCTGCGCTTCGCGGCCGAGCCCCTGTCGCTGTCGGAGCCCCTGCGGGAGGACGGCGACGCCGAGTTGGGCGACGTGGTCGAGGATCGTTCGGCCGAATCCCCTTTCGAGGTGGCGGCCACGGCCCTGCTGCCCGACGAGATCGCCAAGCTGCTGGGTCCCCTCGACGAGCGGGAGCGGGAGATCCTGCGCCTGCGCTTCGGCCTCGACCGGGGCGAGCCCCGCACCCTCGAGGAGGTCGGCGAGCACTTCAACCTGACCCGGGAGCGCATCCGCCAGATCGAGGCCCGGGCCATGTCGAAGCTGCGCCACCCCTCCAGCGACACCGGCGCCCGCGACCTGCTCGCGGTCTAGGGGCCGGGCGCGTGCCGGCGACCCGGAGGAATTGGCGGAGGTGGACGGGAATCGAACCCGCCAGACGGGGATCACCCGCCTCAGCCGCTTTGAAGGCGGTGGGGCCCACCAGGCGCCCGGACACCTCCGCCGGCCAACCTAGCGCCTCTTCCCCGGGGGCGGGCACGGGTCTAGGCTCGTTTCCCATGAAGAAACTGATCCTGCTCGCCATCCTTGTCGCTCTAGGGGTCGTGGCTGCCAAGAAGGTCAAGGCCGCCAGCTAGTCCGGTCTGCGGTCCCGGCTCGCTGCGGCGGGCCGGGGTCGTGCCTGGTTTCTTCGTCGAACACCCTTGCGCCTCGCCGTTCGCGAGCGTACTCTCGTGACGTCTCCTTCCCCCTGATGCAGTCCGCTGTCAGAGGGAGGTCGTCCCGTGCTGGTTTCCTGCTGGTCGCCCAAGGGCGGCAGCGGCACCACCGTCGTGTCCGTGCTGCTGGCCCTGGCGTGGGCCCGGCTCTCGCCGTCGGGTGTCGTGCTGGCCGACGTGGCGGGCGACGTGCCGGCCGTGCTGGGCATGGCCGATCCCGCCGGGGCCGGCCTCTCCGAGTGGCTGGGTGCCGCCGCTGAGGTCGGCGCCGAGGCCCTGGCCCGCCTCGAGGTCGACGTCGGCAGGGGCGTTCGGCTGCTGCCGATGGGGTCGTCCGGGGGCTCGGTTGCGGCCGCCGGCATGCGGGCCGAGGCCCTCGCCGCCGTGCTGGGCGACGGGGAGCGGCCCGTCGTCGCCGACTGCGGCGGGGCCGACCGCACCCCCGGCCGGCAGTTGGCGGCGGGCGCCGCGCTGTCGCTGGCCGTCCTGCGCCCGTGCTACCTGGCCCTGCGCCGCGCCCTGGCCGCGCCTTTGCGGCCGAGCGGGATCGTCCTCGTCCCCGAGCCGGGGCGGTCGCTGCAGCGGCGCGACGTGGAGGACGTGTTGGGCGTGCCCGTGTGGGCCGAGCTGCCCCTCGACGTCCACCTGGCCCGGGCCGTCGACGCCGGGTTGCTGGCCACCCGGGTGCCCCGCCCCGCCGAGCGCATCTTCGACCGTGCCCTCGTGGCGGTGGCGGGATGACGCTGCGGGGGCCCACCGCCCGGGTCCATGCCCGCCTGCTGGCCGATGGCGGGGCGGGCGAGGGTGACGATGGCGCACCGTTGCCCGTCCGCGTCGACGCCCTGGTCGACGAGGAGGCGCCGCTGCTGGGTCCCCGCCAGCGGGCCCGCATGGTCGACGAGGTGCTGGCGGCAGTAGCCGGCTTGGGGGCACTGGAGCCCCTGCTGGCCGATCCGGCCGTCACCGACGTGCTCGTCAACGGGCCCGGTCCCGGGCGGATCTGGGTGGAGCGGGCCGGGGTGCTGCGGCGGGTGCCGATCGAGCTCTCGTCGGCCGCCATCGAGCACCTCATCGAGAAGGTGGTGGCGCCCCTCGGCCTGAGGGTCGACCGGGCCAGTCCCCTGGTCGACGCCCGCCTGCCCGACGGGTCACGGGTCAACGCCGTCGTGCCCCCGCTGGCGGTCGACGGCCCGTGCCTCACCATCCGCCGTTTCGGGGCCCGCGTCCTGCCGGTGGCGGCCTTCGCCCCGCCCGGCGTGGCCGCCCTGCTGGCCTGGGCGGTGGTGGCTCGCCTCAACCTGCTCGTCTCGGGCGGCACGGGTGCGGGCAAGACCACCTTGCTCAACGCCCTGGCCGCCCACATCCCTTCGGCCGAGCGGGTGGTGACGGTCGAGGACGCGGCCGAGCTGCGGCTGCCGGGCGAACACGTGGTGCGGCTGGAGGCCCGCCCTGCCAACGCCGAGGGGGCGGGCGAGGTGCGGGTGCGCGACCTGGTCCGCAACGCCCTGCGGATGCGGCCCGACCGCATCCTCGTCGGGGAGGTCAGGGGGCCGGAGGCCCTCGACATGCTCCAGGCCATGAACACCGGCCACGAGGGATCGCTGTCCACCTGCCACGCCAACAGCCCGGCCGACGCCCTCCGCCGCATCGAGACCATGGTCCTCATGGGCGAGGTCGACCTCCCGCTCGCCGCCGTGCGCTCCCAGGTCGAGTCGGCCCTCGACCTGGTCGTGCAGGTGGCGCGCCGTCCCGATGGGAGCCGGCGGGTCGTGGCCGTCGCCGAGGTCGTCCCCGGAGGCGAGGCCCAGCCCCTCGCCACCGCCGACCGGCTGGTGGCCCTCCCGGGCCGGCCCGCCCGGCGGGCAGGCGTGCCCGGCCCCGAGCCGGCGTGGGTGGCGGGGTGACCGCCCTGGCCGCCCTCCTGGTCGTGGCTACCGCAGTGGCCGCCCGGGCCGCGGCGGCGTCGACCCGGGGGGCCGTCGTCCGCCGCCGCCTCGGCGACGGCGCCGGGCGGGGTGGCCGGCTGGCCATCGTGCTGCCCGACCCGCCGGCGCCGGTCGGTCCGGCGCTGGAAGGTGCGGGGGTCGACGCTTCGCCCGTGGCGGTGTGGTGGGGATGGGTGGCCGCCATGGCCGGGGGCGTGGGCGGCGGGCTGGTCCTGGGAGGGCCGCCGCTCGCCGTGCTGGTGGGAGCGGGGCTGGTGGCTGCGCCCGTGGTCGTCCTGCGCTCCCGCCGGGGCCGGGGCGACGAGCGGCTGGAACGGGGGCTGCCGGCCGCCCTGGAGGCGGTGGCCCGGTCGCTGCGGTCGGGGGCGTCGCTGCGCCAGGCCGTGGCCGAAGCGGCCGGGCCCACCCCGGGTGCCCTGGGCCGGGAGCTGGCCACGGTGGCCCGCCAGGTCGAACGGGGCGCCACCCTGGTTGACGCCCTCGAGGGGTTGGCGGCCCGGCGGCCGGTGCCCGGCGTGCGCCTGGCCGTGGCCGCCCTGTGCCTGGGCGTGGAGACGGGCGGAGCCCAGGCCCGGGCGGTCGACGGGGTCGCCGCCACCCTGCGCGACCGGCTGGCGGTGGCGGCCGAGGTACGGGCGCTGTCGAGCCAGGCCCGGGTGTCGGCGGTGGTGATCGGGTTGGCCCCGGTGGCCTTCGGCGGCTTCGCTGCCACCACCGACCCCCGCACCGCCCAGTTCATGTTCTCCACCCCGGCCGGGCTCATGCTGCTGGCCGTGGGCGTGACCCTCGACGGCCTGGGCTGGCTGTGGATGCAGCGCCTGGCCCGGGTGCCGGCATGACCCCGGCGGTCGTCGCCGTCGTGGCCGCCGGCTGGGCCGCCGCCGTGGTGGGCCTGGGGTGGTCGTTCCGCCCCGCCCCCCGTCGGGTGCGGGCGCTGGCGCCCTCCCGGGGGCCGACCCCGCAGTCGGCGCCGCCGCGCACTGGCCCCCTGGAGCAGCTGGGTGCGTTCATCCTGCGACGAGTGGGGGCGCGACCGGCCGTCCCCGACCCCGTCGTCGCCCGGCGGGCCGGCGCGGCGGCCGCCCTGGGGCTGGCCTTCCTCCCCGTGGTCCCCGCCGCCGCCCTGCCCGCGGCGGTGGTGGCGTGGGCCTTGCCGGCGGTGCGGGACCGGCGGGCGGGGCGCAGGCGGGTCGCGGCCATCGCCGCCGACCTGCCCGACGTGGTCGACCTCCTCGTCCTGGCCGTGGGCTCGGGCCTGACCGTCCATCTGGCGCTGGCTCGGGTCACAGCCCGGGCGTCCGGGCCGCTGGCCGACGAGCTAGACCGGGTCATGGCGGAGGTGGCCTTGGGGCGGCGGCTGTCCGACGCCCTCGACGGCCTCCCGGCCCGGGCGGGCGAGGCCACCCGCCCGCTGGTCGGCGCCCTGGTGGCGTCGGAGCGCTACGGGGCGCCGCTGGTGGCGGGGCTGGAGCGGCTCTCCGACGAGGTCCGGCGCGACCGTCGTCGGCGGGCCGAGGAAGCAGCCCGCAAGGTCCCGGTCAAGCTGCTCTTCCCCCTCGTGGCGTGCACCCTTCCCGCCTTCGGGCTGCTGACGGTGGCCCCGCTCGTCGCCAGCGCGGTGCGCTCGCTGCGCCTCTGACTTCCTCCTCGCACCCGTCGTGTCCCAACCAAGGAGCGTCATGCTCACTGTCTCCGTCCACCTCTACATCTGCCTCCTGGCGCTGGCGTCGGGGGTCCGCAGCCGGCTCCGGCCTGACGAGCGCGGCCAGGCGTCCGCCGAGTACGCCCTGGTCCTGCTGGGCGCGGCCGCCGTCGCCCTGCTCATCGTCGCCTGGGCGACCAAGACCGACCTGGTCGAGAAGTTGCTCGACAAGGTCATGAAGGCCGTCACCGGCAAGGTCGAATGAGCGCCGCCCGTCGGGAGCGAGCCGGTGTCGCCGGCTCGCTCCACCGGGCGAGGCGGGCAGCCCGGGCCGGGCGGGCGGGCCAGGCAGGCCAGGCGGCAGTGGAGCTGGCCCTCGTCCTGCCCTTCCTGGCCGTCCTCCTCCTCTCGTTGGTGCAGGTCGGGCTGCTGGTGCGAGACCAGGTCCTGGTCGTGCATGCGGCACGTGAGGCGGCCCGGGAGGCGGCCGTCGAGCCTGCGGCCGGGGCGGCCCGTGAAGCGGCTCTGTCGTCGTCGGGCCTCGATCCGGGCCGGCTCGACGTGGCCGTGAGCGGTCGGGGTGGTCCTGGCAGCCGGGTGAAGGTCACCGCCACCTACCGCTCGCCCACGGCGGTGCCGGTGATCGGTGCGGCCCTAGGCGACATGCGGCTTGAAGCGTCGGCTACCATGCGTGTCGAACGGTGACGGCTCCACCACGGAGAGGATTTTTGCCTAGCACTGGCGAATTCCTCGAGTAGGTGGTATCTGTCATCAACAGAGTTGGGGGCATGCAGGGCGGAACACAGAGCCGTTGGGCGAATCCCGCTCAACGTTTGGGAGGGGTCAGGAGCGCATGTCCAGAGTCCGTCGAATCGGTGCCCTCGTCCTCACGTCGGCCGTTCTATGTGCCTTCGTCATCGCGGTGCCCGCCAACGCCGCCGAGGAAGAAGAACGCATCATCACCGTCCCCGAGGCCTTCATCGCGTCGGCGTCCGCCCGCGGCCTTGACCTCAACCTGTTCGGCAACCACCTCACGATCGGCTCGTCCAACGCGCTGATCGACTCGAGCCCCAAGGCCCAGTCCCAGGGCGCCGGGGTGGCCATCATCGCCGGCACCGTGGCCGACGCCCTCGCCCAGGGCGCCACCATCACCTCGACGCCGCCCCAGGCGTGCGTGGTCAACCTACCCCTGCTCGGCCTGCTCACCGCCGCCCTGGCCTGCGGTGAGGCCAACGCCACCATCGCCGACGGCCAGCCCAAGGCCGCCGCCACCGGCAAGATCGCGTCGATCGACGTCGGCGGCAGCCTGCTCAACCCGATCCTGCAGGCGGTCGGCAACCTCCTCAACTCGACCCTCAGCGCGGTCGTCGACCCGCTGACCAACCTGCTCGGCGGCCTCCTCAACCCGCTGCTGGGCACGCTCAACCTCGACCTGCAGGACACCGTCCAGGATCTCCTCGACGGGCTGGGCCGGGTCACCGGCCTGCTCTCGATCCGGGTCGGCCCCGCCGCCTCCCAGGCCATCACCACGGCCGACAAGGTCAACGGCACGGCCATCGCCCAGGGCGCCGTCATCGAGGTCCTCCCCGGCCTGTCCGCCCTCGGCGCCCCGCTCCTCACCATCACCGTGGGCGACGCCCGGGCCACCGTCGACGTGACCCGCCCCTCGGCCAGCACCGACGACCCCACCGCCGCCGTCGCCACCCCCGCCTTCCAGGCGGCGCTGCTCAAGGTCGACCTGGGCGTGCCCCTGCTCGGCAACGTCACCAGCATCCCCGTCTCGCTGGGCGCCCCGCTCGTCCTGTTCGCCGGCACCATCCTCGAGTCGACGATCGCAGTCGGCGGCGGCAGCACCGGTGACGGGCCCAACGGGTCCAAGTTCGCCATTGCCGACGGGGTCAGCCTCCAACTGCTCAAGGGCCTCAACGGCGGCATCGGCATCGCCCTGGCCCACGCCGAGGCGGCTGGCGGTGGCCGGTCGGCCAAGCTCAGCGTGCGCCAGATCGCTCCTCCGGTGACCCAGCCCGAAGAGCTGGTCCGCACCGGTGCCGATGGCGCCCTGCTGCCCATGGCGGGCATGGCCCTGCTGCTGGCGGCGTTCGGCGTGCGCCGGCTGGTCGCGACCAAGCGTCCCTGACGGGCGCGCGGCCGCACAGCAAACCTCCTCCGGTAATCTCGTCCCACCCATGACCGGACGTCGCTCCCTGTCGTGATCGAACTTCTCCGCACCAAGCCCTGGGTCCGCCGTGGCATTTCGGCCCTCTCCGTCGTGCTCCTGCTCGGCGGCGTGGCCCTCGTCGGCTACCCGTTCTTCACCAACGTCTGGCAGTCGCGCCTGCAGGGCCAGCTCAGCAAGCAGTTGGCCAGCCCCGAGCTGGAGCAGGCCTACCGGGCCCGGGCGGTGGAGACGGGCGACAGCCTCACCCGCATCCGCATTCCCTCCCTCGACGTCGACGCGGTCGTCGTCGAGGGTGTGACCCCGAGTGCCCTGCGGGCCGGCGCCGGCCACTACCCGCAGACCCCACTACCGTGCGAGATCGGCAACGTCTCCATCGCCGGCCACCGCACCACCTACGGCAAGCCGTTCGGCAACATCGACCGGCTGAAGGCGGGTGACACCATCGAGCTGACGACGCCCATCGGAGGGTGCGTCTACCAGTTGGTCAAGGCGCCGTTCGTGGTCGAGCCCACCGACATGTCGGTGATCCAGGCCACCGCCGAGCGGACGGTGACCCTCACGACCTGCCACCCCAGGGGATCGGCCGCCCAGCGGCTGATCGTGCAGGCGAAGTGGGTCAAAGACCTGCAGGCGGCATGAGCGGCGGCCGCCCCGGGCGCCGGCTGCTGGCGTTGGCGGCCACGGCGGTGATGCCCTTGCTCACCATGCCGGCGGCCTCGGCCCAGGCTCCGATCAACCTCGAGATCACCGCCCCCGGCGACGGCCAGGTCATCTCCGGCACCCTGACCCCCGAGATCGCCGGCAAGGTCTACACCGGGATCGGCGTCGACGTCGACGTCATCCGGGTCGTGATCGCCCGCAACGACGGCACCATCGTGGAGGACACGGAGGTGTGCTGCGACCGGGGCACCAACGGCACCATCCCGTTCTCGATGACCGCCCCCGTCCTGAGCCGCAACGGGCCCTACACCGTCCGGGTGGCAGCCGCCGGCCACTTCCTGCTCAACGGCCTGTCGGTCAGCCCCCAGAGCGCCGACCGCGCCTTCGCCATGGCCGTGCCGCCCGCCCCGCCCAGCCTGGCCAACCCCCAGGTGGTCGACCGCTCGATCAAGCTGTCGTGGACGCCGGGCCGGGCCGACCCTGACCTCATGGGCTACGCCGTGTACCGCAAGCTGGGCAACGGGGCCTTCCAGGGGTTGGTCGGGCTCGCTCCCGCCGTCACCACCTACACCGACGACCGGCTGCCGCCCGACTTCGGCGGCGCCGTCCAGTACCGGGTCGACGCCCTCCGTCAGGGGGCCGTCAGCAGCTCCAGGCCCCAGGACTGGCTCGCTCGCCCGTCCGCCGCCGTCACCGTGACGATCGCCGCCCCTCCCACCACCGCCCCGCCGTCCACCCAGCCGGGCGAGACGACCACGTCGACGTCGCCGGGCGGCGGCCTCCAGCCCAACGGGGCGGTCAACAACACCGACCTGGGCGCCCTGTTCGGTGGTGGCGGTCCGATCCCCACCTTCCCCACGCCCACCATTCCCGAGATCCCCGATCCCGGCTTCAGCGAGCTGCTTCCCTTCCCCGAGGGCGCCGCCGGCGCCGGAGGCCGCCAGCAGGCGCTCTCGGGCGAGGAGGGGGACGACGGCGGCTTCGTCGACGAGTTCAGCGACACTGCCAACCGGCGGGCCCTGTTGGTCCCCGTGGCCGGCGGCTCGGTGCTGTGCGTGGCCGCCCTCCACCTGCGTTGGTTCAACCGCCGCCTGGCGGCTGGGACCATCGGCGCCGCCGGCAAGGCCGGCGCAGGAGCGGCGGCGGCCGACCTGGAGCCGGCCGAGCCGGGCCCAGAGGCGTTCGCTCCCGATCGTGAGCCGGTGGGGGCGGGCTCGGCCGGAGGCGGCAGGCGGGGCTGAACGCCGCCCCGCCGAGCCGGGTTAGGGTTCGGCCCCGATGGAGCTTCGGAGTGCCTTCCACCGCGAGTTGGAGCACATCGACAGCCAGGTTCGCCAGCTGTTCGCCCTGGTCACCGAGGGCGTGGCGGGCGCCACCCACGCCCTGCTCACCGGCGACCGCCAGGCTGCCCGCGACCTCATGGCCCGCGACCAGATGATGGACGCCCTCTACGTCGACATCGAGGACGTGGTGCAGCGCCAGTTCGCCCTCCAGGGGCCGATGGCCAGCGACCTCCGCTTCCTCCTGTCGGTGCTGCGCATCGTCCCCGAGCTGGAGCGCAGTGGCGACCTGGCCGAGCACATCGCCCAGCGGGCGGCCCGGGGCATCACCCCAGAGCTCACGCCGCGCCTGCGGGGGCTGGTTGAGCAGATGGGACGTGTTGGCGTGGAGCTCTGGCAGGCCGCCGCCACCGCCTACGACAAGCGTGACGGCAACGCCGCTGAGCTGTTGAGAGAGGTCGACGACGAGCTCGACGACCTCCACGTGAGCTTCATCGGCGAACTGGCGGCGGGCAAGGTGAGCGTGCCCGTGGCCATCGAGCTGGCCCTGGTGGGGCGGTTCTACGAGCGCCTCGGCGATCACGCCGTCAACATCGCCGCGAGGGTCCACTTCCTCGCCGTGGGAACGTCGGCCTGAGTGAAGTTCCGCCTCGTCCCCACCGACGACAGGTTCTTCGAGCTGTTCAACGACTCGGCCGAGAACGTGGCCCGTTGCGCCCGGGTCCTCCAGAAGCTGCTGGCCGACTTCGACGCACTGCCGGCCTACCTGGAGGAGATCAAGGGATACGAGCGCGACGGCGACGTGCTCACCCGGACGATCTTCCACCGCCTGAACGAGACGTTCATCACCCCCTTCGACCGGGAGGACATCCACGCCCTGGCCGAGGAGCTGGACGACGTGGTGGACGACATGCTCGAGGTGGCCGCCGCCCTCAGCATCTTCCATGTCGAGGGGATCCTGCCCGAGCTGCCCGAGCAGGCCGACGTGCTGGTCCAGATGGCGGACGTGACCGTCACCCTGCTGGCCAAGCTCGAGACCATGAAGGGGGTCCAGCCCGACCTCGACGCCATCGACCGGTTGGAGACCGACGGCGACAAGATCTACCGCCGGGCCCTCGGGCGCCTCTTCAGCGGAGAGTACCCGGCCCTCGAGGTCCTCAAGTGGAAGGACGTCGTCGAGGCCATGGAAGCGGCGCTCAACACCCTTGAGGACATCTCCGACGTGGCCGAGTCGATCGTCCTCAAGTTCGCCTGACACGAGGGACGGCCCGTGGAATTCGGCGTCATCGCCGTCATCGCCGTTGCCCTCGCCTTCGATTACACCAACGGCTTCCACGACGCCGCCAATTCGATCGCCACCGTCGTGTCCACCCGGGTGCTCTCCCCCCGCTGGGCGGTGACGTGGGCGGCGTTCTTCAACTTCGCCGCCTTCTTGGTCTTCGGCACCGAGGTGGCGGCCACCATCGCCAACGACGTGGTCGACCCGGCCCGGGGGGTGCTGACCGTGGGCGTGGTGTTCGCCGGGCTGGTGGGCGCCATCGGCTGGAACCTCACCACCTTCTACCTGGGGCTGCCCACCAGCTCGTCCCACGCCCTGGTGGGCGGCATGGCGGGGGCGGCCGTGGCCAACGCCGGCTTCGGCGTGCTGCAGGAGGAGGGGCTGCGCAAGATCGGTGTGTTCATCGTGCTGTCGCCCCTCGTCGGCCTGGCCCTCGGCCTGATCATGACCCTGGTGATCATGTGGAGTCTCCACCGCGTGCGGCGCCTCGAGATGCTGAACCGGGCGTTCCGCCGGGGCCAGCTCTTCTCCGCCGCCGCCTTCAGCCTGGGCCACGGGGCCAACGACGCCCAGAAGACGATGGGGATCATCCTGGCCGTGCTGATCGGCGCAGGCGAGCTGGACGCGAACGCCGACGTGCCCCTGTGGGTCGTGCTGGCCGCCCACACCGCCATCGGGCTGGGCACCCTCAGCGGCGGCTGGCGCATCGTCAAGACCATGGGCTCCCGCATCACCCGCCTGCAGCCGGTCGGAGGCTTCGCCGCTGAATCGGCCTCGGCCATCACGTTGTTCTTCACGTCCTCGGCCGGCATCCCCGTCTCGACCACACAGACGATCACCGGCGCCATCGTGGGGGTGGGCGCCACCCGCCGCCTGTCGGCGGTGCGGTGGGGTGTGGCCGGGCAGGTCGTGTGGGCGTGGGTGTTGACGATCCCGGGGGCGTTCCTCATCGCCTGGCTGGCGGAGAAGGTCGTTCGGGTGGCGTCGTGAGGGACCAGCGGCTGTGGTTCTTCCTGGGCGCCGGGGCGGTGTGCGCCGGCATGGTGCCCCTCGCCCCCACCGATCTGCGCTGGGTACCGGTGGTGACGGCGGTTGTCTACGTGGTCCTGGCCGCCCTGGTCGCCCTCGATTCGTGGGGCCGCCGCCAGCGCCGCCCGGGCCGCCCGGGTTTGCGTCAGGGTAAGGCTCGGAGCGGCTAGCTTACGAACGGAGAAGGAGGGCAGATGGATCTGGGTTTGGACGTCGCCGAGCGCAACGGGTATGCCGTGCTCAGCGTCCGTGGCGAGGTGGACGTCTACACGGCTCCCAAGTTCCGCGAGCGCCTCATCGAGCTGGTCAGCGAGGGCAAGCACCGCATCGTCGTCGACCTCGAAGGCGTGGACTTCCTCGACTCCACCGGGCTGGGCGTGCTCGTCGGCGGGCTCAAGCGGCTGCGCAGCCACAACGGCGACCTCCTCCTGGTGTGCACCCAGAGCCGCATCCTCAAGGTGTTCGAGATCACCGGGCTGACCAAGGTCTTCTCGATCCACGACTCCGTCGACGCGGCGACCGGGTCGGCGTCCTGACACGCCGTTGGCCGAGGTCGTCGAGCTGGAGATCCCGGCTCGGCCCGAGTTCGTCGCTCTGGCCCGCCTCGTCGTGTCGGCCATGGCCTCGACCGACGCGGTGCTCAGCGACGACCAGGTAGACGACCTGAAGATCGCCGTCTCGGAGGCGTGTACCAACGCCATCGAGGCCCACGGTTCCATCGCCACCGACGAGAAGGTCCTCCTGAAGTGCTGGTCGGACGACCGCGGCCTGCGGGTGAGCATCGAGGACCGGGGACCGGGCTTCGACCCTTCCACCCTCCCCGACCATCCGCCGCCCACCGACCCCGACCGCCTGAAGTTCGAGCGGGGCCTGGGAATCCCCCTCATCCGTGCGCTTGTTGACGAGGTCGTGATCAGTTCGTCGGCCGACGGCACCGAGGTCCGGCTGGCCATGTGGCACTCGCCCAACGGGCGGGCGGGCTAGCCGGTAGGAGGGCCCCATGTCGCTCAAGCAGAAGCTCCGAAGCCTCACCACGCCCATGTCGGAGCTCGACGGCCAGAAGCTCAAGGAGTTCTGCTCGGGCCACTCCGACTGCTGCTCGATCGACTCGGCCCAGGCTCGCCAGGAGGTCAGCCTGGTCGGCGAGATCAGCGGGCTGCGCATCGTCCCCCGGGCCGGCTCCCCATCGCTCGAGGCCACCGTCAGCGACGGCAGCGGGTCGGTCATCGCCGTCTGGACGGGCCGCCGCCGCATTGCCGGCATCGCCCCCGGCAAGCGCCTCATCGTGAACGGCCGTGGCGCTCCGCTCGGCCCCGGCGGCCGCCTCCTCTTCTACAATCCCCGCTACGAGCTGCTCTAGTCTTCGCCGTTCCTGTTCGGTCGGCTGCCGCTGACCGGCTTTTAGACAATAGGCGTCGGAAACCGACGCCTATTGTCTGGAAGACGGCCCATGGGAGCCGCCGATCAGGAGGGCTTTCACGGTCTCCTGGGACTCGATGGTGACCAGCACCAGCACCTCATCGCCCAGCTCCATGACGGTCTCGCCGCGGGGGACGACCACGTGCCGGTCGCCACGGATGACGGCCACGATGGTGGCGTCGCGAGGCACGCCCAGCTCGCTGATGGCCTTGCCCACGGCCGGGGACCCCTCGGCCAGCGTGACCTCCACCAGTTGGGTGTCGCCGAACTGCATGAGCCGCACGAGGGATCCCACCGCCACCGCCTCCTCCACCAGGGCGGTGAGCAGGTGGGGGGTGGACACAGAGATGTCCACGCCCCACGACTCGTTGAACAGCCACTCGTTCTGGGGGTGGTTGACGCGGGCCACCACGCGGGGAACGGCGAACTCCTGCTTGGCCAGAAGGGAGATGACCAGGTTGTCCTCGTCGTCGCCGGTGGCGCTGACCACCACGTCGTAGGTCTCCAGCTGCAGGCTTTGCAGCGACGTGACCTCGCAGGCGTCGGCCTCGGCCACCGTCACCCCGGTCAGCGAGGCCCGCACCCGGGCCACCGCGTCGGGGTCCTGCTCGATGAGCAGCACGTCGTGGCCGCCCTCGTGGAGGTCGGCGGCGATGTAGGTGCCGACGTTGCCGGCTCCGGCGATGGCGACCTTCACCGGCTCACCGGCTCACCGGCGGGACGCCTCGGTGGGGTTGTGCAGGCGCCCCTCCAGGTCTTCGAGAGCATCGACGCGGGCGATGAGGTGGAGGACGTCGCCCTCCTGGCCGACCAGGCCGGGCGCCGCCAGGCGCCCCTCTCCCCGGCGGGTGAGGGCCACCAGGCGGAACTTGTCGCCGTCGTCCAGCTCCCCCAGCTTCCGCCCCGCCCACTCGTCGGGCAGGGCCCGCTCGATCATCGTGACCCGGCTGCTGGCATCCGACCACTCCTGCACCGACTGGTCGGGGAACATCCGTCGCAGCACCTGGTCTGTGGTCCACGCCACCGCCGCGACGGTGGGGATCCCCAGGCGCTGGTAGATGGCGGCCCGCTTGGGGTCGTAGATGCGGGCTACCACCTGGGGGACCTCGTAGGTCTCCCGGGCGATGCGGGCGGAGAGGATGTTGGTGTTGTCGCCGTTGGTGACGGCTGCGAAGGCCCGGGCCTCCTTGATGCCGGCCTGCTCCAGGTGCTGGCGGTCGAAGCCGAAGCCCCGCACGGTGTGGCCGCCGAAGCTCTCCGGCAGCCGCCGCAGGGCGGAGCTGTTCTTGTCGATCACCGCCACCGTGTGGCCACCGGCGTCGAGGGCCGAGGCCAGCTCCGAGCCGACCCGCCCGCACCCAACGACCACGACGTGCATGGTCCGTACGCGACCACGGTGACGGCCGGCGGCGCAAACTCGGATGGTCGACTGCGGCACTACGGTGCACGCCGTGTATCAGGCGTTCAAGCGGCTGATCGTCGGCCGGCCGCTGGCGGGATCGGAGGAGCACGGGCAGAAGCTGCCCAAGTCGGTGGCCCTGGCCACGTTCTCGTCCGACGCCATCTCCTCCACCGCCTACGCCACCGAGGAGATCCTGTTCGTCGTGGCCCTGGGCGGGTCGAGCCTTGCCCTCGGCCTGTCCCGGCTGGTGCCCATCTCGATCGTGGTGGCGATCCTCATCGCCATCGTGGTGGCCTCCTACCGCCAGACCATCCACGCCTATCCCAACGGCGGGGGCGCCTACCTGGTCAGCCGCGACAACCTGGGCCGGTACCCGTCGCTGGTGGCCGGGGCCTCGCTCCTGGTCGACTACATCCTCACGGTGGCGGTGTCGGTCTCGGCCGGGGTGGCCGCTCTCATCTCGCTCCCCGCCTTCCGCGACCTGCGGGACCAGCGGGTCGGAATCGGCCTGGGGCTGATCGCCCTCATCGCCCTGCTCAACCTGCGGGGCCTGAAGGAGTCGGGGACGATCTTCGCCGTCCCCACCTACACCTACATCGCCAGCATCAGCCTGCTCGTGGTGTACGGCCTGTTCAAGGAGTTCTTCGGCTCGCCCGAGAGGATCGCCCCGCCCAGTCCCGAGGAGTTCGAGGGCGCGCTGGCGGGCGGCTCGCTGAGCCTGTTCGTCCTGCTTCGGGGCTTCTCGTCGGGCGCCGTGGCCCTGACCGGCATCGAGGCCCTGGCCGACGGCGTGCCCGCCTTCCGCGAGCCTCGGGCCAGGAACGCGGCCACCACCCTGACCGTCATGGGTGGCATCCTCGCCACCCTGTTCGTGGGCGTGTCGGTGCTGGCCCATCACCTCGGTCCCTATCCGAGCCACGAGGAGACGGTGATCTCCCAGATGGGGCGGGCCGTGTACGGGGGCGGGCCGATCTACGTGGTGCTCCAGTTCGCCACCGCCGCCATCCTCGTGCTGGCGGCCAACACCGCCTTCGCCGACTTCCCCCGGCTGTCGTCGATCATCGCCCGGGACGGCTACCTGCCCCGGCAGTTCGCCAACCGGGGCGACCGGCTGGTGTTCTCCAACGGCGTGATCTTCCTGGCCGTGGCGGCGGCCCTCCTGCTGATCGCCTTCGGGGGCATCACCACCGCCCTGATCCCGCTCTACGCGGTGGGGGTGTTCACCTCGTTCACCATCAGCCAGACGGGGATGGTGGCCCGCCACCGCAAGGTCCGGGACCCGGCGTGGCAGCGCAACATCGTTATCAACGGGGCGGGGGCGCTGGCCACCGGCATCGTGCTGGTGATCGTGGCCGTCTCCAAGTTCACGGTGGGGGCGTGGCTGCCCATCGTGGTGATCCCCGCCATCATCACCGTCTTCCTGGGTATCCGCCGCCACTACGACCGCGTGGCCAACATCCTGACCATCGAGCCCTCCGAGGTGCGGCCGGTGCGGATGAACCACACCGTCGTGGTCTTGGTCGGGCGCATCCACAAGGGGGTGCTCCAGGCCCTGGCCTACGCCCGGTCGCTGCGGCCCCAGCACCTTACGGCCGTCTACGTCTCCTACGACGACGACGACCGGGAGGCCATCGAACGGCAGTGGGAGCAGTTCCACCTCGACGTGCCGCTGGAGATCGTGGCCTCGCCCTACCGAGAGCTCGTCGAGCCCGTGCAGCGCTTCCTCGACGAGCTGGACGCACGCTGGGACAACGACACGATCACCGTGGTGATCCCCGAGTTCGTGGTCGGGAAGTGGTGGGAGCAGGTCCTGCACAACCAGAGCGCCCTGTTCCTCAAGGGCAAGCTGCTGTTCCGCAAGGGCGTGGTGGTGACGTCGGTCCCCTACCACGTAAACGGCGAGGAGGCCGACGCCGGGGACGAG
>Ga0187892_10005618_pt1 | contig 19537 bp, 19 predicted proteins | sample MA1701073metaG_FD_139345 | JGI IMG/M metagenome (GOLD analysis project Ga0187892, IMG submission 139345) | Bio-ooze microbial communities from a basaltic lava cave in the Kipuka Kanohina Cave System on the Island of Hawaii, USA - MA170107-3 metaG ...
CCCTGGCGGCGGCCGGCACGGCAGCGGTCATCGGACTGCCGTCAGGGGCCCTCATCACGATTCTCGGCGCGCGGTGGCGCAGCCTCGCAATGCGTGTCATCGAGGTCCTCCTCGCGTTTCCACCGATCCTGCTGGCGATCTTCGTCACGGCGATCATCGGGCCAGGGGCCCATGGTGCGGTGCTGGCGATCGGCGTGGCGTTTGCCCCGAACTTCGCACGGCTGGCCAACACCCTGGCCTCGGCCGCGGTCGGGCGTGACTATGTCGCCAGCGCGCGGGTCATCGGCATCCGGTCCGACCGGCTGGTGGCTCGCTACATCCTCCCAAACATCGCGGACACGCTATCCATCTCGACGTTCAACGCGGTCGGCGCGACGATCATCGCAGTCTCCTCGTTGAGCTTCCTCGGCCTGGGTGTGCAGCCGCCCCAGTTCGATTGGGGGTCGATGCTGACAGAAGGGGTGCATGCCCTCTATGCAACGCCGGCGGCCGCGTTGGCCCCTGCCGTGGTGATCGCCTTCGCCGGGCTGTCCATGGGGTTCCTGGGAGAGGCGCTGGCTCGGGCGACGAACCCGCTGTTGTGGACGGCGTCCGACGCGCAGGCTTCGGGCGGCCGCACCCCGGCCTCTGCCTTCTTTGAAACCGCGGCCGCGCGTCCGTCGCAGGCTCTGCCGGTCATCCGCGCGGCCGGAGCCCTCCGTGCCTCCGCCCGCCCACTGCTGCGCGTCGAGGGCTTGACGGTCCAGTTTCCGACCCCACACGGACTCGTGACGCCGGTCAGGGACGTGTCCTTTGCGATCCACCAGGCGGAGATCGTCGGTGTCGTCGGGGAGTCGGGGTGCGGGAAGAGCCTGACCGCCCTGGCGATTGCGCACCTCGTCCCGTATCCGGGGCGCGTGGCCGCGCGCACGCTGGAGCTACGCGGCATGGACCTGCTCCAGATCAACCCACAGACGCTCGATCGAACGCTGGGCAGCGAACTCGCCATGGTGTTCCAGGACCCGATGTCCTCGATGAACCCTTCCCTTCGTGTCGGGCTGCAACTGATCGAGGCACCGATGGCCCGCGGGACGTTGGACCGGCCCGCCGCCGTCCGCCTGGCCGTCTCGCGGATGCGTGATGTACACATTCCCGTCCCTGAGGCCAGGATGCGGCAGTATCCGCACGAGTTCTCGGGTGGGATGCGCCAGCGCGCGATGATCGCCATGGCGTTGATGAATTCGCCCTCGTTGATCATCGCTGATGAGCCCACGACGGCTCTGGACGTGACGATACAGGCGCAGATCATCGATGTGCTGCAGGAGGTGAATCAGCAGCACGGGACGGCCATCCTGCTGATCTCCCACGATGTCGGCGTCATTGCGGAGATCTGCACCCGGGTGTTGGTCATGTACGCCGGCCGCATCGTCGAAGATGCCGACGTGCAGGGACTCCTGAACGCGCCGGCCCACCCCTACACCCAGGCCCTGATCGCGGCCGTGCCCAGCCTTCGGGCGGATCGCGAAGCGCCGCTCGAGACCATTCCCGGCCGGCTCCCCGACCTCGATGCTATGCCACCGGGGTGCGCCTATGCCCCCCGGTGCCCGATGGCCGTTGACCGTTGCCGCATCGATGTGCCGCTGCTCGAGGAGATCACGAGCGGTCGTCGGGTGGCGTGCTGGGTGGCGCAGGCGCAGGATGCGGCGGCGGCGCTCTCCGGCGGGCAGGAGCGCTCATGACCACGCTGGACGTCAGGGGCTTGAGCGTCCGCTATCACACCGGTGCCGCGACGCTCACCGCGGTTGATGGCATCGACCTGAGCGTCCCGCCGGGTGGGACGCTGGGTCTCGTGGGGGAGTCAGGGTGTGGAAAGTCGACGGTGGCGCGGGCGATCATGCAGCTGGTGCCCGTCGCCGCCGGCCGGGTGCTCCTGGATGGCGAGGACGTGGTCGGCGCCCGCGGCCCGCGTCTGAGAGCGCTCCACCGGCGCGTGCAGATGGTCTTTCAAGATCCCTACGCGTCGCTCAACCCACGCATGGCGGTGGGTGAAGCGCTCAGCGAAGCGATCACCACGCACCGCGTACTCGGCGCGCGTCAACGCGTTGCCGAAGTCGTCAGGCTGCTCGACCTGGTCGGCCTGGATACACGCTCCGTGACGAAGTATCCGCACCAGTTCTCGGGCGGCCAGCGGCAGCGGATCGCCATTGCGCGGGCGCTGGCCGTCGGGCCCGACATCCTCATCGCCGACGAGGTGACCTCATCGGTGGACGTCTCGGTCCAGGCCACGATCCTCAATCTCCTGAAGGAGTTGCAGCGCACGCTTGGGCTCTCGTTCTTGTTCATCTCGCACAACTTGGCGGTGGTACGGTACATGAGTGACGTCGTGTCGGTCATGTACCTGGGGCGGATTGTGGAGTGCGCTCCGACTGCGGCGCTGTTTGCGGCGCCACGCCATCCGTACACCAGGGTGCTGGTCGACTCAATCCCGAAAACGGTGAGCCGCACGTCCGCCGGCCGGATGCGGCTGTCGGGCGATCTGCCGGACCCGCGTGATCCGCCTCCTGGATGCCGGTTCCACACGCGGTGTCCCATCGGTCCAATGACACACCCTGACCGGACCGTCTGCCGGGATGTCGCCCCGTCCCCCGGCGGCGGCATCGGGACGCATGTCGCTGCCTGCCACTTCCCGCTGAACGGCACCCAGGCCACCGGGCCCGCCGCGGTGTGAGGACCCCGATGGAGATTGGACAAACGCTGAAGGGGATCTCGATCGGACGCCGCCTGTCCATGCTGGCGGAAGCCCATCCGGACGCGACGGTCATTCACTATCTCCCGAGGGAGGGCGCCGAGCAGCGGATCTCGTTCGCCGAGCTCGACCGGACATCGAACCGGGCCGCCCGGCTGCTGGCCGACCGCGGCGTCCACGAGCGTTCCACCGTGACCATCGGCCTACGCAATTGCCTGGAGCACTATGTTGCGACGTTCGCCGCCTGGAAACTCGGCGCGTGCGTCCTGCCGCTCAGCCCGACGCTCCCCGCTTGGGAGCGGATCCAAATCCTTGAGGTCGTCCGGCCGGCGGCGCTGGTGACGGAGTGGGACGACGTGGAGGGCCCCATCGTTCGGCCCGACGAGCTCCTCTCCACCAGGTACAGTGACGCGCCGCATCCCGACCGCACCCCACACCCGGGCAAGGCCATTGGGTCCGGGGGCTCGACGGGTCGGCCCAAGGTGATCGTCGATCCCAAGCCGTGGGCGTGGGAACCCGGCAACTTTGTGGGCGCCTTTGGCGGCCGCGTCGGGATGCGCATGGGCCAGGTGCAGTTGATCGCCGGGCCTCTCTACCACAACTCGCCCTTCTCCTGGGGCCCGATCGGCATCTTCGAGGAACACACGCTGGTGGTCATGGAGCGCTTCGACGCCGCCGACGCTGTCGACGCGATTGAGCGTCACCGTGTCAACTTCGGATTTCTGGTCCCAACAATGATGAAACGCATCATCCAGCTGCCCGACATCGGGCGGCGCGATTTCTCCAGTGTGCACGCTTTCTTCCACACCGCCGCGCCGTGCCCACCCTGGCTCAAGCGGGCGTGGATCGACCTGATCGGCGGCGAGCGGCTCTACGAGGCGTTTGGCGCCACCGAGGGCGTCGGGGCGACCATCATCCGAGGAGACGAGTGGTTGCAGCACCCCGGCAGCGTCGGCCGGCCCCAGGACTGCGATCTACGCATTCTCGATGCGAGAGGGCAGGAGCTGCCGACAGGTGAGGTGGGTGAGATCTTCATGCGCCCCCACGCCCAGGGGCCGACGTACTACTACCTCGGGTCGCCACCCGCGAAGTCGACCGCCGACGGCTTCGTGAGCGTCGGAGATATGGGGTCGGTGGACGGCGACGGCTACCTCTACCCGGCGGATCGGCGTGTCGACCTCATTATCGTCGGCGGAGCCAACGTCTATCCGGCCGAGGTCGAGGCCGCGCTGCTGCACCATCCGCTGGTGGCGGACGTGGCCGTGATCGGACTACCTGATGAGGACATGGGAAAGCGCGTCCACGCGGTGATCGAGTCGGCGGATCCCCGTCGGCCCCCATCGTCTGAGGACCTGGATGCGTACTGTCGAGCCCGGTTGGCGCGCTACAAAGTCCCGAAATCCTACGAGTTCGTCGCGGTGCTGCCGAGGGACGACTCAGGAAAGATCCGCCGGTCCTCGCTGGTGACCGAGCGGACCGGAGGGTGAGGGTCCATGGAGATCAGGAACGTCGCGATCGTGGGAGCCGGTGTGATGGGCGCGCAGATCGGCCAGGTGCTCGCGGCCGCCGGCCACGCCGTCCGTCTGCACGACGTGAGCGCCGATCAATTGCGCGGCGCCCTCGAGCGCATCGAGCACGACCGCTTCGGTCTCCGCAAGGCGGTCGAGCGGAGGAAGCTGACCACCGAGCAGGTGGGGGCGACGCTGAGGCGCATCACCACCACCGCCGACCTCGCGGGTGCCTGCGCGGACGCCGACCTGGTGGTCGAGGCCGTGCCAGAGGACGTCGGGCTCAAGGTGCGGGTGTTCCGGCAGCTGGACCGGCTCGCCCCCGCCCGCGCGATCCTCGCGTCAAACAGCGCCGGACTGCCAATCGCGGCCATGGCCTATGCCACCGATCGACCCGAGAAGGTCCTCGGCTGGCACTGGTTTCAGCCCTGCGCGGTGATGCCGCTGGTCGAGATTGTCGTACACGACGGCGTGGCCGCTGAGACGCGCGATGCGATGGTGGCCGTCTCGACGCGCTGCGGCAAGCGGCCGCAGGTCGTCCGCGACCAGCCGATGGTGTGGGGGTTTGTCGGCAACCGGATCAACCGCGTCGTGCGGCAGGAGGCGGCCCGGATCGTTGCGGAGGGGATCGCCACGGAGGAACAGGTCGACGCCATCATGCGCGACGGCTTTCGCTGGGCCATGGGGCCCTTCGAGCTCATGAGCGGCAGGTCGCTCAAGTAGCATGGACCGACAGGGCATGAATCCGAGCAAGACACCTGTCTACGTCGTCGGCGTCGCCGAAACACCGCTGGGCGAGGTACGGGATCAGACCGAGCTGTCGATGGTGGCCCTCGCGGCCCGCGAGGCCCTGGCCGAGGCGGGCATGACGCTGAAAGACGTGGACGGTATCTTCGTCAACTATATGGGTGAAGAGGGCTCGGTGCAGGTTGGCGAGTATCTCGGCATCCAGCCGCGCTACGGGGACTCGTCCGATCTGGGCGGCGCCGCGTTCGAGGCGTTTGTCCACCACGCGATGCTGGCCATCGCCGCGGGCCGTTGCGACGTGGCGCTGGTTGCCTTCGCGTCACGCCAACGCACCCGCCGGCTGCGCCGCCGCACGCTGGCCGGGCAGGAGATGTCGCTCACCGAGCAGTTTCAGGCGCCGTACGGTCTGCCCATCCCGATCGGCAACTACGCGCTCGCCGCGGCGCGACACATGTATCAGTATGGAACCACTTCGGCGCAACTGGCGGAGATCGCCGTCGCCGCGCGCCTGTGGGCGCAAATGAACCCAAAGGCGTGGGTGCGCGAGCCGCTGACGGTTCAGGACGTGCTGGCCTCCCGGCTGCTCTGTGATCCGCTGCACCGACTCGACTGCTGCTTGATTACCGACGGGGGCGGAGCCGTGATCCTGACCAATGCGGCGCGCGCGCGCGACGCGGCCAAGAAGCCCATCCGGGTGCTGGGCGCCGGCGAGAGCCATACGCACTGGCACATGGCGCACATGCCGGACCTCACCGTGTCTCCGGGGGCCGTGTCCGGCAGAGAGGCGTTCACAATGGCGGGGATCGAGCCCGCGGACGTGGACGTGTTCGAGCCGTATGACGCCTTCACGATTACGGTGCTCTTGGCCTTGGAAGATCTCGGGTTCTGCAAGAAGGGTGAAGGCGGCGCCTTTGTCGAGACCGGTGCCCTGCGCCCGGGCGGGAGTCTGCCTTCACTGACATCGGGTGGCGGCCTCTCCTACAATCACCCCGGCGCCCTGGGCATCCTGCTCCTCGTCGAAGCGGTCCGGCAGCTGCGTTGGGAGGCCGGGGACCGGCAGGTGCCCGATGCCCGGGTCGCCGTGGCGCATGGCAATGGCGGGTTCTTCTCGGTAGGGGCGACCGTGGTGCTGGCCCGTGACTGAGCGGCCCGGTGGGCAGTCCGCCCCGGCCTACGGCGATCCGCTGACCGCGCCGTTCTGGGAGGCGGCGGCCCGGCGGGAACTCATCGTCCAACGCTGTCAGACGTGCGGTCACTACCAATTCTATCCCCGACCATACTGCCTGGCCTGCCAGTCAGATACTGTGGCCTGGGTCACGACCTCGGGGCGGGGCGCCGTGCATTCGATGACGACGGTGCACATGGACATTGCGCCGGAGTTCACACCGCCGTACCTGGTGGCGATTGTCGAGCTCGACGAAGGGCCGCGTCTGATCACCAACATCGTCGATGGCCCGTGCCGCATCGGTGACAGAGTCCGCGTGGCCTGGAAGGACCGCGACGGGATGCCGCCGCTGCCCGTCTTCAGACCGGAGGGCGCAGATGGGTAGACTCGACGGGCGGGTGGCCATCGTGACCGGTGGGGGCCGGGGGTTGGGACGCGCGCACGCACTGCTGCTGGCCGCTGAGGGCGCCAGCGTGGTCGTCAACGATCTTGGCGGCGACGTGCACGGCGAGGGTCAGTCCCAGACCCCAGCCCAGCAGGTGGTGGCCGAGATCAACGCCGCGGGCGGCCGCGCCGCGGTCAGCGGGCACGACGTGGCCGACTGGGAGCAGGCGGCCGCACTGGTCCGGCTCGCGGTCGAGACCTTCGGCGACCTGCACGTCCTGGTCAACAACGCCGGCATCCTGCGCGATCGCACGCTGGCAAACATGACCGAGAGCGAATGGGATGCCGTCATCCGCGTGCACCTGCGCGGCCACGCGGCGCCCACGCGTCACGCCGTGGTCTACTGGCGCGACCGGGCGAAGGCCGGGCACCAGGTCAAAGCCTCGGTGATTCACACGTCGTCGCTGGCGGGTCTGGTCGGCAACTTCGGGCAGGCAAACTACTCGTCGGCGAAGCTCGCGGTCATCGCGTTGTCGCGTGTCGTGGCGCTCGAGTACGGGCGCTACGGTGTACGGTCGAACGCCGTCTCGCCGTCGGCGCGCACGCGTCTCGCGCTCTCAACGCCCGGGGCCGAAGAACACATTCAACCACCACCGGCCGGCGAGTTTGACCGGCTGGACCCCGCGAACGTCTCACCGCTCATCGCCTGGCTGGCGCAGGCCGACTGCCCGGCCACCTCACAGGTGTTCCACATGGGCGGCAACCAGATCTTTGTGGTGGCGATGTCGTCGATTGCCCACCGGCTGGAGACCCGCGGCCGCTGGACGCTCGACGCCCTCGACCGGGAGCTGCCGGGTCGCCTCGTCCAACCCTTGGGGCTCGATGGCTTCCTCACCCGACCGTCAGACGCATGACGTGGCGGCGCGTGCCCGCGCGCCCCACCTCGCGAAATCCGGCCGTCTTGAAGACCGGGACGAAGCCCATGAACCGATAGCTCGGCGAGTCAGGGTCGACGGGATACGCCTCGATGATCTTCGCGCCACGCTTTCGCGCGTGAGCAACCGCGGCCTGGATGAGGCGCTCCATCACACCTTGGCCGCGCAGCCGGCTGGTCACAAAGAAGCACACGAGCGACCAGATTCTCTCCTTCTGACCAGCCGGCGACTCACCCAGGCGCAGGTAGGTCGGACGCGGCGCGATCGAGCACCATGCGACGGGCTCGCCATCGCGATAGCCCAGGAGCCCGACCGGCACGCCTTGTCTGACGCGCCGCGATAACGCGGCCTTGCGGCTGGCGCGACTGTCGAACCGCCGGCGCTCCTGTGGCGTCGCCCGCCACACCATGCACCAGCAGTGCTTGGGTCCCCCACGACCCCTCGAACAGCCGGACCAAGTCCGCCCAGCGCTGCCCGTCGACCTCGTGGAAGGTGAGACGATCACGCGGTTTCACAGATCCCATAGCATCACGCCCATTATCCGGCGCTGAAGAGAGCCTGACAATCGGATTGAGACCGCGCCCCCCCATTGACCCCGGACAACGGCGCCGCATATAATTGTCCTAGCTGGAATAGGACAATCATATGCGCCTCTCCCTCGACCGCCGCGGCTCGACCTCCCTCACCGACCAGCTCAAGGCGCAGATCCGCGCGCTCATTCTCTCGGGCCGCCTGGGGACGGGGAACCGGCTGCCGCCGGTCCGTACGCTCGCCGGCTTTCTGCGCGTCAACCGGAACACCGTCGCGCGCGCCTATGCGGAGCTCGAGCGCGAGGGGGTCTTGAGCGCCACGCCGGGCCGCGGCACCTTCGTCGTTTGGACCCCACCATCAGCCAGGGCTTCGCGCGCTCTCACCGCGCAGATCGACCGGCTGCTGGCCACGGCCTCGGCCGCCGGCCTTGCGGTGGACGGCCTGATCGCCGCCATCGCGGTCCGCGCGGGCCGCCGTGGCAGCCAGACGCGCCCGCGTATTGGGTTTGTGGAGTGCAACCCGGTGGACCTGGCGTACTTCACCCGGCTGGTCCGCGCCGCAGTGGAGGTGCCGGTCATCCCCAGCCTGCTGCGCGACCTGCCGGCGGAGCCTCACGATGTTGATCTCCTGGCGACGACCTTCTTCCACGTGGAGGAAGTCCGCCGCCGGTGCCGCGGTTTCGAAGTGATCGGCCTCATGGCCCTGCCGGATTTCCGCACGCTCGAGGAGGTGGCGCGCCTCCCGCGGACGCGGCGGGTTGCGCTCGTGTGCGCCACGGCCGAGGGCGTGCAGAGCAAGGCGCGGTCGCTCGCCGCCGTGGGCCTGCGGACGCCGCGCCTGGCGACCGCGACCCTCGATGCACCCGACGCGCTGCGCGAGGTCCTGGTGGGCGCAGAAGTGGTCCTGGCCGCGCCGCGCGTGATCGATCGCATGCGGGAGGCCATTCCGGCGGGTGTCCGGGTCATTCCGTTTGCGAGCGTGCTGAGCGACGGGGCGGCCGCCCTGCTCCACGAGCGCATCGCGGCGTGGCGGCTGCGCCGCGCCCGTTTGCGTGGGGCGCTTGAGGTGCCCGCGTGAGCCGCCTGCGCGTCGGCGTGCTGATGGGCGGGCCATCGGCGGAGCGTGAGGTCTCACTGGCGAGCGGGCAGCGTGTCCTCGCCGCCCTCGACGCCGCGCGGTACGAAGCGATCCCGCTTGAAGTCCCCCGCGGCGGGCCCTGGGCGCCGCCGCACGACCTGGATGTGATCTTCATCGCGATGCACGGGCCCTTTGGGGAGGATGGGTCCGTGCAGGGCATGCTGGAGTTCGCGCGCATCCCCTACACGGGGTCGGGTGTGCTGGCGAGCGCCCTGGCCATGGACAAACGGCGCTCCCGGCAATTGTTCGGGTTCAACGGCATTCCCACCCCCGGCTACCTGGCGGTGGGCCGGGGGGAGTTAGCCGAGCGCGAATCGTCGCTGGCCGACGAGATCCAACAGACGTTGGGGTTCCCGTGCGTGGTCAAGCCCAACGCGCAGGGCAGCAGTGTCGGCATCACGATCGTGAGGGACGCCGAGCATCTGGGGCCCGCGCTCGACGTGGCGTTTGGCCTCGACGAACTCATTCTCGTTGAAGAGTATCTGAGCGGCACTGAGCTGACCTGCGCCATCCTCGATGATCGCGATGCCGGCGGGCCCGTCGCGCTGCCGCTGATCGAGATCGTGTCGCGGCGGGAATTCTTCGATTACGAAGCCAAGTACACGCCCGGGGCGGCGGAGGAGATCTGTCCGGCGCGGCTGCCGGCGAGTGCGGTGTGGCGCGCCCAGGCCGCGGCGTTGCGGGCCTACCGCGTGCTCGGGTGCACGGACTTCGCGCGTGTCGATCTCTTCATCCGCGAGGCCGACGTGGTCGTGCTGGAGGTGAACACGATCCCGGGTTTGACCGAGGGGAGCCTGTTTCCCATCGCCGCGCGGGCCGCGGGGATCGGGTTTCCCGCGCTGGTTGACCGACTGGTTGACGGGGCGCTGCGGCGAGCGCCGCGCGTGCGAACGGGACCACGCCTGGCGCCGCAGGGAGCCCACGACGGATGAGCCCGATGACCGGCCGGAACTGGGTTGTGAAGTCACACGCGCTCGGCAATGACTACTTGGTCCTGGATCCGTCGGCGTTGAGCTTCCCGCTGACCCCGGCCGCGATCCGCCGGATCTGCGATAGGCATCTCGGCGCGGGTTCCGACGGTGTCCTGGCCCTCGTCCCGTCGGGACGAGGCGACTTCGGCCTGCGTATCTATAATCCCGACGGCAGCGAGGCCGAGAAGAGCGGCAACGGCCTGCGGATCTTCGCCAAGTTCCTCTACGATCATGACTATGTGCGGCGGCCGTCGTTCACGGTGGATACGCCGGGCGGGCTGGCGCGCATCGAGCTCCACCTCGATGACGGCCGCGTTGACCAGATGACGGTAGACGTCGGCCGTGCCACCTTTTACAGCACCGAGATCCCAGTGGCCGGCCCGCCCCGCGAGGTCGTCGACGAGATAATCGACGCCGGCGATCAACGGCTGGAGATCACCGCCGTGTCGGTGGGCAACCCTCACTGTGTCGTCTTTGTGCCGGACCTCGCGCGGGTCAACCTGCACCAGCTCGGCCCGCTATTGGAGACACATCCGCTGTTCCCGAATCGGACAAACGTGCAGTTTGCGCAGGTCGTGGCGCGCGACCGCGTGAGGATCCTCATCTGGGAGCGCGGCGCGGGCGAAACGATGGCCTCAGGCACGAGCGCGAGTGCGGTGGCCGCCGCCGCAGTGCGAGAGGGCACGACCGACCGTCAGCTGACGATCTCGGCCCCCGGGGGCGATTTGCGTATCACCGTCGGGAGCGATTGGAGCATCCGGATGACCGGCCCGGCTTCGGAGGTGTATGTGGGGACACTGAGCAGCGACTTGATCGCAGCGTTAGCGGAGGTGGCGAGTTGACCCCTCTCGGCGCCCGGACACGATTGTGGATTGCGGCCACTGCGCTTGTCGTCGCCACGGCAGCACCGTCGGCCCCCGTGGCGGCACAGCCGGCCCAAACTGAGGTGACCTTTCCCAACGGCAACCTGCAGATCCACGGCTTCATCTGGAAGCCTGACGGCGCCGGGCCCTTTCCGGCGTTGCTGTGGAACCATGGCAGCGAGAAACTGCCTGGCTGGCTACCAGGCCTCGGCCCCGCGTTTGTTCGCCAGGGGTACGTCTTCTTTGTGCCGCATCGGCGGGGCCAGGGGCGATCGCCGGGCCCGTACATTCAGGATCAGCTCCAACAGGCGAGGCCGGACGAGCGGAGCCGTCTGCTGGTCCAGTTGCATGAACTACAATTGACCGATCAACTCGCCGCACTCGCCTACCTGAAGGGTCAACCGTTCGTCGACGCCGGCCGTCTGGCGGTCGCGGGCTGTTCGTACGGCGGGATTCAGACGGTGCTAGCCGCTGAAGGCGGTCACGGCTACCGCGCGGCGGTGGATTTTGCCGGCGCCGCGCAGTCCTGGCAGGGCTCGCCCGATCTCCAGGCGCGGATGCTCCGGGCGGTACGCGGCGCTGCCATCCCGGTGTTCTTCATCCAGGCCGAGAACGACTATGACCTGACGCCAAGCCGCGCGCTCGCTGCGGAGATGCAGCGGGCCGGCAAGCCGCACCAGGTGAAGTTCTATCCTCCGTTTGGGTCGGGCCGGCAGGACGGGCACGACTTCTGTGTGAAGGGCGTCGAGGTATGGGGCCCCGACGTGTTCCCGCATCTCGCTGCGACTTTGAGGTGAGCGCCACCGCGACGAGTCCCGCCCGCGTTCTGTACGTTACCCTCTGCCCCGACCTGGTTGCGCCGCTGACGTGACGGCCGGGGCCTGAGACTCGCAGTCAGCCCTGTCATCCCGCACCGTCATGGCCGATAAACCACAAGGGGCTCACGGCGTCATCCTTGCGCATCTAGGTATGATAATGTAGGATACGGAAGAAGGTGACTCCAATGAAGCGGACGGTGTACATTCCCGACAAGCTCGCCGACCGGGTGGACGCCTACTTGGAGCGGCATCCCGATCTGACACTCTCGGCCCTTGTGCAGGAGGCGCTCGAAAGACACCTCACCCCCCCAGACCTCCGTGGCCTCCTGAAGCTGGCCGGCATCGTGCCGCGAGCCTCGAGGCATGCCCACGATCGGGCCGAGGACCAGGATATCGGTCGTGAGCGATGACGTGCCTAACCGGCTGGTGCTGGATGCCGGGCCGTTGATCGCCCTCTTTCACAAGGGGGATCGTGACCACGCCGTCACCGCCGTCGGATTCGACCAGCTCTCTGTGGCGAACGCTATGGTTATCTCGCCGCTGCCAATCGTATTCGAAGTCTACAAATGGCTGCTGTTTCATGCCGGCGCGTCGTCGGCTCAGGAGAGCCTCCGTCAGATGCGGGGCTCCCTTGAGGTGTTGTATCCGGGCAAGGATGATTTCGACGCTGCGGCCGCGCTGAGCGGGTCGGTTTCCAACTGGGCCGGGACCCTTGAGGACGCCACAGTGGTCCTCGCCTCACTCCGCTTGGGCCTTCCGGTCTGGACCCTCAACTATCGTGACCTATCGGCGTTCCCTCGTCTGCGCTTCTGGTCCCCGTGCTGATGGCCCGGATTCTTTACGTCATCCTGGACGGACTCGGCGATCGGCCGGTGGCCGCGTTGGGCGGGCGCACGCCGCTCGAGGCCGCGGCCACTCCGCACCTGGATCGCCTGGCCCTGGCCGGGCAGCAGGGGCTGGTCACGACGGTCGGGCCGGGGATCGCGCCCGAGTCCGACGTGGCCGTCACGGCCATTCTCGGCTACGACCCGACGGTCTATCACGCCGGGCGCGGGCCGCTGGAGGCGCTGGGCGCCGACCTGGCCTTTCAGTCGGGCGACCTCGCGCTGCGCGGGAACTTCGCCACCGGCGGCGACGGCCGCAAGATCCTGGACCGGCGCGTCGGCCGCAATCTGTCGTCCGACGACGCGCGTGCGCTTGCAGAGGCAGTCACCATGCAGATCCGCCTTGACAGCGCGCCGGCGACTGTCGTCGTGGCCGCCTCCATTGGGTACCGGTGTGCTGTTGTGTTTCATCCAACCCGCGGGCGGTTGAGCGCGCGGATTTCGAACACCGACCCGGCCTACGGCCGGATCGGTGGACTTGGTGTTGCCTTGACGACGTTCAAGGATGAAGTCGCGGAGTGCGTGCCCACAGAGGATTCCGCGGAGGCGCGCGCCTCCGCGGATCTCATCAACGAATTCACCCAGAAGAGCCGGTCCATCATGGACATCCACCCCGCCAACGCCCGCCGGCGCGCTGAGGGGAAGTTGCCGGCGAACCTGATCTTGCTGCGCGATGGCGGGGACCACCTGCCGCAGGTCCCGCCGATGCGCGAGCGTTTCGGCGTGAACCTGGGGTGCTTCGTCGAGATGCCCGTCGAGCGCGGCATCGCGCGGTACCTAGGGATGGCGGTGGTGGAGGTGCCGCACAGCATCACCGCGAGCCGCGGCGACGTCTATCGAGGGTGGGCCCGCCGCGCGGCCGAGGTGCTGCCGCAGTACGATGGCCTGTATCTACACCTCAAGGGACCTGATGAGCCCGGTCACGACGGCAACGTCGAAATGAAGCAGCGCGTGATCGAGGAGATCGACACGCATTTCTTCGGCACCCTGCACGGCGCGATCGATCTGGATACCACGCTCATCGCCGTGACCGCCGATCACGCCACGCCGTGCGAGCTGGGCGCGCACTCGGCCGACCCGGTGCCGCTGCTGCTGAGCGGCGCGCGCATCACGCCGGACCGCGCCGGTCGGTTTACCGAGGCCTCCTCTGCCCGCGGCGCACTTGGGCACCTGCGCGGCGTGGACCTCCTACCGCTGATCGTTTCCCGACGGTAGACTCCGGCTCACCCGAGACACAGCGCGGGGGAAGAGTCCACCGCCAAAGAGAACCCATACCCGGGGATCCCCCAATGCAGCCGGAGACCCGGTACGCCAAGAGCGGCGACGTCAACATCGCCTACCAGGTCGTGGGGAGCGGGACGCTCGACTTGGTGTACGTGATGGGGTGGGTCTCTAACCTGGACGAGTTCTGGACCGAACCCTCTTACGCCAGGTTTCTCACACGTCTCGCCTCGTTCTCGCGTCTCATCCTCCTCGACAAGCGCGGCACGGGGCTGTCCGACCGCGTTCACGAGTCCGAGCTCCCCACGCTCGAGCAGCGCATGGACGACGTGCGCGCGGTGTTGGACGCGGCCGGCTCGAAGCAGGCCGCCCTCTTTGGCGTCTCCGAGGGCGGACCTATGTGCGCCCTGTTCGCGGCGACCTATCCCCAGCGCACCACGGCGTTGATCATGTTTGGCTCCTACGCCAGGCGGGTCCGCGCCCCGGACTTCCCGTGGGCACCGACCGAGGAGCAGCACGAGAAGTTCTTCGACGAGATCCGGACCGGCTGGGGCGGTCCGGTCGGCCTGGATGTCCGGGCGCCCAGCATGTTGCATGACGAGGCATTTCGCCGGTGGTGGACGACCTATCTGGTGCGCAGCGCCAGTCCGAGCGCAGTCCTCGCCCTGACCCGTATGAACGCCCAGATCGACGTCAGGCATGTCCTGCCTGCCATCCGCGTTCCGACTCTTGTGCTGCATCGACATGGGGATCGGACCCTCGACGTGCGTGGTGGACGCTACATGGCGGACCGTATCCCCGGCGCGAAGTTCGTGGAGCTCCCCGGTGACGATCATCTTCCGTGGGTCGGCGATCAGGACGCGGTTCTCGACGAGGTGGAGGAGTTCCTGACGGGCGTGCGCCGCGGTCCGGAGCCCGACCGCGTCTTGGCCACTGTGATGTTCGTGGACGTCGTCGGCTCGACCGAGCGGGCGGCCGCGCTCGGCGACCGTCGCTGGCGCGACCTGTTGGAGAGCTACTACGCTGTGGCACGCAGCGAGCTGCGCCGGTACCGCGGGCGCGAGCTTGACACTGCGGGCGACGGCATCTTTGCCGTATTCGATGGGCCGGCGCGCGCTGTCCGCTCAGGCACGAGCATCAGGGACGCGGTCCGATCGCTGGGTCTGGAAGTGCGCGTGGGTTTGCACACCGGTGAAGTCGAGATGATGGGAGAGGGGGCCAGGGGCATCGCCGTTCACATCGGGGCGCGCGTCGCCGCCCATGCCAACCCCGGCGAGGTCCTGGTGTCGAGCACCGTCAGAGACCTGGTCGCCGGGTCAGGGCTCTCCTTCGAGGACCGGGGTGCGCGCGGGCTCAAGGGCGTGCCCGGGGAGTGGCGTCTGTTCGCCGTCGGGCGTCAATCGTGACGGAGCACGCGTCGTATTCCAAGTCTGCCGAGTACTACGATGCCATCTACGCTGCCGTGGGCAAAGACTACGCCCGGGAAGCGGAATACATCCACGCCCTGATCCAGCGGCACAAGCGTTCCCCAGGGCGAATGCTCCTCGACGTCGCTTGCGGTACTGGTGGCCATCTCGAACACCTGCGACAGCACTACGACGTCGAGGGACTCGACCTCGATCCGGCCATGCTGGCGATCGCCCGGCGGAAGCACCCGGATACGCCGCTGCACCAGGGCGACATGGTGGACTTCAATCTGGGGCGTCAGTTTAACGCCATCGTCTGCCTGTTCAGCGCTATTGCCTACGCCCTGACGGTGCCCAGGCTGCACCGGACGCTCCAAGCCATGAGCAGGCATCTGTCGCCTGGCGGCGTCGTGATCGCCGAACCGTTCATCAGGCCTGAGGACGTGCGTCAGGGCTTCCTGAGTGCCAACTTCGTGGACGAGCCGGGGCTCAAGATTGCGCGCATGAACATCAGCACCATGCAGGCACGGGTGGTGTCCCTCAACTTCCACTTCCTTGTCGCCACGCCTCAAGGCACCCAATATTTCACCGAACGCCACGACCTGGCGGCTTTCACACGCCAGGAGTATGTGGAGGCGTTCCGGGCGGCAGGGCTGGATGTCGCCTACGACTCCGAGGGGCTGATCGGCCGGGGGCTCTATGTCGGCTGCAAGCCGCTCGCTGCTTGACTTCCTGGTCCCCCTAGGAGACAATTGCGAGGCCTGTAGATGTCGGACCATTGGACCAATCTTGATCTGATGGGTCAAGAATACAAGGCCGAACATCTGAGTCAGAGCCTCGAGCCGGTGCGCCGCACCAGGGTGTACGAGGAAGTGGCGGTGCGCATCCGCCGGCTCATCGCCGAGGGCCACCTGAAGGCCGGGGACAAACTGCCCCCTGAACGCGACCTGGCCTCGGCGCTCGGTGTCAGCCGCACGTCCGTCCGCGACGCGATCCGCACCCTGGAGGCCGCCGGGCTCCTCCGGCCCCGGCAGGGTGAGGGGACGGTCGTCCGCGAGCTCTCGACCGACACGCTGGTAGGGCCGATCGCCTCGGCCCTGCTCGCCCGCCGCGACCTGCTGGCCGACCTGCTGGATGTGCGCAAGATGATCGAGCCCGCCATGGCCCGCGAGGCCGCCCGCCATGCCACCCCGGACGAAGTGCGCCACCTGGAGACGATCGTGGTCCGCCAGGCCGCCCGCATCGAGGTCGGCGGCCTGGCCATCGACGAAGACAGCGCCTTTCACGACATGATCGCCCGCATGTCCCGCAACCAGGTGCTGCTGCGGGTGATCGACGTGTTGATGGACCTGTTGCGGGAGGGCCGCGAGCGGTCGCTCCAGGTCCGCGGCCGGCCGCAGCGGTCGTTGCGCGGCCACCGCCAGATTCTCGACGCGATCCGCAGACGCGACGGCGACGCCGCTGCGCGCGCCATGCTGAGCCATCTTGACCAGATCGAAGAGATGCTGCTGCCGGATCGCGCCCCCGCGACCGCCGGCGCCGCGAGAGGGGACTAGGCCTATGGACCGCAGCTACGCCGTGGAGATCGTTTACCGCGGGATCTTCCAGAAGACGCTGGCCAAGCACATCAGCCGCGGGCTCGTACTCGCGGCGGCCAAAGAGGGCAAGACGGGCATCTCGTTTGGCCGGTACGGCGACTCGCCTGAGCGCAACGGCATCCCCGCCAAGAACTTCGCGATCATCGCCCCCGACGACGAGACCCTCGAAGAGAGCATGTCGCAGTACGAGCCCAAGCACGTCGACGTCACCGTTTCGGTCGACGACACCCTCTGCAAGGGGGTGGAGTCCTGGGCCTGGTACGGGCTGCAGCCCATCAACCGGCTGCTGAATCCGAACGGGAAGCTCATCGTCAGCTCGATGCTGGGATTTGACGACCTGCTCAAGATGATCCACACCAAAGACGTCCCCTATGAGCTGGCCATCGTCCGTGGGATCCCCGCCTTTAGCGGACTGTGGGTCTACAAGGACGATCACACCGACGTGCGGATCCTCGGCACGATTGCCCGCCTGGTGCCCGAGATGCTCAGCCTCAAGGCCGTTGAGGCCGCGATCTTGGAGGAGTGGAAGGACGAGCTCAAGATGCTCTCGGCTCGCAAGGCCTACGAGCGGGTCGAGTCGATCCTGGTCCCGCCGGGTGCGGGCAACGCGGAGACGCCGTACGAGTTCACACTGCCGGGCTGGAAAGAGATGGCCGAGGGTGTGACGATCCGCAGCATCGAGATGGGTGGCGGCTTTGTCGATCCCGAAACCGGCAAGACCGGCGGCTACCGCCCCGTGGTGAACCCTTATTTCAAGAAGTTCAGCACGCGGACCATGCGCCCCGTGGTCAACTTCGACACGTGCATCAAGTGCACGCTGTGCTGGCTGGCGTGCCCCGACTCGTGCTTCGACGTCACGCCGGACCAGCTGTACGACGCCCGGATGGAGTCGTGCTGCGGCTGCGGCGTCTGCGAAGCGGTCTGCCCGGTGGACGACTGCGTGACCATGGTCAACGAGAGCGAGTTCACCGACAACGCCAGCCAGTGGGAGATGTGGAAGGCGGACAAAACCGGGTACCACACATGGCTGGCCGAGAAGATCCAGCATCGGCCGGAGCGCTCGCACGGGTTCCAAGTCCGCGGCCTCTATGAGAAGCAGATCAACGCCATGGCGGCCGTCGGGACGACCAAGAGCGGGCAAGAGAAGGTCGGCGGGGAAGACACGACGGAAGCGAGCGCAGGAGGGTCCTAGATGGCGACGATTCGGGAACGCGAGGTTGCGCTGGCCGACAAAGAAGAGCTGATCAGCGGCAGCGAGGCGATCGCGGTTGCCTGCAAGCTCGCCGACGTTGACGTCATCACCGCGTACCCCATCCGACCGTACGACACGGTGATGCAGTACGTCGCCAAGCTGATCTCGAACGGCGAGATGGACAGCGAGTACATCGTCGCGGAGAGCGAGCACTCGCAGTTCGAGATCGTCAAGCACGCCTCGGCGGTCGGGGCCCGGGTCTTCGTGGGGTCGAGTGGCGTCGGCTGGATGTACGCTTTTGAGGCGCTCACCGTCACCCCGGCCCTACGCATCCCGATGGTCGCGATGGTGGGGAACCGGGCGCTGGACGATCCGGGCGCCTTCGGAGTCGAGCACAACGATGCCCTGGCCGTCCGCGACCTGGGCTGGATGCTGGTGTGGGTGGACACTGCGCAGGAGGCACTCGATCACGCGCTGCTCGCCTGGCGGATCGCCGAGGACCGGCGGATCTTGCTCCCCTGCGCGCTCGGCTGCGATGGCGCGTTCCTGACACACTCCCAGACGCTCGTGAAGGTCCCCGCGCAGGAGAAAGTCAACGAGTTCCTCCCGCGCTACGACCGCGGCGAGTTGACCCTGCACCCCGACAACCCGATCACCATTGCGCCCCAGGCCAACGAGGACTGGGTCATGGAGATCCGCAAGCAGAACGACGCGGCCATACGCCGGACCCCGGGCGTCATCAAGGAGGCCTACGCCGACCTGGAGCGGATCTTTGGCCGGCGGTACGGTGAGAACCCCTTCTTCGAGGAATACGAGACCGATGACGCCGACGTCGTCCTGTTCGGCATGGGCACGATGTCGATGCCCGTGAAAGTCGCGGTCCGCAAGATGCGCAAGGAAGGCAAGAAGGTCGGGTTCATCCGCCTGCGGTGGTTCCGACCCTTCCCGGTCGAGGAACTGCAGAAGAGCCTGGGCCGGTTCAAGGCCGTGGGCGTGATCGACCGCGACTACTCGTTTGGCTCGCCGTACTTCAGTGGGGTCGTGGCCAACGAAGTGCGGACCGCCCTCTACAGTGCAGAGAAGCGGCCGCCGGTCGTGGGGTTCATTTGCGGCCTCGGCGGGCGCGAAGTGACGGTCCCGAACGTGCGGGAGATGACCGACATGACGTTTCGTGCCGCGTCCGGCGAGCGGCTGACCGACACCTACTGGATCGGCCTGCGCGAGTAGACAAAGGAGAGTGGCGACGATGGCTGACGCGATCGAGACCTATCCGGTCCCCGTCCTCGATCCGTTCAAGGGCGTCAAGAAGGTCCCGCTGGAGGAGTACTTCACCTCCGGCCACCGCACGTGCCAGGGGTGTGAGTCGGCCCTGGTCATGAAACTCATGGTCAAGGCCAGCGGCCCGCGCACGATCGTCCTGGGGAGCACCGGGTGCATGTACGTCGCGAACAC
>Ga0187892_10005622_pt1 | contig 19527 bp, 10 predicted proteins | sample MA1701073metaG_FD_139345 | JGI IMG/M metagenome (GOLD analysis project Ga0187892, IMG submission 139345) | Bio-ooze microbial communities from a basaltic lava cave in the Kipuka Kanohina Cave System on the Island of Hawaii, USA - MA170107-3 metaG ...
CGAGCGGATTGCGGAGCTCGTGCCCGAGAATCGCGAGGAACTCGTCCTTGCGCCGATCCGATTCCTGCAGCCGCTCGTTCAGCGTCTTGAGATCGTTGATGCTCGTCGTGACGCCGAACCACGCGCCGATGCGCCCTTCCGGGTCGCGCCACGGCACCGCGCGCGTGATGAACCAGCAGTACTCACCCTGCCGGTTCCGGTGACGCGCTTCGAACTCGACCTTGTCGCCTGCGGCGAGCGAGGCGACGACGACCTTGCGGACCTCGGCGGCCTCGTCGGGATGCAGCACCAACTGCGTGATGTGGTCGGGGCCGCCCTCGGCGGGCAGGCCGTAATACTCGATCCAGTTGCGGTTCGCGTAGGTGATCGTGCCGTCGGGCGCGCAGGTCCAGACGATCGACGGGATCGTGTCGGCGAGGAACCGCATCCGTTCCTCGGCCCGGCCGCGCTCGGCGCTCTCGACCTGCAGCGCGGCGTTGGTGCGACCGAGGTTGTCGTTGATGAGCTCGAGCCGCGTATTGAGGCTCGTGAGCTCGCGGGTCTTCTCCGCCGTGATCAGCGCGTTCGCCTCGGCGAGCTCGACGTTGGTCGCGGCGAGGCTTTCGTTGAGGCGTTCGAGCTCGCGCCGCTGCGTGTAGAGCTCGGCGAGCACCGCGACCTTGCTGCGCAGGATCTCCGGCACGACCGGGATGTAGACGTAGTCGAACGCACCGAGCTTGTAGCCGCGAAGCCGGTCGAGGTCGGTCACGTGCACGCCCGTCACGAAGATGATCGGCGTGCGTTCGTAGCGCGGGTGCTGGTGGATGAGGCTCGCGGTCTCGAAGCCGTCCATGCCCGGCATGTTGACGTCGAGCAGGATCACCGCGAACTCGCGCGCCATCAGCGCGCGCAGCGCATTCTCGCCGGACGACGCGCGCACGAGCTCGAGGCCCATGTCGCCGAGGATCGCCTCGTACGACAACAGCCGGGCCGGCTGGTCGTCGACCATCAGCACCGCGACGCGCTCGGTCAGCTTCACGGCCATCTCAGCGATGCATCCACATCCTCAGGAGCGACAGCAGCTGGTCGGTGTTGACGGGCTTCGCGATGTAATCCGACGCGCCCGCCTCGAGGCATTTCTCGCGGTCGCCCTTCATCGCCTTCGCGGTCAGCGCGATGATCGGCAGCCGGCGGAAATCCGGGTTCTTGCGGATCTCGCGCATCGTCTCGTAGCCGTCCATGTGCGGCATCATGATGTCCATCAGCGCGAGCGAGATGTCGGGCTGCGACTCGATCGCGGCGATCGCCTCCTTGCCGCCGGTCGCCGACTCGACCTTCATGCCGTGCCGCTCGAGCAGGCTCGACAGCGCGAAGATGTTGCGAACGTCGTCGTCGACGACCAGCACCTTGCGCCCGATCAGCGGCTCGTCGCTTTCGTGCAGGCTCTCGATCATGCGCTGCTGCGCTTCGGGCAGATCCGCGACGACGCGATGCAGGAACAGGGCGGTCTCGTCGAGCAGGCGCTCGGGCGACTGCACACCCTTGAGCACGATGCTCTTCGCCATGCGGCGGATCTTCGTGTCCTCGTCCGGCGAAAGCTCCTTGCCGGTGAACACCACGATCGGGACGTCGCGGAGCGTCTCGTCGCGCTGCACTTCCTCCATGAGCTCGAAGCCCGAGATGTCGGGGAGCTTCAGGTCGAGCACCACGCAGTCGAAGCGCTGCTCGCGCATCTTCCGGAGTGCTTCCGCGCCGGTCGACGCGGTCTCGATCTCGATGTCGTCGTGACGGATGAGCTCGACCACGCTGATGCGCTCGGCGTCGTTGTCCTCGACCACGAGCAGCCGGCGCGTCTGCGGCAGCGTGAACTCCTTGATCCGCGCGAGCGCGGCCTCGAGGCTCTGGGTCGTGAGCGGCTTGTTTAGGAACGAGAACGCGCCGCGCTCGAGGCCGTGCTGGCGCTCCTCCTCGACCGTCACGATCTGCACCGGGATGTGCCGGGTCTCGGGATCCTGCTTGAGCCGCGCGAGCACGGTCCAGCCGAGCATGTCGGGCAGGAAGATGTCGAGCGAGATCGCGGTCGGCCGATACTTGCGTGCCGCGAGCAGGGCGTCGGCGCCGCGTATCTCGACGATGCCTTTGAAGCCATTCTCGCGCGCGAGCTCGAGCATGACCCGCGCGTAATGCGGGTCGTCCTCGATGATCAGCAGGCTGCGGTCGTTGGGCTCGATCGTGTCGCGATCGTCCAGGATCTCCTCGCGCGGCGTGAACGAGACGTTCGGCTGCGGCGTGAGCGCCGGCGGCTGCTCGGCGAGCTGCTCGCCGGCGCGCGGGCGCACCGGCCCGACGTAGCTGAGCGGCAGGTAGAGCGTGAAGGTCGAGCCCGCGCCCGGCACGGAGTGCAGCTTGATCTCGCCGCCGAGCAGGTTCGCGAGCTCGCGGCTGATCGCGAGCCCGAGGCCGGTGCCGCCGTATTTGCGCGCGGTTCCGACGTCGGCCTGCTGGAACGCCTCGAAGATGATGCGCTGCTTCTCGGGCGGGATGCCGATGCCGGTGTCGCTGACCGAGAACGCGACGACCTGCGGGGCCTTCGAGAGGATCGGGTGGTCGGGCGACCAGCCGGCCTGCGCAGCCGCGACATGGAGCCGCACGCCGCCGTGCTCGGTGAACTTGAAGGCGTTCGAGAGCAGGTTCTTCAGCACCTGCAGCAGGCGCTTCGGGTCGGTCGTGATCGCGTCGCCGAGCTTCGGGTCGAAGTCGGCGGCCAGCGTGAGCTTGCGGCGCTCCGCCTCGTGCTGGAAGTTGCGTTCGACCGTGTCGCGCAGCACGCCGAACGGCAGCCGCTCGGACTCGACCGTCACCGTGCCCGACTCGATCTTCGAGAGGTCGAGGATGTCGGAGATGAGGTTGAGCAGGTCGGTGCCGGCGCCGTGGATCGTCTTCGCGAACTCGATCTGCTTAGGCGAGAGGTTCTTCTCGGAGTTGTCGGCGAGCTGCTGGCCGAGGATCAGGATCGAGTTGAGTGGCGTGCGCAGCTCGTGCGACATGTTCGCGAGGAACTCGGACTTGTAGCGGGAGGTCAGCGCGAGCTCCGCGGCCTTGTCCTCGAGCGCGCGCCGCGCGTTCTCGATTTCCTGGTTCTTGCGCTCGACTTCCTCGTTCTGCTCGGCGAGCAGCTTCGCTTTCAGCGCGAGCTCGTCGTTGGTCTGCTGCAGCTCCTTCTGCTGCGCCTGCAGCTCGCCCGCGAGCTGCTGCGACTGGTCGAGCAGCGCTTCGGTGCGCATCGTCGCCTGGATCGTGTTGAGCACGATGCCGATCGAGCCGGTCAGGAGCTCGAGGAACGCAATGTGCGATTGGGTGAAGCGAGTGAGGGTGGCGAGCTCGATGACCGCCTTGACCTGGTCCTCGAACAGCACCGGAAGCACGACGACGCTGCGCGGCGGCACCGTGACGAGGCCCGACGAGATCACCACGTCCTCGTCCTCGGGGATCTCCTCGAGCAGGATGCGCTCGCGATCGTCGGCGCACTGGCCGACGAGGCCCTGGCCGACGACGTACTCGCGCGGCATCTGCTCGCGCGAATCGGCGTAGCCCGCGAGCTGGCGCAGCCTTGCGCGGCCGCCCGCGTCGTCCATCATGTACATGACGCCCTGGTGCGCGCCGACCAGCGGCGCGAGCTCGGACAGCAGCATCTCGCCGACGGTGATGAGATTGCGCTGGCCCTGCATCATGCCGGAGAAGCGCGCGAGATTGGTCTTCAGCCAGTCCTGCTCGGTGTTGCGGTCGGTGGTCTCGCGCAGGTTGCGGATCATCGCGTTGATGTTGTCTTTGAGCTCCGCGACCTCGCCGCGTACGTCGACCGTGATCGATCGGGTCAAATCGCCCTTGGTCACCGCGGTGGCGACGTCCGCGATCGCGCGCACCTGGCTCGTCAAGTTCGCCGCGAGCAGGTTCACGTTCGCGGTGAGGTCCTTCCAGGTACCGGCGGCACCCGGGACGTAGGCCTGGCCGCCGAGGCGGCCTTCGACGCCGACTTCGCGCGCGACCGTGGTGACCTGGTCGGCGAAGATCGCGAGCGTGTCGGTCATCGAGTTGATCGTGTCGCCGAGCGCCGCGACCTCGCCCTTGGCCTCGACGGTGAGCTTCTGCTGCAGGTCGCCGAGCGCAACCGCCGTGACGACCTTGACGATGCCGCGCACCTGGTTCGTCAGGTTCGCCGCCATCGCGTTGACGTTGTCGGTCAGGTCTTTCCAGACGCCCGCGACGCCGGGCACGACGGCCTGGCCGCCGAGCCTGCCTTCGGTGCCGACCTCACGTGCCATGCGCGTGACCTCGGCCGCGAAGGCGTTCAACTGGTCGACCATGGTGTTGACGGTGACCTTGAGCTCGAGGATCTCGCCTTTCACGTCGACTTCGATCTTGCGCGACAAATCGCCCTTCGCGACCGCGGTCGTGACGTCGGCGATGTTGCGCACCTGGTTCGTCAGGTTCGACGCGAGCGTGTTGACGTTGTCGGTGAGGTCTTTCCAGACGCCGATCACGCCCGGCACGTTCGCCTGGCCGCCGAGACGGCCCTCGGTACCGACCTCGCGCGCCATGCGCGTGACCTCGGCCGCGAACGAGTTGAGCTGGTCGACCATCGTGTTGATCGTGACCTTGAGCTCGAGGATCTCGCCCTTGACGTCGACTTCGATCTTGCGGGAGAGATCGCCGCGCGCGACCGCGGTGGTGACGTCGGCGATGTTGCGGACCTGGCTGGTCAGGTTCGACGCGAGCGTGTTGACGTTGTCGGTAAGGTCCTTCCAGACGCCAGACACGCCTTTCACCTGCGCCTGACCGCCGAGCTTGCCCTCGGTGCCGACCTCGCGCGCGACGCGCGAGACCTCCGCCGCGAAGCCGTTGAGCTGGTCCACCATCGTGTTGACGGTGTTCTTGAGCTCGAGGATCTCGCCTTTCACGTCGACTTCGATCTTGCGCGAAAGATCACCGTTCGCGACCGCGGTGGTGACGTCCGCGATGTTGCGCACCTGATTCGTCAGGTTCGACGCGAGCGTGTTGACGTTGTCGGTGAGGTCCTTCCAGACGCCGGCCACGCCGGGCACATTGGCCTGGCCGCCGAGCTTGCCTTCGGTGCCGACCTCGCGCGCCATGCGCGTCACCTCCGCGGCGAAGCCGTTGAGCTGGTCGACCATGATGTTGACGGTGTTCTTGAGCTCGAGGATCTCGCCCTGCACGTCGACCGTGATCTTGCGCGAAAGGTCGCCCTTCGCCACCGCGGTCGTCACGTCGGCGATGTTGCGCACCTGGCTGGTGAGGTTCGACGCCATCGCGTTGACGTTGTCGGTGAGGTCTTTCCAGGTGCCGCCGACGCCGGGCACGTAGGCCTGGCCGCCGAGCTTTCCTTCCGTGCCGACCTCGCGTGCGACGCGCGTCACCTCCGACGCGAACGAGCGCAGCTGCTCGACCATCGTGTTCAAGGTTTCCTTGAGCTCGAGGATTTCGCCGCGCACGTCGACCGTGATCTTGCGCGAGAGATCGCCGTTCGCGACCGCGGTCGTGACCTCGGCGATGTTGCGGACCTGCGCGGTGAGGTTCGACGCCATCGAGTTGACGTTGTCGGTGAGGTCCTTCCAGACGCCCGACACGCCCTTCACCTGCGCCTGGCCGCCGAGCTTTCCTTCGGTGCCGACCTCGCGCGCGACGCGCGTCACCTCCGCGGCGAACGAGTTGAGCTGGTCGACCATCGTGTTGATGGTGTTCTTGAGCTCGAGGATTTCGCCCTTGACGTCGACCGCGATCTTGCGCGAGAGGTCGCCGCGTGCGACCGCGGTCGTGACCTCGGCGATGTTGCGAACCTGTGCGGTGAGGTTCGTCGCCATCGCGTTGACCGAGTCGGTGAGGTCCTTCCACGTGCCCGCGACACCCGGCACGATCGCCTGGCCGCCGAGCTTGCCTTCGGTGCCGACCTCGCGTGCGACGCGCGTCACCTCCGAGGCGAAGCCGCGGAGCTGGTCGACCATCGTGTTGATGGCCTCTTTGAGCTGCAGGATCTCGCCGCGTACGTCGACCGTGATCTTGCGCGAAAGGTCGCCGTTCGCGACCGCGATCGTGACCTCGGAAATGTTGCGAACCTGCGCCGTGAGGTTCGCGGCCATCTGGTTCACCGAGTCGGTGAGCTCCTTCCAGACGCCCGACACGCCTTTCACCTGTGCCTGGCCGCCGAGGCGGCCCGCCGTGCCGACTTCGAGCGCGACGCGCGTGACCTCGGACGAGAACACCGAGAGCTGCTCGATCATCTTGTTGACGATCGTCGCGGAGCGCAGGAACTCGCCCTCGAGCGGGCGGCCCTCGACCTCGAGGCTGATGGTCTGCGTGAGGTCGCCCTTCGCGACGCCGGCAACCGCGCGCGTCAAGCTGTCGGTCGGCCAGAGCAGGTCGTCGATGAGCTGATTGACCGAACGGTCCATCGCCTGCCAGGTACCGCGCTGCGCGGTCGGCGGGATGCGTTCACGGGTGCGGCCCTCGCGCCCGACCTGCTGGCCGACGCGGGAAAGCTCCTCGGCGAGGCGCCGGTTCTGGTACACGATCTCGTTGACCGTGTCGGCGATCCTGCCCGTGAGGCCGGTCCAGTCACCCGGGAGCTTGACCCCGAAATCGCCGTCACGGACGGCCTGCAGCGCCTTCAGGATCGCCTTCAGCTCCGGATTGCTGCGGTCGGAGGATTCCTTGCGGGCCCGTTTGGTCCCGACGTCGCTTTCGACTATGGCCATGGCCCCTGCTCATCGCTGAGTGGTGCCCCCGGCACTTCTTGTTGCGTGCTGCGCCCGAGGCAAGGATATCCGACGCTATTCGCAGCGGGTAGCGGTGGCACCCGCGTTGCTTGCCGGGAAAACGCGCATTCCCGGCGCTCCCTTTATGCCACGTTCAATGTGGTCCTGAGCGTCGGAGCGCGGACGCGCGACACGCGTCGCGCCGCGCAAGCGCGCGCCGGCGCGCTGCAGAACGCCGCAGAAAGGTGTGAGGCACGAGGCGAACACGGCTGTTTTCGCTTCGTTCTCGCCGTGGCCCGCTTCCTGCAGTCCCGCTTCGGGCGTGCAGTGAATCGAAACGGACGACGGAATGACTCGCAACTACGTGGTTCGGCCCCGCAAGAGCTGCTGGGTCATCGAAATCGACGACGAGCCGGTCAGCCTGACCGCTTCGCAGGGCGAAGCACTCGCGACCGCGCTCGACGCGGCCCGACGCGAAGCTGCCCATGCTCACATCGTGACGCGCGTGACGTTCGTCGACGACCACGGCGAGATCGTGCCCCTCACGTCGTTCGGCGATCCGACCGGTGATCGACGCCTGCTGAAATCGATGCATCGCTGGGCCCCGGTCTGAGCGAGGTGATCACGGCTGTCGTGCAGTTTGCGGGGTCGCCCGGGCGATGCCGCTAGACGAGGAACCGCTCGAACCCGCCCCACCGCTGTCGGACTGGCCCACGGCGCAGGCTCAGCGCAACGAGCGCCGCGCCGCAGATCAGGCTCGACAGGCGCGGCACCAACGCGACGTCGTGGACGAACGGCGTGATCCACAATGCGACGCCGAGAGCGACGTTGAAGAACCGCAACGGCCGCGCGATCTCGGCCCAGGCGATAACGGAGACAGTGACCACGAGCGACCCGATGAGATGGTCGGCATTGGCCATGCGCTCCGCCGTGCCGAAGGTGAGCCGCGTGAGCATGAGCCACACGCCGATGCCGATGCACAGCGCAAGGTTCCAAGGCACTGCGACGCCACCACCGAGCATGCGCGCGAGCACCGAGCGCGGCGACGACTCGAAGTTGTCGGGATCGCGTCGCATGCCTTCGTCCGTATCGCCCACCAGCAGCACGCGCAGCAGGCTCTTGCCGGCGCGTCTGCGGCGTCGGAGGAATTGCCAGGTCGCGAGCAGCTCGTCGAGTGAGTAAGGGATTTGCAGCAGCATCGCGCCGGCAGCGACGAGGCACAGCGTGCACCACGTACCGAGGACGATCGGCTGGATCACGATGAACGTGATCGAGACCGCACCGAGCGGCACGATCATCAAGCCGAACAACAGAACCAGCCACGGCATGCTGCGCCAGCGATTCGTCGCTCCCATCAGGCCCGTCAAGATCTCGAGCAGATAGGTCAATGCGCCGAGCCCCGCGTCCGGTACGGGCCACGCACGCGAGACGGACGACGTGATGATCTCCTCGGTGCCGTTCTTCGGATCCGCGCCACCGGCGAAGAACGGCTCCCACACCGCATCGATGTGGCCGAGTTGGTACGCCGCCAGATAGCGCGAAATGAAGAGCCCGACGAACGCCAGCGCGATGATCGGTGCGCGCTGCGACCAGCTCGAAGGTGAGTAGTCCCAACCGCTCGGAATCTCCGGCTCGCTGCGCGCGGCCGCGGCCGATATCCCGGGGGCCGGTGGCACCGCGACCGCGAAGCCGATAAGCAATGCGCCGACCAGCGTGCCGTTCAAATAACCGGCGGCACTCGGCGTCCAGAAGATCAGCGGCGCGGTAGCGACCCAGAGTCCGACGACGGCCGTGGCCCAACGAGCGACACCGAAGCGCCAGGACAGTGCGAGTAAGCCGATCGCGAGCGCGGCGAAACCCGAGAGGATGTCGCTCCACGCCAGCGCGGAGCTGGCGTAGCCGAGCGTCGCAGGCGCGGCGATCAACCACGCACCCAGGCCGAGCACGGCGAAACGAGCCCACAGATTGTGCGCATGCGCGCGTCGATAGCGTTCCTCGCTCGCGCGCCGCATCGCCTCCGGGTCGTCCGCGGCTTCGGCCGCACTCTCGAGCCAGGGCGGTATCCGGACGCCATTCTTCCGGTACCAGCCGATCGGATCTTCCTTGAGCGCATTGACGAGCTGCGGCAGTGTCTCGGCGAGTCGTCGCTTCGGCTCCCAGCCGAGCGTCTCGCGCGCCACGCGGATATCGAGGGCGTAGTGATCGCTCGCCATCGCAATCATGAAAGGCCGAATGAACGGCTTCTCGCCGCGATCGATCGGATCGGGCACGAGCGGCTCCGCGGCGCCCTGCAGCCACGAGCCGACTCGCGCGACCGGAGCGGCGACACGCAACGTGCGCCAAGTGTCCTCGCCATGGATCAGCGCGCCGAGGCGATCCTGCAACGTGTCGTACGAAACGGCATCCGGTTCGCCGATCAGGATCGTGGCTGCTCGCGGCAACGTCGCACGGCGCTCGATCGTCGCGACGAGGGCCGCGATCGCATCGTCGCGATGGACCATCGACTGCCCGGCCTGGGCGTCGCCCGCGTACAGGTGGCTCGTCATCTCGCGCTCGTAGATCCTCGCGATCTGCTGCGCCAGCGTCGGCACGGCGACGCGCTCGTCGTACACGCCGGCGAGGCGCAGCAGCACGTAGGGCATCGTGCTTGTCGCGGTGATCACCGCTTCGGCCTCCGCTTTCGATTCCGGGTAGGCCCACTTCGGTCCGAGCGGCGTCTGCTCGTCGATGCGTTCGCCGGGCGAGCAGGGCGCGTGGACGAGCATCGTGCTGCTGTAGACGAAACGCTCGACGGTGAAGCCGGCGAGGCCTTCGAGCAGGCGGCGCGTCCCATCGACGTTGACGGAGCGATAGCGCGGATCGGCTTCGCCGGTGAAATCGAAGTAGGCGGCCAGATGGACGACCGCGGCGATGCGGCGACCATGCTCGCGCGCGAGCGTACGGAGCGCGAGCGCGACGGACGCGTCGTTGCTGAAGTCGGCCTCGATGCAGTTGCGGGCAGCGCCGCAGGACAAGTCGAAGCCCACGACGCGGTAACGTCGCTGCAGCGCCGTACGCAGCGCCGATCCGATCGCGCCGTTCGAACCGGTGACGACGACGATCGGTCGAGTGCTCACCGCGGCGTCCTTGTGCTGCGCGCTTCGCGTGCCACGCTCCGGATGGCGGTCCTTCGTAGCTCCTACCGACGCCCTCGGCGCGGTCTGGGGACCGGACACGGAACGCTCTCCGCGTATCCGCCCTTCGTCGTGCACACGTCGCGGTCGAGGTCCTGACGCGCAGCTTGCGCCTGACGCTCGGCGTCCGTTTCCTGGGCTCGGCGCGCGCCTGCGCGGATCTCCTTGCCTCTGCGACGCACGATCGGCGATCTCATGGCGTCTTGGCAAGCAATTTTCGAGCCAGCGAACGCAACCGCGACCGAGCACGGTGCGCGGGTCGCGCCCCGCTCGAAGCGGACGAGACGTTTCGCAGCCGAAGTGCGGGGTCGGTTTCCCCCAGCGCACGTCGTCGATCGCAAGCCGGCGCACTATCGGAGTGGCATCCTGCCATGCAACTGCGAACGGCCGGGCACCGCGCACGATCCACGCGCGTCACGTCAATCGCATGCGGGAAGCCGTGGCGCCAGATTCCGTCTCGATAACGCCACCCGCAGACGCGCCATCGCGAGACGTCGATCAACTCGGGACAGTGCCAAGTCCCGTCGTTTCTGCGATGTCCGGGCTGCCATCGAAACTCGTCGCCGCGCGCGCTGAGTAGGAGTTCGAGCTCCTCCGCCGGCGTCGGCTCAAACGACGCAAGATCGAGCGCGTAGCCGCGCTCGGCAAACGGACACCGTGATTGGTGCGCACTGCACGTACCGGTGGACTCATGGTCGGGACCGCATCGCATCGCGCCGATGGTGCTCGGAACGACGTCGATGCTGTGGGAGGCCCGATGAGCTGCCGCCGCTTCACCGTGAACGAGATCCCTGGCGATGGAGGGCGTTCCGGATGGGGCATCGATGACGGCACGGGGTCCGTCGCGGTTCTGTCGACCGAGGTCGAAGCCCTGACGACCGCAATCGAGCTTGCCGAGGACCACTGCGTCGCCTGCGCCGAAACCGCCGAGGTGGTCGTCGTCTCGCGCGGGCATGAAACAGTGACGGTGCGATTCGAGCTCATTGACGGCGTCGCGACGCGCGTTCAACTGCGAGCTCGCGCCTCGTAGTGCCGGCACGGGTTCGATCGCGCCGAGCGCGAACGGGGCGCGGGTCCTCTTGTGAGCTCGTTGCGAGGCCTCAAACGGAGCACCGCTATGACCAAGTTCGAGCTATCGGGCGGCGGCGGCGAACGTCGTGTCTCGATCTACGCGCTGCCGACCGCGATCGAGTTGCTGCCGTTCGGCGACATCTCTGAACGGCCGCGTCCCTCACCTTGCACCGACGCGCGTCACAGTTCGTGCAGAACGCGTCGGCGTGGGGCCTGCCACAGCTGGGTCCGGCCTGGCCCGGCGCATGCAGGGTCGATGGTGCCGGCTCTCGCCGGCGACGGCAGGGAAGCACTCGGGGCAGGGATGCCCCGCCACCAGCAAGACGAGGGAACGAAGTGATGACCTTGAGGACGTACGAAGTCCGGCACCACGTATCGCCGGAAGACGAATGGGTGGTCGAGATCGAGGAACGGCGCGTGTTCGCGTCGAGCTCGCAGGTCGATGCGATCGCCGCGGCGCTGGATGCGGCGCGCGCTGCCGCCGGTGACGGCGTCGAGGCGCGTGTCGTGCTCGAGCACGAAGCAGGCTTCAGCTACACACTGAGCCGTTTCAGGGAACGGACGCTGTTTCCGGCGCGGCTGCGCTTCGCGTTCTGAGCCTTGCGCTCAGCCGCCCGCCTGCGCGAGCAGGGGCGGAGCGAAACCCGCCGAGGCCGCGAGCCATTCGGCCGCGCGCTCGATGCTCGGGAACGCCTGTGCATCGATGCCGCGCTGCAGCGCGAGCGATTCTGCGAACGCAGCGCACGCGTGCGTGTCGGGCGACTGGTCGACGTATGCGACGCGCATCCGGCCGAAGCCGATGTCGCGCAGCGCGGTCACAATCTGGTAGGTGTCGGAGCGGCTCGCCGAGACGCGTACGTTGCGGACGACGAGCACCTGGTCGTGACCGCGACGCCGGCACTCTTCCGCGATCTCGGTCCAATACGAAAGCGCCAGCGCGAGCGAATCGAAGCGTGCCGTCACCCTGGCGAACAGGTGGTCCGCGCGATCTTCGAGGGAAAGGACGTAGCTGGCCATGAGTTTCCGAAACGCGTTGCTACCAATAACTCGGGTCTCGCGGTCGGGCCTCTCAGTGGATCGTCATGGCTGCGAACGGCGTCACGCGTCGCGGGGCGCAGCGCAGTAGAGCGGATAGAGCTTGGCCTGCTTCTCGCCGATGTAGCGTTCGAGGAGCGTGGCCGCGAGGCACAGGTCGGCCGCGCCGATCACGCCTTCGACACCGGACACGGCGCCCTCGAGCACGCGCAGGAATTTGCGCCCGACGCCGTACACCGAGAGACGGAGCTTCGTGAACTCGGCCATCGCGCCCGGTTGTGTGCCGAGCTGACGGGCGATGACGGGATAGAGCCTCAACGACTCGAGCCGATTGAGCTCGTGCAGCTCGGCGATGCAGGCGCGTACCGCATCGGCCGTCGCGGCGGTCGCGCCGAGCTTCGCCGATGCACCGATGCGCGCGAAAGTCGCGCGGATCTTCTCGTGCAGGCCGGCGAGCTTCTCGAGCATCGCCGGATCGAATCTCACTTCGGAGACGAACGACAGTACGTCCCCGGCCCCTTCGGGCATAGCCGCTGTCTCGCCCGACAACCACGTGCTCGCGTACATACGCCTTGCGCCCCTGTCCGGCGGCTCCGCCGCCCCATCGTCCCGTACGACAGGCTACTGTCGCCCGGGAAGTGTGACTCCCATCACGAAATGCAACGTTGGCGTGGGGGCTAGTCTCAGCGGGTCGGATCCTCGTAGCCGTTCGAGAAGAGCGCATCCGGTATCAGGATCGTGGAGACGGTCGTGCTGTTGTTGCCGGACGCGGGGTCCGTCGCGGCGCTGCTGGCCGTCACGGTGTTCACGATCGGTTCGGCGCCGGCATAGCCCGCGGGGACCTGGAACGTCGCGGTGATCGTGCGGCTTTCGCCCGGCATCAGCCCGGTCAGCACGCAAGGGAATGCGCTCGTGCAGGCGCCGCCGTTGCCGACGAACACCAGACCGGCCGGGGTCGGGTCCGCAACCGTCACGCTCGCCGCCCGGCTCAGGCCCGCATTCGCGACGTTGATCGTGTAGACGAGGTTCGAGCCGCGCACGATGCGCGGTGCAGCGCTGGCGGTGACGCCGACGTCCGCTTCGATCGCGACCGGCGTGAGCACCGTGGCGCTGTTGTTCGCGGCGGCCGGATCGGCGCTGGCCGAGCTCGCGGTGACCGTGTTCGAGAGCGGCGTCGGGCCGCTGTAGTCGGCGGGCACGAGGAATGTCGCGGTGATCGTCCGGGTCGTGCCGGGCATGACGTTGGTGAGCGTGCAAGGGAACGTGGTGACGCAGCCGCCGCTGTTGCCGACGAACGTGAGCCCAGCCGGCGTCGGCAGGGCGACGTCGACGCTCGCGGCGCGGCTGCGGCCGGCGTTGTTGATCGTGAGCGTATAGACCACGTTCGAACCGGCGATGACTTGCGCCGGTCCGCTCGCGGCTACGCCGACGTCGGTCTCGAACGCGACCGATGTGTCGACGCTCGCCGTATTGTTGCCGGCTGCCGGATCGGTGGTCGTGCCGGTCGCACCGATCGAGCTCGCGATCGGATCGGGCGCGGTGTAGTCGGCGGGTACGCGGAACGTCGCGGTGATCGTCCGGACGGCCCCCGGCATGAGGTTCGCGAACGTGCACGGGAACGCCGTGGTGCAGTCGCCGGCGTTCGAGACGAACTCGAGCCCCGCCGGCGTCGGCTGCGCGACTTCGACGCTCGCGGCGCGGCTCGGGCCGGCCGTCGTGAGCGTGATCGTGTAGCTCAGCGTTGCGCCGGCGACGACGGAAGAAGGCGCGGTCGCGGTGACATCGAGGTCTGCCTCGAACGCGACACTCGTCGTGGTCGCCCCGGTGTTGTTGCCGGGCGTCGGGTCGACGGTCGGTGCCGTGGCCGAGACCGTTGCGCTGGTTGCGATCGACGCGGGACCGCCGTAGTTCGCCGGCACGGCGTAGGTCGTCGTGATCGTCCGCGTTGCGCCGGAAGCCAGGTCACCCAGCGCACACGGGAACGCGCCGGTGCACGCGCCCGCGTTGGAGACGAAGGTGACACCGGCCGGCGTCGCGGCAGCGACCGAGACGCCGGTCGCGCCGTTCGGCCCGTCGTTCGTGACGACGCGCGTCACAACGAGCTCGCGACCGGCGACGACACTCGCGGCGGCGCTCGCCGCGAGGTCGAGATCCGCGTCCACGGGCAGGGACGCCGGCAACGGCCACACCCACGCGCCGCGCGAGCGCGTCCACACCGCGAGCGTCGTGAAGCCGCGGTCGAAGTTCATGTCCCAGATCATCACGCTGGGGAGACCCGCGTGTTTCGACCAAACGACCGGGTTCGCGGTGACGTCGTCGGTGTAGAACAGCCCCCAGTCGGTGCCCGCGAACACCTGGCGTGGCCGATTCGGGTTCACCACGACGCTGTTCGCCGGAATGTTCGGAAGGTTGCCGCTGATGTTGCGCCAGGTGAACGACGCGCAGTTCGCGGTGCACGTCACCTGGAACAGGTGACCGGGCGTGCTCGGCGTGTTCTGGTCGAAACCGCCGACCGAGGCGTAGCCGATCAAGGGATCGACCGGATCGAGGAACACGTCGAGCACGGGTCGGTTCGGCAGGACCGAGTTCCCGCCGGTGACGTCGACCCAGGTCGCCGAGTTCGCGACGTTCTGGCCCATGTTGAAGCCGATTGCGACGTTGCCGTCGTTGGTGCCCGCGATCGCGACGCTCGGCGTGCTCGTCGCGTAGCTGACCTGGTTGATGAACGAGCGCGCGCCGAGCGTGCCCTTGGTGAGGTCGGGACTGTTCGCGAGCCAGCTCGTGGTCGGCACGCCGCCGCTGACGCTTTCCCAAACGCGGAACGAGCCGGCGATGATGCGGCCGCATCCGGTCGCGGGGCAGCCGGTGGTCGGACCGCCGAAGCGGTACAGGTCGTAGTTCGTGACGAAGCTCTTGCGATCCGCGCCCCAGCCGCTCGGCGTTGCCGACACGGTTCCCGTTGCCTGCGCCGCGTTCGTGACGCGAATGTTTCCGTTCTGGCTCGAGTAGTACCAGCGCTGGCCGAGGATCGGCTCGATCGACGTCCAGAATCCGTCGCCGCCGTTGCGGACGTTCCAGGTCTGCGGCGCGAACACGCCGCCGCTCCAGTTCGACAGCATGCAGGAGTTGTCCTGCGCGCCGCCGACCGCGCTCGCGGTCGCGGCGGTGTTGAAGTTCGCGCTGATCGTGCCGGAGTAGAACTCGATCGTGTTGAGCGTCGCGTTCAACGACACCCAGGTCGGGGTCACGGCGCGCGCGTTCGCGGTGAAGTAGACGCCACCGTCGGTGCCGATCAGGAGCTGATCCGGGTTGTTCGCGACGTAGCTGCGGCCGTGGTGGTCGACGTGCGGCTGCGAGCCCATGCTGGTGAAGCCGGTGCCGCCCGCGGTCGAACGGAAGGTGCGGAACGCGCTCAGGATCACCGTGCCGGAATCGACCGGGCTGATCGTGAGGCCGGCGTTGTACCAGCTCTGCGTGCCCGCGCCGGCGATATCGCCGACGGTGCGCTGCGTCCAGTTGTTGCCGCCGTCGGTGCTGCGCCACACGCCGAGTAGGTTCGGCGTGGTCGCATCGACGCGCGCAACCTGGGCATAGAGCACGTTGTTGTCGGTCGGCGCGACTGCGATGTCGATGCGGCCCAGCGTGTTCGCGGGCGTCGGCGCACCGCCGCCGCTGCCGGCAGGCCAGCCGTTGTCGGCGCGCGAGATCAGCGCGAAGTCGGCGGGGCAACCGCTCGCCGGTACGGTGCCGCGATAGATGCCGTTCGCGCCGTTCTGGTTGAGGTCGGGCTGCACCGGCGTCTCGAAGCCGCGCGTGCCGATCGCGACGATCAGCTCGGTCGTCGTGCCGAGGTCGCGCGTGACGATACCGGTCGTGTCCTGGCGCTGCGTCGAGAACGCATTCGTGAGGCACGGCCCGGTCCAGTTGTCGCCGCCGTCGTAGCTGAGATAGAGACCGGTCTTGGTGCCGGCGATCACGACGTCGCCGTCGTTCGGGTCGACCTCGACCTGTCCGATCGCCTGGTACTGCGGTATCGCGTTGGCCGAGGGCGTGTAGAAGGGATTGAATACGTCGGCGCCCTTGACGACCCACGTCTCGCCGGCATCCGTGCTCTTGAGAACACCGTTGCTGCCGAACGAGAACGAGCCGAAGCGCAGATCGCCGGTCGCGGCATAGAGCACGTCGGCATTGTTCGGATCGAGCGTCATGTCGCCGATCGCGCTGTTCTGGATCTCGGCGATGTCGGTCTTGATCTGCCAGGTGGTCGCGGCCGAGCAGCAGTTGGTGGTCTTCCAGATGCCGCCGCCGTCGGAGCCGACCCATGCGACCGCGGGATTGGTCGGGTGCCCGAGCACGACGTTGATGCGGCCAGCGATCGCGTCGCCGCCGCCCGAGGTGTCACCGAGCGGACGTGGCCCGAGCGGGGTGAAGTTGGCCGGGTCGAGCGCGCGCAGCGAGGTGGCGCGCATGTCGACGCCGGCGGGCAGGGCGGTCTCGATCGCGGCCAGCTCGCGCGCCGCTTCGACTTGCCACTGCGGGTTGAAATGCCCGGTCGGATACGTCGCGCGCTGCATCCAGAAGTCGCCCATGTCGGCGACTTTCGCGACTTCGCCCTTCGCGCCTTCGGCGGAAGCTTGATGCGCGTGCTGCGACTTGACCGTTCGCTCGGAACAGCCCGCGAGAAACAAGAGCACACCGATTGCCAGCGCGCTGGCGCCGGTCGTGTATCCGCGCATCATTGAGTTTTTCCCCGTCGACCAGATCGACCCGGCAACGACGCTGTCGCGGCGCCTTCCCCAAAGCCGCCGTGACCGGTGATCCGGGCCGCGTACGTATAGGCGTCCACGCCGTGAACTGCAAGTGCAGCGCGTCGCGGTGTCGACACCATCGATCGGACGCGTCGATCGCCGTCCCGCGGCCCGCCGCGCGGTTTGGCGGGTAGCGTGCCTAGAACGCGTACTCGAGCGTCACGAACCCGAGCCGCTCGCCGTAGTCGAGCACCCGAACCTGCGCCGCAGACGGGGCGCTGATCGGATGGGTGATGTCCTCGCCGAGCGCGTTGCGCAATGTCGCGCGGAGCCTAAGTCGCGGCACGCGGGCGAACGAGTGCTCGACCGAGAGCGCGAGCGCGTCGTAGCCGTCGAACTCGCGGGTCGGGCTCGCGCGGTCGCCGACGTGGTTCCAGTGCGCGCCGATCGTCCAACGTTCGTTCGGGCGCGCGACGAGGCCCAGGTTCGCGAGCGCGTCGGCCTCGCCGAAACCGACCGCGGTCTGGCCGGGCGGCAGTCGCGGCGGCCCGCGCGAATCCTCGGTGTCCATGAACGAGACGTTCGCGACCATCGTGAGCCACGGCGTCAGGTGCTCGTTCCATTCGAGCTCGGCGCCGCGCGTCGCCGCGACGCCGGGGTTCGAGAACCCTGTTCCCGGCGGGCCGGTCGGGTTGATGAGGTTCGGCAAGTCGGCGTCGAACAGTGTCGCGCGCAACACACGCTTCGGATGGCGGTAGATGTAGCCGAGCTCGCGCGTGCGCACGAGCTCGAAGTCGACACGGTCGTTGGCGATGCCGCTGTCGTACAGCTCGACGAGCAGCGGTGTGCGGAATCCTTCGGCGTACTGCGCCTTCAGCGTGTGGCGCTCGTTCGCGCGCCAGACCAGCGCGGCGCGCGGCGTCAGGCGCGAGTCGAGATTGTCGAGCACGTCGAAGCGCGCGCCGAGCGTCAGTGTCCATTTCGGCGTGAGGTCGATCGAGTCCTGCAGCAGCAGCGACCACGCCGGCAGATGGTCCGAGATGAACGCCGGGCGGCGCGGGCGTCCCGGGGGCGGCGCGGGTCCGGCGGCCCCGGGCAGTTGCGCGCCCTCGATCGAGAGGCCGCCGAAGGTCGCCTGGCCGAGCAGCAGGTGCACGCCGTGACGCCAGGTCGCGTCGACGCCCCAGCGGATGCGGTGCGCATCGAACCGCTGCGCCGACACGTAGCTTGCATTCGACCAGGTGCCGAAGAACGAGACGCGCTGCTCGGGGCCGCGCTCGATTTCGTAGCGTGCCTCGAGCGCCGTGACGTCCTCGGTGTTGCGGAGCAGGCGCGGGGCCTGGCCGGGCGCCGGCGCGGCGAACCGCTCCTGCTCGCGGTCGAGCGCGATGCCGCGCAGCGAGAAGCCGCGCCATTTCGCGTGGAAGTCGCCGTAGGCGCGGCGCTCGTCGGCTTCGCCGGTGTGCGGGACGTCGTAACGGTCGCTCGTCGTCGCCGCGACGTTGGTCGCGAACGCAAGCCCCCCGGCGTTGCCCGACCACGACGCATTGGCGCTGCGCGCCGAGCCGCTGCCGGCCTCGATCGCGACGGCCTTGCGGTCGGTGCGCGTCACGACGTTGACGAGACCGGTGAAGGCGAAGTCGCCGTGCACCGAGGCGCCGGGCCCGCGTATCACCTCGATGCGGTCGACGAGCTCGATCGGCAGCAACAGCAGCGCCGAGTTGCGGCCCGAAATCTGGAACGACGTGTCGACACCGTTGATGAGCACCTTGACGTTGCCGGTATTGAAGAAGAACTCGAGCCCGCGCACGCGCAACGTCGCCGAGCCGACGTCGTCGCGGCTGATCTCGATGCCCGGCACGAGCGCGAGCGCGTCGAGCGCGTTGCGCGCGCCGAGCGCGCGGAGCTCATCGCCCGACAGCACGCTGACGATGCCCGGCACGTAGTCGGCGTTCTGGCGCGAGCGTGTTGCGATGTCGGTTTCCTCGGCGATGACGTCGAGGAGCTCCGCGAGCGCTTCGTCCTCGGCTTCCTGCGCCGAGGCCGTCGCGCACGCACACGCCAGCGCCGCACCGCAGGCGGCGATCCACAGGTCTTTCATCCCGAACGTTCCCCCGACCCCGACAGCGCCTCGCGGCGGTCCTCGACGTTCGAGCCGATCATGGCCCGGTCGCGGCCGCCGCGCTTGGCTTCATACAACAACCGGTCGGCCGCCGTCACCAGTGCCTCGGGCACCAGCTCGTCGTGCGCGGCGACGTCGAGCGCACCGAGGCTCGCCGTGACGTGCGCCGCGGTGGTCGAGCGCGCGTGCGCGAGTCCGAGCGCGCGGATCGCGGCGAGCACGCGGTTCGCCGCATCGCGCGCGGGGCCCGCCACGATCACGGCGAACTCCTCGCCGCCGTAGCGCGCCGCGAGCTCGCCGGGCCGGGCACAGGCGCGTGCGAGCGCGGCGGCGACGCGTTTCAGGCATTCGTCGCCGGGGCCGTGGCCGTAGTGGTCGTTGTAAAGCTTGAAATGGTCGACGTCGATCAGCAGCAGGCCGAACGGCTCACCGTTGCGTCGCAGCGCGCGCACGCGTTCGGCGAGCGCTTCGTCGAAGCGCCGGCGGTTCGCGATACCGGTGAGGCCGTCGACCGCGACGAGCCGCTCGAGCAGGTCGCGCTGCTTCTTGAGCTCGAGATGCGTCGCGACGCGCGCGCGCACGATCGCGGGGCTGATCGGCTTCGCGATGTAGTCGACCGCGCCGAGCGC
>Ga0187892_10005623_pt1 | contig 19522 bp, 18 predicted proteins | sample MA1701073metaG_FD_139345 | JGI IMG/M metagenome (GOLD analysis project Ga0187892, IMG submission 139345) | Bio-ooze microbial communities from a basaltic lava cave in the Kipuka Kanohina Cave System on the Island of Hawaii, USA - MA170107-3 metaG ...
ACTTCTCGCGTCGCTTCGAAAATGAATGTGTACGGGCCAGGCGTGGCAAGCCGGAGCAACCGGTATTTCGAGTTATCGACTTTCGCGTAGCCGGCTATCTCCGACAGATCGCGACACAGCAGCGTCAGATGATGGCGCTCATCGACATTGCGGATGCGTCGCAGGCGGTCGACCGCTTCCTTGTCATCGAGGTGGCAAACGAGCGCATAACACGAGTCGGTCGGAATCGCCGCGACCGCGCCGTGGTCAAGCAGTTGCGCCGCCTGGCGTAGCAGCCGAAGCTGAGGATTGTCCGGATGGACGGTGAAAAGCTGCGCCACATTCGCGAAGAATCAGTGAACGAAGCGGTGCCAGACCGGAGTCAGCGCATTCGGCAGCGCCTGCACGCGGCCCAGCTCGGCAATCGACTCTCCCGGCCCGTGAAAATCGCTGCCGCGCGAAGCTTCGAAGCCGAAATCCTGGGCCAGTTTCGCAAAGCGTCTGATCTGAACGGCACCGTGGTTTGAGGTCACCACTTCGAGCGCGGTACCGCCGGCTTCTTTGAACTCCGACAGCACTGCCCACAACTCGGTGTCGTTGAATTTGTAGCGCCCGGGATGCGCCAGAACGGCAACGCCGCCGGCGCCGCGGATCCATCCGATCGCTTCGGACAAGCGAGCCCAGCGCGTCGGCACGTAGCCGGGTTTGCCGGCGACGAGATACTTACCAAACACCTCGCGCACGTCGCTACACGCATTGATCTCAACGAGCCAGCGCGCAAAGTGCGTGCGCGACACCAGGTCGAGATTGCCCGCGTAGTGCAGCGCTCCTTCCAGCGCTCCGTGAATGCCAACGGCGGCCAGGCCATCGGCCATCTGTTGTGCGCGCAGCATGCGGCCCGAACGTATGCTGGCCAGGCCATCGCGCAAACCTTCGTCGTTCACATCGATGCCAAGGCCAACCACGTGCACCGTCTGTCCCGCGAACGTGACGGACACTTCCACGCCGGGAACGAATGCGAGACCAAGGTCGGAGGCAGCAGCGCTCGCCTCGTCCAGGCCGGACAGTTCATCGTGGTCGGTCAGCGCAAAGAGTTCGACGCCCTGCTCGTGTGCGCGCGCGACAAGGGCGTGCGGTTTCATCGTGCCGTCGGATACGGTTGAGTGCGCGTGCAGGTCAGCGTTGATATCGTGAACGACGCAAGATTTATTGAGAGACAACATCGCGCGATTCTACGGGCCGCGCGTCATTCGACGAGCGCCATCAATCGTGCAAAAAGCCCTCGATGAGTAGCGCAACTTGCGCCGGCTGGTCGTGATGCAGCATGTGTCCCGCGTCGGCAACGCGTGCGATGCGCACGTTTTCGATGGTTTGCGCCCGGCGATCGCGCTCGTCCTGTGCGCCTGCCCATCGGCCCGCGTCCGTCTGATCGGCCTCCACCCAGAGAACAGGACAGACGACGTTCTTCCAGCACGCCGCGACCTCGGCCCAGCGATACAGGATGGGATAGGCAACCTTGTGTGCCGGATCGCCGGCGATGCGATAGCGACCGGAGGCAAGTTGCTGCGACCAGTGCGCGGCGAGGAACAGCGCGCGCTCCTCGGATAGCCGCGGATTGGTCTTGCGCAGGCGGTCCGCCACCTCGGACAGTGAGCCGTAGTCGCGCATCGACTGTCCGGCGCGAAGCTGATCGATCCAACGTGCATACCGATCGGGCGCCGTCTCCGCCGGTGCGTCGCGCAAGCCAAACCCTTCGAGATTGACCACCGCGCGCACGCGTTGCGGTCGCACGCCCGCGTACAAGAGCGCGACATTGCCGCCCATGCTGTGTCCGATCAGTGCGACCGGCGAGTCGGGCGACACCGCATCGAGAACAAACTCGAGATCGGCCATGTAGTCGGGGAACCAGTAGCAGTCCGCTTGCGGCCACGACGTAAGCCCAAAGCCGCGCCAGTCGGGCGCGACGACATGCCAGTCGCGCGCCAGTGCATCGACCACAAACTGGAACGACGCCGATACGTCCATCCAGCCGTGCAGCATCACGAGTTGTGGTGCCCCCTCGCGGCCCCATTCGCGCAGGTGGTAGCGCAGCTTGCGCACGTCGACGAAACGCGATCGGGAGGATTTCATGGTTGCGGCGGCGGCCGTACCGCGTGATGATTCAGGCGAAGAATAACGACAGAGTGGATTGCCCCATGCGCGACCAGTACCACAGCCTGTACGACAACTTTCGCTGGCACGTACCGCGCGAATTCAATATCGCCGAGGTGTGTGCTCGACGCTGGGCGGCCGAGACGTCGCGCGTCGCGATCCGCTATGAGGACGAGCAGGGTCGAACGGCGAGTTACACCTATGCGGTGTTGCAGGCGGACGCGAATCGCCTGTCCAACGCGCTCGTCGCGCTCGGGGTGGTGCGGGGCGACCGCGTGGCGATCGTCGCGCCGCAGCGGCCCGAAACCGCGATCGCGCATCTGGCCTGTTATCAGATGGGAGCGATCGCGATGCCGCTTTCCATTCTGTTCGGTCCCGATGCACTGGAGTACCGGCTGCAAAACAGCGAAGCGATCGCCGCGATTTGCGATGCCGCCGTCGTGGACACGCTCGCCGCTTTGCGCGGCAGTTGTCCGCAGTTGAAGCATTTGATCGCGGTCGGTGCGCGCGAGGCGTCCGGCCAACCGGGCGTGCTCGAATGGAGCACTTTGCTCGGGCGCGCAGCGAGCCGCTTCACATCGGTGCCGACGCTCGCAACCGACGCTGCGCTGCTGATCTACACCAGTGGAACCACCGGTCCGCCGAAAGGAGCGCTGATGCCGCACTCGGCGCTGATCGGCAATCTGCCGGGCTTCGTCGCGTCACAGGACTGGTTTCCCCAGCGCGGCGATGTGTTCTGGTCGCCGGCGGATTGGGCGTGGACCGGCGGGCTGATGGACGCGCTACTGCCGACGCTGTACTTCGGGTTTCCGATCATCGGCTACCGGGGCCGCTTCTCGCCCGACACCGCGTTGCGGCTGATGGAGCGTTACGGCGTGACCAATGCGTTCCTGTTTCCCACCGCGCTGAAGATGATGATGCGCTCGGAGGTTTGGCGCGACGTGCGCGGCAAGCTGAAGCTGCGCTCGATCATGAGCGCGGGCGAATCGGTCGGCACCGCGGTGTTCGATTGGTCGCGCGAGCGACTGGGCGTAACCATCAACGAAATGTTCGGCCAGACCGAGATGAACTACATCGTCGGCAATTCGCATCGGCGCTGGCCGGCGCGCCCGGGCGCGATGGGACGGCCATATCCAGGCCACCGTGTCTCGGTGATCGACGATTCAGGCCAATTCGTTGCATCCGGGACGGTGGGCGAGGTGGCGGTTCATCGACGCGATATCAACCGGCATTCCGACCCGGTCTTCTTTATCGGATACTTTCGCAACGCCGAGGCGACGCAAAAGAAATTCACGGGCCCGCCGGACGATTCGTGGTGCCGCACTGGTGATCTGGCGTCTTGCGATGGCGCCGGCTATCTCTGGTACCAGGGGCGGGCCGACGACATGTTCAAGGCAGCCGGCTATCGCATCGGCCCGAGCGAAATCGAAAACTGCCTGCTCAAGCATCCAGCGGTCGTCAACGCGGCCGTCGTGCCGAAGCCGGACACCGAACGCGGGAACCTGATCAAGGCGTTCGTTGTACTGGCCACGGGATACTCCGCCGATGCGCAACTCGTCGAAACGCTGCAGCAGCACGTGCGGGGCAAGCTCGCTCCTTACGAGTACCCGAAGGAGATCGAGTTCATTGGAGAACTGCCGATGACAACCACCGGCAAAGTGCAGCGGCGAGTGCTACGCGAACTCGAAGCGAGTCGGGTGAAAGGGAATTGACGCCGCGATCAGGCGGCGGCGCGAACTACGCTGCGCTCGATCGTCGGCTTATACGTCGCCTGCTTGATCGCCGCGGCCAGCAATGACTCCCAACGATCGGGGGACGCATCGAAAAGTGCGGTGACACTGCTCGCCGGAAGAGCCCGCAGACGACCGCGGCCTTTGAGATTCTCAAGTTCACGCCAGCCATGCGCGACCAGCCAACGCCAAAGATCGTTGCTCATGCCGGCCTGCACCGACATACGCAGATCGGCGCAAACAATCGTCGCGCCGATATGGGGTTTGTAGTTATAACGTCGCAGCTCCTGGCCCTTGCGCCGCGCAAGCAACTGCGCCATGGGCGCTGAGAAAAACTCTGTCCAGCTCATTGAATCTCCATCCGACTACACGAACTCTATCGGTCCGCGCGCGGGGAATTCATCCCGCAATGGGGCGTCGCGCGTGCGTGTCAATCGGATGGACTAGCCGAGTGCGCAGTTTTTACAGCGCTTAGGGAGGCTCTGAAAAACTACTGCGCGGCCCGATCTTGGCCTTGCAGGCCGCGGCGTCGCGGGACGCGGACGCCCCTTCGCCCTGTCCAAAGCCGCGCAGGCGGCTTTGGAGCCGCAGGGCTCAGCCTGCGCTGCTCGCTGTACTACTCGTACAGGTCCGCTGCTCGGCGCAACCTCGGGCCGCTCGCTACGTTTTTCAGAGCCTCCTTAGTTCGTTGGAGTGGTCGGGCGGTCGAGATCGCCGCGCGGAGCTGTTGACGGCGCGATTGCCTGAGCAACGGCATTGGCGAGGGCCTCTGCCCGATCATCGGGAGCGCAGTCGATTAGCTCGGTCACCCACTCCCGCGGCACGTCCCGATACGTGCGCCGATCGGGCTTGAAATTCACCTGACGCCAGCCTTGTGCCTGCAACCAGTTCCACAGATCGTATGACATGCCTGCCTGGACTTTCATGCGCACATCGGCGTGCGCAATGCGCGCTCCGATGCCGGGCCGCGAGCCCCGACGGGGCTGCGTCCGGTCCCGCCGAACGTTGAGCCACGTCCGCATCTGATCCCTGAGCGCGCCGAAAAGACTCGGCATCGGTTCCCCTCCTGGTGGGACATGATGCCGACCGCCTTGTATAGGGGGCATCCCACTTTGGCGCTAAAGGGAAGCTCTGAAAAACTACTGCGCGGCCCGATCTTGCGCCTGCGCTGCTCGCTGTACTACGCGTACAGGTCCGCTGCTCGGCGCAACCTCGCGCCGCTCGCTACGTTTTTCAAAGCTTCCTTCAAAGGGAATGAAGCGCGTCGAGCTCGATTTGAGTGAACCCTGCCGCGCGCCGTGCTTCGAGATTAAACGGACCGCGCAGACGTGGCGCATTGAACTCGCGCATCAGCGGTTCGAATGCGCGCACCGGATCGATGCCGCGTTGTTCGCATACGTAGCGGTACCAGAAATTGCCGACCGCCACGTGGCCGATCTCATCGCGCAATATGCGATCGATCAGCGCCGCCGATTGCGCGTCGCCGACAGCGGCGAACTTGCCGCGCACCAGCGGCGAGGCATCGAGACCGCGCGCTTCGAGCGTACGTGGCACAAGTGCGAGCCGGGCCAGCACGTCCAGACGCGTCTTGCGCGCCATTTCCCACAGACCGTCGTGCGCGGGAAAGTCACCGTAGAGGTAATCCAGTGTTTGCAGCCGCTCGCACAACAGCGCAAAGTGCTCCGCTTCCTCGGCGGCGACGCGGGTCCAGTCAAGGTAAAAAGCAAACGGCATCGCGGGAAAGCGCCACACCACATCCAGCGCCAGATTGATCGCGTTGAACTCGATGTGCGCCAGCGCGTGCAGCAGCGCTCCGCGCCCTTCGCGCGTACCAACGCCGCGCGCCGTCACGCGGCCCGGCGCTACCAGTTGAGGACGCGCCGGACGTCCCGGCAATTCAGACGGTTCGACCAGAGCGGCATCGAGGGCGACAGGCAAGTCGGCTTCGGCCATCCGCGCAACTGCATCGAGCTTGGCTTGTGGATCGCGCAACAGCAGCGCGGCGAGCGCCGCGTGTCGCAGCGAAGGTGGCATCTGACTCATGGCTCAAGCTGCAACGGGAAGCCACGGCGCTTCGCGACCGGCTTCAAACTCTGAGTATCGTATACAGAATGCTCCATATCAGAAAACCATGACCGCGCCGACGCCGATTCGCGTTCTTCTGGCCAAGGTCGGACTGGATGGGCACGACCGCGGGGTCAAAGTAGTGGCGCGCACGCTGCGCGACGCGGGCATGGACGTGATTTATTCGGGCCTGCACCGCACGCCCGAGGAAGTGGTGACCACCGCGATTCAGGAGGATGTCGACGTTCTTGGCGTCAGCCTGCTGTCAGGTGTCCAGCTGACGATTTTTCCGAAGATCTTCAAACTCCTGGCCGAACGCGACAGCGGCGACATCATCGTCGTCGCGGGCGGCGTGATGCCCGATGAAGACGTGGCTGCACTGAAGAACATGGGCGTGCGTGAAGTGCTGCTGCAGGACACGCCGCCGCAAGCGATCGTCAACACCCTGCGCCGGCTGGTTGCCGAGCGCGGCCCGCGATAGTCGAGCCGGCCTTAGCCGCGATGGAAGACTGGTCCTTCCCCGCCCGGTACGACGAAACCTACTTTCCCCCGTCCGACAGCCGCTACTGGTTTGCGCGCCGCGAGACCATGCCGCCGGCCGAACGCGAGCAAGCGATTCTGGAAAGGCTACAACTCGTCTGTCGCTACGCTTACGAGCATTCGGACTTTTATCGCCGCAAATGGGACGAGGTGGGCTTCCACCCGAGCCGGCTGAAATCGCTGGAGGACTTCGAAGAAAAAGTTCCGGTCGTCACGAAGAAGGATCTGCGCGTGTCGCAGTCTGCGGCGCCTCCGTTCGGTGAATATCTTTGCGTGCCGGAAAGCGAGATCTTTCACGTTCACGGCACGAGCGGCACTACCGGCCGGCCGACCGCATTTGCGATCGGACGCGGCGACTGGCGCGCCATCGCCAACGCGCACGCGCGCGTGATGTGGGCGATGGGTATGCGGCCCGGCGACATGATCTGCATTGCGGCGATTTTCAGTCTCTACGTTGGCAGTTGGGGCGCGCTGGCGGGCGCCGAGCGCCTCGGCGCCAAGGCGTTTCCTTTCGGCGCCGGCGCCACCGGCATGAGCGCCCGTTGCGCGCAATGGCTGGACGTGATGAAACCGCAAGGTTTTTATGGCACGCCGAGTTACGCGCTGCATCTGGCCGATGTCGCCCGCAACGAGGGCTTGAATCCGCGCGACTTCAGATTGAAGTACCTGTTTTTCTCCGGGGAGCCCGGCGCGTCCGTGCCCGGTGTTCGCGACCGCATCGAAGAGATCTACGGCGGCCGCGTCTTCGACTGCGGTTCGATGGCTGAGATGACGCCGTTCATGAACATCGCCGGCACAGCGCAAACGAGCGGCATGCTGTGTTGGCAGGACATTGTCTACACGGAGGTGTGCGACCCGCAGGCGATGCGCCGCGTGCCGTTTGGCGCGCGTGGCACGCCCGTGTACACGCATCTTGAACGTACGTCGCAGCCGATGATCCGTCTGTTGTCCGGCGACCTGACGCTATGGACGGACGAGCCCGCGCCGTGCGGCCGCACCTATCCGCGGCTGCCGCAAGGTGTGTTCGGCCGTATCGACGATATGTTCACGATCCGCGGCGAGAACATCTATCCCAGCGAAATCGAAGCGGCCCTCACAGCGCTGCCCCACTACGGGGGCGAGCATCGCATCGTGATCACTCGCGAAACCGCGATGGACGAACTGCTGCTGCGCGTCGAGCCGAATGCGGATATCTACAGAGCAGGCATGGAACCTATCGAAGGGTTTCGCGCCGAGGTCGCGCGCGAGCTGCAGACGATGCTGGGCGTTCGCACCCGCGTCGAAATCGTTGCGCCCAACTCGATCCCGCGCACCGATTTCAAAGCGCGCCGCGTGATTGACGATCGCGACGTGTTTCGCGAGATGCGCGCGCAGATCGCTAAAGACACTGCGCGGGAATGACATGACCGCGAGACAGGGTTCGTCATCCCCGCGAAAGCGGGGATCCAGCGACTTCCGTCGCAAAGACACTGGATTCCCGCTTGCGCGGGAATGACATCCGTCCATGACCTCTTACGTGTCATCGTCCGCGTTGCTCGAGCGCATCGCTACAGGCGAGACGCGCGCGATCGGTCGTTTGATTTCACGCGCCGAAGCTGGCAGCGCAGAGGCGCGCGAAGCGCTCGCCGCGGTCTATCACCGCGCGGGCGCGGCGCACGTGATCGGCGTCACCGGCGTCCCGGGCAGCGGCAAGTCGACGCTGGTCGGCCGCATCGCGCGCATGCTGCGCGAACGGGACGAGCGCGTCGGCATTGTCGCGATCGATCCGTCGAGTCCGTACTCGGGCGGCGCGATCCTCGGCGACCGCATCCGCATGAGCGAACTCGCGGGGGACCCTGGCATCTACATCCGCAGCATGGCCACGCGCGGCGCCACCGGCGGGATGGCGCGTGCCGCGCTTGACGCCTGCGACATTCTGGATGTAGGCGGCTATCGCACCATCATCATCGAAACCGTTGGGGTCGGTCAGGATGAAGTCGAGATCGCGTCGGCCTCGGACACGACGGTCGTTGTCTCAGCCCCGGGTCTCGGCGATGAGGTGCAGGCGATCAAGGCTGGCATGCTCGAAATCGCCGATATCCACGTCGTCTCGAAATGCGATCGCGAGGATGCCGACCGGACGATCGCCGATCTGAAGAACATGCTCGCGCTCGGCGCAGTCACACACGACAAACCGGCGTGGACGGCTCCGGTCCTTGGGGTCAGTGCATTGCGCGGCGATGGGCTCACTGAGCTTCTTGAAGCGATCGATGCTCATCGACGCGCGTCGTCAGACTCTGGGCTTGGACGCGAACGCCGCCGGCGCATCGCCGAGTTTCGCGTGCGCAAGACCGCCGAAACTCTGTTGCTCGAATCGTTTGCGCGTAGCAGTGCACAGCTCGCACCAGAATTGAGCCACCGGCTGGCCCGGCGCGACTCCGATCCCTACACACTCGCGCGCGAACTCGTCGCTGCCTCACTTCGTCAGGACTAACCGATGAACCTTCTTGACACCGCCGTTGAGCAGCTGAAAATCGAAACGCGCGATTGGGAGGCGCTGGAGGTCAAGACTTTTCTTGCGAAGCAGGCCGAGCGAAAGGAGCGGTTCTTCACCGCCGGCGATATTCCGGTACAGCGTGTCTACACCGCGGCCGACGTTGCCGACACGCCACTTTCCGACATCGGCCTTCCCGGCCGCTATCCGTTTACGCGCGGCCCCTATCCGACGATGTATCGCAGCCGTATGTGGACGATGCGGCAGATCGCAGGCTTCGGCACCGGCGAAGACACGAACAAGCGTTTCAAATATCTGATCGCCCAGGGCCAGACCGGGCTGTCGACGGACTTCGACATGCCGACCTTGATGGGCTACGACTCCGACCACCCGATGAGCGACGGCGAAGTGGGCCGCGAAGGAGTGGCGATCGACACGCTGGCCGATATGGAGGCGCTGTTCGACGGCATCGACCTCGAAAAAATCTCTGTGTCGATGACGATCAATCCAACCGCCTGGATTCTGCTGGCCATGTACGTCGCCCTGGCGCAAAAGCGCGGCAACGATCTGAACCAGCTTTCAGGCACCGTGCAGGCCGACATCCTGAAGGAGTACATGGCGCAGAAGGAATTCATCTTCCCGATCGCGCGGTCGGTGCGCATCTGCCGCGACATCATCGCGTACTGCGCGCGGCAGATGAAACGCTACAACCCGATCAATATTTCCGGATATCACATCTCGGAGGCCGGTGCCTCACCGCTGCACGAGGTGGCGTTCACGCTGGCGAACGCAATCGTCTATGTCGATGAAGTGACGAAGACCGGTATGGCGGTCGACGAGTTCGCGCCGCGGCTGGCGTTCTTCTTCGTCTCGCAGGGCGATTTTTTTGAGGAGATCGCGAAGTTTCGCGCGACGCGGCGCTGCTACGCAAAGATCATGAAGAAGCGCTTCGGCGCGAAACACCCCGACTCGATGCGCCTGCGTTTTCATTGCCAGACCGCAGCGGCGTCGCTGACGCGGCCGCAGTACAAGGTCAACATCGTTAGAACGACGCTGCAGGCGCTGTCGGCCGTGCTCGGCGGCGCGCAGTCGCTGCACACCAACGGCTACGACGAAGCGTTTGCGATCCCGACCGAAGACGCGATGAAAATGGCGCTGCGGACGCAACAGATCATCGCCGAGGAAACGAACGTCGCCAACGTGATCGACCCGCTGGGCGGCTCGTACTACGTTGAGGCGCTCACCACGGAATATGAACGACGCATCTTCGAGATCCTGCAAGAAATCGACCAGCGCGGCGGCACGATCAAACTGATCGAGCAGGGCTGGTTCCAAAAGCACATCGCCGATTTCGCCTACGCAACCGCGCTGCGCAAGCAGTCCGGAGAGAAGCCCGTGATCGGCGTCAACCGGTTTGCGGAGGACGACGAAGAGCACGACATCGAAGTCCATCCGTACGACCCCAGCACCGCCGCGCGCCAGATCGAGCGCACGCAGCGTGTGCGGGCCAACCGCGATAACGCGCGCATCGCCCGCCTGCTCGACGAACTCGTCGCCACTGCGTGCGACGAGTCGCAAAACGTGATGCCGGTGACTATAGAACTCGTGAAAAACGGCGCAACGATGGGCGACATCGTCGAGAAGCTGAAGGCGGTGTGGGGCATCCACCGCGAAACCCCCGTGTTTTGAGCGAGACGCTCAAAACACGGGCTCGCGCTGCGTGCTGCCCGAGGGACAGGAACGAGGGGACTCGGCTGGTCCCCTCGTGCACCCCCTAGCCAGGAAGTCTGGTCTGACGATATCCCGGGTAGACCGAGGGGTCAGGCGGCACCCGCTGCCGGAACATTGTTGCGCTTGATGACGCTCTCAAACGCTGCCCGGCTTTCTTGCGTGAAGCACCGATACGGCAACGGTCGAGGACGAGCATGAAGTTTTGCCACGAGGACGGTTCAGGCTTAACAGTTCCTTTCTTCGTGCTGCCTGTGCCAGGAACTGTAGTCCGCGACGAAACTCAAGTACTCGCCCAGGCTGTACGAAACGGAGAAGGTTGCAAGCAGCACGGCGGCGGGGCGTCAACGCTTCAGTTCGCTCTTCGAGCACTATCACGACGAATCCTCAGCCGATGGCGGACGCAGCTTTGCGCTGCCCGTGACCGTGCATAGCGACCGTCAAATCATCACGCATCGATTCGAGTCAATTGCCTTCGATCGCAAGGGCCGCCTGCACGTGGTGTGGATCGACAAACGCGATGCTGAAGAAGCGCGCCGGGGAGCGCCGGCCGCATCCGCGAAGGCCGCGTACGCGGGCGCAGCGGTGTATCGCAGCGTGTCGGAGGATGGCGGCTTGAGCTTTGGGCCCGACACCAAGCTGGCCGACCACAGTTGCGAATGCTGTCGCATTGCGCTGGTGGCCGACGCGGACGGCGCGCTCGTCGCGCTCTGGCGCCATGTCTTCGCGCCGAACATCCGCGACCACGCGTTTGCCCGCTTCGGCGCACTGAACGTGGCGCCGGCCGCGCCGGTGCGCGCGACGTTCGACGACTGGGCCATCGACGCATGCCCGCATCACGGACCGGGACTCGCCGCGGCCGCGGCGGGCGGATATCACGCGGTCTGGTTCGGCGAACGCGCGGGCCAATCCGCGGTGCGCTACAGCCGGCTGGGTTCCGACGGGCGGCCCGTCGATGCGACACAGGTGTTGCCCGATGAGCAGGCCGAGCACGCGGATGTTCTGAGCGCCGGCGCGCGCGTGGTCATTGCGTGGCGCAGCTTCGACGGCAAGACCACTCGGTTGCGCGCCTGGGTATCCGAGGACGATGGCTGCCATTTCGTGCTGCGCGAACTGGCCAGCCACACGGGCGACAACGATCATCCGCGGCTGGCAAGCAGCGGAGCGCGAATCTTTGCTGTGTGGCGAACGACGAAAGACATCCATGTCATCGACCTTGCACCCTGAGGTAGATCATTCCCGCCCGAATCGGCGCACCTGGTTGGGCGCCGCCCTGAGCGTGCTGGTGTTCGCGACCGGCGTTTCAGCAGCACCGGCGCGCGTCGAGGACTTTGACGCCGGTACCTGGTCGCGCCTGCTGTCAGACCTGGCGCGGCCGGCGGTCGTGGTGTTCTCAACCACATATTGCGCGATATGTCCCGAGGCATTCGCGCTGTTGGCCGACACGATCGAAGCGCGCCGATTGAAGGCACCGCTGGTCGCCGTCGTGATGGACGGCGAAAGACATTCCGGCTTGCTGCGGGAAGCGCACTACGCCCGCGCGGATCGTTTGTTCGTTTTCCGCGGGCAGGAAGCAGCGGTCCGTTACGCGGTGAACAAGCGATGGCGCGGGGTCACGCCGTTTGTGGTTCTTCTCGGCAAGAGCGGTTCTTCTCGGCAAGAGCCGCGCTCCGGTTTTCGTCACCGGTCTGCCGCCGTCATCTGTACTGGAGTCATGGGCGCAGGTGAAGTAACTGGGTTCCCGCCTTCGCGGGAACGACACACTACCAACCCGCTCGTCGAGTCTTCTCGTACCTCGCACCTCGAACCTCGTACCTGCCTTCATTGCGCTAACCTTGGCCGATGCCTGATGACTTAAACCTGCTCGCGTACGCGAGCACTGCGCCGTCGCTCGCCGGCACGCCGCGTCACGCCGGCGCGGGCCACGCGCTGATCGGCCGGGTCAGCCTCGGCGCAGGAATTTGGCTCGCGCAGAGCGCGGTGGTCCGCGCCGACGGTAATTACGTGCGCGGTGGCGCCGATCTGTACCTCGGCCCGCGCGCGACCGTGCACATTGCGCACGATCTGTATCCGACACTAATCGGCGAATGCGTGACGATCGGCGAATACGCGGTTGCCCACGCCTGCGAGATCGGCGACGGCTGTGTGCTCGAGGAGCGCGCGGTCGTGCTTGACGGCGCGGTACTGGAACCCGGCGTCGTACTCGCGGCCGACGCGGTTGTGTTTTCGCGCGCCCGCCTGCCCGGCGGGTTCGTTTACTCGGGCCGGCCCGCCAAGCCTGAACGCGAACTGCGCGCGGGCGAACTGCAGTTGCGCCGCGCCGCATTGCGCGAGCGCATCGAACGCGCAGCCGGCGCACCGCATCCGCGTTTTGATCTGCGCGAGCCGTTGGACGCGTCCGTGTTCGTTGCGAACACCGCAACGCTGCGCGGCGATATCGACGCGCACGCACGGGTCAACATCTGGTACGGCTGCGATCTGGACGCCGGCGGCGGCCAGATCGTCATCGGCGAACGCAGCAACGTGCAGGACAACTCGCTGCTCGCGTGCACGCCGGGCGGACGCATCGAGATCGGCATCGACAGCACCGTCGGCCACAACGTGCGGATGGAAGACTGCTCGGTGGGCGACCGCTGCCTGGTCGGCATCGGCAGCGTGGTAGCGCGCGATACACGCTTTGAAGACGACACATTTCTCGCTGCCGGCGCAATTACGAAACCTGGTCAGGTGCTGACCGGCGGTTTTCTGTGGGGCGGACAGCCCGCGCGCAAGCTCGCACCGCTGGACGACCGAAAGAAAACGTTGATCACAGAAACGATCTCCACGTACTGCGTATACGCCGAAGAATTGCAACGCGTGCAGAACCTGGCGCGCGTGCAACGCTTGTGAGCGATTCGCTACTGAAGTTCACCTTTCGCAACGCGCCCGTGCGCGGCGAGGTCGTGCGGCTCGGACAGACGTGGCGGCAGATGATCGAGTTCCACGCATATCCGGCGCCGGTCACCCGCCTGCTGGGCGAGATGACCGCCGCGGCTGCGCTGCTCGCGGCGAATCTGAAATTCAATGGCACTCTGATCATTCAGATCCACGGCGACGGGCCGGTCAACCTGCTGGTGGTCGAATGCCAGGCAGACCTGCGCCTGCGCGCCACCGCCAAGCTGCGCGAATCGACACCGGTTCCGTCGGGCGCAGGCATGCGTGAATTGACCAACGTCAACGGTCAAGGCCGCTGCGCGATCACGCTCGATCCGGCCGATCGCGCCGCCGGCCAGCAACCATATCAGGGCATTGTGTCGCTGCAGGGTGACTCGATGGCGGCCGCGCTGGAGATGTACATGCGGCAGTCGGAGCAACTCGATACGCGACTATGGCTCGCCGCCGACACACATACCGCCGCCGGCCTGCTGCTGCAAAAACTGCCGGAAGACGGTGGCAGGACGGCGCCGGAAACCGATGCCGACGCGTGGGATCGCACCAATGCTCTTGCGGGCACCTTGTCGCATCGCGAGCTGCTGACCGCGTCTCCTGAGACCTTGACGCGGCGGCTTTTTTCGAACGAACGGCTCGATCACTACGCGCCGCTGTCGCCGCGCTTCGAATGTCGCTGCACGCGCGGCCGCATCGGTCGCATGCTGTTGTCGCTCGGGCGCGAAGAGGTTGATTCGATACTGGTCGAGCGCGGCAAAGTTGAAGTGACCTGCGATTTCTGCAACGCGCGGCAGGAATTCGACGCCGTGGATGTCGGCCACCTGTTCGCCACCGGCAGCAGCAGCGCCAGGAAGTCGGCGGTGCCGCCGCACTGATGATCATCATGCATAGGCTCGTTTGCTCCATCGGTTGCGCGACACTGGTCGCTGGCTGCGTCATCACGCCGCTGCCCGATGGCAGCCGCATTCAGCGTCTGCCGGAAGCTGAAACGGACAACGCTGCCGCGTTGACCGAAGCCGAGCGCCTGAAACTCGATCAGCAGAACGCGCAAGTTCTCGCCGAACAGCAGGTCGCGAGAGAGCGAGAAGATCAGGATGCCGGACCTCACTGGAATGACAAGTTAGTCGTCCGATGCACTTAGCCCAGGGAAAAGGATGTCGGTGTAGCCGAATCGCGAAAAATCCCGCACGCGCATCGGGTAAAGAATTCCGTCCAAGTGATCGCACTCATGCTGGACCACGCGCGCATGAAAGCCGTCGACCGTACGATCGATCGGCCGGCCCTCGGCGTCGAAACCGGTGTATCGAATCCGTTGCCAGCGTGGCACAACGCCGCGTAGTCCGGGAATCGACAGGCAGCCTTCCCAGCCCTCTTCTATCTGATCGGACAGCGGCTGGAGCACCGGATTGATCAGAATCGTTTGCGGCACCGGATCGGCATCGGGATAGCGCGGATTGCGCGCATTCGAGTCGTCCGAACCGAAGATCACCACGCGCAACGGCACGCCGATCTGCGGCGCGGCGAGCCCGGCGCCGTCGGCCGCGTGCATCGAGTCGAACATATCGTCGATCAGCGCATGCAATTGCGGCGTGCCAAACTCCGCGACCGGCGCGGATTTCTCCAAGAGCCGCGGATCACCCATGCGCAATATTTCGCGGATCATTTATCGACCTGTCCGACCGCCCTATCCGATCACCCGGAGTGTCGCTTCCAGTATGCGCACCGCGCGCTTGACGGTCGCCTGCATTACCGCTTCCAGCGACTCGAGCTGGATGCGGACCCGGCTGTCTGCGCGGCCCGCGGCATGATTGACCACGACGCCGATCACTACGTAGTCAAGTTCGGCTTCGCGCGCGAGCGAAGCTTCCGGCATCCCGGTCATGCCGACGACTTCACCACCGTCGCGCGCAATGCGATCGATCTCGGCCGCCGTTTCCAGGCGCGGTCCCTGCGTGCATGCGTACACGGCGCCATCGACCAATGACTCCTTGCACGCCCCCGCGGCTGCCAGGATTGCCGCCCGCAGCCCCGCCGAATACGGCTCAGTGAAATCGACGTGCGTGACCGGGGCGTCCGTGCCTTCGAAGAACGTCGACTTGCGACTGTGCGTGTAGTCAATGATCTGATGCGGAACGACCAGCGTTCCGGGTCCCAGGTCGTCGCGGATGCCGCCCACCGTCGCCACGGCGATCACCCCATCGACTTTCAACTCTTTCAGCGCCCAGATATTGGCGCGGTAGTTGATGTCGTGCGGCGCAATCGTATGGCCGTAGCCGTGCCGCGCGAGGAATACGACATCGCGACCGGCCAGTCGACCGAAGGTCAGGGCGCCCGACGGCTCGCCATACGGCGTTCGCATCACCTGCCGGCGTGGCGCTTCAAGCGCTGAGAGTTTGGCCAGTCCGCTGCCGCCGATGATTGCGTACATGCAAGGATTCAGGATTCGGGATTCAGGATTCAGCGAGTCTCTTCGACGCTGCGTTTCACATTTCGCGTTTCACATTTCACGTTTCACGCTCTCGATGATCCGCAAGAACTCCGCCTCATCGAGCACAGTCACACCAAGTTCACGCGCCTTGTCGAATTTGCTTCCGGCTTCTTCGCCGGCGAGAACGTAGTCGGTTTTCTTTGACACCGATCCGCTGACTTTGCCGCCGGCGGCAAGGATCTTCGCTTTGGCGTCGTCGCGACTGTAACCGGATAGCGTGCCGGTGATCACGAAGGTCTTGCCGGCGAGCGGGCCGGGCTCTGCGCGTTGCGGTGGCGCTTCGGGCCAATGCACGCCGGCTTTGCGCAACTCTTCTATCACGGCGCGGTTATGCGGCTCGGCGAAAAAGTGCGCGATCGAGGCGGCGACCACTGGCCCGACATCGGCGACTTCGAGCAGGCTCGCCTCATCGGCCGCGAGCAGCGGCTCCAGCGCACCAAAGTGTCGCGCAAGATCGCGCGCGGTGCTTTCGCCCACGTGGCGGATGCCGAGCGCGTAGATCAAGTGCTCGAGCGTTGTCGAACGCGCGCGGTCGATCGCGGCAATCGCGTTGGCGGCCGATTTTTCCGCCATCCGATCCAGTTGCGCTAGCGCGGCGGCGTCGAGCTTGAACAAGTCGGCGGGTGTCTTGACGAGCCCCGCGTCGACCAGTTGATCGATCAGTTTTTCGCCAAGACCATCGATATCCAGCGCACGCCGCCCGGCGAAGTGGCGCAGTGCCTGTTTGCGCTGGGCGGCGCAGACCAGGCCGCCCGTGCAACGCGCAACCGCTTCGTCGGCCGGTCGCTCGACCGCCGATCCGCACACCGGGCACGACGACGGCATCTCAAACGCGCGTGCGTGCGCCGGACGCCGTTCGGGAACGATCGCGACCACCTCAGGAATCACGTCGCCCGCGCGGCGCACGATCACCGCATCGCCGATGCGAACGTCCTTGCGGCGGATCTCATCCTCGTTATGCAAGGTGGCGTTGGTAATGGTTGCGCCGCCGACAAAAACGGGCGCCAGCCTTGCCACCGGCGTCAGCGCGCCCGTGCGCCCGACCTGCACTTCAATGTCGAGCACGGTCGTCACCGCTTCCTGCGCCGGGTACTTGTGCGCACACGCCCAGCGCGGCTCGCGCGTCGCAAAACCAAGCCGGCCCTGTAGCGCAAGCGAATTGACTTTGTAGACGACGCCGTCGATCTCGAACGGAAGTTTGTCGCGCCGCTCGCGGATGCTTGCATGAAACTCCGCCAGGCCGTCGGCGCCGCACACGACCTTTCGATGTGAATCCACCGGCATCCCCCAATCGGCCAGCGCGTCCAGAACGTCTGCGTGCGTCGCCGGCAGATCCCAGCCGTGAACCTCGCCCACACCGTACGCGAAGAAAGACAGCGACCGCTGCGCCGTCATGCCAGGGTCAAGTTGCCGCACGGCGCCGGCGGCGGTGTTGCGTGGATTGACATACGCGGGTCCGCCGGCCTCGCGCTGCCGCTCGTTGAGTCGCGCAAAATCTGCGCGCCGCATGTAGACCTCGCCGCGTACCTCGAGCACCGCCGGCGCGTCTTTCGCGCGCAGGCGCAGCGGAATCTGCCGGATCGTCCGCGCGTTGGCGGTCACGTCCTCGCCGATCGCTCCATCACCGCGCGTGGCCGCCAGTTGCAGCACGCCGTCTTCATAGCGCAGATTGATGGCGAGTCCATCGAACTTCAGCTCCGCCAGATACTCGACCGGTGGATCACCGCTGACCAGACCGAGTTCACGCCGCACGCGCGCATCGAAAGCAACGGCTCCGGCGGCGGTCGTGTCGGTTTCGGTGCGTATCGACCGCATTGGCACCACGTGCCGGACGGGTTTCAGATCGGAACGCGCTGCGCCGCCAATCCGGTGCGTCGGCGAATCGACGCTACGAAGTTCCGGAAAGCTCGTCTCCAGCTCGGCCAGTTCGCGAAAGAGCGCGTCGTATTCGGCGTCGGGAATGTTCGGGTGATCGAGCACGTAGTACGCATGGTTGTGGCCGTCAAGTTCGGCGCGCAACTGGCGCGCGCGCGCGGCCGCAGTTCGCGCCTTGTCACCCATAGAGCCGCTGCGCGCGCAATGATCCCGGTTCGATTCCCGCCGCGCGCATGTCGGCGACGAGCGTCTTCAACTGCGCCTCTACGGCGGCGATCGATTGTGCGTCGATCTGCCGCTCGTTGTCGTCGACCATGCGCGCCCCGAGTTGCGCAGCCAAGGCGACCGCGCCGTCGAACATCATCTGCAGTGGCGCGGATTCAGGCGGCGCAAGCGGCACATCGAACTCCAGCGAGAGTCGGTCGGCGGGAACCGATATCGTCGACATCGAGTACAGGGCCTTGCCTTCGGCATCCGCCCGCGTCCAACGCAAGGGGCCGTCCGGCGACAAGTCCACGTCCCGGCTGGCGGCAGCAAGGCGCGCCGCGTCCCATGTTCCGCCGCGCGACTCGAGCGTCAAACCGATCTGGACATCGAACCGCGCAAGCGTGCCGTCGAGCTCACGCGCAAGTTGGAGGATCCGTGCGGCGTCGGGTGCGTCAAAATCGGCATCGAGCGCCAGCGCAATCTGTTCAACGGCCGCCAGGAAACGAGACACCTCGATCTCGTCGAGCTCGCGATGCCGGTGCGCCAGTTGCACCGCGACCAGCAGCTCAGCAGTGAACCCAAAGCGATCGGGCGCACTCCATTGCTGATGGCGCGCATCCCACACTGCGACGTGAACCGGCAACGCAAAGGGATTGCGCGTGAGCGAGGACACCGCGTCCAGCACGGCCACACCATCGACCGGATGCGCGCAGCGCAGCTCCACCACGCAGTCGAGCATCGGGTCTTCGACCCAGCCCGACGCCGGCGCGATAACGGGCGGCGCGCGGTCCGCAGTATCGGTCGACGCGTCATCCGCCGCGGCGCCGACCGGCATGTCCAACATCGGCTCAATGCGCTCCGGTGCGTGTGTCGCCGGACGCGGCGGCGCAGGTGCAGGAGCCGGATCCAGCAACGCGTCTCCCACGCCGTCGTGCAGACTGCGTCCGAGCCGCCGCAGTTCGCGCCGCTCCTGCCATTTGTTGTGCGCGATAAGTCCGAGCAGCAGCACGCCCGCCAGCGCGAGCAGTGCAATGTGCAGGTCGGACATGACGGCGTGCGCCGTGCCTTACTGGGCCAGGGGCGGACCAGCGGCAGTGTATTGAGGGTGACAGACGTCATCCCCGCGAAGGCGGGGATCCAGTGTCATTCGCCGCAACGGCACTGGGTTCCCGCCTGCGCGGGAACGACGCCAACTTCGATTCTGCCTGTCGATCACTTCAGGCGGCTTCGACCAACCGCGCGGCGCTGTCCACATCGACCGCGACGATGCGCGACACGCCCTGCTCCTGCATCGTCACGCCGATCAACTGTTGCGCCATTTCCATCGCGATCTTGTTGTGCGTGATGAACACGAACTGC
>Ga0187892_10005624_pt1 | contig 19515 bp, 17 predicted proteins | sample MA1701073metaG_FD_139345 | JGI IMG/M metagenome (GOLD analysis project Ga0187892, IMG submission 139345) | Bio-ooze microbial communities from a basaltic lava cave in the Kipuka Kanohina Cave System on the Island of Hawaii, USA - MA170107-3 metaG ...
AGTAATCACGGAGGAAATATGCTCTTTGACAAAGTAGGATTCACGCTCGTCAATGCCTGTAAAGAAGCGGCAGTAGCCGCGGCTCACACCATGGGGCACGGTGATAAGCGGGCATCAGATGAGAAAGCTGTCACCGCAATGCGGACCGTCCTTGGCGGTGCTAACGGTTTCCGCTTTCGAATCGTCACCGGTGAGGGCGAGCGAGACAAAGCACCGCTTCTTTTCCATGGTGAGACCATCGGCTCGGCCGGGGCAATCCCAACCTACGATCTAGCCGTTGATCCCTTGGAAGGGACGAATCTCTGCGCTACGGCTCAACCCAACGCCATCTCGGTGATCGCTGCCTCAATCGGTGGCGGCATTCGCCAGATTCCAGACTGGTATCTCGACAAACTCGTCGTCGGACACGCTGCTAGAGACCGCGTCGACATCGATGCGCCGTTGATGGATAACGTTTCGGCGGTCGCCCGCTCCCTGGACTGCAGGGTCGAAGACCTGGTAGTCGGTGTTCTCAACCGAGAACGTCATAAGCCGATGATTGAAGAACTGAAAAAGCATAAAGTGCGGATAAACCTCATCAGCGACGGCGACCTCTCGCTCGGTTTAGCGGTCGCGCTTGGCGAATCCAACCTCCATATGGCAATCGGGATTGGCGGGGCGCCAGAAGGAGTCATCACCGCCGTCGGGATGAAATGCCTCAACGGAGCAATCCAGGTAAAGGTTCCTCACCCAGACAGGCTCGGCGAAGAAGAGCGGCGGAAGATGCCTGCAAAGCTCGAAGAACGGCTGGAGAAATGTGGATTCGGCAGCTACGACCGAGTCTACTGTGCTAATGACCTAGTGCCCGGGGAGCAACTGATAGTAGTCGCAACCGGGGTTACCAAAGGTGACATTCTCCAGGGAGTGCGGTTTTTCGGGACTGGCATCAAGACGCAAACCCTGGTTGCCACCCTAGACAGAGACAAGACTCAGTGGCGAAAAATCACTGATGTCGACGGTGGACTCAACACTGTTTTTCGATTTCGCTAACGCCGTAACAGCTCAACAAAGACGCTGGAGGGTACCTCAACGCGGCCAAGAAGACGCATCTTCTTCTTGCCGCGTTTTTGTTTTTCGAGCAATTTTTTCTTGCGGGTAATATCGCCGCCGTAAAGTTTGGCGGTGACGTCTTTGCGTAGCGCCGGGATATCGGCCCGGGCGATGATCTTGCCACCGATTGCCGCTTGCAGCGAGACTTCAAAGCTCTGACGGGGAATCAAGGTTTTGAGGCGTCTCACTGTGGAACGGGCGTACTGTTGCGCTTTAGTACGCACAATCTGCTGGGTTAAGGCGTCAACCTTCTCACTGGCGATTAGAAGCTCAACTTCGGCGAGATCCACCGGACGGTAATCAGTCAGCCGGTAATCCATCGAGGCGTAGCCAGAGCTGATTGATTTCAGCCGATCATAAAAATCAATGATGATTTCGGCAAGTGGAGCCTCAAACTGGGCGATCAGCTGGTCACCAAGATACTCCACGCCCCGAAACACGGCACGGGCCTGCGAGGCTAACTGGGTAACCGGGCCAAAGTAGGATTTGGGCGCGACGATTTCCAATTCAACCCAAGGCTCAAGAGATTGACCGTGTTCCTGTCGATAAGCAACCGTCGGTGTGGTGACTAAAACAGATATGCCGTACTCGCGCTCTAGCCGCTCTTTGATGATCTCAAGGTGCAACAGCCCTAAAAAGCCAACACTATAACCGGGGCCTAAAGCCTTCGAATAGATCGGCTCAAATTTCAACGAAGCATCGCTAAGTTTTAACTTGTCAAGCGCCCCACCGAGCTCGGACTCTCGTTCTGGTTCGGGAAAAAATGAGGCAAAAACCATCGACTTGACCTCTTTGTAACCAGTTAGGGCCTGGGCATTACTGCCTTGTAAAATTACGGTATCGCCCACCCGGCAGTCAGCAACTTTTTTAAGACCGGTGGCGAGATAACCGATTTCACCGTTGGCAAGCTTGCTGGCCTTGACACGGTCAAGCTGCAGATAGCCAATTTCCTCGGCTTTGAACCCGGCTCTGGTTGCCATCATTGACAGTGGCGCGCCTTGCTCCAGATGACCGTCAACTACCTTAACGTGAGCCACTACGCCAAGGTAGGGGTCGAAGAACGAATCAAACACCATTGCTCGTAGCGGCTGACTGTCGTTACCCGGCGGCGGGCTAAAACGCTCGACAGTCGCTTGCAGGAGCGATTCAACACCCTCGCCAGTTTTGCCGCTGACAAAAACAATTTCAGCTTCATCGCAGCCAACCAACTCAACTAAGGCTGCGGCAGTCTCGAGAGCTTGAGCATTCGGTAGATCAATTTTGTTGACCGCTGGAATAATCTTCAGCCCCAGCTCGCGCACTAGGGTGAGGTTAGTGATGGTCTGCGCCTGAATGCCTTGGCTGGCATCAACTAACAGAATCACCCCTTCGACGGACGAAAGTGAGCGCGAAACTTCGTAGTTAAAATCAACGTGGCCAGGGGTGTCAATCAAATTGAGCTGATATTTCTTTCCCCGATATTCATAGGACATCCGCGCCGGATTGAGCTTGATAGTAATGCCGCGTTCACGCTCCAGCTCCATCGTGTCTAAAAGCTGTTCGCCGCTGCCGGGCTTAACCGTGCCGGTTAGCTCGAGTAATCGATCAGCCAAGGTAGATTTGCCGTGATCAATATGAGCGATAATCGCAAAGTTACGAATATGCATTAGAATTCTCGCGATTAATGTGAGTACGACTGAATAGGGAGGTGGGGGCGATACTGGCAAAGTTGCGGGTCGTCATCAGCAACTTTTGGCGTTACGAACGCGATAGCGTGAGATGATGGCAAAATTGCGCCAGAGCGAATCCATATTTTGATCCATTACCATAGTGGTCAATTTTAGCGGAAAATCGGCTTTCGGTCAGCTACCTAGAGCGCCAAAGCAAAATTAGTGCGGCGGCCAGGATGATCAAGCCAAGCAAAAACAGCCAGATTAAACAACCCCATTTCGGCCGGTAGCGCCGATGATCTACTTCGTCGTAGAAGCTCTTCGCCGGATTAGCTGCCATTGCTCTAGCTTGAAGGCTCGACTCCAGGCCCAGTAGAAGAGGGCGGCCGGAATTGTCCCTAGAAGAATTTCAAGTAGATTACGCGCTGAAGGGCCCTCGGCCAAACTGGCGGCTAGTCCCGGCGCCACCCGATCGATGACGAGCAGAATCAGCAGCAACGTCGCTGCTCCCAAGACCACGGTTGGCAAGTTGAACCGCCCGGAGCCGTCCTTGATTAAGACGCTGACAGGAAGTTGCAAGCTAACGGCGAGCAGGAAGGCGTTAAGCGCCGAGCCGATCGAAAACGCTAACGCTAACCCGGCAACTCCTAAGCCCGAGGTGCGACTAATGAGTGTTGCCGCCACTAAAGCTACGGCAATTGAGATAAGGCTGATGATCATCGGCTTGAAGGTGTTGCCCCGGGCAAAAAAGGCGCGGGCGAGCAACAGAACCGTGGCTTGGAAGAAGAGCGAAATGACAAAGTAATTGAAGGTGCTTGTGGCCAGAGCCACCTCGGCGGGATCAATGCTGTGGCCGATACTAATGTAGAGTTCGATGATTCGATCACTAAAGAAAAGTAAGAAGATTGTCACCGGCAAGAAAATGTAAAAAATTAACCGCCAGGCCTTACCGATCAAGCGGAAAAACTCTTGCTGTTGCCCTTGACTGATCTGCCGGGCAAAATCAGGCAGGATCGCCATTGCCAGGGTATTGGCCAGCAGCAACACCGGCGCCGTCTGCAGATCGTCGGTGAGGCGGTAGATGGCAATTGAGCCCTCGCTAAAATTGGAAGCAATTCGATAGAACGCTAGTAGAAGCAGCTGGTTGCCGGTAAGGGCCAGGGCGCGCGGGATCATTAAGCGACCCACTTCACGAACGTGGGCACTTCTTAAAGTAAGATCAAAGCTGAAGCGCCAGCCCAACCGGAGGAGTGAGGGCAGCTGAACTAAAAAGTGGCCGGCGGCGCCGATAATCACCCCGAACACCAGTACCGGTAAACCGAAGCTGGGTATCAACAACGCCCCAGAGATTATCGCCAGGTTATAAACAAGCGGCGCGATTGCCGGAGCAAGGAAGAATCGTTTGGCTTGTAAAGCTGAACTTGACAGCTGGGAGATGGTAAAAAACAGCGGACTTAGCAGTAAGACCCGAGCTAGCTGGGTGGTAAGTTCTTGGTCGCTGGCGGCAAAACCGGGCAGAATCAGCTCAATGAGCGAGGGCATCAGCAAGTAGAGGGCGCCCATCGCCGCCACAATTACCGTCAAGCCGGCGGAGACAAGGTTGTTAAAGGCTTGCCAAAACTTCTCTTGACCTTCAGTAGTATCGAGCCGCACTAGTAGTGGCAGCACCGCCGAGGAGAGCGCGCCAACAATAATAAAGTTATAGAACAGATCGGGTAGGACAAAAGCGGCGTAATAGTTATCGAGCGGACCGATTGTGCCGTAGGTTAAACCGACTCGATTGGCAATGACGATGTTACGCAGCAGCCCCAAGACATTACTAATTAAGACGGTGACAAAGAGTATCCCCACCGCTTGTTTGAGCGTGCTGGTTTCGTAGAGGAGACGTTTGAAGCGACGAAGCGGTGACATCTAGTGAGCACGGATCAGTCGCGTAAAGACGGCTCCGGCAAGAAATAAGACGATGGTCAGCCCCAGCACTGTTATCATCAGTCGTTCATCAACTGATAAAATCAGTTTAGTTTGGCTGGGAACAGAGCGCTCCTCGAGTTTGTCATTAAACACCAAAGTTTGTTTGCCAATAGTCTGCTCACCAGAAGTGGCAGTGATACTGACACGCTCGCGCCCATTGCCGATAAATTCAACGGTTGACTCATAGAGACCGTTGACTTCGGTAACCGGCGCGAGCCGAACGTTGGTACTTTCGCTACTTAGCCTAGGAGATTGAGCAGCCACGGCGTTATTAGCGCTATCACGCAACACCACTAGCGCCAGGGCGTCGCTTTTGGCACTGGCAGGGAAGAGCTCAAGCCGGGAGGCCCGTGGATCAATCGCGCCGGTGGCGATGCGGTTGGTGGCGAATTTCTTCACCGGACCAACCACCCGAGAGCCACTCTGATCTTCGACGACCACCTGAAAATAATAGTCGGTTGCCTCATCTAAGCCGGCGATCTTCAGGCTGTGAGCCGTGGAGAGCCCGATGCTCCGAAGACGGCTGCCCATCTCGGGGCTCGGACCGAACCGAATCTCTACCGTTCCCAGATACTGCAGCCTGACTAAAACCAGTGCCAAGTTGGGATAGGTAAGAACCTCGTTTGCGAGGATACGCTGGGCGCTCAAGGCTTGGCTTAACTTTCGTTCCGGACTCGGGTCAGGGCTGCCGAGCAGTTGGGCGGTGGTTGACGCTGACGCATCAGCCCTAACTGCCCCAGCACTGTCCTGGACCGAAGCGAGCGCGTTGTAAACCATCGGTTCCTGCCCAGGCGCGACTACACCAAGCAATGACTTCGTTGGGTCGAAGCTTAGCCTGACTGGTCCTTCGGTTTGGGTGCGAAACTTTAACCGACCGAACTCAACCTCGCCGGCTAGCTCTGTTGTTGCCCCTTCTTCCATACGGGGGGCTAAAATCCAACTCAGCCGACCGTCGCTATCAGTCAGCGACAGGGTCTGCCAAGGGGAGGCGCTCTGGGCGTCTTCAAGTTTCAGCCGCGCTCTCTCATAGTCAAGGTAGAGCTCAGCACCGAGACTGATTGTCCCAACGGGGACTTGACCGCGAATGACTAGCCTTACTTCTTCCCCTAGTGGGGCGACAAAACTAGTGGGGGAAAGGTAAAGTGAGCCCGCAACTTCTTCGGCCCGAAAGACCACCCGCTGCAGTAGCGCTGAACCCAGCAAGAGAATAAGGGTAATGACGACCACGACAGTAAAGAGGACCCGTGGCGGCAAAGCTCGTTGCATTAGCGGACACTTTCAGACCAGCTCTCTCTATCAGGACGTGGCTGACCGTTTTTCTGATTGAGTCGGACCAGGCCTAGATCAAGGATCGTCACTCGTCCATCCCGATCAAGATCGTTCTCCGGTAGCTGGCTCTTACCGCCCAGTGCCAGGCGTACCACCGCCTCATCTTGGTGATCGATGGCGTTATCGCCGTTAAGATCGCCGAATTCAAGTGGCACCGATAGCTCGCTTTCGGTGCTGGTGATGATCTTCTCGGTGCCAAGGGCAAAGGCTGTCTTCAGGCGAATGGTAACCGGCGGTTCGATTGCTATTCCTTCTAAGCTGACGAAGCGACAGGACTCCACCGGACGGTCGCCATCAAACAGAATGGCGCCAATTTTGCCACTGGCACTCTCGAGCTCGGCAACCACTAACCAAAGGGTCTGCGGGCAGTAGGCTCCGGGCAGATTAGCTAAGACCAGCTGTTTGCCGACTGCGGGGCGTCGGTAGTTGTCCTGCCAGAGCCAAAGGCCGAGCCCAATTATAATAATGAAAGCAACGGCAATACCTGGCGCTCTCATCGCCTTAGCCTAACACAGGCGGCTGACCCTCTCCAGAAGCATCAAAGGTGACGCGTTCTCGGGCATGATAGGCGTGGCGCACCGCGAGCCAGACCAATAGTACGACGGCCACTATCAGCAAGTTGATCATAATTAGGTAGACTCCTAACTCGCCCGAGCCTTCGCAAGCTTCCAGACCTTCTTCTTCGCAACGAATTACACTTGCGGCCTCGAAGAGAAAGCGCCGCCCGTAGAAAATAATTAAGATCAAGTTGACTGCCGTAATGAGAATCGCTACCATCGTCAGGTAAGAGGCGAGAAACCGCTTCATCCTCCCTACCATAACACTGCTGTTAAATATCCGGTACGATAATTGGGAAAATGAGGAGGGATTTTCTCTACTTAATTGCTGTTACTGCCGGGCTATTAGCCTTGCTTCCTACCGCTCTCCAGGCTCAAGGCGGCTTGCCGATTCAGGAACTCAACGTTAAGGTGCAACTGCAGCGAAACGGTACGGCTTCGGTTCAGCAGGAACTTATCTATCCCAACCCCAGCCCGCTGAACTGGCGGCTACTCTCTACTGCTCGTCAACTGCATCTTCGCGCTGATGAGCGAACAGCTCAATACAAAGCCACCAAGCGCGGCCGGGAGCTAATCTTAGAAGGCAGTGAGCTTGCTAAACAGTGGCAGATTGCCTATACGGCGACCACCAACCTCATCCGTCACGATAACCGCGATCAGTTTTTCTTTAAGGTCTTCCAGCAACCCGGTGTGCCGATTAATCGGCTATCGGTTGATTTCTACCTGCCCGCCGAGACAACGGGCGAGGGTTTAAGCGGTAACGCTTATGCTATCGGGGGGGTGGTTGACCCAAAAGCAACGGTTGTTGCCGCTAACCACCTTCGTTACGAAGCGGGTTTTGCCGGCGGACAGTCACTATTTACCGTTAATGCCTCGTGGCCGAAATCAGTCCTGCGGCTAAGCCTCTGGCAAGAGCTCCGACTAAGCTTCCTAAATCTCGAGCTAATCCCTTGGCTAATTCTTGGATTCGGCTTGCCGTTGCTTAGCTTGGTGGTGCTGTTACGGCTAGTGCTAAAGCAACGCCGCGAGGACCGTCTGGTCGTCACCGAGATTAGGTCGCAACCGCCCTCACAGCTCTCACCGATTTTAGTTGGTGTCCTGCTCCAGAAAAAAATCTACCCTCAAGGCATTGCCGCGCTCTTGATTGACTTCTGTCAGCGCGGCTACGCCGTGATCGTCACGAAAAACCAGGAGTATTTCCTCGGCCGCCGCCAGCCGCCCGACGAGAAGCTCGCTTCTTGGGAGCAGAAACTACTCTTTGAGCTCTTTCCCAGCGTCGAAACGGCGATCTCTAACGAGCAGCTACGGGCCCTCAATAAAAGATCGCTGTTTAGCCCCAGGATTCGTGACGCCTTCGGCGAGATCTATCAGGTAATCACTGACAACCACTTTTTCGCCGAAAATCCGCATCTCACCAGGGTGCGCTACAAACTACTGGCCCTGACCCTCTATTTCACAGGGCTGTTTGGGCTAATCTGGATGGCAGTGGTCGGCAGCTCAACCTATTTGATCATTCCGCTTGGGAGCACGATGATCATTGCCTGGCTGATTATGCGCCTCACCCCAAAGTTGATTCACTACACTAGAGAGGGTCAAGCGGCTCGGCGCGACTGGCTGGCATTTGCGAACTATCTCAAGCTCGGCGAGCCGCTGCAACCCGAGGCAGCTCGTAACCGAACGTTCGAGCGTTACTTGCCTTACGCAGCGGCGCTGAACCAAACCCTAGCGTGGGCCCAGCGCTTTGATCGCTCAAGTTCGGTGATTGTTCGGCCAGATTGGTTTATTACCTATCGAGAGACAACGGTGGCGGAATTTGCTCAAGAGATCGTCCGGTTCACTAACGACCTATCCAAGATTCTTGCCGGGATGCGTGGGCCGTTGGTTAGCTAGTTAGCGGCCGTGGCGAGAGGCTGCGGGAAAAGTTTGCTGTCAATTCGACCGATAATGAAGGAGCGTGGCACCGCGCCCCAGGCTCGCGAGTCGGAGCTTAAGGTTCGGTTGTCACCAAGGACAAAGTACTCATTGGTTTGGAGCTCGCGCTCAAGCTCGGGAACTGTCACTAAACCCTCGGCTAGGTAAGGTTCCTCGAGAACGGCACCGTTGATCAGCAGTTGCCCTTCTTTGACGGTGACCCGCTCACCAGGCAGACCAACAACCCGTTTAATGAAGCGGCGTTCGGTTTCGCCGGGAAAAAACATTGCCACCACTTCACCACGGTCTGGACGGGCCAGTCGGTAACGAAGTTTGTTAATTATTAGAACCTGACCGTCCTGGTAGTTAGGTTCCATACTCCGGCCCCGAACAATCAGCACCGTAAAGAAGAAGTAATGGGTGATCAGACCGAGCAAAAGCAGGACCGTGGCCAATTTTGAGAAATCGTAAACCCAGCCCAGCCACCAGAAAAGTTTCTCGGCGCGCTTAGGCGACATTTACCCCGATTTAAGGGTGGCAAACACCGCCTGCAGCTGGGCGTCCTCCAAGGTCTCCACTTCCAACAGCTTCTTGGCCAGAGCGTGCAAGGCCTTAAGTTCTTTCTTGAGCAGCCCAACCGCCTGCTCCCAAGCCTTGTTGATAATCCGGCGGATCTGCTCGTCGATCTCGGCAGCTAGTTTCTCCGAATGCATCTTATGGGTGCCGAACTCTCGACCCAAAAAGACCATCTCTTCGCGCTCGCCAAGCTTAATCGGACCCAGCTCGCTCATCCCAAAAATCGTCACCATATTGCGAGCGATCGCCGTAGCACGCTCTAAATCGTTGGCCGCCCCGGTGGTGATTTCTTTGAATATTAAGTGCTCGGCTGCCCGGCCGCCAAGCAGCGCCACAATCTCCTGTTCGAACTTACTCTTTGGAATGAGGCGGCGATCCTCTTCCGGCAAGCTTAGAGTATAGCCTAACGCCATACCGCGCGAGACGATCGAGACTTTATGGACACCGTCAAGTTCCGGTAGCATCTGGCCGATAATAGCGTGCCCCGCCTCGTGATAGGCGACAATCTCCCGTTCCCGGTCTTTAATTAGGTGACTAGAGCGCTCCGGTCCCAACAGTACTTTCTCGATAGCAGCGCGGAAGTCCTGCTGCTCGAGCTTCTTACGGTTGGCCCGGGCAGCGAGAATGGCCGCCTCGTTGACTACACTTCTAAGATCGGCCCCCGAAAGCCCAGGGGTAGATTTCGCCACCTCTTCAAGTTTGACCGCCGTTGCAAGCGGCTTATTGCGGCAATGAATCTCCAGAATCTGGAGCCGCTCCTCGCGATCAGGTAGATCTAAAACCACTTTGCGATCGAACCGGCCAGGCCGAAGTAGGGCTGGATCGAGCACGTCAGGGCGGTTAGTGGCCGCGACGACAATCACGTTTGAGTCAGTATCAAAACCATCCATCTCCACCAAAATCTGGTTTAGGGTCTGCTCGCGCTCATCGTGGGAGCCGCCTAGGCCAGTACCTCGTTGGCGACCGACAGCATCCAGCTCATCAACAAAAATCACCGTTGGGGCAGCTCGCTTGGCTTTGGCAAATAAGTCGCGCACTCGTGAGGCGCCAACCCCAACAAACATCTCGACAAACTCTGAAGCCGAGATTGAGAAGAAGGGGACTTCCGCCTCACCCGCCACCGCTTTAGCAAGCAGGGTTTTACCGACTCCGGCCGGCCCCACCAAAAGCACCCCGCGTGGGATCTCGGCCCCCAAGGCTTTGAACTTGGCCGGGCTTTTCAGAAATTCCACTACCTCCGCAAGCTCTTGTTTGGCATGCTTTAGGCCAGCCACATCCTTGAAGGTGGTTCGCCTCTCACCCGAGTAAGCCCGGGCCGTGGTTTTGCCAAAGGAGAGGGCTTGGACATTGCCCGATCGAGCCTGACGGGTGATAAACCAAAGGAAGGCGCCAAGCAGCAAAAACGGCAGCAGCACCGAAAGAACCGTCGTCCAGACTGTCCCTGAATCCGGATTGCGAACCTCAATGACCACCTTGTCGCTGGTGATGCCGTAATCTTTGAGCCCCTGGCTACTTTCCTTGAAAGCAACGAAATTGAGTTTGTCTTTGGTGATAGCGGTGATTTTATTACCTTCAACGACCACTCGCTCAATCCGGTCCTTGGCGACCTCATCGGCAAGTTGCGAGATCGGAATCTGTTGGACGGCGCTGTTGCGGCCCAGGCCAAACAGGCTCCAGACAATTAAGCCTAGGAAAACTAGGGTCAGCAGTGAAAAAGTCTGGCGCCAAAAACGATTACGACTCATTCCTTCCTTAAATTTTACAAAATCGCCCCGAGAATTCCAAGTCTAGTTTGGCTCTCCCAGGCTAGTTTTTCTCTCTAACTAAAACTATAATGGCAACCAGCGGGGTGGAGCAGTGGTCAGCTCGCGTGGCTCATAACCACGAGGTCGTTAGTTCGAATCTAACCCCCGCTACAACGATAGGGACCCGCTTTGGCGAGTCTTTGTCGTTATAGCACGGTTCGAACGACTAGCCGCCAGGCTGGCAGGTTCGCAAGCGACGAAGCGTCAGCGCGGGAGCTTTTCGAGCAGTTTTACTGCGAGACGTCTAACCCCGCTACAAAAACAGGGCCGATCCGAAAACCGGCCCTCAACGTACTAGCGCTCTACGGTCATCGTCCTGACCACGGGACTAAGCGCCTTTTTCACTTTCGTGACGTTTACTCCTTTCGCGCCAATGAGCAGGCCGATCAACCGCTCGGGGAAGCAAATGATCAGCTCACCAGCATCAGCGCGATACTCAACCTGGTACTGCTCTTGAGTAGTGAAGGCCCATTCTCCGCCGCGCCGCAGCACCCCGGCGATATCAGCATACAGGGCGGTAACAAACCGGAACGCTTCGTCGCTTCCTAAGAAGAAATCCTGACCGGCGCTAAGACGTTTGAGAGCAAAAAAGGCATCCGGTCTTATCTCCGGCCGTGGGTAGCAACGAAGCAACTCCAGCAACGGGGCGGGGAGAGTATGATAGTAGGAAACGATAGCCGCGATCGGCCCTTCCGGACAGGCTTTAACCGCGGCGTCCTTAATCCAGGATACCTGGTCGTCATCAAGTTCATAGCTGTCCGAGGCAAAAAGCCGTAGAACGACGGTACCCTCTGGCGTGATGACAATCTGCATTGTTAAACTCCAAGGGACTTGAAGAGATGTTTGGCAAATTATACAAACCCTCCTCGCACTAATCAAGTTGCTCTGCTTTTTTTGACTTAGAGAAACTGATAAAATTGGCGGTAACTGCCGGTGTAGCTCAGTGGTTAGAGCGAAGCACTCATAACGCTTAGGTCGGTAGTTCAATTCTACCCACCGGCACGGTTAATTCCCGAAAAAATACTGCCACCACTTAGATAGATTGGTCTGGGCCCTGGGAGCGGCAGGGGCAGTATCTTGATAAATCTCATCAGTCAGTCCTTCGCCCAGATTAGTGTTTTCCGGCAGACCTTTCACCACCAGCACCGTCTCATCGGGCTTCTTCAAACCCAGTCGCCGGCGGGCCTCTATTTCTTGATAGGAGGGCGTTTTATAATAGTCAATTAAAAGCTTGAACTTCTTTGTCGATAGCTCGAGAGCGGCCGTCTCGGCTTTGGCTTTTTTGAGGCGTTGATTAATCTCTTGATTGCGAATAATGAGACGGATATTCGAATAGAGGGCAAAGAGAAAAAGGGCAATTAAAACTGCTTGAATCAGTTTGGGCCGACTGATCGATTTCATCCGCGTCCAGTCTAACAACTGAATCTGCCTTTAACAAAAACGCCCCCATTTCTGGAGACGTTCTTGCTGTTGGGCTCTAGCTTTTACGGGGGCGGCGTTGCTTTGTCTTTCGCTTGGTCGCGGCAGCCGATTTCTTTGCGCGCTTATCGAAGGGCTCCTCACCGGTTGGCTGCAAGGTGCGTGACAGGGCGTAGAAGCTGCCGGCCACAATCAAGAGCAGGATCACTACCACGAAGATCCGCACCCAATCCTGATTACTGGCCTGATTACTGGTCGGTTCAACACGTGTTTCAGGCGCCCGAGCACTCTTCTCGGCAGCGCGGGCGCTCGGCACGAAGGCCTCGCCGGTCTCGACGATTTCGTCCGAGAGAGTCTCCAGGGAGCCAGAGATCGTTTCAGTGATGGTTACCTGGGAGCCGTTCTCCCATTTTACGGTCGTAATCACACCTTTCACCAAGGCCACCAAGAAACTGTTACTCGGCCCAGCGGGATTACCGAAGCCGTCAAAGGCATAGACCCTGAATTCATAGGTCTCTCCCGCCGCCAGGTCTAACAACACTGTCGTTTGGGTCAGCTCGAGCGTGCGCTGATCTTGAGTGTCCTTCCGATAGCCAACTTGGTAGAACGCCGAATCGGGCGAGTTGGCACTCCAACCGATCTCGGTGCGACAGATCTCCGTCGGACAGCTTGCTTTTAGCCGCTGCAACGTAGCCGGTTGGGGACCAATAATATCATTCGACAGTTCCAGGGCGATGCTGCCATTCCCGGCAGCGTCAACTAGCTGCAGCCAAACGGCGGCGTACTGGTTATCGCCGATGCCAAGAGCGGGAAAGCTCCCGTCGGCATTAGAGAGCACCGAGTTGATGAGTATAGCTGACGGATCGCCAGGCAGCCGACTCAAGATGTTCACCGTTACCCCGGGCTCATTAGCTGCCCCTTCTGCGCCGACAACCGAATCGTTATTGCCGGGCCGATTTTGGTTAACGGTGACTTTAGTTGCATTAATCACCGGCGCCAGATTATCGTGGGCCTGAGCGGTAACAGTCGCGGTTGGTAGGGAGTGCTGGCTATTGAAGTCAACCGCCTCAACCGTGAATTCGTAAGTTGCCGGGGCGTTCTCCAAGCCACTAACGACAGCATTAGTCGCCATTCCGACATTGAGCATCTGCCAGGGGACTTCGCCTAGTTTGCGGAAGTTTACCTGATAGCTAGTCACATCAGCGGAAATAGAGGCAACCCAGTCAAGTCGGATGCTGCCGCCGTTGTCGTCAGGTTGGTCCGCCGCCGTAAGGTTAGTTGGCGGCTCAGGATCGGCCGTATTAAGGGTAATCCCGTCGCTGGAGGTAGCTTTACTCTCAAGATTCACCCCGTTGACCGCCTTGACGCTAACGAAGTACGTTTCGTTCTCCAGCCAGCCAGCCGGAATGGCGAAACTGTGCGTTGTGCTTGATTCAACTTCGAAGCCAACAATATCGTCAAGCCCTGGAGCGGTGCCGACACCGGCTAGGTAATGGTCGAGACCTGACTCGCTATCAGCAAAGCCCGACCAATTAGCCTCTAGGGTCGAGGCATTAGCGGTAAAGTCTTGATCGTCTGCCGGCCCGTCATTCACTGCTCCGCTGGTAGCCGCCGTAGTGTCATTGACGAATTTGGGGGTGGCCAGATTGGCACCAAGGGCATCGCTGTCAAGATTGGCAAAGCCAACCGCAGTGTGCCAGCTAGTTAAGAGGGTGCCATCAGCAACAGCGATATTGCGTTCCATCGCCCGCTTGTCGAGCGCCCCGTTGAGGCCGGCGAAGTAGCTGCTGCCATCACAGCCCATGGAATCGGCGGTCGTTAGGTCGGCTCTGATTAGATCAATCTGGGCACAGCTGTTGTTGAGCGATAAAGCAGTGGTAACCCAGTCGGGAGCGACATTGAGTACCGAGCTCGAGCTGGTTTCGGAATAGTTAGCCACCAAGTAATAGCCGTTGGCTGGGATTGTCGCTCCAACCGGAATCGCCGGTAAACCGGAGTTGGCCAGCGTCCAGCCGCCGATATCAACTGCCCCTTGGGTGGTGTTATAAAGTTCAATCCACTCATCGGCAGTGCTTGAAGTGGAGCCCATCCACATCAGCTCATTAATAATCACTTCGGGCGTGTCGAAGCCGGCTTTAGCCGGCTGGAGGTTGAGCAGCTGGGCCGCTATCGCCCCCTGCAGCGCCAGAAGGACCACTAAGAACCGAATGAGTAACTTTTTTAGCTTAATCATTTTTCTCCTTCTAGTTGTTAAAGAGCACCCAACTGTTCGGGTGCCTGCTAACAAACCCTCCTTGCAGACACGACCCTAAGCGAACGCCTAAGATGTAAAGCCAAAATACAATATAATTTTTCCCTGTCAAACATTGAGGTTTTCAGTGTAAAAAACTAAAATATTGGTTGTTTCGGGCAGATGGCGGAGGTTAGAACGCTAAGCTTATGTTCATCACAAGGTGGGGGTGTAGCTCAGTGGTCCGTGGCTTCCGCCACGCCTCTCGCAAACGAGTTTGCTCGCGGTAGCGCGGCCAAGCTTAAGAAACTAACATGGTGGGCCTGTAGCTCAATGGTTAGAGCACCGAGCTTATACCTCGGCGGTTTCTGGTTCGAGTCCAGACGGGCCCACCATGTTAGTTTGTACGAGCGTGAGTGAGTATACCTTGGTGGTTCCAGGTTCGAGCCCTGGTCCGCCCACCAAAACCATACTTTGGTTTAGGGTCAATTAGCGCTACAATTGCCTCGAGATGTCCAAACGTCTCTGGCTGACTATTCTTTTTAGTCTAACTGGTTTGCTTTCGCTGGTAGCTGGTGTGGCGGCCCTTACTGCTTATGCTTACACCAACCGCGTCCCGCCGCAGGTTATGGTAGCTGGAGAGAGCCTAGGCAACCTAAGCTATAACGAGGCCAACAGCATCATTCAGGCCACCGCTAACAACCTGGCTAACCAGCCGCTGGTCATAAGCCTTGAAGAAGCCACCGCCAGCTTAACTTTAGATGAGCTTGGCGTTGAGCTAGATCAGGCGGCGATCTTTAACCAGCTCTCTTATGCCACTGCACCGTTAGCTTGGCTTAGTCCTAGCTACTGGCGACAGTTCTTCACCGCCGTGAACCTCCCGATCCCGTTTGCCGTCGAAGAGGCAACGTTGCTCCAAAAGATTGAAGCCACCCTTGGTATCAACTCGGCGGCCAGAGATGCCGAGGTCACTGTCGACGGAGCCGCTCTGACTGTTAGGGCAGCGTCAAACGGCCGCTCGATCGAGCTCGAAAGGGTGACCAGCGCCATAAACCAGCTTCTCGCAAGTGGTCAAGTGGAGCCGGTTGCTCTCACTTACGTTGAGACGCCACCGTTTGTGAGCACCGAAACCGCCCAACAAGTCAAAACGGAGATCGAGTCGTCAATCCAGCCGATCCATCTCAAATTCGAGGAGCGTCCGTTCACCATCGCGCCGTTGTCTCAGTACGGCTTCGTTAGCTACCAGAAGGAAGCTGGTGCCTTAAAGTGGTCAATTGAAGAGGCGAAAATCCGCGATTATTTAGCCACTAATGTGGCGCGGCGGCTCAACCTCAAGATGCAGCCGAAAACCATCCTCTCGACCACCGGCGAGGTGACTTTCCCTGGCCAAGACGGCCGTGAAGTACAGCTTGCTGCCCTCACCAAAGAAGTCTACCGAACAATAACCGAACGAATTACCACTCACAATCAACCAATACTGATTGCTGCGGCGAGTATCCCGTACACCGAGAAGATCGTCCATCCGGATTTCATCCCTGGGCTCTTCGAGGGGCTCTATATTGATATCAACCTCACCAAGCAACGGCTTTTTGTCATCAACGGCCAAACTAAGTTAGCTGAATATCTAATCTCTAGCGGCAAGCGCGGCACGCCGACCCCGGTGGGCTTGTTTTACATTAAAAACAAAATTGACCTGGCTCAGTCGCGGCTCTACCCAGGTATTTGGATGCAAAAATGGAATGCTTTGGCCCGTAACCCCGACGGCAGCGGCTACGAAGGGTACGGCTTGCATCGAGTACCGTGTTTTAATGCCAGTTGTACTTTGCGAGAGAACTTGGGCCATTTAGGTCGGCCGGCGTCTCACGGTTGTGTTCGGGTGGCCGACGAAGGCGCTGACTGGATTTATGATAACGCGCCGGTCGGTACCCCAGTAAATATTCACACCTAAGCAAGTTTCAAATCTCAAAAATCAAATAGTAAAAGTTTTTCCTAGGGCTTTCTGATCAACCGTGCCAGTAATTTTTTGTCACTGAGGCTCTCAGAATCAACTAGCTCATGTTCGGCAAAATAAGCTAAGGTCGCCCGTCCAGCGGCGATTGTTGCTTCTAGCTGGACAGTGAATCTCGCCTTGTCACCCTCAATATACAATCTCTCTAAAGATGCGGCCTGGCCGCTTAGACGTCGCAGTCGTGCGATTAATTTGCTTTTTTCTTTTTCTCCCATGTCTTTGAGATTTGAATTTTGAGTTATTAACAGCATACCCTACCAAATCCCCAACATACCCGCTAGGGGTATTAACAACCGGCTAAAGGTCAACGGTTTCGCCGTGACGGGCGATGATAACCTCCGAGTTCGTCTGGGCTTTTCTTGCTTCGGTTTGAAAATCGCGGGCGCGTGCCAGATCGCTATGAACAATAAAAATCTTACCGTCAGAGTTAATCTTGATTTTGCCTAACCACCCTAGTAGCTCCGAGTTATCAGCGTGGCCAGAGAAAGCCTCGGATTTGATTACTTTTGCCTTGACAGGCAGCCGCTCATCCATAATCGTAACCATTCTTACACCGCTAGCAATTTTGGCCCCAAGCGTCCCTGGAGCTTGAAACCCAATCACTAGAAGATAGGTATTCGGCCTGGCAAGGTAATGCTTGAGGTGGTGACTAATCCGGCCGCCGACCATCATTCCACTGCCAGCAATAATCACTTTCGGCGGGGTCAGGTCGTTTATTTCTTTCGATTGCTCCACCGACGAAGTTAGCGCCAGGCCGCGAAAGGAGAAAGGGTCGTCGCCTTTGCCGTGAGCATTTTGGATACTGCGGGCAAATGAGGAGCGGTGCCGCTCAAAAATCTCCAGCGCCTCGATGGCCAGCGGGCTATCAAGAAAGATCGGCACCTTGGGGAGCTGATGGCGGTGAAAAAGCTCGTGAAAGAGAAACAGCAGCTCTTGACTGCGCTCAATCGAGAAGGCCGGGATTAGCAGAACGCCCCTTTCTTTCATCGTCCATTCCAGGGCGTCTTTTAAGACTTTCAAACGATCCGCTCCCGCCTCATGTTCTTGGCCGCCGTAGGTGGCTTCAGTCACCACAACGTCAGCCTCTATCGGCGGTTCGGGCGGCGGCAGCAGGGTGCTGGGGGAATGGCCGATATCACCGGAAAAAACTAGTTTTTTGCCTTCGACCTCTAAAAGGACCGAGGCCGAGCCCAGAATATGGCCCGCCTCAAACAGAGTAAAATTGTCACCATTATTAAGCTCCGTCCTCTCTTGATACGGTGTAGCCCGAAACAGCGTCATCGCTCGGCGAAGATCAGCGCTCTCATACAACATCGGTTCGCTCTGGTGTTGGTGGCGCCGCTCCATAAGATCGAGGGCGTCTTTTAGGACAAGTTCGGTTAGTTCAAGGGTGGCTTCGGTGCCGTAGATGGAACCGCGCAAACCTTCCCGGACTAGCTTAGGCAGCCGGCCGATATGATCAAGGTGGGCATGAGTCACGAGTACCGCTGATACCGTTGCCGGTTCGTAAGCAAACGGCTGATGATTATCCTCGGTAATGGTGTCTGCGCCCTGGAATAGACCGCAATCAACAACGTAGCGATTGCTGCCACTTTCAACTAAAAAATTACTGCCCGTAACCTCGCCAGCAGCCCCGTAAAAACTCAAGCGAACCATAGATTTTAGTCGCCGTTGGAGCGGCGCATCTCGTCTCGGGCTAAAGCGATAATTTTATCGGCTAGTTTTTTCGGATCAGCATCAAACACGATCTTCGCTCGACCGCGTTTGGCCACTGTTAAGAGATGATCAATCTCGTTACTGACCCCGCCCGTATCAGTCAAAATCCCGATCGGTTTTTTATCTTCAAAGGCAATTGTAAATTCATTAAGAGTGCCGATCCGGCCGCAGATAAAGATCACCGCGTCGGTTGAACGGATAAAAAGCAGATTGCGGCCAGAGTAGCCAAAGCCGGTATACATCGCAAAATCAGTAAACCGGTACGGTAGCTTGTATTTACTGATGTGTTCGCGGTAGCTTGAGGCGGGCGAAATCCCCACCGTAAAGCCGCCGCCTTTTTTTGCCCCTTTGGCAGCAGAGTAGGGAATACCGGTGGTATCCCCGGTAACAACGACGATACCTTTTTTGGCTAGATAATAGCCGAGGCGTTCCGCCTTCTCGGATGAATCAGGGGTGCAGATGTCTTCAGCCGCCCCGGAGATGCCAATCTTCAAGTGTTGAATGCTTCCCTCCTTGCTTCAACTTTACCTAAGAGTCAACAGGTTGGCTAGCGAGCGGCTAGGGCGATCAAAAAAATCCCGACGGTGTTGAGCAGAAAAGTAATCAGCATCAGTCGGCTAAGCGGAATTTTTGAGGCACCAAGCAAGATCAGTCCGGCCTCATCGGGGAACGGCGAGGCGATTATCGCGGCGCCGATTACCGGGGCAAGCCAAGCAAAATACTTTGTGTGCAAGATGTTAATTCGGCGGTACAAATGAAGCGCTCGCAGAATCGGGTTGAGCTCCTCGACCAAACGCTCGCGGATAAAACGCATTGCTACGTAATCCCCGATCATCGCCCCGGCCCCGCCGATTATCGCCACTAAAAATGGGTTGAGTGCCTCGGCGAACACAAACAGCACCGCCGCAGCCGGAGCGATGGTGAAAGTGGAAACAAAAAATAACCCGGCGATGAAGACCCCAAAGTAGCCCAACTCGCCCATGTACTCCACAAATGGATGGAGCAACCCGTTTCGAAGCAGGATATAAGCTACCAGTAAACTTAAAATCAGCAGAGTTAAATTCGGGTAGCGCCAGCGGTAATTCCCAAAACTCATCTATAACCTATCTTACCCTATCTCTGTTAGTTGACGGATTGCTCGCCTAACAGGTTTGCGGTAGAATTATTTGGATTGTTCTTTATTAATTCTGGGGTAGCTCAACGGTGGAGCAGCGCACTGTTAATGCGCGGGTTGTGGGTTCGAGTCCCACCCCCA